>LSQX01128507.1_pt3 | contig 11441 bp, 9 predicted proteins | sample 654561 | NCBI WGS metagenome assembly LSQX01 (sample SAMN04489861, study PRJNA283612) | anaerobic digester metagenome | isolation source: 4 biogas reactors fed with cattle manure at either 37C or 55C with and... | place: Denmark: Kongens Lyngby | collected 2014 | reverse complement strand
AGGTAAATGTTGGCGATGTTGTTCAGCAGGATGATGTGCTGATTGAAATTGCTTAAACATAATAATTGGGGAGAGAACACAAGTCATAAAAGGGGAATCACACAGATTTTTACTGATGGCGGACTTCATGCCTCGTTTTTAAAGTTTACAATGATAAAAAACATGAAAAAAATAGTTCAGCTTGCTGTTTTCCTTATGGTATTTTTACCGGCATTTTTAGTACAGGGAAATGAAGCAGAGATTTATAAAAATATTATTAGGGGTAAATGGGTTAATCGGAGTGATGGTTACACAACCATTCCAACATATAACCCAAAAGAAGCGAAACCCGGAGAAGAACCCCAAACCGTAAAAAGGTTCAAGACCATAAATTTTGAGGCAGATAATACCTTTTTGTTAGACTCTGCAAAACAACGCTTTCCCGGGCGATTCACCATTTCAGGAGATAAAATTATTCTGGATTTTAATCCGGTGTCCGTTACTCATTTAAGGGAAAATAGAGACCCCAATGTGTCTGCAAACGATTATATCTCTGATGTGGAGTTAGTAAAGCTTCCGCAGCGAATTTTCCGGATTTCTTCCGATGGTAATCTGTATGGCGACGACGGGTTTGTGTATAAAAAGTACAGCAATGCCGTTGCCGGTTTATTTCTTTTTTATGAGTTTTCAGGCTTTGCCAATGTGTCGTGGAAGCATCTGATTATGCTGGTCGTGGGGCTCTTCTTTCTATATTTTGGCATTCGCTATAACCTTGAGCCCCTGCTGCTTGTTCCCATTGGATTTGGTGTTCTGATAGGGAATATCCCTATGTTTCAGGTAACTGACTTTAATCTTTCTCTTGGAATTTATGAACCTGGTTCGGTGCTGAATATCTTATACCAGGGAGTGGTTCAAGGCTGGTATCCGCCGTTGGTTTTTCTTGGCATTGGAGCGATGACTGATTTTTCATCGCTGATTTCAAATCCAAAACTGATGTTGTTGGGTGCAGCAGCTCAGATTGGAATTTTTCTGACCCTGTTGGGTGCTCTCTGGCTTGGCTTTGCTCCGCCGGAAGCAGGGGCTATTGGAATTATTGGCGGCGCTGACGGTCCAACGGCTATTTTCATCTCTTCCAAACTGGCTAATGGCATGAACGTTATGGCTAACGGGGAGGTGGTGAAAAACCTTATCGGACCCATTGCCATTGCTGCTTATTCCTACATGGCGCTTGTCCCGGTAATTCAGCCGCCGGTAATTAAGTTGCTCACAACGAAGAAAGAGCGAAAAATGAGAATGAAACCTTTGCGCGCTATTTCAAAATTTGAAAAGATTCTGTTTCCGGTTGTAGGATTATTGCTCACTGCCTACATTGCACCATCGGCACTGCCGCTGCTGGGGATGCTTTTCTTTGGTAATCTTCTGAAAGAGTCCGGTGTAACGAACCGTTTGGCAAATACTGCCAGCAATGCATTGATAGATATAGTCACTATTTTGTTGGGGATTACGGTTGGCGCTTCAACTCAGGCAGATATTTTTCTGACACCATCGTCTATTAAAATATTTGGTTTAGGAGCTCTCTCTTTTATCATTGCCACTGCAGGTGGTGTTGTTGGCGCTAAAGTGATGAATTTATTCCTCAAAAAAGAGAATAAAATTAATCCGATGATTGGTGCTGCAGGAGTTTCGGCTGTGCCCGACAGTGCCCGTGTTGTTCAGCATATGGGATTGAAAGAAGACCCGACCAATCACCTGTTGATGCACGCCATGGCACCTAATGTTGCCGGGGTTATCGGCTCTGCAGTAGCTGCAGGTATTTTGTTGAGTTTCCTGTTGTAATAATCAGAATAAGGCGAATCAAAAAAGGGTGTCCGTTGAAACGAACACCCTTTTTTGATTTTCAGAGTATGTGGTTGTTATGCTAAATTAATTTGTGAAACAGTTTTACCATTTTATGGTATAATGAGGTGTAACAGTCGATTAGACCAATAAAACTGGTCTGTTACGAATGTATTACAGGATTATTCACCAACTACATTAAACTCAAGGTCAACAATCACATCTTTATAAAGCTTAATCTTTGCGTTGTAAGTTCCCACTTCTTTAATGCTCTCTTTTGGCAGGGTAATTTGTCTGCGATCGATTTCAAAACCTTTTTTATTGATGGCTTCAGCAACCTGAATGGTGTTCACTGAACCAAAAATTTTTCCTGATGAACTCACTTTTGCACCAATTTTCACAACTTTATTTTCAAGTTTTTCAGCAATTGAGAGCGCTTCCTCCCGCAGGCGGGCTTCCTTGTGAGCACGCTGCCTGACATTTTCAGCAAGTACTTTTTTAGCCGACTCAGTGGCGGCAATGGCTTTTTTCCTGGGAATGAGATAATTTCTTGCGTATCCGTCCTTGACGTTCACAATATCATCCTTGCTACCCAATCTTTCTACATCTTGTATTAAAATAATTTCCATTTCAAGCCTCCTTTTTATTTCAACAAATCGGTTACGTACGGCAGCAGAGCAACCTGACGGGCACGTTTAATTGCCTGCCCCACTTTGCGCTGATATTTCAAAGAGGTTCCGGTGATGCGGCGCGGCAAAATTTTGCCCTGCTCGTTAAGAAACCTTTTTAAAAATTCCGGGTCTTTGTAATCCACATATTTAATTCCGTTCTTTTTGAAACGGCAATACTTTTTCTTTTTAATTTCAACTGACGGCGGGGTCAGATACCTGATTTCACCTGTGCTTTTTGCCATTTGTTATACCTCCTTTTCTGTTTTTTCCTTTTGAAGTCTTCTCCTTTTCTCACTGTAGCCGATTGCATGCTTGTCAAGCTTAACGGTCATAAAACGAATAACTCGTTCATCGCGGCGGAATTCAATTTCAAGCCTGGTTATGACTTGCGGATCAACCTTAAATTCAAAAAGGTTATAAAAGCCGCTGGATTTTTTTTGAATGGGGTAAGCCAGTTTTTTCATTCCCCAGTCCTCTTCATGAATCATCTCACCTCCGTTAGAAGTGATCAGATCTCTGAATTTTTTTACCGCTTCCTTTACCTGTGGCTCAGATAAAACGGGAGTACAAATGAAAACGGTTTCATACTGATTCAACATAAATATCAAATTTAAATTTAACAAAAATTTTTTCAAGTGCGCAAAATTAGAAATAAAATGGTATATCTCAAATGGTTTGCAAATAATGTGTTGCATTATTTAACACAAATAGCTGCCGGTATTTCTATAGAAAGCAAATCTGAGGGTTTCATCATTGATTGTGATTGCTTGAAAGCTGACAACTTTTTCGTTCATAAAATAAAAAAGGAAAATTTTCTCTCTATTGTTATTGGGAATCACTGATTTTTAAATTGTTCAAAGTTCTCTTTAGAGATTCCTTATTTTCGGTGATTATCAGTAGTTTATCATTCCCCATTAAGACAGTATTTCCCTTGGGAATAAAATAATGCTTTTCCCGGTTTACCATAACCACAAGGGTTTCATCAGGTATAGGCAAATCCATCACTTTGTCTCCGTCGCTTATAGTCTGTTCGTTTATTTCAATTTCAGTAACAATTGATTTGATTTCATCAGAAAAATCAACATCAAAATTCAGTGGTTTTTTTATGCCGCTTGGCTTTTCTGCAAGCTTCAGCCATTTTGCAATGATGGGCAGCGAAGTGCCCTGAACGAGTAATGATATCAGCGTACAGAAAAATACAATATTAAAGATTAGCCTGGCATGCGGTACTGCCTCGGTGAGCGGGAAAATCGCAAAAATAATGGGAACTGCACCTCTGAGTCCCACCCACGAAACATAGGTTTTATCTCTGAAGGGCATTTTGCGGAAGGGCAGCAGACAGAGAAAAACGGTGAGCGGACGGGTGATGAAAATCATCGAAAAACTGATAATCAGTCCGGGGATAATAATGGGCACAAGTTCACTTGGATTAACCAGCAATCCAAGGGTTAGGAACATAATCAGCTGGCTCAGCCATGCTAAACCGTCAAAAAACTTGAGGGACGAGCGTTTGTGTATGAATTTTCCGTTTCCAATGGTCAGACCTGCCACATATACTGCCAGATAACCATTTCCTTTAACAAAATAGGTCAGCGAGAAAATGAAAATGCAGAGGGTAAGGACTAAAATTGGATAAAGCGAATCGTTGCCGATTCTAATCCGGTTTATGAGATAAATGCTTAGTTTTCCCATGCCGTAGCCAACTAAAGCTCCTATAATTAACTGCATCAATACTTTAAGTCCAACAAACCAGTAGTTGGGTACAGAGTCAAGTTTTATCACTTCAATCAGTGTGATAACCAGTACATAAGCCATGGGATCGTTACTTCCGCTTTCAAGCTCAAGCATTGGTCTGAGGTTGTTTTTCAGGTGCAGCCCTTTTGAGCGGAGAATTGAAAATACCGAAGCAGAGTCGGTTGAAGACATAGTGGAGGCTAACAAAAAGGAGGTGAGCAGACCTATACCTGCCGAGTTCATGCTCATCCCCAAAATCAACCAGACAAGGATGCCCGTTAAAAGCGCTGTGAGAAAAACTCCAAGCGTGGCTAAAATTACGCCCTGCCTAACGATTGGACGTATTTCATTGATTTTTGTGTCTAACCCCCCGGAGAAAAGAATAATGCAAAGAGCCAAAGTGCCGATATTTCTTCCAATCTGAATGTTCTCGAACTGAATACCAAATCCGTCACTGCCAAAAATCATCCCCACCGACAAGAAAAGCAAAAGCGCAGGGATTCCGAATCTCGAGCTTATTTTTCCTGCCAATATACTCAAAGCGAAAAGAACCGACAGTATTAATAATTGTAATTCAATTTGTACATTCATCGGCGAAAAAACTAATCATTTACGAATATGAATTTATACAAAGATAATCCATTTGCAAATAAAATCATCCGGTTCAAGATGCTGGCGCTATTTTAGTGTTAAAATTTTCCGGGTGTTACGAATTCAGCAACAGCAATTTCAGAGAGGATAAAAAGACCCAAATTACATTTTTTTTGAACTTTTCTTTTTTTTTCAAGTTTATTAAAAAGAATTTAATAAGAGATTTACTTTACGTTTAAATATCATTTAATTTTTCAAAAAATCCAAACTATGGCAAACAGAATAACCAGTCTGGCAGAGTATTTCCAAAAGTATAACGAAAGTGTGGCCAACCCGGAAGGGTTTTGGGCTGATATTGCAAACAGCTTCTATTGGCACAAAAAGTGGGACCGCGTTCTCGACTGGCGGTTTGAAGGACCCGGCGCTCCTGATGTTAAGTGGTTTGTTGATGGTAAGCTGAACATCACCGAAAATATCTTTGAGCGGAATATGTTCCTGCGCAAAAATCAAACGGCAATAATCTGGGAGCCAAATGATCCGGGTGAGAAGGAGATAAGGCTCACCTATGGTGAGCTTTTTGACCGGGTGAAGCAATTTGCCAACACCCTTCTGAAAATGGGAATAAAGCGCGGCGACCGGGTTGCTATTTATCTGCCGATGGTTCCGGAGCTGGCTGTTGCCATGCTGGCTTGCGCGCGAATTGGAGCAGTTCATTCCATCGTCTTTGCCGGATTTTCCTCCAAATCTCTTGCTGACAGAATCATAGACACTCAGGCAAAACTGCTGATAACCTCCGACGGCGCTTTCCGTGGGGCAAAATCCATTCATCTGAAAAATATTGCCGATGAGGCGCTTGAGAAATGTGAAAGTGTGAAAAATGTTATTGTCCTGCAAAGAACACATGAAGAAAATGTGCATTGGGTTGAAGGCAGGGATATTTGGTGGCATGATGCCATTGCCGGTGTTGACAGTGAAAACACCGCCGAGGTGATGGATGCCGAAGACCTCCTCTATATTCTTTATACTTCCGGTTCAACCGGAAAACCCAAGGGAGTAGTACACACCACGGCAGGCTATATGGTTTTTACCGAATACACCTTCCGGAATGTTTTTCAATATGACGACGGAGATGTGTACTGGTGCACTGCCGATATCGGCTGGGTTACAGGACACTCCTATATTGTTTACGGGCCTCTTTTGGCAGGAGCAACTACCGTTATGTTTGAAGGGATACCCACATGGCCCGATGCCGGGAGATTCTGGGACATAGTGGATAAATATAAAGTTACTCATTTTTATACTGCGCCAACTGCCATTCGTGCTCTTATCGCACAAGGAGACAACTGGGTAACCTCCCATGATTTGAGCTCTCTGAAAGTTTTGGGCTCTGTTGGAGAACCTATCAATGAAGAAGCATGGCGATGGTATCATGATGTGGTGGGGAAAGGCATTTGTCCGATTGTTGACACCTGGTGGCAAACCGAGAATGGTGGAATAATGATTAGTCCGCTTGCCGGAATCACACCCACAAAACCTTCATTTGCAACGCTTCCCTTGCCTGGCATTCAGCCGGTGATTGTCAGCCCCGAAGGGGAGGAGTTGAAAGGAAACGGGGTAGAAGGGATTTTGTGTATTAAATTTCCATGGCCCGGAATGCTGCGCACTACCTACGGCGACCATCAGCGCTGCTACCAAACCTATTTTTCATCATATCCCGGCTTGTATCTGACCGGTGACGGCTGCAAACGCGATGAGGAGGGATATTATCGAATTATCGGCAGAATTGACGATGTGATTAATGTCTCGGGACACCGGATTGGAACTGCCGAGGTGGAAGATGCCATCAATCAGCATCCTAAAGTTATTGAATCTGCAGTGGTTGGCTATCCGCACAATATTAAAGGTTCAGGAATTTATGCCTATGTAATTTGTGAAGACCTGACCTCTGCCGAAATGAAAAATATTGAAGATGAAATCAGGGAAGTTGTAAATAAATTTATCGGACCGATTGCAAAGCCCGATAAAATCCAAATTGTTAGCGGACTTCCCAAAACCCGTTCAGGGAAAATCATGCGCAGGATTCTTCGTAAAATCGGCGAAGGCGATGCAACAAATCTTGGCGACACTTCAACGCTGTTAGACCCGGGTGTTCTCGACGAAATAATAAAAGGCGCAAAAGTGGAGGTGAAAAGGTAGATAAATTTGAAAAAAGATATCTGTCACCCTGCACAAAATCAATTCAAAAATCTATTGGTGGCAAATCGGGTTATTATACTCAGAATTAATCATTTTTTAACTACGAGTTGCCGGACTAATCGCACTTTAACATCAGATTAGCTTCAAATGATTATTTAATAGCTTGCTGTTCAGGTCTCTGCAGGCTTTGAGTGGCATAAAAATCTGAATGTTAATAAGTTCCAAGTATCATTTATGTTTTCAAAAGATAATTGAAAATTTTGAAAGCTCACTTTTTTTTTAGATTTTTATGGTCAATTTCTAATTCTTTCACGCAAAAGTTGAAAATTCACATATTTAAAAAAACCAAAAATATTAACAGATGGCTATTAAAAGTTTAGACAGTATTTTCAAGCCAAAACGGATTGCTCTAATTGGCGTTTCAAACAACCCTGACAGTGTTGGCGGGATAACTTTGCGAAATTTGATCAGTAGCGGATACAATGGTGTTGTATATCCGGTTAACCCTAAACGCGAGGCTGTTTATGGAATTCCGTGCTATCCCAACGTAAAGAGCTTGCCTAAAACTCCGGATCTGGCAGTTATCATGACTGCCGCCAGAATAGTGCCCCAGCTTGTGCGGGAATGTGGCGAAGCAGGTATTAACGGGATAATCATCATGTCCGCCGGGTTCAAGGAGGCAGGTGAAGAGGGCAAAGCATTGGAAGATCAGCTGAAGGCAGAAAAAGCCAAATTCCCAAACATGCGGATCATTGGTCCCAACTGCCTGGGGATTTTAGTTCCCGGACAAAACATGAACGTTAGCTTTGCAAACGCAATGCCTGAGAAAGGGCATGTTGCATTTATCTCCCAGTCGGGTGCACTCTGCACCTCAGTGTTAGACTGGGCTCAGGAGTCAAAAATCGGATTTTCCTACTTCGTTTCCATCGGGAATACAATGGATGTAAATTTTGGTGATTTAATCGACTATTTTGGTCAGGACCCCAATACAAAATCCATTGTTTTATATGTTGAGTTTTTACCTGCTGCCCGGACATTCATGTCGGCAGCCCGTGCTTTCTCACGTGAAAAGCCCATCATAGTCTATAAGGCGGGACGTTTCCCCGAGTCGGCTGCTGCAGCCGCCTCACACACGGGCGCCATGGCATCCGAAGATTCCATATATGATGCAGTTTTTCGCAGGGCAGGTCTGGCCAGAGTTTTTGACTTCGGAAACATATTCGACTTTACCGATTTGGTCGGGCGCAAACGAATACCTAAGGGTAACCGTCTGGCAGTTATCACCAACGCAGGCGGGCCCGGAGTTATGGCTACTGATTCGCTGATTTCGCTTGGCGGAAAGCTGGTAAAACTTTCCGATGAAACCATGCAGAAACTGAACGATTATCTTCCGCCGTTCTGGTCGCGCGGAAACCCTGTTGATGTGCTGGGAGACGCCACTCCTGAAAGGTTTGCAACGGCTACCCAGATTGTTCTGGAGGATGAAAACGTGGATGCTGTTCTGGTGCTGCTCACGCCTCAGGCAATGACGGCGCCGACGGAAATTGCAGAAGCAATAGCTGAACTGGCGGCAAATACAACCAAAACGATTATGACTTCATGGATGGGCGGAGCAAGCATGCGCGAAGGCATACAGGTATTCAACAATGCGGGAATTTCGAGCTTCATCTATCCGGAGCAGGCAATTAAGGCATTTATGACCATCTCCGATTATTCGAAAAACCTGCAGATGTTGTATGAAGTACCCAAGGAAGTTCCTGTCATTTTTCAGTATGACCGCAATGAGCTCCGCGAAAAATACCTGACAAACATCTTCCCGAAAGCAAAAATTTTGAATGAGGATGATTCAAAAATGCTGATTAACGACTACGGAATTGACACCACCCATCCCAAAGCTGCTGCTACAGCCGATGATGCCGTAAAAGTTGCTGAAGAAAAGGGCTATCCCGTAGTGATGAAAATTTATTCCCCCGATATCACCCATAAATCGGATGTTGGCGGTGTGATTCTTAACCTCAAGGATGAGGAGATGGTTCGCGCAGCTTACAGCAGCATGATTAAGATGGTTTCTGCAAGGCAGCCCGATGCCAGAATTGACGGGGTAACCATTCAGAAAATGGTGGACACTAAAGGGGCGGTAGAGCTGATAGTGGGCATTAAAAAAGACCCCTCTTTTGGCACAGTGATGCTTGTGGGCATGGGAGGTACAACCGCCGAGCTGTTTAAGGACAGCAGACTGGAGTTTCCGCCGCTGAATGAAAAACTGGTCATGCAGATGCTGGAGTCTCTTAAGATTTATCCGCTTCTTACCGGCTGGCGCGGTGACCCTGCAAAAAATGTGAGCAAGCTGATAGAAGTGCTCATTCGCATGTCTTATCTGGCAGCCGATTATCCGGAAATTGCCGAGCTCGATATCAATCCGCTGATTGTTACCGAAACCGATGTGATTGCCCTGGATGCAAGGATTGTTGTGGATGAGGAAATTCTGAAAAATCCGGTGAAGGATTATTCACACCTCATTTTAAGACCCTATCCTGAAAGTTTAGTAAAAGAAGTAACCCTGAAAGATGGCAAACAAGTTTTGCTAAGACCCATTAAGCCTGAAGATGAACCGGCATGGAGGGAAATGCTCGCTAATTGTTCTAAAGAGTCCATTTATTTCCGTTTCCGCTACGATTTCTTTTACAACTCCCATGAAGTTGCTTCAAAATTCTGTTTTATTGATTATGACAGGGAGATTGCCATAGTTGCTGAATACGAAGAAGATGGCGAGAAAAAACTGATTGGGGTGGGGCGTCTGATTAGCGACCCGGACCAGGAAATGATGGAATATGCCATTTTGATTACAGATGCCTGGCAGAAAAAAGAGTTGGGCTGTATTCTAACAAAATACTGCATCGAAATAGCCAAATCCAAAGGATTCAAAGTTTTGGTGGCTGAAACCACCAAAGACAATAAGGGGATGATTTCCGTGTTCCGAAAACTCAACTTTAAAATGAAATTTAACGAAGACTCCAGTGTTTCGGTTAAAAAATATATTCAGGAAGAGGAATAGAAATGATATTGGAGAATTCCCGGTGGTGAGAATTATTCGCCGGGAATTCCCAAAAATGATTTGAATGGTTGACCCTGAGAAAACAGACATTGCCGCTACATTAATCCGGAAAGCAAAATATGCAGTTGCTTTCACCGGAGCTGGAATTTCGGTAGAAAGCGGTATTTTGCCCTTTCGTGGCGAAAACGGGCTTTGGAACAAAATGGATCCGATTTTTCTGGAAATAGAGTATTTCAATAAAATGCCATTGCAGTCGTGGCGAAAAATAAAGGAGTTTTTTTATGATGCACTCAACGGAGTTAAGCCCAATTCTGCACATAAGATTTTGGCAAAAATGGAAAAACGGAGCTTCATTGAAGCGGTCATTACCCAAAATATTGACCACCTGCACCAGCAGGCGGGCTGCCTGAATGTGGTTGAGCTGCATGGAACCTACAAACAACTGATTTGCACCGGATGCAGAACTGAGTTTGATATGAGCATTGCCGATCTGAATTTTTTGCCGCCAACCTGTTTTATCTGCAAGAGAGTACTAAAACCCAATATCACTTTTTTTAATGAATCTATTCCTGACGAAGCAAAAAAACAGGCATTTGAAGAAGCCGGGAAATGCGATCTTTTGCTCATCATCGGAACAAATGCCGAAGTTTTGCCGGCAGCCGATATCCCTGTGGTTGCCAAAAAATCAGGAGCTAAAATCATTGAAATCAATATTGAGGAAACGCATTTAACCAAAGAGATTACAGATATTTTTCTTCAGGGCAGGGCAACTGAGGTGATGAAGGAGATTGGCAGGTTGCTATATCTCTAAAGTTCCTGTTCCGGTTTAAAAAGATTATTTTTGAGGAAAAATTTTGTATGCGAATCGACATTATCACTGTTTTGCCCGAAATGCTGGAGAGCCCGCTGAACCATTCCATTATAAAGCGGGCAAAGGAAAAAGGACTTGTGGAAATTCATGTGCACAATCTGCGCGATTTTTCCACCGACAAACACCGTAAGGTTGATGATTATTCTTTCAGCAGGGGCGCCGGAATGGTGATGGCTGTTCAGCCTATTGAAAGCGCCATTGAGTTTTTGAAAAGTGAACGTGATTATGATGAGATAATTTTTACTACTCCCGACGGCACTCTTTTTAATCAGAAGGAAGCCAATATGCTCTCTCTGAAAAGAAACATAATCATTCTTTGTGGCCATTATAAAGGCGTGGACCAGCGTGTGCGCGATGCACTCATTACCCTGGAAATTTCCATCGGCGACTATGTGCTCACCGGCGGCGAGCTGGCGGCAGCAGTGATAACCGACAGTGTGGTGCGCCTGCTGCCCGGTGCAATTTCCGATGAAACTTCGGCACTCACCGACTCTTTTCAGGACAATCT
>LSQX01121122.1_pt1 | contig 11441 bp, 15 predicted proteins | sample 654561 | NCBI WGS metagenome assembly LSQX01 (sample SAMN04489861, study PRJNA283612) | anaerobic digester metagenome | isolation source: 4 biogas reactors fed with cattle manure at either 37C or 55C with and... | place: Denmark: Kongens Lyngby | collected 2014 | reverse complement strand
CAGCTCTTCATCGTTCCAGATCGCCTTAACGTCAGCCACGAACTCAACGATCCAGTTACCTCCCGGCAGTAGCCGGATGATGGCAACCGTCTTCTCGCCGAATGTAAGGTCCTCGTCGTTCCATATTTTGTGGACATCCTGGACGAATCCCACAATCCAGCCGATTCCAGGCACGAGCTTGGCAATCTCAATGGCCTTCTCGGGAAGAGTCAGCTCCTCATCGTTCCAGACCGCGAGGACCTCGGCCCACCACGCCTTGATGGCCTGGCCGATTGTTGATTCATCCCACCACTCAACGAGGCGATCCCACTGCTCACGGATGGCGTTGACGACGTTTTCAGTGATCGTCTGGATGCCGCCCCAGTCCTTCTCCCACGCCACGTACAGGGTGACGAGTCCTGCAAGCACCAGTCCAATCGGTGAGAGCAGAAAGCCAAGGAGCGAGCTGACCACACCGATCACGCGACCGGCGATCGTAAAGCCGGTCGTCACCAGGCCGATCCCCAGGGCCAGAGTCGTGAGAACACCAACCATGATGATGACTTGGGAGATGAACTCACGGTTCTCCTGGATCCAGGCAACAACGGCCCGGCCCCCGGCCTCTGCACGCTGAGCGAGCTCAGTAAAGATGGGCACCGACGCTGCCGCGAGCTCGTTGCGGACACCCCGCATGGTAGTACGGAACCGGGTCATGGTGTTGTCGTAAGCCGCGTAAGCAGCGATGGTCCTATCCGAGAGAACCGCGCTGAGCTCATGAGCCTCGGCCATGTATCGTTCAATTTCTTCGCGTCCCATTGAGAGCATCGGAAGAAGCGCATAGCCCGAGTCGCCGAGCAAGTTAAACGCAATGCGCGACCGCTCGCCGACGTCTGGCAGCTCGTTCAAGCGCTCGGCAAGCTCCAGAAACAGATCGGACGTGTCCCGAATCGTGCCGTCAGCGTTGAGAATCTCGATGCCTAGACGCTGGTAACTTGCAAGATAGGCCTGATTGCCTGCTGCAGCCTCCGCCGTGCGACGCGTAAGACGCGTCAGACCATCACCCAGGGTGTCAAGGTCAGCACTGCCCTGTGTCGCAGCATAGCCGATCTCCTGTAGCCGAGTTCTTGAGATACCGGTCTTGGCGTTGAGATCGTCAATCTTGACCGCAGTCTTGGCTGTCTCGTCGTTGATCTTGCGGAAGGCAAGCGCCACCGCCGTGCCAGCCGCACTGGCCGCAAGACTCCAGTTGCGTAGCGTAGTGACGCCACGACGCGCAGTCTCTCCAAAGCTGCGCAGGGTGCTCTGGGCACCCTGCATGGTGTTCTTGAAGCCTGTATCGGTGGCGGATAGCCGGTACTGTAGTGTGCGTAGTGTTAGTGGTCCTGCCATGGCTATCCAGCCCTCCTCTCACGACGACGCTTGTTTAGGTCGACCAGCTTGCGGTGGAACTCCAGGTCGACTTCCGGTGTCTGAACGCCCTGCTCAATCTGCGCCCGGATCCGCTTCAAGTGCTCGTCGACGCGACGAACCCCCACGCCCTTCTCGGTGTGGGGGGCCACAGCGATTTCCAGCAACATTGACCAGTCTGCGATCTTCTCCAACGCCTCGGCCTTTTTGCGCTCTGCGATGCGCTTCAGGTAGAGCGGAACCTCCTCAGGGTACACCTCATCGAGGATCTGGTTCTTGCTCCACCCGTAGGCATCAGCAAAGGCGTCGATAACGTCCTGCAGCCATTCGTTTACGCTGTCTCTGGCGTCGGTGTCCGCTTCCGCAGCCCCAGACGCCCCAGGGCGTTTTTTAGGTTGCGCTGCACCGCCTCCAGGTTGTTGACGGTGACGATCGCCAGGAACAGCTCACTGGCTTCGTCGAATCCGACCTCACGCAGCTCCTCGGGTTCGACCCCGGATCCTACGGACAAGATCTCGATCACGCCGTCGGCCGCTACCTCCATCAGCTCGGGCAGCACACCCACAAGCTGCAATGCCAATTCGTGCAGTGGCAGGTCCATGATGTCGCTGTCCTGGGAGAGTAGCCCCTTCAGCCCGTCGTGCTCCCGGAAATCGCTCGCCTTGTTGATCAGCGACTTGAACGCCACGCCTAGGGACGCAGCTTGTCCTAATGGCAGCTTCCGCACCTTCACGGTGCGCTCTGCATACTTGGCCTCCCCGGCCTTAACGTCCGCCTCGGTGACCCCTGCGTGGATCACAACCGGAACAGTGCGGGGCAAGGACTTGACTTCGCTCATGTTTGGTCTCCTTTCGAATGGGAGAAGGGAGGCCGAAACCTCCCTCCCTCGTTTCACGCACTGGCGTATGGGCCGTTACGCCTCAGCTGAGTTGTCGCCGAATGCCACGAGCTTGCCCGTCGCCTGGTCAACGACACCAACAAACTCGACCGGGTATACCCGTTCTGTCTGCGGTGCAAACGTGATCGACATGTTGGCCCTCGGGATGGCCTTGAGGAACGTAACATCCTGGCTGGCGTCGCCAAGGCCTGTGGCGTCCGACGCATCAAAGAGATCCTTCGGTCGGAACGTGAGGCTCTTAGCATACGGCAGCATGCTCTCACCGATCTTGCCGCCGAAGCGCACAACCTTCTTCGTGGGATCGGACTGATCAGTGATCAGTTCAGCTGCAGGGAAGAGCGTGGCGAACATCTCCAAATTGAAGCCGGCGATGTTGACAGTGGCTTCAGCAGACTCGCCAATCTTTACTTGATCCACGGGAGTGTTGCCCCAGGAATCATACACGGGGCCCCAGAACTCTTCAGAAATATTCGCAGTTGCTCCACCCTTAAGTGGGATTTCCGAGGTTCCTAGGACGAGCTCATCGGCTCCACCAAGGTCCCAAATCACCACCGCTTCCGTGTACTGCAGATTGCTCTGCGACATAGTCACTCACCCTTTCTTTTGCACAATCAAGGAAACACGCACGCTCATCACGTGCTCATCGTCGTGGTCACTTCGCAGAGAGATCGCCTCCTCGACGTAGACCGAATGAAACCAGAGCTCCGGATGCTCCAACGGCCCCTCTGGATGCGTCGGCAGGTGCGACTTGTGTAAGAGGTATGTAACCCTATCGCCTGCCTGCCCGAGTCCGAGGGAGTCCATCCGCCCATCGGCCAGATCATCCCGGTATACATTGACGAGGGCCGTCGAGTGCACCGTGGAGAGTTCCGGATCCAAAGGAGCCGTTAGCACATGCACCGTAGCGCTGGGATTGACCGGGCGCTCCTGGCCGTGGGGTACCCTTCGCTTAGGCCCCTTGTCAATGGACCGTACCAAGCTGCGGAACGTGGAGTCGCCGTTCAGCCGGGCGTACAGAGCGCTCAGTATGTGGTCTGTATTGATCGGCTGCGGCCTCATCTCACATCCCCCTCAGGTCGCGGTAGTAGGCCTTTGCACGCTCGGCCTCAGCGTCTAGGTCCGGTTGCTCGATACGGATGCAGCCTGCGAACAGCTCGTCTATCTTAGGTGCGTAGAAGTCGAGCGCCCCCGATAGTACCCAGTAGCCCTCGAGTCTCTCAACGTGGATGGCATACACCATACCGGCCATGAGAGTACCTGCTGGCTTGCCGTCAGGATCCATCTCATAGGCGATCGAGTTGCGCAGGTTCCCGGTACGGTCCGTAAACGGTGCGTTCAGCCGGGCGTAGTCCCTGAGCTCCCGAAGAATGTACTCCACTGCGTCTCTCAGGTTGACTTCGTTAAGCCGCACAAACGCCGCCGTGTAGCGCAGCGCTTCGTCAAGGCCTTCGAGCTCGCCGGTGATCCTCAGCATCGCTACACCGCCTTTAGGTCGATCTCCAGATGCGTGCCCCAGTTGGCGATGTAGACGACCGTGTATTTGCCAATGGGCGTGCCGTGGGACTTCCGAGTCTCCACCTGCGCACCGATCGGGATCTCGCCTGCCAACCGCTCAAAAAACGCCTCAATGAGTGCCGAACCAGAACCACGGGCAGGCCACGATGTGTTACCTGGCAAACCCTTGTCCGCAGGTGCCACAAGCGCCCCAGGCCAGCTCTCCGTGGCGTGCAGGTAGAGCACATGCGTCGACTCGTAGGATGTGCCGCTCTCTGCGGCCCGTTGGCCGCCACTCTTCGGCTGAACGTCTGCCGGTGCGTCCTTTACGTAGTACGTCCGCTCGGGAGGCTGTGGGTTGCCCCACTCGTCGTCACCGCCGGGAATCTCCGTGTAGATGTCGATAACCACGGCGTACTCATCGAGCAGTACGTAGTCTGGCAGGTCGAATCCCAGGCTTCGCATCGTACATCACTCCCAGAAATCGGTGCGGACGATCGTCCCGACCCGTACCGATCCATGCACCTGCTCACGCAGTTGCTGTGCCCGCTTGCGCAAATCGTCGGCGCTGGACCGAGTCGCAGACACGCCGCCACGGCTCCAGCTTGCTAGACGCTGCGGGTCACCCGCGATGATGTCCAGGGCCTCAGCTGCTGCCAGCTTTGGGTTATCGCCGTGCTCAGACAACAAGAACCGTAGCTCCTCGTCGCTGAACATGGGCTTCGCACCCGAGTCCGGAATGAGCAGCCGCACCTGTTTCAGGGGCGTAAGCGTTGCCACGTGATCACCCCATTACTCGGCCTCAGTCAGCTCCGCAAGGCGCTTCTCGGCGGCCGCCTTGACGGTGGCGCGTTCGTCTTGCTCCGCCACGGACCGGAGCACGTCGACGTCCGTTGCTTGGGCAATGACGGCAATCGCATCCTTGGCGTTGGCACCTGCGATGTCGTCTAGCGTGATTGACGGTGCCCCCGGAGGTGTGACAGGCTCAGCGGCATCTTCCCGCACCTCATCAACCACCCTGGCCCGTTGGAGTCGCTTCACTTCGACCTCGGTAAGGCCGGTGATCTCATCGCCCGTCTTGTAACGCACCCCGTTGTGCCGTGCGTAACCGCTAAGTACGACTGTGTAGGTCTTCATACATTTCACCCCTTCAAGAGCAAGAACGAAACGCCCCGGCTCGGCACCAGGGCGTCAGCATCGGTAATTAGATCACGTCAGCGATGAACACCGTGTCGGCCATCGGGAACGTCGGGATGGCCGATGCCGCCGCCTTTGTCTCGATTACCGGTGGATCCATCGTCTGCGTGTAGACCGCAGCGTAGATTCCAGCCATCTCCCGAGCCTCGATGTCCGGGTCGAGCATGGCGTCCTCGGTCGGCCCCATCAGGGTATCGCCCAGCTTCTCTCCCGGCAGAAGGACGAACTTCGCCTCAGGCAGGAAGCGGGCCGTCTGATAAGTGCCGTTCCGAAGCTGGCGACGGACCTGAAGGTCGTACGTGGCGATTGCCGGCAGGTTCATCTGGCGCATCAGCTCGTTCAGCTGGTTCAGAGAGATCGCCCGGCTGCCGCCCGCGTCACCGTAGATGAGCTTACGGATCTCGGCCGACTTGAGCAGATGGGTTACGACAGTGTTCGACGTGAGCGCCCTAGCCGGGGTCACGCCAGTATCGGCCACGATCGTGCTCACCCAGTCCTGGATCGCTTCGATCGGCGTGGCGTTGGCGTGGTCCGACCACTTGTCGGTGTCCGAGAGTACTTCCTTGTGGTTTGCCGGCACACCGTAGTCTACGGTCATGACGACACCGTTCTCGTCGAGCTCGATCTTGCCGGTTGCAATAGCGTCGATGCGCATCTGCTCGATGCGAGCATGCACGGCGTCGATCATGTTGTCCAGATCGTTGTACAGCGTGTTACGGACGAAGTCGACATCGCCTGCACCCTCACGACGTAGGGCAACGAGTGCACGCCCGTTTAGAGGGATCTTGCGCTTGATGGTCGGGATCTCGCCCGTGACCTTCTCGGCACCGTCGCGGCTGGCGATCTCAGCCTCAGCACCGAAAGCCTGGACCGATGCCATGACTGGAAGCAGGTTCAGGCTCTTCCAGTACTCGAAGGTGAGCTCGTTCACCGTCTGCGCCGGAAAGAGCGTCGCCCCCACGTAGTTGCGCGGCTGGCGCGCCCGGGCGTAGGCGAGCGTAGCCTTGCGGCTAAACTCACGGAGAATGTCCATACTGATCACCCTTTCGTAAACAAAAAGACGCCCCTTACAGGCGTCATCTGTGCGTCGGTTGTGATCGCCTGTTTAGGCGAACGTAATGTTCGGGAGCTGCGCCTTCAGAGCGGCCAGATCAGCAGAATCTATTGGAAGCCGATCCGAAATGACTCGCGCCCAGTCGAACGCCGTCGCCACCTGATCCCCGAACTTACCGCTCTTGTCGAGCTCGAAGTCGACGTTCTCGCCCAGCATGCAGACAGCCGTCTGGCGACCGTCTGTGGCATCCGTATCCCACGGCCCGTACTTGCCCGTGGCCGTGATCTTGCCCAAGGGCGTGCCGACAGGAAGGCGCTTGCGTCCGTCCGAGTCCGGCGTCACGGTGGTGTGATCGATCGTCACCCCGCCAGTGACCCAGCGGACCATCGTGCTGTCGAAGATGTTAATCTGCTCCGCAACCTTCTTGGTACGAAGCCCGATGTTGAAAGCCATCAGTATCACTCCCTCACTTGTTTCCCTGCCCCTGTAGCGCCGCAGCAACTGCCGCGGCAACCGCCTGGGCAATGCTGTTCACGTCAGTAACGCCACTGGCGCCACCCTGCGCCGCCCACGGATCGAACCCTGTTGCCTGCATCTGCGCAGCTTGGTTGCGCTGCATGGCCATTTGGCGACCACGCTCGGCGTCGTTTTCGGGCTGCTGGCCACCTCGGGGCGGATTGCCACCGCCACTGGCACCGGAACCGCCAGTCTGCTTCACCAGGTACGGCTTCGCCTTGACCAGCTGCTCGACAGCCTCCTTGACACCCTCGACAGTGCCGTCGTCCTTTACTTCCACGCCAGACAGATCTGCCAACGCAAAGGCATCATCCACGGAAACGAGGTTTGCTGCGATGGCCTGCTCGGCAAACGCCGCCTTGATCAGTGCCCGCTTCGCACGCTCGGCAGCTTGTGTCGCCTTGGTCTTTTCGGCTTCCAGCGCTTCACGCAGCTTCTCGGCCTCACTCTTCTGGTCGTCCTGGGCCTTCTTGTGTTCTCTCAGTGCGGCCTCCATCTCCTCAACGGATTCGTAGCCCAGCTCCTTGGCACGGGCTTCGAGTGCCGCCTTCGCCGCTGATCGGTTGGCCCGGCTCACACGTTCCGCGATGATGGCGTCTATAGCCGCCTGCTGCTCCGGTGTGAACTGGACCTTGGTTCCGGTACCGCCGTCATTCCCCCCGGCGTTGGGGTCTTGCCCACCAGTGCCTCCGGTGTCAGGGTTCGTGCCCCCGGCGCCGCCTTCTCCGGCGTCGGCGGCGAACAGTTGAAGATTCATCGGCCACATAAGCGTGTCGAACAGTTCCATGTCAATACCTCCGTTTTAGCCCCGTCGGGCGTTGTCCGTCAGTTTAACGTCATGTCGTAGGACACAAAAAAGACGCCCTTCGGCGTCATCATTGTAAGTGCGCTGTATGCCCCGACCAGGGTCATGTTTCCGGTCCCGCCTCGTTGTGTGAATCGAAGGCCAAAGCGACGGGTCGATGTCGGTCGAATGATTACGTTCACTCCCCCTGCCGGGACTTGTGGCGCGGCTTCGGAGTCAGCGCGCAATATCACCTGGTTGGGCGACGCTTCGGGTGGTTGTGCGCCTGTGTTTACGTCAACAAGAGCTACGACTACATACCCCTGCATGTCGATAACAAGGTTTGCGGTGATGTTTGAAACACCAAATGCAATCCAGGTGTGTTCTCGATCACCTTTCCATTGTCAGGGTCTAGCAAAACCCCGGCGTTAGCTCTCCACGCCCCGTGCCGTTATTTCGAGAAGGTGAATCCGGGTTGGATTCTCGGGAATTCCCACGACTACACCTCCTCATCTAATGTCACGGCGTCGGCCACGGGATGCGAATCTCCGTGCTGTCGGTCATCTCAAACACGAGCTCATTCGTATCTCCGTCATAGGCGATGTCAGCGATGCCTCGCCCATCAGCTCCGGGCGGCCCCTGTTGACCTTGCGGACCTTGCTCGCCTTGAGGCCCCTGCGGTCCCTCTGGGCCTTCAGGACCAACAAGGTTCATGAGCAGCGTCCAGGCCCCATTCTCTTTGCGAAACAGGTCGCCGCTGGAGGTGTTGAGATAGACATCGCCTTCTTTGCCCAACGCCCCCGTGGGATCGGTGTCTCCATGCAGAAAATCCATACCGCCACCCCCTCCACCGCTTACCACGCGCACAGGCAAGGGGTTGTGCTCCCCTGTAGATACAGGCTCGTCATCTTCGCTTCGGTGATACAATGCATGTGGCCAAATCGGCGTTTTTCCGTCGTACTTTACAGTCATCCGTGATCACCGCCTTTGCCAATAAAAAAGACGCCCTTCGGCGTCATCCAACCCGTGTTCCCATCTCCTCGGCGATTTGCCGCAGGGGCTTCCTGCACGTTCGGTGCCAGGCTCTCGGCCTCTTACGATGTTTGTGCTTCTGCCGCGACAGCCTGGGCTTGGAGCGTCGGGCCAATCCTCGCACCTCCCTCGCGTGGTCACACAACCTCCCGTAGCCGTCTAAGATCCACTACATCGGTGTGAAAACACATACAGTTGTGTGTTACAATGCCATTAGCAAGATACCACCCCGTTTTCGTTTGGAGGTTATAAACATCGCCCGCAAAATCCCGGACTCTGAGCTTCGTGATGCGGTCGAGCGATATCTCTCCGGCATGAGCGCCAAGGAAGCGGTTGAGGGATTCCCTTTCTCCTCCGAGCCTCTGCTCCGATAAGCCATCGGTCCGTACAACACAGATATCGGAGCCTACCCCGTCGCCGTGGAAGTGTTCGGGGGCAACTGGCACGCTTATGGGGACCACGCCTCTCGACTGTCCAAGAGAACCCGCTACATCCTCGATCAGGGCTGGAACTTGGTAATCATCTGGGTCAACGAACGGAGACGTAAGCGCGGTCAAGTCCCTCTCCAACCTGCTGCCGCAGACTACATCGTCTCCTTCGCTGAGGAGGCCCGCCGGAACCCATCCCTGAGGGGTCAGTATCGGGTGATTTGGGGTGACGGTAAGGCGGTGCCCACCGACGGTATGGATATCGACGACCTCGCCCTCGTACCATCTCGTCATCGAAGCCACTGGCCGAGGACCTGATACTATTGTGCCACCCACGACGCACATTGGGTGTGGCCGATCCGGCACCTTGTCCGGCGGGTACACCCCGGGCCCCAGCCCGTACCTGTCCTGCCTCGCCAGCTCCTCGCACTCGCACGGTCGATCGTGCGATCCCGACAGGTGCCACTTAACCCCGATCACCCAGGGCGTCTCCTTCGCCTGCTCGATATGGCCGGCCAAGAACGCATTGTTGGCCTCCGTCCTGGCGATGACCAACGAGTGATACCGAACCTTGCGCTCAAGGAAGTACTCAATCGCTCCGTCCAGTGCGTCAGCCGATCCCGTACGTGCCGCCTGGACTACCCGCTTGGCTGGTCCTTGCATACCAAGTGGCCCCTTCTTCCGCTTAGCCGCCTCTGCTGCAGCTCTGCGGATCTCGTCGACCAAGGCAGCATCCTTGGTGCCCTTCAGCACCCGCTCCAGGTCCCGCAGATACTTGGGCAATCGTGCATCGGTCACATCCAGCGTCTGGATGTGCTTGGCCAAGCTGACGGCGTCCCGGCCCTGCCGCAGCCCTTGGGACAGGATCCGCTTGAACTCAGCCTCCCGCTGGATGAGCCGGACGTGAAGCCGCCTGGACAGGTTGAGACCGTCCTTGTACACTTTGCGCTCTATCTGGCGTTGTACGGCGGAGCTAATCACTCCGTACTGCGCCCCGATTCTGCCCGTAGCCCCGCCTCCTATGCTGCCAGAGGCCAACACATTGAGCAGCGCGTCCAGACTACGCCGGTCCGACGCTGCCAGCGCCGGGGCAAGGTCCACAGTCTGAGCGCCACGCATGGCAGCGTTGCGGATTACCTCTCTGATCACCTGACGCTCCTCTTTTGCAAAGACCTCGCGTAACCAGCGAGTGGCATCCCGCTCCAACTCCCGCTCCAGGCGTTCAGCTCGATCCATATCGCCGGAGACCATGGCGTTGATGAAGCGGCGACGTAGCGGAGCTGTCTCCTGCGTAAAATCGTTGATCACACGGGCCAATCGAAACAGGGCCCGCTCGGTTTCGAGCTGTGCCCGAAGTTCGAGTTGCCGCTGCAGGTTGGCCAGACGCTCGGCATCGTCACGGCTCAGGGCCATTACTCATCACCCTCGCCGCCACCGGTCTCCTCCGGTGCGTCCACCCGGTTCTGGCGCTCCATCTCGTCGAGGAGCCTGCCGATCCCGTAGCTGTCGGCTGCCCGGTCGTCGTCCACCTCTTGGAGCAGCTTGTCAATCTCCGCTTCGCCCAGTCCACGCTCACGCAGGATCCGGCGGCGACTGGTGAGTCCCTTGTCCAGGTCAGCGTGCTCGATGCGCTGTTTCTGCTCGGGGTCCTCAGGCAGTACCGGGTCGTAGAGGATGCGGTTGGCAAACTCTTCGAGTGGTGCGTTGCTGCGTCGGATCGCTCGCAGCGCCAGGCTGTTGGCCCACTCGATGCCATTGGACAAGTTTCCGCGAAATTCGTTGATCTTGGCGATCAGCTCCGCAGCCTGGAGTGACACCGAGTATCCACTCAGCCCCGTCTGCTCCCGGATCTGGGAGAGGGTGAGTTCGGGCAGCTGATCCTTGATGTTCTTCTCGACGTCCCGGATCATCTCCAGGATGTCGGAGAGCACCGATCCGTTGAACTCCAGGTACCCGAGCTTTGCCTCCGGGTTGGCCAGGTACATGATGTTGTGGTCCTTGATGCCTCGGCGGATGCTAGCGTCTTCGTTGGGCTGTACACCACTGGCCACAGTCAGCGGATCCGCATACCTCAGCATGATTCGGTTCGAGAAGCTGGCCATCTCATTGATCCCGTCGAGCTGGCCCTGCACACTGTGCCAACTGCAAAGCCCGTATGCCTCACCGATGTCGACAAACGGCATCTGGATCACCGGCACCTCACGAAACGGGTGGGGCTTGGGATAGCCTTCGTCGAGCTTATCGTCGGTGTACCGCTCGATCCTGTCCGGGTAGTAGATCCAGTCCCGCCGATGTGGCCGGCCATCATCCCCGATGAAGGAGTATGACTGCTTAGCCCATACGACCTGCGTCTGATCATCCGGATCGGTGACAACGTCCATGTCCTCGCTGTTGGCCACCACGATGCGAGGCACCACCACGCTGCTATTGTCGCTGATGTCCTGCACGATCAAGTAGCTGTCGCCTAGGTTAGCCGCGAAGGGAGCCAGCTTGTACTACTGGCGATGGAAGTTCGACCGCTCCCAGATGGTCCGGATGTCGTCCACATAATCGGGCTCGGCGTCAACGTCGAGCGTCCTGCCCATGCCGAAGCGGGTATCGGCATCAACGGTCTGAGTGACGTACCCGAATAGGCGTCGCAAGTGCTTGAAC
>LSQX01103431.1_pt1 | contig 11441 bp, 10 predicted proteins | sample 654561 | NCBI WGS metagenome assembly LSQX01 (sample SAMN04489861, study PRJNA283612) | anaerobic digester metagenome | isolation source: 4 biogas reactors fed with cattle manure at either 37C or 55C with and... | place: Denmark: Kongens Lyngby | collected 2014 | reverse complement strand
TGTACAATAGTTCGTAAGGTAACTTTCGAACATTTTTACCGCGGGTTCTGCTTCGGGTGTTTCGTTTCCTAGGCCGACAAAGCACATACTAATAACACGCTTTGGATCCTTTTTTATTTCTGCTGAGGGGTCTCCATATCACGGGCCGCTCATTAACCCGCCCACAATTGCCTGTTAGCAGCGGAGCGTTGGAGCATGTCGCCCGTTGTCACCGAAAGCACCCAAATCACCCGCTGGTTTTAGGAGATTAGATAAAGGACATCTTTTGCCTCGTTTTCATCGCCAATAAATCGACGAATGCTTCAAGGCGTGTTACATAACTCGCCTCGCCGGTCATTTCATCAATAATTAGTGTCATAATTGGTATATTATATTTCATTTCAATTTCGCTGAACGCGCACTGTGCCACTATTTCAGGCATGCACGTAAATGGATACAGGTGGATGACTCCATCAAATTTTTTCTTAGCGCTTAAAATGCAGTTTCCTATCGTATGCAAACCATGACCGCCTATATCATCGGTTTTCATATATTCCTTTCCCGCTTCAAGCGATTTGTCCTTAAGGCCGACAGGAATCAGTTTCTTTATGAAATACTCGGTAATCCAATTACTGATGGTTAGATTGTTATGCACTTCAATGCCCATATTGCCCAGTTTTCTTTCTATGTCTAAATTGATATTGGGATGGGCGCATACATACATTTCTCCAACAAGGGAAATCCTGAGCGGCTTATAATTCCTGTCCTTTAAAACTTTACGCAGCAGTTTAACCGTATCGTGGATAATATTTGTAATACATCTATATCCATTTGTTTTCTGAACCTGTTTATGAAATTCGGACATTATTCTGTCAGTTTGTCCTTTTTGCACTTCCCGGCATCTTGTATATCTTGCGAGCGCGTTCAGCCGATCCACCCGGTAAACTGTTCTTACGGCATAATAAATTCCGCTGATTATTTTAAATATGCTTTTTCCTTCCACCAATGGTCCGATACGCCTTAATACCTCTACAACCGTCAGATTTGACAGATCAAGACAAACAAATTCAGCCCTGTAGTTCAGACGGTTTAATATTTCAGCCTGGAGATCACCGTAATATCCCAGCCTGCATTGGCCGCGCCCGCCTCCAAAAAGTATAAAATCCGCTCCGTTTTCAATTCCATATATAAAATCGCTTAAAATACTTTTAAAAGGGAGGCAGGCAAATTCCGGCGAATGTTTTATCGCAGATTCATATGAATTATTTGATTTTAAAGGGGGCATGACATATTCAATTCCTATTGTATCCAACAACACCTTTATCGGGACATACATGTTTCCCATATGCGGAAATGTAAACTTCATATTGCTAACCCACCGTATCTAAGAATGCTTCAAGCCTTGTGTCGAATCCGGCTTCTCCCGTATGCTCATCAACCATAAGTTTCAAAAATGGGATGGAATACCGGTCTTTAATGCGTCTTTCAATAAATTCAATAACGAACGCATCGACTCCGCATGCGAACGGAGTAAGATATATCATGCCCTTAATATTTTTATCATTGGCAAAGGTGAAGGCACTGCCCAAAAGTTCAAACCCGATATGCCAGAAAACTTTTCCCTGGAATGGATAAGCGTTTCTTCTTTTTGTTTGATGGTCAATATCTCTTGAAGTAACAACTGTCAAACTTCTCTTTTCCAGCTTTTTAATAAGATTCATACTGAGATAATTGTCGTAAATCATATAAGGGTGCCCCAATACGGAAAGAATCTTTTTTGAATTCGTGCCATCAGGAACATATCGGTTATCATCGCATCTGTTCCATATATGTTTATGGTATAGTGCAGCGGCATCCTCAAAAGCTTTTACAACCCGGCTATATTTTATCTTTAGTATTTCGGATATACAAATAAGGCTTTCATATGTCCGGGAAGGAAACAAATCCGGATGTATTTTGATCTCAAGTATTTTAACCTGCCCTTTCAGATTCAACAGAATCATATCCGGCAGCCCGCAGAATTTTGGGCAGGTATATTCATTTTTGTCAAGGCTTGTGTAGCGTGGGATAAATATATAGTCAGCACTGCTTTTCAGGTTAAAAACATGTCCATGAAACACTTTTACAGGGAGGCAGGTCTCATTGCTGCAGCATTTTATTCCATCATCCATTATTTGACTGTTTGTGTTCCGGGAAGTAATAACACTGCAGCCTAAATTGTAAAAAAAACGTTCCCACAGTATATGATGGTCAAAGTAGAATAAGCTTTTTGGCAGACCGATTGTTATCATACGTTTAGTTTTTCATACGGTTATTAATTTATTCAGCATCGTATAAAAAGCGCTCTTTATTCTATAAAATCCTATAATATTGGATGTTTTTTATTTTATAGTATAAATAAAAGGCAGGATAAAATTAAATAGCTGATTTAATAAAATCCCATCCTTAATTATTACTTAAAATGTTAGGCTGGAGGAAAGGTTTCTTTCACTCAAACCAAACCAAGGGGTTCTTTTGAAGAAGTAAAATAAGAAAATAGAAAGGCGGTATTAAAATGAATAAAGTTCGCTTTGGAATTGTTGGAGTCGGGAATATGGGTTCGGCCCATCTTCGGTATATTGCCAATCATGAAATATCAGGCGCCGAAGTTACGGCGGTATGCGATATCAACGGGCGAAGACTGAAAATGGCGGAGGAACTGTATCCTTCCATAAAGTTGTATTCGGAAATGGATGCCATGCTGGACAGTGGTTTGGTAGATGCTGTTCTAATAGCGACGCCTCACTACGATCATCCCCCGCTTGCAATCAAAGCGCTGGAAAAAGGAATACATACACTTATTGAAAAACCTGCCGGCGTTTATACGAAACAAGTAGAACAAATGAATCGAGCAGCGGAAAAATCCGGCTTAATTTTTAGCATTATGTATAATCAGCGGACAAACCCCGTCTACCAAAAACTTCGTGATTTGGTTCTGAACGGAGAACTTGGTCAATTAAAACGCACGAACTGGATTATTGACTGGTACCGCCCCCAAAGCTACTATGATTCCGGTGGATGGCGGGCAACCTGGGCCGGTGAGGGAGGAGGCGTTCTTCTGAACCAGGATCCCCATCAGTTAGATCTATGGCAGTGGACCTGTGGTATGCCGGTAAGAGTTCGGGCATTTTGTTCTTTCGGTAAATTCCATAATATTGAAGTTGAAGACGAAGTAACGGCATATGTGGAATATGAAAATGGAGCAACCGGCGTATTTGTGACTTCTACGGGGATCACGCCGGAAACAAACCGGTTAGAGATAGTTGGAGACAAAGGAAAGGTGGTTGTCGAGGATAACAATATCGTATTCCATCGGCTGAGGATTCCTGAAAGACAGTTCAATCGGGAATTCAAAGGCGGCTTTGGAAGCCCGGAATGCTGGAAATGTGAAATCCCGGTAGCTCCGGGTCATGGCGGCCAACACAAGGAAATTACGCAGAATTTCACAAATGCAATTTTGAAGGGCGAGAAATTGTTGGCACCCGGAGTTGAGGGAATCAACGGCCTGCAGATTTCAAATGCGATGCATCTTTCGGCTTGGATCAACGAATGGGTGGATATTCCGGTTAACGCGGATCTTTTTTACAAAGAACTGAATAAAAGAATAAAAAGCTCTACTTACAAAAAAGAAGCGGAAGACGTAATCCTTGATGTAAGTGGAACACATTAAATGAAGGCAAAAACATCGGACATTTTTATGAAGTACTCAATAGGTTTAGTAGATCCACTTTCTTTTAATATTATTCGTGCTGATCGTAAACAGTGCAATACTGCAGCCTATAAGTATTAAAAGGCTAACCGGTGGATTGATAAAGCCGGATGAATTAACTGAGTATTTTAGCATGTCTGCGCCATAGGTTAATGGCAACAAGTATGATAACGGCCTTATAAAAACCGGAAGATTTTCTATTGGGATAAACAATCCGCACAGGAACATCATCGGGAATCTGAAAAAATTTGAAAAAGTTTGCGCTTCAAAAACTTCACTTACAGAAACCGCAATAAACAGTCCAAGAAAAGTTGAAGTCACTGCAATCAATACCACAGCGGCAAACATTAAAAGCCAGTTTACACCGGATAAATCAACAATAAATGATGCAAATAATACAGGTATGAACGCGTTTATTATCCCAAAAAGAATAGCACCGGTTGTTTTAGCAAGCATCAGAATATTTAAACTGATAGGTGCCAGCAGCAATCTTTCAAATGACCTGCTTCTTCTTTCAAAGGTGATAGTGACTGCCAGCATAGATGTTGTACCAAAAAGAATCGATAAGGCCATAACACCTGGAAGTATTCCGCGAATGTCCACTTCGCTGTTTGAACGAATAAAAAACATCAGGGTCCAGGAAACAGGAAAAATAATGCCCCAGCTGATATTTGGCGGTTTTAAGTAATAGTTTTTCATATCTTTTTCCAATATGCTCCAAAAAGCCAGACTTTTATTCATTTCTGCTTCCCCTCCTTTTCCTTTTGCAGTTTGTCTATTTCAATTCCGGTAATTTTTACGAATATTTCTTCAAGGGACGGACGAATTACTTTTGCTTCGTTGATTTTGATCCCGTTGTTATCAAATAATTTCATAAAGGGCATAATTTCTATTTGATTTTTTGAGCTGATGCGTATGCTATGATCAGTACTCGACTTAATGGTTATATCGGGGAAATTACCTGTTAAAAGCTTTTCGACGTTTAAACCATTTGAATCGATTCCGAATTCAACAATATTTTCCTGCTGGGCTTCAATCATCAAATCCTGTACTTTGCTGACTTTAATGACTTTGCCGCCGACTATAAAGCCTATTCTGTCACAAAGTCTTTCAGCCTCCTCGATGTAATGTGTTGTTAAAAAAATAGTGGTTCCATTATCGTTCAGATTTTTAATCATTTTTCGGATCTGTCTGGCGCTTTCCACATCGATTCCTGTGGTCGGCTCATCTAAAAACAGTATTTCAGGGTTATGAATGATACCGGCCGCTATAGTCAGCTTTCTTTTCATACCTTTTGAATATGCTTTAAATGGCCGATCGCCCGTATCTTCCAAAGAAAATTGCTTTAGAAGTTCTTTTGCTCTTTCTTCACGGACTTCTTTTTTCATACCATAAAGTGACGCACAAAAGGTCAGGTTATCAAAGCCGCTCATTTCATCATACAGATTGCTCTCATCAGGCACGATGCCAATTAACTGCTGAACCTTCTTAATGTGTTTAATTCCATCGTAACCCGCAATCGTTATTTCTCCCGATGTCGGCCTTGCCAGACCTGTAAGCATATTTATCGTTGTTGTTTTTCCGGCACCATTAGGGCCTAAAAATCCAAACACTTCTCTTTTTTCAACATCAAAGCTGATGCTATTTACAGCATTAAAGTCATCGAAACTTTTAACAAGATTTTTTACTTCAATTATTTTCAAAGGTTTACCTCCATTATTTTCTTTTCTTGCGGCAGCATGAATTAAAACCTGCTTTAGTACATGTTCCTTCTATTTTTTCCAACTCACATAGTTCCGCTAATTGCTTTGCTGCGCTTCGGAGAAAACCACGATCGATATAATAGTGTGTGAAATACCCTCTTTTCTCGCCTTTGACTATCCCGGCATTTCTCAGGAGCTTTAAATGCTGTGAAACTGCGGATTCAGACATATCAAGCTGTTTAGCAAGCGCGCCCACACAAAAATCATGCTGTAAAAGGATTTTAACCAAGCGGTATCTCGTTTCATCGCCTAACGCTTTCAGAATATCGAACAACTCTGGCAAAATTATCACCTCTTTATTAATTAAGTATAGGCTAAATCAAATCATAATATACTTAAATGAGCATGTCAATATTATTCAGACAAAACCCAGGAAAGTGAGGAATTTTGGCAAGAGAGTTTAACTCTTGACTTAAACTTAAGAAACTGACATGATAAGATAAAGCCGATAACGTTTTTCAATGTGATAATACAAAAAAAGACCAAGTGTATTTCCATGAAAGCAAGCTTTATTTAAAGCAGAATTGTGATTTTTCCTATAAAACTATTTCGGAGAATTAATGTATGAAATATAAAAATATAAGGCCGGCCAAATTTATATCCAGGCCGAACCGGTTTATTGCCAATATTGAAATTGACGGCAGGGCCGATATTTGTCATGTTAAAAATACTGGAAGATTAAAAGAATTATTAGTACCTGAAGCCAGGGTGTTCGTACAGGAGTCTTTTAATAAAAACCGCAGGACAAAATATGATCTGATATCGGTGTATAAGGGAAACAGACTTATTAATATAGACAGCCAGATGCCTAATAAAGTGCTTTATGAATGGATATCGGATAATAATTTGTTTGGAGATATAGTTTTAATTAAGCCTGAATACACATACGAAGACTCCCGTTTTGATTTTTATATAGAAACTGTTACTGGAAAAATATTAATAGAAGTAAAGGGAGTAACGCTTGAAGAAAACGGAATTGCAATGTTTCCCGACGCTCCTACCGAACGCGGAGTAAAGCACATAGCAGGGCTTCGCCGGTGTATTAAAGACGGTTATGATGCGTACATAATATTTATCATTCAAATGAAGGATGTGCTTTATTTCACGCCTAATGTCAAGACTCATAAGGCTTTTGCGGACGAGCTTGTTATTGCGAAAAATTAGGGGGTAAAAACTTTGGCTCTTGATTGTATTGTTGAAAAAAACTCGATACATATAAATAGCTTTGTGGATGTTAAATTACAGCAAAATTAAGCATATTTTGCCCCATTCAAGATTATTCATCTTCAAAATTTTTGTAGATATTATCCTCTTTTTTCATTAGGTTTTTAAAGGTCTGTTTTTCTGTGGAAGATAATTTGTCAATTAAATAATTGGAATTTTTACCTTGCATATGTTCATATTCCTGTTTTAAGGTCAGATATGCCTGTTCAATCTCCGCTTTCAGCTCTCTGGCGGATAAAAGAGAACTACCCGCCCCTCTAATGATAACCTGCTGTAAAGCGTCTGATGTGGCAACGGTTATATTATATTTTTTTTGGTTATCATGAGCAAATCTTTCAATATACTGATCCGCGGTTTGCGCTTCCCTGGTATATACCACACGGACATTATGATAGTCAAATATATCTGCAACGTTTCTCTGCACACGATATGCATCAAAAACAACCATTACTTTGCATTTTCGAATTCCCTGATAGTTACTTAAAATATCAAGCAATTTCATTCTTGCACTTTCCATATTTTCATCCGCAAGCTCTTTTAGCTCATGCCACGCATGGATAATATTATAGCCATCGACAAGCAGATACTCTTCTTTAATTTCCTTTGGCTTGCCGATATAGGGCACGGAATGATAATCGTTTTTTCTAAATGTTCTGCGTTTTTTCCAAACAGACTTCTTGCCCAGGTTCGCAAAAAATGTGTTATTAAAAATTCGCTCAATCTCCTCCAGGCTGATTGCTCTCTCTTTTGTGATTGAAGCCTGGTTTTGCACCGCATCTTCCGATTGATTATCATTTTTTTGAAGAAAGCTTTGAACATGCATATGGTTTTTTACTTCATACCAATCAACAAAAAAGCTTGATCCGCGTGCAAAAAATATAGAACCTGTCGGATTTTCAGGATCTCTTTCCGAGTCATATCCGATTTTTTCGATTACCTCATCAGTATTGTGGCATGGTTCATATCCTTTGAAAGTGTAAAATAACCGACCAAGCCCTTTGGTATATGCAACAACTTCTTTCTGATAATTACGCATTGCAGCAACAGGAGCGCTCCCCGTGAGAACCGCCGTTTCACCATTTGTTTGTGATATTTCACATGTACCGTGCATTTTCTCAATATCACTTATCGCTCTGCCCACCGTTTTCTCAGGGACCTCAAGATGAAAGGAATAATAGGGCTCAAGCAGGATTGATTCCGCTTCCTTTAATCCCTGACGTACCGCGCGGTAAGTAGCCTCTCTGAAGTCGCCGCCTTTCGTATGCTTATTATGAGCCTTACCTGAAATCAAAGTAATTTTCATGTCTGTAATTGCCGATCCGGTTAAAACACCTTTATGCACTTTTTCTTTCAAATGTGTAAGGACGAGTCTTTGCCATCGTTTTTCCAATATGTCTTCGCTGCAATGTGTCCCAAACTCTAAACCGCTCCCCGGCTCAGCGGGTTTCAGTAGCAGGTGGACTTCCGAATAATGCCCTAAAGGTTCAAAATGACCTACCCCTTCAACAACATTGGCAATCGTTTCCTTATATAGAATTCTTCCTTCACCGAAGGTTACTTCGAATCCAAAACGATCCTGTATAAGGCTCTGAAGTATCTCAATCTGTACCTCGCCCATGACTTGAGCATGAATTTCCTGCAACTGCTCATTCCAGTCAATATGAAGCCCGGGCTCTTCTTCTTCAAGTTCACGCAGCATGGGGAGGAGCACTCTTGGATCGCAGTTTGCCGGAAGAAGGATTCGGTAATATAATACGGGTTCCAATACCGGTGTATCCGAATCTTTTTCAATCCCTAAACCTTCTCCAGGCCTGGTTTGCGTCAAACCGGTTACTGTGCATACAGAACCGGCATCAACTTCACCCACAGCAGTAAATTTCTGTCCGGAATATATGCGGATTTGATTAACTTTTTCTTCCCATACGCCATTTGTCAGGGCATCCTTCACTTTCAGTTTTCCGCCCGTGATTTTCATATGAGTCAAGCGGTTTCCATTCTCATCCCTCGTTATTTTAAATATCTTGGCTCCAAATTCCACCGGATACGAAGGAGGGACGGCATATTTTGCAATACCACGCATAAATTGTTCAATTCCAACCATTTTCAAGGCTGAACCAAAAAAACACGGAAATACTTTACGCTTTCTGATGGCATTTTTAACCTGTCCGGTTTTTATACTCCCCGTATTCAGCCAGGATTCCATAATTATTTCGTCACACATCGCCAGCTGATCGTTAAAGTTTTCGTTTATTCCTTCTGTAAAATCGATGCAGCCTTCACCGAACTGTTTTTTTAATTCATTCATTACATTTTTTTTATTTGCCTTATTCTGATCCATTTTGTTGATGAAAATAAAAACGGGAATTCGATATATCGAAAGCAGACGCCACAGGGTTTTCGTATGACCTTGTATGCCGTCAGATCCGCTTATCAATAAAATGGCATAATCCAATACACTGAGCGTTCTCTCCATTTCAGTTGAGAAATCCACATGGCCAGGGGTATCTAATAAAGTGATTTGCATATCGCCGACAGAAAAGACGGCTTGCTTGGAAAAAATTGTTATCCCTCTTGCTCTTTCAAGTTCAAAGTTATCAAGATAGGCATTCTTTTTATCTACCCTGCCCAATTTATTTATCTTTCCGCTCAAATAAAGCAAAGCTTCCGATAATGTTGTCTTTCCCGCATCGACGTGCGCTAATATCCCGATAACCAATTTATTCATAACTGATTTATGTCCTTTACTGTCCATATATATATATAATATCAGTTCGTTAGAAATCAAACAAATTGTATATTCCGCCTGTTTCTTTATCATTTGCCTGAGGTATTACAAGTACAGGAGGCTGCAAAATATTGAACTTTTATTGTTTCTTATCGTCAAAATCAATATAAAATAAAATATATCAAAACGTTTGCGCGTCTTCAATCGTATTATTAGTGAAGGGGGAAAGCAAATTGCAAAGTTCTTTGTTTCGTACGGATGAAGAGCTGGTACGGATATATAACCGCCATGTGAATACTGTTTACCGGATTTGTTTTATGTTTATGAAAAACAGACATAATGCGGAAGACATGGTTCAAAATACATTTGTCCGGCTTATGAAAGATAAAACTGTTTTTCAAAATGAAGAACATGAAAAAGCATGGCTTATTAGAACAGCTACAAATTTATGCAAAGATTATTTCAGGCATTGGTGGTCAAAAACGGTGAGCATCAATGAAGCAGCGGAAATATCTGTTGAAAACCCCCTTAACACAGACAGTGTTCTTGAAAAGGTCATGGCGCTTCCGTCCAAATACAAGACTGCCGTTTACTTATATTACTATGAAGGCTATTCCACTGTAGAGATAGGAGAAATACTGAAAAAAGACCCGTCCACAATCAGAGGATATCTTCATAAAGGCAGAAAGCTTTTGAAAATGGAAATGGAAGGTGATTTTGAGTGAAAAAAGAAGACTTGAAGGTTTCTTTTGATAAGATTAAGCCAAGTGAATCGGCTAAAAAAAGGATGCTGGATAATATTTTAAATTATTCCGAAAGAAAGAAGGGAATTTCAATGAAGCTGTTTAATTATAAAAAGGCTGTTCCTGTACTGGCTTTGGTAATTGTGGTAGCGGGAAGTTTATTTGCATACAATATGCTAAAGGGAAATTTTAATTCAAGTTTGCCGCCGGAAAACAGCGTGACTGATGATGCAGGTTTTGGAAGGGAAGACTTTGCCGCTCCGCTTTTGAACCAGTTTCAAATTGACGGCAGGCACTATATAATATTATCCGATGAATTAAAAACAGAGTTCGGATTACCGGATTCAGTTAATGAAAACGATATTGGTTCAAAAATAACGGATATAGCGTTAAGTCCAGATAAAAGCCTGATAGGAAGTGAAGTGTACAGTTATATTCCTGCCGGGGGAGAATCGGTTGTTGCGGTAAAAAAGGATAACGAATATCTGCTTTTCCGGTTCTTTACCTTTGAAAGCTATAATAACAACCAGGATGAAGATGCAGTCGAATACCTTAAGCTTTATGGAATTGAAAAAGCGGATGATATCGCGAAAATTCAGTTTATAAGACATTCTGAGCAGAGCAAGCTGCATGGTATAACAGATATCGCGGGAGAAATAACCGACAGCGATGAGATTGCAAAATTTTATAGTTTTTATTCCGTATTGAAAAATTCAAGTGACAAATATTTTGAAAAGCTGTTTAATTTTAGTGGTTCTAATTCAGGTAATAAAGGCATTGAAATCGATATTGCGGCGCCGGATAAGCAGAGCCCGCCGGATGGCACCGGAAGCGGTATGACAGCGCCCGATTATACCGGTCATGCAGAGGATATGCCGCTTGGTATAGCACCGGAACGATCTGAACCGGATAAGGCTGATATTGCAGAAGACCTGCCGCTCATTGTGTCAGACGGTGTTGAAAACGATATAGTCACAAGTAACGGTGACACACCGGTGTCAAGCGATACTACGGCAGAAATCAAACCATCCCATGGCATGATGGATATGGGTGGAGCGGGCACGGTGGAAGGCACCCCTGGTTCTGTTGGCGATGCGCTGGCAAACCCTGTAACTATCAGGATATATAACAACAGCGGAATATATTACGATACGGTATACTATAGAAATATAGGCTTTATTTCAAGATACGAAATAAGCAGAGAATTCGCCGATTTTATTGATCAATTTTTAACTATTGTACAATAGTTCGTAAGGTAA
>LSQX01107431.1_pt1 | contig 11442 bp, 10 predicted proteins | sample 654561 | NCBI WGS metagenome assembly LSQX01 (sample SAMN04489861, study PRJNA283612) | anaerobic digester metagenome | isolation source: 4 biogas reactors fed with cattle manure at either 37C or 55C with and... | place: Denmark: Kongens Lyngby | collected 2014 | reverse complement strand
AGGCTGCTCATGGGATCCTGAAAGATCATGGCCATTTCCTTACCTCGCATCCTCTCAAGTTCATGACTGCTTTTTTTGAGGAGATCCTGCCCGCTGGTTATAATCCTTCCGCTGGTAATACGCGCGGTGCGTGAGGGCAGAATCTGCATGATGGCCTTGGCGATTGTCGTCTTTCCGGCTCCGGTCTCACCTACCAGACCCAGGGTCTTTCCCTTCTCCAACTCCAAGCTGACATCATTCACAGCATGAACAGTCTCAAGGTCAGTTTGATATTGCACTGAGAGTCCATTTATCTCCAGCATGTAGTCTTTCATGCGTACCGCACTCCATTTCTTAGTTTTTCAGTTTGGGATCGAGCGCATCTCGCAGACCGTCTCCAACCAGATTGATACCCATCGTGGATAAAATAATTGCGAACCCAGGGAACACAATCATGTAGCCTGCCACTCGTATGTACTGCCTTGCCTCACTCAACATTGCCCCCCATTCCGGGGTCGGGGGCTGAAAACCGAGGCCAAGGAAGCTCAAAGTGGCCGCCGTCAGTATCTTTTGCGACACACTCATCGTGCCGGCCACGATGATCGTCCCGACGGCGTTTGCCAGGACGTGCTTGGTCAGTATACGGAAAGTGCTTGTACCGCATGCGTGTGCTGCCTCAATATATTCCTGATTAACAACATTTAAAATGGAACTGCGAATAATGCGCACAAATGGCGGTATGGTGATCACCGTCAGTGCGAGGAAGAGGTTGAAGACACTAGCTCCCAGCGCAGCCACTAGGCTCAGCGCGAACAGTAGGGCGGGAATGGACGTGACAACATCTATGCTCCGCATAATGATGTTGTCCCAGAAACCCCCGTAATAAGCTGCAATCGCTGCAAGGGACAGGCCGATTACTATCGCTATGAGAGTGGTCACGATCCCTACCATCAGTGAATAGCGCGTACCATGAACTACACGGGCAAAAATATCCCTTCCGAGTCCGTCGGTACCAAACCAGTGTTCAGCACTCGGTGGCTTTAATTTGTCCATGATATGCTGCGTCGTGACCTCGCTATACGGGATAAGAAAGTCAGCAAACAGAGCCGCAAACACGAACAGGCCGACTAACGCCAGTCCGATGAGCGCGGGCACATTCTTTGAGAAACGACGCCAGATTTCTTTGAGCTTACGTTCGAGTTTACCTCGTCTTTTCATGACATTTCCCTCGCGAGCTTATCTTTGAGCATATCTGGCCTTGATGCGCGGGTCAATCATAGCGTGCATCAGGTCAATTAATAGCATCACCAGAGAGTAGAGCGTGGCCAGGACCACAACGCAGCCGCAGACTATTGGGATATCCCGGCTGTTGATCCCGGTCATCATAAAATATCCGACGCCTGGCAGGGCAAAGATCGTCTCTGTGACAACGGCCCCGCCGATCAGTCCGCCAAAATTAGTACCCGTAACGGTTATCACTGGTAGTAGGGCGTTCTTCAGGGCATGTTTCCAAATGACAACCCTCTCGGGGACACCCTTGGATCTTGCGGTGTCAACAAATTCCTGGCGTATCGTCTCCAGCATCGACGAGCGTGTATATCGCAGCTGGATGGCAGCGTAGGGAATCCCAAGTGAGAACGCTGGCAGGATATAGCCCAGTCCATTGGCGATGCCACTGGTCGGTAGCAGGCGCAGTTTCAGGGAGAACAGCAACATCAACATCATGGCCAACCAAAAGCCGGGGATAGCGGAGATGAAAAGGGAGGATACTGTTGCCACCTTGTCGGTTGCGGAATACTGTTTGACTGCCGAAAAAATGCCTACAGGCAGCCCGATAAGCGTTGCGACGAGCATTCCGTTGAACGACACTATGACGGAGACCGGTAGTTTTGCCATGACATCATCCCATACCGGACGATTCCATGTGTACGAATTTCCCAGACTGTGATTGACCACGATGTCGTATATGTACTTGCCATACCTGTACAATAGGGGCTTGTCAAGTCCAAGACTCGCGTTCAACTTCGCCACGGCCTCGTCCGTCGCATTATCGGCACCCAGTATCAGGTACGCGATGTTGGACGATGAGAAATCCATAATGAAAAAGATAATGAACGTAACGGCGAGCACTATTGGAATCATCATCAAGAGTCTTTTAATAACAAAACGTCCCATAAATAACACCTCTCCAGAATAAAAAATACAAGGTCTTCGTTGACATGCCATTTTAGGAAGCGCTGTGTGAGGTACTCACAAACTCAACGGCCACGGCAGCTCATTTTTTCAGGAACTCACGGAATGACTTTAAGGAGCCCCTACCATTTCACCTAACCAAAAATCCTGTCGATAGAACTATCATGGCCTTTGATGGTCTCTGTGGATGTCGTAGATCACTGCGGACATGACAGCCACGGCCTTAGGCAAAATATCTGCGTCGTCAAAATCGAACCCGTTGCCATGCACCACGCCTGTTATATCGGTCAGGAAGCGCAACATGGTAGCCTGGCCGCCATGCTCCCTTACGCAGCGCATCATGCAGGAAAAATCCTCGCTGCCCCCCACCTCCCGGCGCAGCTGGGGATGGACAGAAACCCCCTGCAGCTTGCCGCAGGCTGTAGCTACCAGTTCCATCAGTGCGAGGTCACTCTCCAGGGCATCACAGCTCCCCATTGTCTTGATCTCTGTGCTCACACCAAGCATCTCCGCAGAGCAGCGGATTATGCGGCGTGCCTGGGTCTCCATGTAGGCACAAACCTCGTCGTTTTTGCCGCGAACTTCTATCTCCATGCAGGCACAGTCTGCGATAACATTGTGGGCCGTACCGGCGTGCAATGTCCCCACGTTGATCCTCGTATCCCCGACGCTGCTGCGGGAGATGCCGTAGAGCTGCTGCACGGCCCCCGCTGCTGCCAACAGGGAGTTTTCCCCTTCCTCAGGGGCCGCTGCGGCGTGGGCTGCGCGCCCTCTAAAGATAACGTCCAACTGGACAGCAGCAAGGGAGCCGCCGCAGCCGGCAATGATGTCACAGCCCTCGTCTTTCCCGACGAGGCGTTTTGAGATGTGCCCCGCCAGCAGGAACTGCACGTCATCGAGATGGCCTTTCTCTACTATTGCCTGTGCTCCCCGAAGACTTTCCTCCGCTGGCTGAAAGATGAGCCTGACCGTGCCATGAAGGCTGTCTTTTATCCCCATCAACACCTCCGCCACTCCCAGACCGATCGCAGCATGTCCGTCATGTCCGCAGGCATGCATCACTCCGGGATAGAGGGAGGCAAAGCCCTCTCGTGTCGGTCTATGCTGCTCGGAGGTGTCTTCGTTGACTCCCAGGGCGTCGATGTCAAATCTTAATGCAGTCACGGGGCCATTTCCACATTCCAGGATGCCGATGACCCCCGTGAGGCCGTTCCTGACCTGCTCCAGAAATTCGAGATCGCCACCAGTCGCCCGGGCGTTTTGATAGGCGGCCTCCAACGTCTCAGGTAAGGGCATGCCGATTCCTGGCATACACACATCCTCTCCCACGAGGACACGATACCCAAAATCACTCAATTGGCGGGCAATGAGAGAAGACGTCCGCATCTCCAGCTGTCCAAGCTCAGCGTACCTGTGGAAATCACGGCGGTATCCAACCCACTTCTCCCTCAGAGCAAAGGATATTTCGCTTATTGGGCGAAACATCTTCATCACCTCGTGACTTTTAATGCTGAAACAATGCAAAAGCAAAGTGAAGCGGAGACGCTTCACTTTGCTAATCGTAACCCTGTCTCGTGGACACCCGTTCCGCCTGATAGCTGCCAAGAACTTTTTTCTCAATGAGAACTTGAATCTCGTCGCCACTCAAATTCAAAAGATTGCGCAGGATATCCTCGTTCTGCTCTCCCAACTGAGGCGCCGAGGTGAGCGGCACGTCCTCCGTCCCGCTAAATCTGAGGGGAATCTGAGTAACTGGAACGGGACCGACTCCCTCTTGGTCGAGGGAGGGGAACATCTGTCGGGCGACGCCTATGTGCTCGTCAGCCACGGCGTCGCCAATGGTGTTGACGGGGGCGCAGGGTATCCCCGCTCCGCCCAGAGCCAGGCAGACCTCCTTTACGCTGAGGTTGCCCGCCCACTGGTTGAGCACGTCATCGATCAGTTCCTGGTGCTCCACCCGGGCCGTATGGCTTGTGAAGCGGGGATCTGTGGCCATATCGGGACGCTTGAAGATGTCCAGGACCAGAGTCTGGAAAAATTCGTCGCTGCCAATCCCTATAGCATAATAGCCATCGCTGGCCCGATAGACGCCATAGGGAGCCCACTTTCGGTTGTTGTTGCCGATCCTTTCTGGCAGGGTCCTGTCGTAAAGGTAGTTCTGGTTGTCCACAATCATCAGAGACACAAGGGAGTCCACCAGGGACACCTCGACGAAACGCCCTTCCCCCGTCCGTTCGGCCTCCCTCAGGGCCGCCAGAACACCTATGACCAGGTTGAGACCGGCCGTGATATCAGCTATGGAGGTCCCCACTTTAATAGGCGGATCCCCCTCCCATCCGTTGAGCCACATGATGCCGCTCAAGGCTTGGGCAATAACATCATAGGCGGGAAGGTCACGATAGGGGCCATATCTTCCGAAGCCTGAAAGGCTGCCGAAAACGATACGGGGGTTCTCGTTCCTGAGGACGTCGTACCCGATCCCCAGTTTTTCCATCACGCCGGGACGGAAATTCTCGATGACAATATGAGATGTCTTCGCTATCCGCAGAAAGATATCCCTTCCCTCCGACGTAGTCAGGTCAAGGGTAATGCTGTGCTTGTTATGGTTCAGAGAACAGAAGCGCAGGCTGACATCCCCCTTAAAGGGTCCCGTGACTCGGCTCACGTCGCCTCGAGTCCTCGGGTTCTCGATCTTGATTATCTCAGCCCCCATCATGGCCAAGTAGAGAGTGGCAAAGGGCCCCGATACGACATGTGTCAGGTCGAGGACTCGTATCCCCTTTAAAACAGCACTGCGACACTTCTCCATATGCTCCTGCACAGTGTCCCCTCCTTTTACACCTCCGGAACTACTTCTGTTGCTGGTAATCGTACCATCCTTTGCCGGTCTTCCTGCCGTATTCGCCGGCCTTCACGTGAGCTTCAAGCTCAGGGATGGGTGTGAAACGGTCATCGCCCGTCAATTCCCGGAGAAGATTCAGGCAAGAGTAGGTTACGTCAAGGCCGCCCATATCGTTGAGTTCGAAGGGGCCCATTGGGTGGTTCAGCCCCAGCTTGGCCGCTTTATCAATGTCCTCAATGGATGCTATTCCCTCATGCATCAGGCGAAAAGCCTCCAGCTGCAGGGCCTTGTTGAGTCGATTGACGATAAATCCCGGCTCATCCCTGTTCACCTGCACCGATTCCTTCCCGATGGACTTCACAAAGGCAAGTCCTCTCTGTATCGTCTCCTCAGAAGTTCTATCCCCGCGGATCACCTCCACGAGCTTCATTGCGTAAACAGGGGCAAAGAAGTGCAACCCCAGGAAACGTTCAGGATGGTCCAAGACCTTTGCCAGAGAGGTGATTGGGATGTAGGAGGTGTTTGTACCGAGCAGAGTGTCTGGACGGCAGCGGGCCTCAACCTTTTTGAAAAGATCCTGTTTGACCCCTGGATTCTCCAGCACCGCCTCCAGCACGAACCGCGCCTCCTCCACGCAGTTCAGATCGCTGCAGGGGATAAGGCGCAAAAGCAGTTCATCTTTCTGTTGTGTCGTCATCTTTCCGCGTTCAACCTGACGCTCCAGCCCTGCGGCAATGTTCGCCTTGGCCATCTCCGCCAACTCATCGGTCAGGTCCCACAGTGACACCTCATATCCTGCGTTGGCACATACCTGCGCAATTCCTCTACCCATGAAACCGGCACCGCATACCGTCATTTTTTCCATGTGAACACCTGCTTCCTCAATTTTTCCGGCTTAAATAACGCCTTTCTCACGCAGGGCCCTAAGATCTTCCGCAGTTTTCCCCAGAGCGCCGTAGATATCGTCGTTGTCACCCCCGAACTCCGGTGCCGGTAAAACAGGCGCCAATCCGGATTCGCTGAAACGGACGGGGACGTTGGTGACGCGATAGGGTTCCATTCCCGGCTGATCCAGCATGGGGAACATCTGCCTGGCCCCGGCGATGTGCTCGTCCGCAGAAATCTCCCTGATGGAGTTCACAGGGGCGCAGGGAACTCCGGCCTTCAACATGAGATCACAAATCTGCGCAACCGTTTTGTCCCTTGCCCATTCGTTGATGTAGGCGTCCAGTTCGTCACGATGGGCCACGCGCAGGGGATGACTGGAGAAACGATCATCATCGGGCAACCACGGTTGCCCGATAGCCCTGGCAAAACTGCTAAAGTGCTGCTCCGTTCCGCAGCCAAGGTTGTAATACCCATCGCTTGCCTGATAGGTCCCATAGGGTGTCCAGGACTTGTAGATGTTGCCCATGCGGCAGGGAACCTCCCCGGCGGCAAAGAAACGGATGTAGTCCTGCGTACTCAGGGAGATCAGGGAATCCACCAGCGACGTCTCCACCTTCTGTCCCTGCCCGGTCCTGTTCCGGCAGTAAACGGCAGCGAGGATGGCGACAACGATATCGATGCCGGCAACGGTGTCGCCGATCGACGAGCCCACCCGTGTCGGCGGGCCGTCCATCTGCCCCGTCAGATGCATGATGCCACTCATACCTTGGGCCGTCACATCGTAACCGGGGCGGTCCTTGTATGGGCCGTAGGTACCGTAGCCCGAAATGGAAGCGTAGATGATCCCTGGGTTGATCTTTCGCAGATCCTCATAACCCAAGCCGAGCTTTTCCATCACGCCGGGCCGGAAGTTCTCCACAACCACGTCGGCGTCAATTACAAGTTTCCGGAAGAGATCCCGGCCCTCCTCGGTCTTCAGGTTCAGGGTAATACCCTTTTTATTGTGGTTCACCGTCGGAAAATAAGCGCTCCGGTCATTGATGAAGGGACCATATTGCCGGGTGATGTCCCCGTCCTTTGGATTTTCCACCTTGATGACCTCTGCCCCCATGGCAGCCAGCCACATGGTGGCGAAAGGGCCCGCAAGAACCCGGGTGAGGTCCAGGACTTTCAGCTCCTCAAGAGGGCCTTTTTTCTCTGCGGTCGCCATGATATTACCCCCTATCCAAGGTCGCGACCCACGACGGTGACGCTGCTCACATTGTTCCACGGCTTGCCACCCAAGCAGTGTGCCAATCCCTGACGTGGATTTTCAAGCTGACGCTTACCCGCTTTCCCGTGAAACTGGAGCCAGCTCTCGTAGATCATCCGGATACCGCTGGCGCCCACGGGATGCCCCATGGCTTTTAGTCCGCCGTCGACATTGACCGGTAGTGAACCCTCGAGAGTATATTTCCCCTCCAGTGCATCGCGCCAGCCCTGTCCTCGAGGGCTTAGGCCCAGGGCCTCGTAGAGGACGATCTCGGTGATGCTGAAGCAGTCATGGAGTTCCACAAGATCCAGCTGTTCGGAGGGGTTCGTAATGCCGGCCTTCTGGTAAGCTACCCTCGCCGCGGCCTCGGTCTCAAGTATCGTAGTGTAATCATAGGAAGTTTCATACATCCCAACGCCGGAGCTGGCCACAATCTCGGCGCTCTTGATGTACATGGGGTCATTGCGGTACTTCTTCGCTTTCTCCGTGGAGGTCAGGACGGCACAGGCCGCACCGTCGGAGACTCCGGAGCAGTCCATGATGGTCAGGTAGGGCTCGCAAATCATGGGTGATCTGCGAATCTGATCCAGCGGTATTTCCTTACGATAGAGCGCTTTGGGATTGAGAGAACCGTTATAGTGATTCTTGTAGGAGACGTTGACCATAGCTTCGCGCATGTCCTCATAAGATACGCTGTACTTTTTCGCGTAGGCGGGCACAAGCAGCGAGAAGCTTGCCGGTCCTCCAAAGGATGGTTCCGTGTTGTCTCGGTATAGGTTAAAGAGTGGATTGCCGCTGAAGCCATTATCCTTCAATTTGTCCAAACCAACGGCCATCACAACGTCGTACTCACCGGAGGCTATCCCAAAGGCTGCGTTACGCAAGGCGTCCGCTCCAGAACAACAATTGTTCTCCACCCTGGTCACGGGCTTGAAGTCTGGTTTGAGGATGCTTGATAGAGAGGTGCCATGCTGTTCGTAAAAGGAACCGAACCAGAAGGCCTCAATATCCTTCATTTCCAATCCAGAGTCCTCTAATGCCTCCATCACAGCCTCAAGCACCAGATCTTCACGGCTGGCATCGAAACGCTCGCCGAATTTTGAGCAGCCCATGCCGATGATGCTTACCTTATCCTTGATGCTGCCCATGGTTATTCCTCCTCGTCTGCGGGGACAACTTTCCAGAAGTAGGTGCTGACCCCGTTGGCCTTAAACATTTTTCTGAGGCTAGGGCGTACAACCATGCCCACTCTTATGTCCTCCTTTTTGCAGTCAACCAGATAGCTCATCATCTTGCCACCGCCCTCGAACTCCACTACCACGAGGAAGTTGGGGGAGTCCAGCGACAGGGAAAGGCCGTCAATGGTAAAAGTCCGTATGTTGGCTTTTTTGTCCAGAAAGTGGTAGGGCTCCATGGTGTCGATGCTGTGACAGTGGACACAGACGCGCTGAGGGGGAAAGACCGCCATGCCGCAAACCTTGCAGCGGCATCCCTGAAGGTGATGGTTTTTCTGATAGTTGCGAAAATAATCCGGAAGCGAGGAACGTTCCTGGGGAGGGCGTTTTTGGGGTTCGCAGGAGACCATCTCCTTCCATTTTAAGTATTTTCCGTAGGGTAGGTCCTCATTTTTACGAGCCAAACATTTCTGAAGGCTGCTGCGATCTCTGCCTGCCCTGTCCGTGACAGTGAACGCCAACACGTCACAACCCTCGCCATAGGTGATGACCAAGATTCGATCTCCGGCCTGGGCACTGTCCAGAGCGGAGGCCAGCATCAGCCCCGCTGCAGCATTTCCCGTGTTGCCTATCTCCGGGTACATACTCGCGACGATCTGTTCAGGCGCAAAACCTAGCTTCGCGGCCAGAGAGAGGCGTGTCTTGTCATCATGGCCGTAGAGGACCACTCTGCTGAAATCGCTAGGCTGGCAGCCACTTTTCGCAAAAAAACCTGTCAACGCTGCTTTTACCAGAGGGGTGTAGAGCTGACTGCTAGCGTAACGAACATCCCAGTTTCGTACAAAGAGATCATCGTCAGCGCTCCATTGGTCGATAGCATTCCGGGACAGGCTGTGGCTACCATCCAAACGGGCGATGATGTTTTCGGTACCCAGAAGGAAAGCTGCGGCACCGTCGCCTAGATTCATCTCAAATACCCCGTCGGCAGCCCCCAGGCGACAATCACTGAAGGTCACCATAGTGCTTCCGCCGCTCCTCTCAAGGAGGTCACAGGCACTCAGCATCGCCGTAGATCCAGCGCGCAGTGAATTGCCCACGTCACAGCTCCGAAGGTCCTCCCGCGTGCCCAGTACTGCCACGATCTCCGCGGCGCACTGCTTCTCCCTATAGGGGGACGAGGCCGAGGCAAAATAAACGGCCTTCAGGTCAGACAAGTCCTGGCCTGATACAGCGTCCATGGCCGCGGCAACGGCCATGGTTAGGCTGTCTTCATCGCAGTAAGCCACAGCTCTCGTACCTTTACCTCCGCGTTTGCCGAAGGCCTGGGCAACAGTGTCCTTTTTTAACCTATAGTAAGGAATATACGCTCCATATGATACGATCCCCACCATTTTTTCACCTTCCAACCAAGATTATTGCCCGGACGTCAGGAAGCACGAGACGAAATGACCGGGGGAAACTTCGTGCATGAACGGTTCTTCCTCTTTACATCTGTCTATGCATTCACGGCAACGGTTGCTGAATCTGCAAACCTGAGCGGGCTCTATGGGTGAGGAAAGTTCACCCTTCAGGAGTATGCGCTCCGTGCGCCTGTCGATATTCGGGACGGGGATCGCGGAGAGCAAAGCCTTCGTGTAGGGGTGCAACGGATGGGCAAACAGTTCCTCTGTCGGGGCTTTTTCCACCATCCGCCCCAGATACATGACCGCGATATCGTCAGAAAAATGCCGCACCACGCTTAGATCGTGGGTGATGAATAGGTATGTGAGACCGAGCTCACGCTGTAGTTGCTTCATCAGGTTTAATATCTGGGCCTGAATGGACACGTCCAGAGCGGACACAGGCTCGTCACAAACGATAAAACGGGGGCCCAGCGCTAACGCGCGGGCGATCCCTATTCTCTGGCGACGTCCCCCGTCAAGTTCGTGGGGGTAGGAGTTGATCAGGCGCCGCGCAAGCCCAACGGTGTCCATGAGCTTAAGGACTTTTTTGTGCTGCTCTCCTTTGTTCATGGCGAGTCTGTGGATCCGAAAAGGTTCTCCGATGGCCTGAGCCACGGTAAACCTGGGATCTAGGGAACTGTAGGGGTCCTGAAAGATGATCTGCATATTGCCCCGCATTTTACGCATCTGCCGCTTATTATAGCCGACAATGCTCTCTCCCTGGTACAAAATATCGCCGTCGGTGGGCTCTAAAAGCCTCAGCATAATCCGCCCCAGGGTTGATTTACCGCAGCCGGATTCGCCAACCACCCCGACCGTACTCCCCCTGTTAATTTTAAGATCAATTCCGTCGACCGCATGGAGCAGCCCGTTGGCAACTTTAAAATGTTTCTTTAAATTCCTTGCTTCGACCAAAGGAATGCTAGTCATTCTGCCTACCCCCTTTGCCGGTAAAAAGATGACAAAATATCCGGTGTGTTCCTTCCAGGCTGCATCCGGGCCGCTCCTCTTTGCAAATTTCCATGCACTCAGGACAGCGGGGCCAGAATTTACAGCCCTGGGGAAGGTCGGTGGGGTCGGGCATGAGCCCGGAAATAGGGTTTAGGCGGTCGGCCTGGGTATCTATGTCCGGAATGGAGCCAAATAAGCCCACAGTGTAGGGGTGCAAACCTGCCCTGCCCTCCCACATGCTGCCGGCCAGTTCGTCTGCAACACGTCTTGCCAAGGAGGGATCATCGTCGGTTATGGCAATCACGGCAATGCCCAGGTCATGAATATCGGCGCAGAAAAAGCCGTGGGAAATTGAAACGCTGATTACTCCCGGGATCTTTTCATAGTCGTGCATGGCAGCCACATAGCGCTCCATCTCCGGGCCTGCGGTAGCCATGGAGGGAAGCAGCAGTGGTTTTTTGGAGCATTTCATGACGGGGCGAATCTTCCCCCGCAAGGTGGACAACATTGCCCGGGCAGCCTCCATACCCCTTTCATACATATCTACATGGGGGTAGAAATCATAATGAAATAGTGCATCGGCGTTGCCTACCATCTTTTCAGTGATATTTGAGTGCAGGTCCAGAGTGGCCATTATGGGCACATCACTGCCTACTTGGGCCCTGACAGCCGCTAAAAAATCACCTTCTCCGTCGTCGCTGCCCTCCGTTACCATAGCCC
>LSQX01040298.1_pt1 | contig 11442 bp, 11 predicted proteins | sample 654561 | NCBI WGS metagenome assembly LSQX01 (sample SAMN04489861, study PRJNA283612) | anaerobic digester metagenome | isolation source: 4 biogas reactors fed with cattle manure at either 37C or 55C with and... | place: Denmark: Kongens Lyngby | collected 2014 | reverse complement strand
GGCAATACCTTCCATATAATAATTAACAACTCAACTTTCCCACAGTATTTATGGGCTCTTTGCCACTAACGTAGCATTGCTCACCGCGGTCAAAAAGTAAACTTTTTTCCTTAACTTGTGAGCAACCAGAGCCTCAAAATACTATAAGTGGGAAAGTTGAGTTATTTATTTAAACAGATTTTCACTTTAGTATTTTTCTGTAATAAATTCTTGACCAAGCCTATATATTAATAAGGAATGCAGGTATAAACCTCTTAACAAAAAACGGAATTTATTTATAATGCTAAAGTGAAAATGGAGTGAAAAAAGCGTATGTATCTTGAGTACAGTGTGATATTCACATATATAATAGGAATTGCTGTTTTGTTCTTTATAGGAAAGTTCCTGACAGTGCCGATGAAGGTGGTATTAAAGCTTATATATAATGCTGTTTTAGGCGGCATTGCAATTTTGGTGATTAACTTTGCAGGCAGATTCTTTTATTTCAGTATTGGACTAAATCCTATTACAGCTTTCATAACCGGAGTTCTTGGTGTTCCTGGTGTCCTTATGCTTATTGCACTTAAATTGATATTTAAAGTTTGATACGGCTCATCTGCTTATTGTTAAACATTTATCAAAATATCATGAAAAAGTATAAAATATTGTATACAAAGAACAAAATCAAATAAAATCCTACCAAATATAAGGCCTGACCCGATTAAGTTACCTTGACAAAAAATAAACATACATTTATACTTTAATCTGTATTGATAAATGCTAATAAGAACGGCTGATAATGCTGATTATTCAGCAGAATAATTATAAATAAATGAGGGGGTTTACCACATGGGCAAGGTTGTTGAAATCAGATGGCATGGACGTGGTGGACAAGGTGCTAAAACTGCATCTTTGCTACTTGCTGATGCTGCATTCAATACCGGGAAATACATTCAGGGTTTTCCGGAATATGGTCCTGAGAGAATGGGTGCACCAATTACTGCTTATAACAGAATAAGCGATGAAAAGCTACCTATTCACAGTAATATTTACGAACCTGATTATGTAGTAGTTGTTGACGACACTCTTCTTACTTCGGTTGACGTTACTTCTGGACTGAAGGAGAATGGGGCGATAATAATAAATACTACAAAAACACCGGATGAAGTAAGACCGCAGTTAAAAGGATACAAGGGCAAAGTTTGTACAATAGATGCAAAGACAATATCTATTGAAACTTTAGGTAAATACTTTCCTAACACACCAATGCTTGGTGCTGTTGTAAAGGTAAGCAAAATTATGGATGAAAAAGCATTTCTTGACGACATGGTTGGTTCTTTCAAGCATAAATTTGCGTCAAAACCTGAAGTTGTTGAAGGTAATATAAAGGCTCTTGAAAGGTCTCTCACGGAGGTGAAAGGTTTATGAAAAAGAAAGAATGTAAGGTTGTAGCTCCTGATGTTAAATGGAAGGATATTACTGTAGGTGGTACAATAGATACGGCGGGAAATGCAGATTTGTTTAAGACTGGAGACTGGCGTTCAATGAAGCCGGTATGGATTCAGGAAAAATGCAAGCAATGCCTGCTTTGTTATCCGGTTTGTCCTGATACGGCTATACTGGTTAATGAAGAAGGAAAAAGAGTAGAATTTGATTATGATCACTGCAAAGGCTGTGGCGTTTGTGTAAAGGTTTGTCCTTTCAAAGCCATTGACTTTGTGGAAGAAGACCAGTAAGGGGGGAGATTGTAATGGCTATCAGAGAAAGATTAAGTGGTAACGAAGCAACAGCAATTGCTATGAAACAGATAAATCCTGATGTAGTTGCGGCATTTCCGATAACACCTTCAACAGAAGTTCCTCAATATTTTTCATCTTTTGTTGCTGATGGTGCTGTAGATACAGAATTTGTCGCTGTAGAATCAGAGCACAGTGCCATGTCGGCATGTATTGGAGCACAGGCTGCAGGCGGAAGAGCTATGACTGCTACATCTGCCAACGGACTTGCACTTATGTGGGAACTTTTGTATATAGCTTCAAGCTCCAGACTTCCTATAGTTATGGCAGCGATAAACAGGGCTCTTTCAGGGCCTATAAATATTCACAACGACCATAGTGATACCATGGGAGCAAGGGATTCAGGCTGGATACAGTTGTATTCCGAAGACAATCAGGAAGCTTATGATAATATGTTGATGGCTCACAGGATAGCGGAGCATCCGGAAGTTTTACTTCCTGTAATGGTTTGTCAGGATGGTTTTATTACCTCTCATGCCATAGAAAATATTGAACTTGTTGAAGACGATAAGGCAAAGGCTTTTGTCGGAGAATACAATCCTCAGAATTATCTTCTCAACAGGGATAACCCTATAGCAGTAGGACCTCTGGATTTGCAAGCACATTACTTTGAACACAAAAGGCAACAAGCTCAGGGAATGATGAATGCAAAAAAAGTTATTCTTGAGGTATCTGAAGACTTCTATAAGTTGACAGGAAGAAAATACGGTCTTATTGAAGAATATATGACAGATGATGCTGAAGTCGTGACAGTTATACTGAACTCAACTGCAGGTACTGCAAAATACGTTATTGACCAGCTGAGGGCACAGGGCAAGAAAGTTGGCTTAATAAAGCCTAGGGTATTCAGACCTTTCCCTGTAGATGAATTGGCTCAAGCGTTATCAAAGTTTAAAGCTATTGCCGTGCTGGACAAGGCTGACAGTTTTAATGCAGCAGGAGGTCCATTGTTTACTGATGTAACAAGTGCTTTATACTCAAAAGGCGTGGTATCACCTAAGGTAATCAACTATATTTACGGATTGGGTGGACGAGATGTTAAAGCTGATGATATTGAGATCGTATATAATAAATTATTAGAAATCGCAGGTACAGGTAAAGTTGATTCTGTTTACAATTACCTGGGCGTTAGAGAATAGGGGGTGCGGTAAATGGCTTATAATTTGAAAGAAGCGGCAAAGAAACCTGAGAGGTTTACTGGTGGACACAGAATGTGTGCCGGTTGTGGTGCGCCCGTAGTTGTCAGACAGGTCCTTAGAGCATTAAAGCCTGAAGATCATGCTGTAATCGGAAGCGCTACCGGATGTTTGGAAGTATCATCGTTTATTTATCCATATACAGCATGGAAGGATTCATTTGTTCATAATGCATTCGAGAATGCAGGAGCAACTGTTTCTGGTGTGGAAGCGGCATATGTCGCATTGAAGAGAAAAGGAAAGCTTAAGGGTGAAACCAAGTTTATTGCTTTTGGCGGCGACGGTGGAACTTATGATATAGGTATACAGTCACTTTCCGGTGCAATGGAAAGAGGTCATGATATGGTTTATGTATGCTATGATAACGGAGCCTACATGAATACCGGAATTCAAAGATCTTCTGCAACACCTAAGTATGCTGATACCACAACTTCACCAGCGGGTAAGAAAATACCTGGCAAACAGCAGTCAAGAAAAGATCTTACTGAGATCATGGCAAACCACCATATTCCTTATGTTGCACAGACTGCAGCTATTGGCAATATGAAAGATCTTTATGAAAAGGCAGAAAAGGCTATTTATACAAGCGGTCCTGCATTTTTGAACGTATTGGCTCCATGTCCTAGAGGATGGAGATATAATACGCCTGATTTGATGGAAATAAACAAATTGGCGGTTGAAACTTGTTTCTGGCCTTTGTATGAAGTTATTGACGGTAAATATATAATCAGCTACAAACCAAAGAATAAACTACCTGTTAAAGACTTTTTAAAGCCTCAGGGAAGGTTTAGACACATATTTAAAGCAGGCAATGAGCATATGCTTGAAGATATTCAGAAGGAAGTTGACAGAAGATGGGAAGCATTACTTAAGCTTGCAGGGGAAGCTTAAGTATAACAATTGTTTTAAAAGGAGCTTGAATTTAGTTTCAAGCTCTTTTTTTGAAAAAATTTATTTAAATTTGAATCCAGTTATTGACACAGGAGCGGTAATATTGTAATATTTCCTTGTGCACTATTTTGTAAGCATAAAAAATTATTATAGTAATATATATTTTAGAGGAAGCAAATTTTACTCATTACTTAATACAACATCATGAAGATTAGTTTATTCAATGTAGAATAATTTTTGTGATTAATATAAAAATAGATAACTCAACATTCCTGCTTATGGTATTTTAAGGCTCTGGTTGCTCACAAGTTACGGTCAAAAAATTTACTTTTTGACCGTGGTGAGCAATGCTGCATTAGTGGCAAAGAGCCCATAAATNNATAAATACTGTGGGAAAGTTGAGTAGATAAGTTAAACTCCATATTAATTATTTGAAAATAGGGGTGGTTTGAATGGAATACTTGAAAAATATGCTTCTGAGAGAATCTGTACGTTTTATTGAGATGTGCCAAATTTATGTTTTTAAAGGGAAGATATCCCTCGAAACCTATATATCTCTTTCAAACATTAAGCTGGATTTTATTAAGGATGTACTGGTAACAGAAAAGAAAGACATGTTAATTGATAAAAAGTTTTCAAATAGAATTGCCAAGCTGATTAAGGTTGATAATTTTATATATAGAATGCATAATAATGCAGTTGTCTGATAACCACATCATTATGAAAGTATAAGGATTCTAAATCGGGATCCTTTTTTGTTAGGGCTTCTTGGAGTGAAGCGAAAGAGGCAAAACTCCCGTACCCTCGATGGTACGAAATTTTGTTAAGCCATTTCCTGAAAGGAAATCCAGCAAAAAGGTGAGGGACTCAATGTCCCGAAGCTTTTTATTGTCATAAAGTCTATTCATTTGGTATGTATATTGCAATAAACATTTTACATTAACTTTGGATATTGCAATCTATAGAATAAAATTTCTATTCTATAGAGATTGACTTAAGAATATAATTATATGAATTGACTTATATGGTTTTATGAAATATGTAAAGTTCTTTGGAAATATAGTTGGAAATATTTCACTCACTTTTTATCTAAAGTTTGGAGGTTACGAACCATGCAGGAAATAGTAAAACAGATTTCCAGGAAATACGATTTTAATATCATCAATATTTATCCCTTGAGGGATTTATTTATTATTGAGAGTTCTTCAGGAAAAAAATACTTAAGAAATATAAAGCTTTCTCCTGAAAGAATAATGTTCATACATGGGGCAAAAGAGCACTTGTATGCCAATAGCTTCATAGACCTTGACAGATTTATATGTACAAGGGATGACTATCCGTTTATATGTATAGACGGTATTTATTATACTGTTACAGAAGCTACAGAAGGGCGTGAATGTGACTTTGGCAAAAGGGAAGATGTCATAAAGGCATCAAAAGCACTTGCTAATTTGCACATAGCTTCAAGAGGCTATATAACGCCTCTTCAGAGTATAGCAAGAGATGACCTTGGAAGACTGCCCTTCTATTTTTTAAAAAGACTTGATGAGATAAAGCGTATAAAAAAAGTAGCACAGAGGGAAAAAGGAAAGTTTGATTATCTGATATTGGAGTATATAGACTATTTCTATGAACTAGGTGAAGATGCAATAAAAAGATTGTATAACTCAAAGTACAATGATTTGGTGAAAAAAACCAGAAGAGAAGGTTTGTTTTGCCATCACGACTATACGCACAGTAATATAATATTTGATGGAAACAAAACATCGGTTATAAACTTTAATTTTTGTAGTTTTGAATTGAAGGTTTATGATATTGCAAATCTTTTAAGAAGAAAAATGAGAAAGTGCAACTGGGATTCAAAAGAAGCTAAAGTTATAATTGATTCTTACGCATCAATAGAACCAGTTTCGATGGACGAATTTATAATTATGAAAATTATTCTGCAATTCCCACAGAAGTTCTGGAGAGTGATAAACAAGTATTACAACAGCAGACGCACCTGGAGAGAAAAAAACTATTACTCAAGGATTTATGAAGCAATTGAAGAAATTGATTACCACAAACGGTTTTTAGAAGAATTTGACCTATAAAATATTCAAGACCAGGGATTAAAAGAGAGGAATGATAAAATACAACTCAATTGCTATTTTCGTGAGAAAAGCTTTTTGAAGCCAAATAGTCATACGAAAAAGTAAAAGGAATATTTCACTCACTCCTTATTATTAAAATAAACCGCTTATAACCCCATCGGTGTCTATATCTATTTTTTCTGCAGATGGAGTTTTAGGAAGTCCCGGCATTGTCATAATATCACCTGTTATTGCTACAATAAAGCCTGCACCGGCGGATAGTTTAATTTCTCTTACAGTTATATCAAATTCATCGGGTCTTCCAAGCAATGAAGGGTTGTCCGATAAAGAGTATTGTGTTTTAGCCATACACACAGGATATGTTTCGAATCCCGTACCTTTCAACTTCTTAATTGCTTTATCGGCAGCTGGTGTATAAATTACACTTTTTGCTCCGTAGATTTCCCTGGCAATGGTTTCGATTTTCTGTTTTATGGAGGTATTCAATTCATAGAGTGGCTTAAATGCTGAGGGTTCTGTTTTTAAAAGCCTTATAAGCTTTTCTGCCAGTTCCTGACCGCCTTCCCCACCTTTTGCAAAAACCTCTGAGAATGCTACTTCAATATTCATATTCTTGCATCTTGTTTTAATATATTCTATCTCTTCATGCGTGTCGGTGTTAAAATGGTTTATGGCAACAATCACAGGCACATTAAACTTCCTAAGGTTTTCTATATGCTTTTCAAGGTTGACAAAGCCTTTTTTCAGGGCGTGAATATCTTCAATGCCCAACATATCTTTCTTAACACTACCGTTAAATTTCAAAGCTCTTATTGTTGCTACCAATACAACAGCATCCGGTTTTAGATTGGCATAACGGCATTTGATGTTAAAGAATTTTTCAGCGCCCAAGTCGGCACCAAATCCTGCTTCCGTGATGCAGTAGTCGGCAAGTTTAAGCGCCAGTTTTGTAGCCATTATACTGTTGCATCCGTGTGCTATATTTGCGAATGGTCCGCCATGCATAAGAACCGGTGTATTTTCCAAGGTCTGAACAAGGTTCGGCTTTATTGCATCCTTCAGTAACAGTGTCATAGCACCGTGTATTTTTAGATCTTTTGTAAATACTGGCTTTCCTTCTTTACTGTAACCTATTAAAATCCTCCCCAGACGTTCCTTCAAATCTGTGAGATTCTCAGATAGGCATAATATGGCCATGACTTCTGAAGCAACTGTTATTAAAAATCCATCCTCCCTAGGCATACCGTTTACTTTGCCGCCAAGACCGACTACGATATTCCTGAGAGCTCTGTCGTTCATATCCAGCGCTCTTTTCCATATAATCTGCCTAGGGTCTATATCAAGTTCATTTCCCTGATGTATATGATTATCAATAGCAGCGGACAGTAAATTGTTTGCTGCTGTAATTGCATGCATATCGCCCGTAAAATGCAGGTTTATGTCCTCCATAGGAACAACCTGTGAGTATCCCCCTCCAGCGGCACCGCCTTTAACTCCCATAACAGGACCTAGAGAAGGTTCCCTAAGGGCTATAATCGCTTTTTTGCCTATTTTGGCCATTGCCTGACCAAGACCTACAGTCGTAGTAGTTTTTCCTTCTCCAGCAGGAGTAGGGTTTATTGCAGTAACAAGTATAAGTTTACCGTCCTTATTGTTTTTTACTCTTTTCCATAGGGTATCAGGAAGCTTGGCTTTATACTTTCCGTACAACTCCAGTTCATCCTCAAGTATTCCTAGTTCATCTGCAATTTTGTTAATTGGCTTCATTTCACATGATTGTGCAATTTGAATATCTGTAAGCACTTTTAATACCTCCCTTGAGACGACCTGCCAGTAGCCAGAAATATCTGTATTTTGTTTGTTGATTTGTACCCTTATCATTTGCAATATATTTATTATAACTCTATTTAAGCATTTTTCAACAATAAAATTTGAATTTGTGCCATATCGCATTCAATGTATATTAATCACGAAAATAAATTTACATTGAAAAACTAATGTTCGTGATATTACACAGAGGAAATTGAAATGTGATATAAATTCTTTATCGCATTCAATGTAGCACAAAATTTATTAAACAACATATTATGTATAGTAGGAACGATTTGTAAAAAGTAGGTGACATTATGGGGGATTTAAAAATAGGAGACATAGTTGCAAGAATATCATATGGGTCTGATATATTATTTAAGGTTGTTGATATCGTAAAAGTTGGCAATAACAAAATAGCTATACTTAATGGACTTTGCTACAGACTTGAAGCTGATGCGCCGGAATCAGACCTTATTGTACAGGAGGACTCACATGTAAGAGAGTATAGTGCACGTATTGCAAGTGCAGTTGATATGAAACTGAGAAGTGTGAGTGAATCAAATATGAGAAGTACGCACATGGGTTTACCAAAAAAAAAATTCTATCGCCATGATCGTGAAAGAAATACAAAAAAGTTTTCAAGACCAGGCAAGGTGTTGCATGTAGACAGCGATAGAGACTATCTTGCAACCTGTCTTGAGCAGTACAGTAAATTTGGCATAGAGGCTGTAGGTGCATATGTAAAAGAGAAGGATCAACCTTTAAGAATATTTGATTTGCTAAAGAAGCATAAGCCGGACATTCTTGTGTTGACAGGACATGACGGGTTTGTAAAGGATAAGAAAAGCATTCTTAATCCTGACAATTATAGAAACTCAAAATATTACATAGAGGCTGTAAAAGAAGCAAGACGGTATGAGGGAAACCTCGACAGTCTTATTATATTTGCAGGTGCATGCCAGTCAATGTATAATCAAATTATTGAAGCTGGTGCAAATTATGCAAGCTCGCCTTATAGGGTATTGATCCATGCATTGGATCCTGTATTTATATGCCAAAAGGTTGCGTTTACAGGCATAAATAGTGTTCTGGCTCCGCAATTGGTTATCGAGAAAACCATAACAGGTTATAAAGGTATTGGAGGTGTAGAAACTCGCGGGAAATATAGAGATGGATATCCTATGGAGCCTTACGGCGATAAAAACTGAAAAAAAAAGCTTGACACAAACAAATTTTCCTTGTTATAATATATATTTTTTTGACAAGTACTCCTTTATGTGATATAATGACCTCAAACAGAAGATGAGGTGATTCAATAATGGAGAAAAGCAGCCTGTTTCAGATTAAAAAAGATATAGAAACCTGTGTTGGGCAGAAGATACAGCTAAAAGCCAATAAAGGTAGGAAAAAGGCTTTTATTAAAGAGGGAATACTTGAAAACACCTATCCTAGCATCTTCATAGTAAAATTTGAAAATGATTATGAGGCTACGAGGAGAGTATCTTACAGTTATACGGATATTTTAACTAAGGCTGTAGAAATAGTCGTATGTAAAGATAACAGAAAGATACAGGTAAGTTAAGGTGCTAAATGTATAGAGGAAAAAAAATTAATTTTAAGACTAAATAAAAAAACAGGAATATTTATTATTATTCCTGTTTTTTTATTTGAGCCATTTCCTGAAAGGAAATCTGGCAAAACGCAAGGGATACGATGGGTGCTCAATTTGATTAGACCTTTTGGAGTGAAATGGAACAGGAAATCACAAATGCTAAAATTTTTTTATTCTTTAAAAGAATATTTCTTTGGTCTTGCCAATATATATTACTAAGCAGCAATGCGCCTTGAGAAGTAGAACAGTAAATTTATATCAGCCCGGTATGTAGACAAATGCAATTATAGTATTAAAAGGCTACTATCGGTTTGAAATTACAGTTCTTCGTCTCTAGGATGTAATACTAATTATCCTAGGTGTTTAGTGAATGAATATGTTCAAGTAATATTTTTATCAGAGGAGGATTTAAAAATGTCCCTTGAACTTTTAAGAGAATCTGTAAAAGTTAGTAGAGTTGTAGTAGAAGATTCGGCCCAGACTATAGTTGAGCATGATATAATTGTACCGGATGTCAATCCGGATGTATTGAGGGTACTCCTGCTTGATGGAGAAGTACTAGAAAAGAGTTCTGAGGCTGCACAGGATAAAATACTTGTTGAAGGGTCTGTGCGCTATAAAATACTTTATATTTCAGATGAGTCTGAACAAGCTGTAAAGAGTATAAATGCAGTTAGCGACTTTTCATATGGTATGGATATATTAAATGTCACACCTGGCATGAAACCAGAGGTACGTTGCAATATTGAGCATATTGAATATGATATGCTTAACGGCAGGAAGATAAATGTTAAGGTCATACTAAAGCTGAATGCTAAGGTTATTGAATCGGTTGACCGTGATTTGATCAGCGATATTAAAGGGATAAATGATTTACAGGTGCTTAAAGAGGGTACGGAGGTTTACTGTTATCTTGGAGAAAACACAGTGAACTGTACAATAGACGAAGCTATGGAAATACCCGCAGGAAAACCTTCAATAAAAGAAATTTTAAGGAATGATGTAAAAATTATAGGAAAGGATTATAAAACTTCGGACAACAAAATTATAGTGAAAGGTGATTTGAGCATTCTTACGTTGTATATTGGGGACAACGAAGAGAAAAGTATACAGTTTATGGAGCATGAAGTTCCTTTCACACAATTTATTGAGCTTACGGGATTAGGAGATAATTCAGTTTGCGAAGTAAATTATAGAATCCTTAATTACACATTTACTCCGGGGGAAGACAGTGATGGTGAGTACAGGATTCTAAACGGCGAGGTTGTTATAAAGCTTGAAGCTCAGGCAACAGAAAAGAGACATGTTAATATAATTTTTGACGCTTACAGTTTAACCTCAAGAGTAAGCCTTGAAACACAGCCATTTAAAGTGAATAGAGTTATACATCAGGATAAATGCCAAGTTGTGCTTAAAGATATTATTTCTGTTGATGGAGACAGTCCAGACATTTCAGAGGTTTTCAATGTACTTTCAAAGCCTAATCTATTTGAAGTTCGGACCCTCGACGGTACAGTATCGCTTGAAGGCTCTGTTAACAACAGCATTCTGTACATAGCTAATAATACTGATCAACCGGTATTCTGCTACAACAATGAAATGCCGTTTAAGCATAGTTGCGAAATAAAAGATGCCAAGTCATGGATGAAATGTGAAGTTTATCTTGATATAGAGCATTGCAACTATAGTATGGTATCTGAGAATGAGGTTGAAATAAGGCTGGTAGTAAATGTATGCATCAAGGTAATAGATGATATTGAAACGATGCTGATATCAAAGGTTAATGAAAGTCCTATAGAAGAGGAAAAAGTTGAAAAACAGCCCAGTATAACAATATATTTTTCCCAAAAGGATGACAGCCTTTGGAAAATAGCCAAGAAATATTGCACAACAATGGAAGATATAAAGATAGCAAATGAGTTTGAGGATGAGGGAAAAATAAATCCCGGACAGCAAATAGTTATCCCAAGAAAAGTAATATAGCTAATATTATATTAAAATAAAAAGCTTCGTGACTCAATGTCAGAAGCTTTTTATTAGAGCCATTTCCAGAAAGGAAATCC
>LSQX01220387.1_pt1 | contig 11443 bp, 12 predicted proteins | sample 654561 | NCBI WGS metagenome assembly LSQX01 (sample SAMN04489861, study PRJNA283612) | anaerobic digester metagenome | isolation source: 4 biogas reactors fed with cattle manure at either 37C or 55C with and... | place: Denmark: Kongens Lyngby | collected 2014 | reverse complement strand
CCCCCATCGCCATCAAGGCTGCCGGGGTAGCCTGCGTTATTGCCAAGAGCTTTGCACGTATTTTTTATCGGAATGCCTTCAATATGGGTCTCCCCATTTTTGAGTCGAAGGAACTTTACGGGAAAGTCGAAGAAGGAGCCGTTGTTTCGGTAAACGGTGATACAGGGCTCATTACCATTTCCGGTACGGAAGATGAATCGCTCAAGATCACGCCCATTCCGCCCTTCATGCAGGAACTGATCGCCGACGGCGGTCTGCTGAATCACATCATGAAAAAACAGGCGGCATCAGCCTGACCAGGAATCACGCGACCGACCGCCATCCGGCCTTTCCGGTTGCCGGTCGGCTTTGCCGATCAACAGGAAGGTGTGGCATGGTATTTCACACCATCAGGATTACCCCACCAGTACAGAAAATTTACCGGCGTCTGGGTTATCGCCGTGACATCACCCACATCACGCCCCAGCAGGCACAACAGGTTGACCAGCATATCGATGAGGCCCTGGCTCTGATTCAGTTGCGGGGCGTGATGACCCGTCTGCCGATCTACGGCAGGGAAGACGGATCTGTCATCCTGGGAAGAGAGCTTCGCCTGGAGACGAGGCATCTCGCCAGATTTCTGCGCGACTGTGATGAAGCGTTGCTTTTGGGGGCGACGGCGGGGGAAGCGGTCATGGCCGCTATCCGGGCCGATATGGCGGCGGATGCTGTTGCCCGGGCGGTGGTCTTCGACGCGACAGCGAGCGAGATGGCTGAAGGCGCGCTGGATTGGCTCATGGATTATGCCCGCCGGGACTTGGTGCGGGAAGGGAAGGTTCTGCTGGATCGGCGTTTCTCTTCAGGTTATGGTGATTTTGCCCTGGAAAATCAGCCGTTGCTCTACACGGTATTAAAAATGCAGGAAATTGGCGTCGCAATCACACCGGAATACCTGCTGCTTCCCGAGAAATCCGTTACGGCCGTGACGGGAATACGGAAGAACCTTTCACCATGAACATGTAATACACGGTACAAACCTCTCGTTTTTAAAAGCCGATAGACCTTTTAAAAAACAACCTGTAGACAGAGGTAAAGAAACGCGGCAATCAGCGCTGACATGGGAATCGTCAAAATCCAGGCCCAGACAATATTGCCGGCGACGCCCCAGCGAACGGCCGTCAGCCTTTTCGTCGCGCCGACGCCTACAATAGCGCCTGTAATGGTGTGGGTCGTGCTGACGGGAATGCCCCCCAGAGACGCGCCGATAATGGATATGGCGGCCGCGGTCTCTGCACAGAAGCCGCCCAGCGGTTCAAGCTTGGTGATCTTGGTCCCCATGGTTTTGACGATGCGCCAGCCTCCGGACATGATCCCCAGGGAAATGACGACGTAACAGGTCACGATGACCCACATCGGAATATGAAAAGTCGGCCCCAGCAGACCATGGCTGTACAGAATGATGGCGATGATCCCCATGGTCTTCTGTGCGTCGTTGCCGCCGTGGCCCATGCAATATACCGCCGACGATATCAGCTGAAGTTTGCGAAAAGTACGCATCGAAGTTCCCACGGAGGAACGGCGGTTCACATTCAGCACAATGACCATGATCACAAGCCCCAAGATCAGCCCGATAGCCGGGGACAAAACGATAAACAAGGTGATCTTGACAATGCCGTGCCAGACCAGAATACCAAAGCCGGCCTTGACGATTGCCGCGCCGATTATCCCTCCGATCAGGGCATGGGACGAACTGCTGGGAAGGCCGAAATACCAGGTAATGATATTCCAGATAATGGCACCCCCCAAAGCCGACAATATCAGAAGGTCATTGACGATTTCCGGATCAACGATGCCGGTCCCGATGGTGTTGGCCACCTTGACGCCGACAAAGAACACGGCTGAAAATTCAAAAAACGCGGCCCACAGGACAGCGTATTTCGGGGGCAGCGCCTGCGTTGACACGACTGTTGAAATGGCATTCGCCGAATCATGAAAACCGTTCAGGAAATCGAAGACAAGCGCCACGAAGACGAGAAATATAACAAAATAAAGGGAATCAACCATTTTTCAGAACAATGCCTTCGGCAATATTCGAAACATCCTCGCATACATCCAGAGCTTCTTCCAAACGCTCGAAGATATCCTTCCACTTGATCAATTCTATGGGATTCGTTTCCTGCTCGAAGAGTTTTGCCATAACGTTGCGCAACAGGGAGTCACCCTGGTTTTCGATGGTGTTGATCTCCACACAGGCCTCGAGAATCTGGGGGGCATTCTTCATATTCCGCAGGCCCTGGACGAGAATTTTGACCTTTTTCGTTGCTTCAACCAAAAGGACGGCCTGTTCGATAATTTCCGGGCGAGGAGCCTTGATATGAAAGAGCGACATTCGAACCGCCGTGGCTTCGGTCATATCGAGAATGCTGTCCATCTTGTTGACGAGGGCGTAAATATCCTCCCGATCCAGGGGCGTCAAAAAGGTCTTGTGCATTTTCGCGTAGGTGGTGTGCGTAATGATATCCGCCTCGTGTTCGATACTTTTCAACCGTGGCAGTTTTAAATCGAAATCATCATAATGATTTAACATTTCCAGGAAGGCCTTGGCCCCCTCTTCGATTTTATCGGCCAGTTCCTCAAACAGGTCGAAAAACTTTTCCTCCCGGGGTATCAATCGCATTGCTGTCCTCCAGCACGGTCACAAGACTTTAACACTTTTACACATTCAGCAAATGTCGCTACTCCATCTACCCAATAACGATGAAAATTGCAATGATTTTCCCCCGGGTACCACAAAATAATTCTTTAATAAAATAAGGGCTTTCCTCATTGCGCGCATCAAACCGTGAAAAAACGCCTAAATTGTCCCCTGCGCCGTCACCCCGGACAGGCCATGATCTACCAAACCTTTTTCACCCCATAACAAACCAGTGGGTTTCTGGTCACCGGAGAACTAACAGATCAGTGTCATCCCCACGATGCATCTGCACGCCTCATGTGGTCCGTAGCGGAGCACCGTCAGGGCGACTTTGAACCCTCCCCCCCTTGCCCCCGGAAGTTTCGCCGGGGCACCCGCATAGCCCTGAGGCGAATCATCGCCGTGGAGCTGTCCTTCAATTCCCTCTTCGACACATCCGGATCATCCTGCCCCTTTCCCGGATCGTTTCCATCATAGAATCAAGCATATAACCCGGTTTCTGTGGATCTAGTTGGGCAAAAACCGCCAGATCGTCTGAGGATAGACTGCAACAAGATAACGATAGACATGGATCTTGTGGTCTACTCGATCGGCTTCGATTGCGTGCAACTGAACAGGGTACAAGGCCAGATTGAAACGGCCCCGATAAATCCGCTCCATAAATCCGGCCGGGACGATCATATATTTATTTTCCTGTTCGGTATTGAGGCAACCCTGTATGGGGTCATGATTTGCAAACCATTTCAAGAAAATAGGGGGCGGTCCCCTCCAAATGGCCTTGACGCTTGAAGCATCCATTCAGTATAGTTGTCACGATCTGGATCCTCTCAAGAACCGGTCCGGACGCATAAACACTGCTGAATGAGGACACGCTGATCATGTCGGACGACCATGGGGCGGGCAATCTTTTTTCACTCCCTTCAAGTAAGGGGAGGGCGGAGTTTTTCGAGGAACTGTTCCGGGGTCAGACTTACCGTGTGGAACGGATCTGTTCAAGGGGACAGGCCTCGCCACCGGGATTTTGGTACGATCAGGATCACGCGGAATGGGTTCTACTCCTGCAGGGATCGGCGGGGCTGCAGTTTGCCGGAGAGGAAGAACGCCTGCTTGTTCCCGGAGACTACATTCTGATCAAACCCCATGAAAAACACCGGGTCAACTGGACCGCACCGGAACAAACCACCGTATGGCTTGCCATTCATGAAATACCTCAGGAGGGGACAGCATGACGGACGACCTGTCCCGGTTGAAGATCGACCCGCAGGCCAAGACTTTTATCCGAAAAAAACGCAGGAAATTCATCTACCTGGTAGTTGCTGCCGCCCTGATGTTCCTGTTTGTCATCCTGTACGCCGCGGGTATCCTGCGGCCATCCGTTCCTGTTGACGTGGCCATAGTCAGCCGGATCTATCCCACACAGACCTACAGCCTTTTGAACGCCAGCGGCTATGTCGTCGCTCAGAGGAAAGCCGCCGTTGCGTCCAAGATAACGGGACGTCTGGTCTCCCTCGCGGTGGAGGAGGGCAATCCCGTGAAAAAGGGCCAGATCATCGCCACTCTGGAGCACGAGGATGTATCGGCTGCCCGAGCACAGGCAGAGGCGAACCTAGCCGTGGCCGGAGCCCGGGTTTCCCAGGTTCAGGCGGATCTGCATGAAGCCACTCTCAATTATGAACGCAAAAAACAGCTCCTGGCCCGTCAGGTCGTTTCCCAGGCCGAATTCGACCTGGCCGAAGCCCGATACAAGGACGCTTCTGCTAGGAAGGTTTCCGCCAAAGCGGCGGTGACGGCAGCGGAGGCCGCCCTTGACGGGGCCAATGTCGCCCTTGAATACACCCGGATCCGAGCGCCATTCGATGCCGTTGTTCTGACGAAAAACGCCGATATTGGGGACATCGTTACCCCCATTGGCGCCGCCGCCGATGCCAAGGCGGCCGTCGTGACCATTGCGGATCTGGGGTCGCTGGTCATCGAGGCGGATGTGTCCGAATCCAACGTCTCCCGAATCAAACCCGGCCAACCCTGTGAAATCCAGTTGGATGCCCTGCCGAAAGACCGTTTCCGAGGGACCATTCACATGATCGTGCCCACGGCGGACCGGGCCAAGGCCAGTATCCTTGTAAAAGTAAAATTTATCGAATCGGATCCCCGAATCCTGCCGGAGATGAGCGCCAGGGTCTCCTTCCTCGACAGGCCCATCGCCCCCGGAGACCAGGCGCCCCGCACGGCGATCCCCCTGAGCGCTCTGCGCCGTGCCGACAACCGGGTATCCGCCTTCCGCATCAACGGCAGGCAGGTTACCGAGGTACCTCTCCGGACAGGTCTCGTCCTAGGCGATTTCGTCGAAATCACCAGCGGTCTAACCGTAGGCGAACGGGTTGTCATAGACCCTCCCCGAAATCTGAAGACCGGCACGACCATCACCATCAACGAAAGATAATGGACAAGCAGCCGATCATTGTCGACATTGAGCATGTCAGGAAATCCTACCGGCGGGGTCCGTACACCATTCCAGTTCTCGAGGACATTAACTTGGGCATCGGTGAAGGAGAATTTATCGCCCTCATGGGTCCATCCGGATCGGGGAAGAGTACCCTCTTGAACCTCATCGCCGGCATCGACCGGGTGGATAGCGGTGCCATCCGCGTAAAAGGAGTGGATATCACCTCCCTGTCGGAAACGGATCTGGCTATCTGGCGCGCTGGGCATGTGGGCTTCATCTTTCAGTTCTATAACCTGATCCCGGTGCTGACGGCCTATGAAAACGTTGCATTGCCCCTGCACCTCACCCATCTGACGGCTCGAGAACGGAAACAACATGTCGAAACGGCCCTGCACGTGGTGAACCTCGGCGATCGGATGGCTCACCGCCCGCACCAACTCTCCGGTGGCGAGCAACAACGGGTCGCCATTGCCCGAGCACTCATTACTGATCCGGCCATCTTGGTGGCGGACGAACCGACAGGAGACCTGGACCGTCGTTCCGCTGAAGACGTCCTGAACCTGATGGCCCGGCTGAACGAGGAGTCGAAAAAAACGATCATCATGGTCACCCACGATCCCCGAGCCGCCCGGCGCGCCCAGACTATCCGTCATCTCGAGAAAGGAGTCTTGACCGATGCTGATTGTCAGACTCCTGTTTAAGAACGCCTTTCGTCACAAGTTCCGTGCGTTTCTGACCATACTGAGTATTACCATCGCCATCCTCGCCTTTGTCATGCTCCGAACGCTTGTCGGCGCCTGGCACGTCGGCGTCGATGCCTCCTCCGCCAGCCGTCTCGTTTCACGCAATGCCGTGTCCATCATTTTCCCCCTGCCCCTGTCCTACAAGGATCGCATTCGGCAGATCGACGGTGTCCGACTGGTTTCCTACGGCAACTGGTTCGGTGGCATTTACATCGACGAAAAGCATTTCTTCGCCAATTTCGCCGTGGAAGCGAGGACCTACCTGGAGCTTTACCCGGAGTATGTTCTGCCCCCCAAAGAACGTGACATTTTTTTGAAGGACCGAAAGGCCTGTGCGGCAGGGAAAAAGCTGGCAGCGAAATACGGCTGGAAAATCGGTGACATGATTACCCTTAGGGGCACCATCTATCCCGGCAACTGGGATTTTACCCTGCGGGCAATCTATCATGGAAAAACAAATTCCGTAGATGAAGCCCAGTTCTTTTTTCACTGGGATTACCTCAACGAAACAATGAAAAAAGCAGCCCCCTCTCGTGCGGACGAAGTCGGGTTTTACATGATCGGCGTCAAAACGCCCGATCTTTCGGGCGCAATCAGCGAAGCCATCGATGAAAACTTCAGGAATTCCTGGGCGGAGACGCTGACGGAAACAGAGAAAGCCTTCCAGCAGGGATTTATCGCCATGAGCGGCGCCATCATTACGGCTATTGAAGTTGTCTCGTTCGTCGTCATCATCATCATGCTGGCCGTGGTGGCCAACACCATGGCCATGACGACACGAGAACGAATCGGAGAATACGCCATCCTAAAAACCCTGGGGTTCGGCGCATGGGCCATCGGCGGCCTGATCGCCGGAGAATCCGTTATCATTTCCCTATGCGGATACTGCTGCGGCGTCATCCTGTCCTTCCCGGCGGCGATGGCTTTCAAACAGAGCCTGGGCATGTATTTTCCCGTCTTCAAGGTGGAAACAGCCTCGCTTCTTATGGCTCTGGGCTCTTCCCTGACCGTCGCGATTCTGGCGTCGGTCGTTCCCGTTCAGCGGGCCATCGCCATTCGTATCGCTGACGGCCTCCGGAGAATTGGCTGATGCTCGCTCTGATTTCCTACAGCCTCCGTAACCTGTGGGCACGACGGCTGACGACAACGCTCACCGTCTCGGGTATGGCCCTGGTCGTTTTTGTTTTCGCCGCCATTTTGATGCTGGCCCGAGGACTGGAAGAAACCCTCATCAAAACGGGCTCTTACGATAACGCCATCGTGATCCGGAAGGGTTCGGTCTCTGAGGTTCAAAGTGGCATCGAACGCAGCCGGGCGGCCATCGTGAGCACACTGCCCGGAATCGCCTTCGGCCGGGAAGGTGTTCCGCTGGTTCTCAAGGAAGTCCTGGTGCTCATCAGTCTGCCAAAGCGGTACACGGGTAACCCCTCCCATGTATCCATCAGAGGCACCACGAACCGTGCCCTGCTGCTCCGTCCCCAGGTGAAGCTCGTGGCCGGACGACTGCCCCGGCCGGGATCGAACGAAATGCTTGCGGGAGCGAGCATTGCCCGACGCTTCAAGGGCGGCGGGCTCTACGAGGAACTTTACGCAGGCATGCGACACTGGCAGATCGTCGGAATTTTCGATGCGGGAAACTCGGGCTTCAACTCCGAAATCTGGGCGGATGTGGACCAGGTCATGCAGGCTTTCCGCCGTCCTGTATATTCATCCATCACCTTCAAGCTTCGGAACGCGAAAGAACTGAACGTCGTCAAAAAGACCATCGAAACCGATCCCCGACTTGATCTCGAAATGAAACGGGAAACCCGCTACTACGAGGAACAATCCGAAATCATGGCAAAATTTCTCCGTATTCTGGGCATTTCCCTTACGGTCATTTTTTCTCTGGGGGCCATCATCGGCGCCATGATCACCATGTACGCCTCCGTCGCCACCCGCACGGCGGAAATCGGTACCCTGCGGGCCCTGGGTTTCGGGCGACGTCACATTCTGGCGGCGTTTTTGATGGAATCACTTCTGCTCGGACTGTTCGGCGGCTGCATGGGACTCTTCTGCGCAGGTTTCATGCAGTTTCTCACCATCTCCACCATCAATTTTCAGACCTTTTCGGAATTGGCCTTCCGTTTTACCCTGACGCCGGATATTGCCGCCCAGGCCCTGACGTTCTCTCTGATCATGGGCTTTCTTGGGGGCTTCCTCCCGGCATTCCGGGCCTCACGGATGATAATTACCGAGGCCCTTCGGGCGGTGTAGTATGATTTCATCCGACAAACATGACATCTGCAACAGACTGATCCCATTAAGATGGAAAATTTCACACCGGCATTATGGGAAACACAACTTTAACGAATGGGCCTGTCATCTTGGGCAAAAACAATCGCTTCATCGTCTTGTTTGTTGACGATCCGAACCTTGGTGAGGAGGGTTTGCAGGTTCTGCAATACCGATTCGAAAGGATTTTTAGTTTTGCGAGGAGCCGAATATGACACCCCCCGTTGATTGAAGGCCATCAGCTCGGTGGAGCCACTCTGCATCCCATGCCCTCCATTTACCCGTTTATTTCCATTGAGGCACCCTATGAAAGGATGGATTGGCGATCTCTACATATCTGGCCCGGAATATGCGGAATGAACAAATGGACACGCTGAGAGTCACGCTATCGGACCATCCGGTCTTTCGTTGAAAACGCCAATGAAGCCGTCGACTCACCCAGGTTGCCTTATCTTTTCCAAGGGATTAGATTCCCGTCAGATAGAGCCGTCGGTTTCAGGGCCCACAACGAAAGGATGACAGCGTGATGGTTTTCTGTTAATGGAAACGCACGTGAGAAGAGGCTTTCTGGTATTCAGGAGAAAATGGATCGTCATGAAAAAAGTTATCATGCGATTTCTCAGAGGAAGTAAGCGCGGGGTCATATCATTTCGTGCGATCCGGTATCGCCGGGGGCTCGATCAGGTCGCCTTGCCCTGCCCAGGACGGGACCGTCCTGTTGAACATCGACGCCCCCCTGGTGAGGGAGATGGGGAAACGCTGCAAACGGTATGTCATCTGGTTCGGATCAGATGAAAAAGCGGAGCTGCACCTGCTGGAGGCGTGGTCCCGATGGCCGGAACCCCTTTCGATTGCACGCGACCCTTATTCTTATGTGTCGGCGGTACACCATGCTTCGTTTCAATTAGCAGGCTGGCAAGCAATGGAAAACAACGATTCTGTTTTCTGCAAAGAGAACCTGCTTCAATCAGGAAAACATGTGGGGCATGAAGGAACATGAAAAGGAACATGAGAAGGTTTATCAGGAGGCTTAAACGCAAGGTCAGGTATTTTCGCGCGATCCGGCGTCGCCGGGGGCTCGATCAGGTCACCTTTATCGGCATTACGGGGAGCGCGGGGAAGACGACGGCCACCGATCTGGCCGCCGCAACCCTCGCCGAGTCCGGACCCTATCGGCAGACAAGCGGAAACAACATGGCTGAGCCTATCGCCAAACTTATATTACAAACCGGCACCAGCGATCGTTACTGTATCGTGGAAATGGGAACCGCCCAACCCGGTGACCTGGATCTGCCTGTCAGGCTGGTCATGCCGAAAATCGCTGTCATCACCGTGATCGGTCTGGATCACTACAGTGCATTCAGAAGCAAGGAGGCCATCGCCGCGGAAAAGGAGAAGGTGGTCCTGGCCCTGCCGCAGGACGGGACCGCCGTGTTGAACATCGACGACCCCCTGGTGAGAGAGATGGGAGAACGCTGCAAACGGCACGTCATCTGGTTCGGATCGAATGAAAGGGCGGATCTGCGCCTGCTGGAGGCACGGTCCCGATGGCCGGAACCCCTGACCCTTCTGCTGTCATACCGGGGAAGGGAGTATGAAGCGCGGACCCAATTGCACGGGGTCCATATGGCCCTGCCGACCCTGGCCGCCCTCGGGATCGCCCTGGCGGCGGGATTGCCCCTTGAAAGGGCGATTGCGGCCATTGGCGCCGTTCTCCCATATGAAGGGCGTATGCAGATCGTTCCCGATAAAGACGGGATCGTGTTCATCCGGGATGACATCAAAGCCCCGGCCTGGTCGTTTCAGGCGCCTCTCGATTTTCTGCGGGAAGCGGACGCCCCGCGCAAGGTTGCCGTGGTGGGAACTCTTTCAGACTTCCCCGGAAACCAGACCGCGCAGTATAAAAACTTCTGCCGCATGACCCGAGAAGGCGCGGATCTCGTCGTGTTCGTCGGCCCCCACGCGTACCGCGCCTTGCGGGCACGGCGGCATGAGCGGGACACCTCCATCCAGGCCTTCCCCAATATATACCACGCGGCCCTTTATCTGCAAGATGAGCTGAAACGGGGGGACCTGGTCCTGCTCAAAGGCTCTCACAAAGCCGATCATCTGGTCCGTCTTATCCTCAACCGGGTGAAGCCGATCGCGTGCTGGAGAGACGGGTGTGATAGAATGCGGTTCTGCGGTTCTTGTTCAAAACTTCATAAACCTTCCCGTACCACCCTGTTGCTTCCTCCCATGCCTTTGCGGTCCGGGTCGGCTGTTTTTGTCGTTGCCGGGCTGGGCAATCCCGGGTTTTTGTACCGCAACACGCCGCACAACCTGGGCTTCCGTGTCCTCGATGCGCTGGCTCGGCAAGCGGAAAGCGGCTGGCAGCGCCAACCGGAAGGCCTGGTCTGCCGGACGCAGATAAACGGGACCGCCTTTTTCCTGTTCAAGCCGCAAACGCCGATGAACAACAACGGCGCGATGATCAGGCGTTTCCTGGAACGGGTGGGCGGTGATCCGGCGCACTGCGTGATTGTTCATGACGATGCCGATCTGTCCCTCGGCGATGTACGGATAAAAACAACGGGGGGTGATGGCGGGCACAGAGGAGTCCGGTCCGTGATTGCCGCTTTGGGCGCCATCGAGATCACCCGGGTGCGCCTCGGCATCAGAGCGTCGGGAGAAAAGGCCAAGGCCCGAAACGTCGTTCTCCGCAACTCCATGGTAGAGAAGAGAGCCCTTTCGGACATGATCGAGAAAGCCTCGGCCATGGCCGGGGACCTCCTGAGGAAACAGATTGGCCGGGAACGGAAGAAGAACGGAAACGAAGAACGGAACATCCTGGAGGCATAAAATGTCTTGTCTCTTTATTTTTTACCGGCCGTTCTCGATTGCACGCGATCCTCATTCTCATGTGATGGAAAACAAAGGTTCTGTTTTCTACAAAGAGAACCTGCTTTAATCAGGAAAACATGTGGGGCATAAAAATGTTTATCAGGAGGCTTAAACGCAAGGTCAGGTATTTTCGCGCGATCCGGCGTCGCCGGGGGCTCGATCAGGTCACCTTTATCGGCATTACGGGGAGCGCGGGGAAGACGACGGTCACCGATCTGGCCGCCGCAATCCTCGCCGAGTCCGGACCCTGCCGGCAGACAAGGGGCTCCAATACGGCGGGACCTATCGCCAAAGTCATATTACAAACCGGCACCAGCGATCGTTACTGTATCGTGGAAATGGGAACCGCCCAACCCGGTGACCTGGATCTGCCTGTCAGGCTGGTCATGCCGAAAATCGCCGTCATCACCGTGATCGGTCTGGATC
>LSQX01106854.1_pt1 | contig 11443 bp, 5 predicted proteins | sample 654561 | NCBI WGS metagenome assembly LSQX01 (sample SAMN04489861, study PRJNA283612) | anaerobic digester metagenome | isolation source: 4 biogas reactors fed with cattle manure at either 37C or 55C with and... | place: Denmark: Kongens Lyngby | collected 2014 | reverse complement strand
TTGCTGCGAAAAGATAAGTGCAGATCGCTATCCAGATCTGACAGTTGACAGCATTTTCACTTGTACCGTAAAAGGCTTTTATACGAAGATGCTGTTTAAACTATTTGAAGAACAATTCAATTTTCCACCGTTCGCGATATAGCTCAGCAATGGTCAGGGGATTAAGTGAAAAGTTGTTGGTCAGAAAATGGTAAACCTTTCCATCTGTATAGTCTTCGTATGTCACAAGACGTAGTTCAGCCGGGTATTTCTTTGCCAAATACTATTTGGTAAGTCGGATGGTGACATCATCCAGTATACCAGTACTTGAGTCAACGTTCTGTTTTTTCAATTATCATAAAATTAATGTGGTCCTTGGACCTGGTGATAAAGAATGCCTGCTATTTGTGAATGTTGCTGTAAAGTCTATTGAAGTCCGTATTGCCCTTATCCATTATATAATAAGAACCGGCTTCTATGGGGATCGTATCAAGTATGTTTACATCATGTACATTCGCATTGGTGATATCGATATAGATTGGTATTGAACCTCTTAAATCAAGAACGGTATGCATCTTTACGGCACCTTTGGTCTTTCGAAATTTTGCCCAGGGAACAGGCTTAAGCACAGATCAATTGTTGTGCTGTCCAAAGCATAGACCATATTGTCAATATTCAATCTAAAATTGGGATCATCTGCAAATAAGGGTCTGGCTTGTTTGATTAAAACTTGGGCATAATCGGCATAGATTTTCCAATTTCGTTTCTCGTTAGCCTCGGCAAATGTAGATTTTGCAGTTGCGGATCTCAGCCCGGAGTGATAAAGCTTCGATGAAAAAGCAGTTAAACTATGTTCAATGTCTCGGAGGCTTTTTCCACAGAAATTGACAGGCCCGGAAAATTCTATTTATTTGCTGTTTTTGTCCAAAATGTGCTTTTCACTGTATTCTTTAGTGGATATCTTTGTGCAAATAGTAGAGAAATTTAATAAATTATCAACCTTATGAAAAGAATTAAACCTGAAAAAAAGCATCTAACTCTCTGTTTGGGTTTTTTGCTTGTGTTGTTTTTGATGTCAACAAGTTGTCAGAAAAAAGTTGCACCACCTTTCATCATCGGTGCTGATATCTCATTTGTCCCTCAAGGTGAAGCCCGAGGAGGATCTTATACAGACGTTACCGGAGAAGAAAAAGATATTTGCCAAATCATGGCAAATCATCATTTCAATAATATCAGGTTACGGCTTTTTGTAAATCCTGAAGCAGAGCGTGGATATTCCAGAGATGGTTTTTGTGGCCTTGACGAAACGGTAAAAATGGGCAGAAGAGTTAAAGATGCCGGAATGGACTTTACTCTTGATTTCCACTACAGTGACACTTGGGCCGACCCAGACAAACAGTTTAAACCATCTGCATGGGAAGGAAAAAGTGGTAAAGAATTAGAAAATGCGTTGTATGAATATACAAAAATGACATTAACCACTTTTAAAGATGCCGGTGCTGCACCAGATGTTATTCAGATTGGAAACGAAATTAGCCATGGTATGGTTTGGCCTGAAGGAAAAGTTCTTGACAATGCTACAGAAGAGAACTGGGCAGCTTTGATGAGTCTTTATATCGCAGGTCAAAAAGCATGTCGCGAAGTTTTACCAAAAGCAAAATTAATGATTCACCTGGCACTTGGTGGTGAAAACATTTTATGCCGTGAATACCTTGACAAAATGAATCAGTATGGTGCTGAATTTGATATTATCGGATTGTCCTATTACGAACAGTGGCATGAAACCTACAACGACCTCAAAACAAACTTGTACGATCTCTCGGCCAGATATAATAAACCTGTATGTGTTGCGGAATATGGTGCTAACAAAGACAACATTAAAATTATAAACGATATTGTACGTTCGGTTCCAAACAATCTGGGATACGGCACCATGGCATGGGAACCCACCAGGGTTTTGTTCTCTCAGGAAGGAGAGGCTTCTGAAGAGATATTAAGCATTTACGATGCGATAGCCACCCAGTATGCCGACCCCGATAATCAACCTGTTGTAGAACCTCCTTTCGAACGGACCGTGGAAATTGAAGCACCGGTTATTGGTGCCGATATCTCTTTTGTGCCTCAAGAAGAAGCAAGTGGAAAAACATACACTGCAGATGGTGTTGAAAAAGACGTACTCGAAATTTTAAAAGAGAATAAGTTTAACTGGATACGATTACGTTTATTTGTTGACCCGGATGCTGAAAACGGCTACTCAAAAGGAGGTGGAGGTTTCTGTGGATTGGAAAAGACCCTTGAAATGGCCTGGAGAATCAAAGCTTCTGACATGAAATTCTTACTCGACTTCCACTATAGCGACACATGGGCTGATCCAGGCAAACAGTTTACTCCTTCTTCATGGGAAAGAAATAGAGGTTCAGGTCTTGAAGGGCAGATATACAACTATACTGCTGACGTTGTCAAACGGTTTATTGCAGAAGGCGTAAGACCTGACATGGTACAGGTTGGAAACGAAATTAACAATGGTCTGTTATGGCCGCAGGGAAAACTTCCTGAGGGGGACGAAAAAGTGGATTCAGATGAAGAAATGGAAAGTTTCTGTGTTCTGTTGCGTTGCGCAAGTGCCGCAGTACGTGCCGTTGACCCAGGCATTGCTGTGATGGTACATATAGCTTGTGGTGGACAAAATCCTGAATCTGTTGCCTTCTTCGATAAAATCATCAGCAGGGACGTGAAATTCGATGTAATTGGGCAGTCATACTATCCACAATACCATGGAACTCTTGAAGACCTGGAATACAACCTTAACGATCTTGTTGAACGTTATAATAAACCAATATTTGTTGTTGAATATAACGAAAGCAGGAAAGAGGTTAACGATATAGTTCACAACATTCCAAATGGGATGGGACTGGGAACTTTTATCTGGGAACCAACATCGCCCACTTGGGGTGGCTTATTCAACAGAGAGGGTGAAACTACAGACTACATGGATATTTATCCGGAAATTTATTCGGAATACACAAAATAAAGTCAGACTATTTCTCGCTATGGCATAATTCACATGTTAGTCATTTTCTCTCGACAGCAAAATCCGAAGGATTAGAGGGACATCTGTTGATATTGAAATTAAAAAGATAGAGAGATTACCTTCGTTATAAATTGATACTTAAAATAAGGTAAGTAAATGAAAAGATTATTCAGAATTTTAATGCTGGCAGTTGTTGCAGTATGTATTACAGCACCCCCTGCTTTTTCAGGGAGTTGGGTAAATTTTAATAAGGGATGGAAGTTTACCAAAGGCAATCCCGAAAATGCCCAGGCTGTGAGTATTGACGATTCATCGTGGGAAAACGTAAAGATACCACACGACTGGGCAATAGCCAGCCCGTTCGACCCTGATGGTAATGGTGGCACAGGAAAATTGCCCTGGCAAGGAGAAGGGTGGTATCGTAAAGCTTTTGATGTAAAAGCCGAAGATCAGGGAAAAATTGTTTATCTCAAATTCGACGGAATAATGTCATCTCCCAAAATATATGTGAATGGGAAAATAGCTGGCCAATGGGATTATGGTTACAGTACATTTTACCTTGATATCACCAACTTTGTAAACTTTGATGAAGAAAACACCATTGCTGTTTATGTTGACACCAGAAACCATGGAAGTCGATGGTACCCCGGAGCTGGTATGTACCGAAAGGTTGAAATGATGGTGACAAACAAGGTTCATGAAGAAATTTGGGGGACATACATCACTACACCTGTTGTTAAAGAAACCTATGCCGAAATACGGGTTCTTACCAATATCAAGAATCTGGATTCCAACGATCAGCAGGTTACTATAGAAACCAGTGTTATAAGTCCTAACGGAAAGGCAATTCAAACTTTTAGAACAAGGGAAAAAAAGGTTTCTTCAGATGGAGCACTCGAATTCGACTCATGGATGACAATAACAAAGCCAAGCCTTTGGGATCTTGACAATCCTGTATTATATACGCTAAAAACCGATGTAATTGTTGATGGTAAAGTTGTTGATTCAAGCGAAACTCCTTTTGGTATAAGAACTTTTGAATTTACTGCCAACGATGGGTTCTTCCTAAATGGCAAACATGTCCAGATTCAAGGAGTAAACCTACACCACGACCATGGACCATTGGGAGCTGCATTTTATACAAGGGCCATGGAGCGTCAGATTGAAATCATGAAAGAAATGGGGTGTAATGCCATTCGAACAAGTCATAACGTATGTGCACCTGAACTGGTTGAGTTATGTGATAAAATGGGAATGCTTGTTTTTAACGAAGCTTTCGATAAATACGATAACAAGGCGGATATTACTCCCGAAACTGATTTTTACGAATTTGGCGAAAGGACAATTAAAAACTTCGTAATGCGCGACCGCAACCATCCTTCTGTAATTATCTGGAGTGTTGGAAACGAAATGGGCGACATACAGAGCAATTCAAACTATGGCTTGCAAAGATTGGCTGCTATGGTAGGATTTGTGAGACGATACGACATTACACGTCCTGTTACCATGGCTAGCGATCAAAACCAGAATGCCCATTGGCGTCATTTTGATTATTACGACATCCATGCCTATAACTACGCACAACGTTGGCTACCTGCCCGGACGATGGAACCTTCAAAAAGTGTTGTTATTAGCGAATCGGCATCAACAGTAAGTACCCGTGGTTATTACGATTTAAATATTCCGGAAGATTTTTTAGATCCTACTGAGGTCCGAAGTTCAAGTACATACATTGAAAATATTCCCAAAAGTGCAACTCCCGGCCAGAAAAGTACCGGTCGTAGAAATGCAGGGGGCCCGCCGCAAGGTTTCCAATTTCCCGGAGCTGGTACAGGAAACTCTGGAGAAGCCAGAACTCAGGTAAGCTCGTATGATACAGAAGCACCTTCATGGGCCGAAGTTTGTGACGATGATTTTATGTGGCAGGAAAACGACAACTACCTGGCCGGAGAATTTGTGTGGACCGGCTTTGACTATTTGGGCGAACCAACACCTATCAGATCGGCACGCAGCTCATACTTTGGTATTGTTGATCTTTGCGGTATTCCAAAAGATCGCTACTTCTTATACCAAAGCCACTGGAGACCAGATTATAATATGGTTCATATTTTACCGCACTGGAACTGGGGTGGAAACAAAGGAAAAAATGTTCCTGTATTCGTTTATACAAATGGCGATGAGGCTGAATTATTCCTAAATGGGGAATCATTGGGGAAAAAAGCTAAAAAACCACTATCTGCCGTTTCAAAAGAACGTTACCGCTTGATGTGGCTCAATGTTGAATATGAGCCGGGTGAATTAAAAGCCATTGCTTATAAAGAGGGCAAAGTTATTGGAGAGGTTGTTGTTAAAACTGCAGGTGAACCATACTCAATAAAACTCACACCGGACAGAACAAACATTGAAGCCACAGGAGACGACTTAAGTTATGTTTTGGTTGAAGCCTATGATAAAGAGGGTAATCTTTGCCCACTTGCAGACAACTTAATTCATTTTGAAGTCAAAGGATCAGGAGAAGTGGCTGCTGTTGGAAACGGTAATCCACAGTCGCTTGAACCGTATGTCGCCGATTACAGAAAACTATTCTTCGGGAAGGCAATGCTCATTTTAAGATCAAAAGAGGATGAGGCAGGAAAAATTGATGTTGTAGCAACTTCTAAAGGACTAAGAACAGCAAAAATTTCTATAACAACAAAATAGTGCACACTGCCTTTTAGCTATAAATCAAATATTAAATCAAGAGGCTGTCTCATAATAAAACATGAGATGGCCTTTTTTTGGCTTTATGACAAAGAGATCTTAAAGGACATCCCTGGCAACGCACTGCCTGATAATGATGTACCTCCTGTATGAAACCGGTTTTTGTTTTCTGCTTCTGCGTGTAGATCAGATGCATGGGCCAGCCCATGGGACAATAGAAGCAATCCTGTGTCCCGTTGTAATAAAAGTTGTAATAAAAATTGGAGGAGCGAAAAGGATCGTTCATCCATTTCTTTGAGTGCTCTTTATGGTAGTAGTTGTATTTGATAAAGGTATTGATTCCTTTATCCTGCGCGTAAAGATAGTTCTTCTATGCGGCAGGAGGAATAAATATTACGAAGGTAAGCATAGACAATCAGTTTGAGCATTAAACGAGGATGATAGGCGTGACTACCCGGATGAGACTATTTTTTATACAAACTCTTCAAATCTATCTGTTCAATGATGTGGTGAACTACCCCCGGATCATTCTGTGCAATCATTTCACCCAAACAGGGTGGAAGAAGCAGATTGTCGTTGGTAGTGTAAGATTTAAACATTATCAATGAGCAGTGCCATTATTAACCTATACTATTTCATCTCTGATCTGGCAGTGGGAATTTTTTGAGATTATGGATTTGGGGTTTCTAAGACACAGCTGACCGGAACAGGCTCCTGTTCCTACAGCAGTTGCTATAGGAACAGGAGAATATTTTTCATCTATTTTACTAATATCCAATGCCTGATCATTTAATAGGCAGATTCTAATTACCACTAAACTTCAAATATGTTTTATTGGTATATCCCTTTTGTGGCAAAATAGGATCATTCACATAGTCTCCCCAAGCAAGATTTGGAACATTCCATTCGTTATTTACGATGAATTTGACATCTCCTTTGACTCCTGAGCCAAGAATACGGAATGAATCAGAGGACACGATACCGGTTGAATTATCCCCACTGTTTGAAACGACAATTTTTATAGTGTGTTGTCCTTTTGATAATCCTGTTTTTGTAAAGAGTTCAACCGGAGGTTGCGGCTGCGGTTCCTCATTTGCATTCCTTCGCGGAGCTCCAAAACCGAAACGACCTCGCATTGCTAAGCTGACATTACCTGATTCAAGTTTATCATCAATATAAATATCTACAGTCCCTCCATTTAGATCTCGCGAACCGGACCAGATTATACCAATGCCGTCAAAATTAAATTCAATAGTACTCCCGGAGGCATTTGAACGTTTTTGGCCTTCTGAACTTGTCCATTCACCTGAATAATTGATACGCGAATCAGTATAGTCGATTATATTTTCTTTAGCCGGAATCACTTCGAGACGTACATAATCTTTCCCATCTGACAAAGCTTGAATTCCTTTTTCTGAGCCTTCAAGCAAGGCTGATGCATTATATATGTTTTCTTTAGTCCCACGGAAGTCTCTGGCTCCACGTTCAGCAGGGTCATTCCTGCTAAACAAGGTAAAGTCTTTTTCATCTTCAGCCCATAGCCAGGATGGAGTTTCGCCATATTGCTGGTTATGTCCCTTACCTTCACGATATGCAGTTCCTTTGTTTCTGCCTATATGATCTTCGGGATAAACAGACCAAAGGCCCTCACGCTCCCAACTAAGTCTGTCAACATCTGAACTAACAACATATGCAACACCTAATTCCCAGTAACCACCAACATCACGATTATATCCTTCTGCTACCAGTCTTCGGGTTAGAGGTGGTAGTTCACTTAACAGGGTGTATTGAGTAGTAATCAATCCATTACCATCTATTTTGACTTCAAAATCAACATCTGCAATCTCATAGCTTCCGGTAATATTTAAAATAGCTTCCGAACCTTCAGTCGTAGCATCGATACTTTTTAAAATCCATTCGCCAAGTTCCTGTCCAATAAGATTAAGATAAGGGCCACTTTCTATGATTTTCTCACCTTTGAATATACCACTTGTTATCAATCCGGTATGACGACTGAAGAGCAACTCAAAATTATTACCTCTAACAGAAATGTTATCATTATTGGTTTCAATTTGCGGAGCAGCCCCCTGTGGTTGAGGCAGTTCTGGTTTGTAAGAAGGTTTAACAGACAGGTTAAATTCATCTACAAGAATATCTTCCATTCTAAGAACTTTTACATTTACAACATCACCACCTTTCCATTGACGGGCAGGTATTTGAAAACTTCCCTCAGCATGAGGCTCAACATCAGGGCCGGTAATTTGACCGGATTCTGCCCCAACTGACCAGGTGATCTTGATCTCATTAAGATTAGTATGATCAAACCAGTTTTTTACAGGAATGCTTAATGGCTCATTAGCGCCAGGATTAGCATACTCTTTATTTTCAATACGTACGGGTGAATATGCTTTTTGGGTAAGCCAGTATTCAGGTTTTTTCCTTCTCCATCCGTCAACCAAACCCCAGTCATTGCTTGAAACGATTAACCTGTCATCAGGCACTATAGATGAATTATCCACAGCACACCAGATAGCACCTCCGAGCGCACCGTCTGTAGTGAAAATATTTTCCCACATTCTTTTTATGGATTCACCCCAGAAATTATGAATACCGGGATCACGTTTAAGTTCTTCTTTGATATAAACCGGAGTATGAGTATACTCGTCATGAAGAACCGGAAATTCTGATGGGTCTGTTTCTCTGGTACCACTCTGTCGACTTGTTTCCTGGCTTTTACCCGGGAGAGGTCCGCCTGCGTCCATATCGCGTTCCCAGTAAGGATAGTGGAAAGAAAATATATCGATGTATTTGGGTTGATCTTTAGGAGGAATCAAATGACTCCAACTAAACATAACTGGTCGGGAAGGATCTTCATGTTTCACATATTCTGACGATTTAGCGACATTTTCTCCCCAAGCTGATTCATTACCTATTGACCAAATGATGATAGAAGGATGACTCCTGTCCCGCTCAACCAATTCTGCGAGTTGGCTCAAGTAATGAACTGTTAACTCCGCATTATTCGGAACTTCGCCATTAGCGAAAGAGACTGAATTTTCAGATTCTACATATATCCCATATTTATCGCATGCATCGAGAAATTCTTCATAGGGTGGATAGTGTGAAGTTCTTACATAATTCATATTGCATGCACTAAAAATCCGTGCGTCCATTTCACGAAATTCTAACGGCACACTACGACCGGTAAGAGGATATATGTCCTTCATGTCTACTCCTCTTAACTTCACTTCTCTTCCATTAACGAGAAGCTTCTTACCTACTCTTTTAACCTCTCTGAATCCAATATTTTTTGAAGCAGACTGAGTAGTTTTGTCATCCTGAACAACCCTTGCCACCAATTTGTAGAGATTAGGGTGTTCTGCATCCCATTTCAAGGGAGACAATACAGGAATTTCGATAATCTTCTCAGGATTTTCTTTTGTTAGCGTTACATCATATGGATCTAATGGAATGGCTTTCCCCGAAGCATCAAGTAATGTAAAGTTTATTTTGCTGGAACTACCCTGGTTAAACGCCATTGCAATCCATATTTTCAGTACTGCATCCTTATAATTTTCATCTAAATCAGTCTCAATATTTAACCGTGTTATATGATCATATGGAACAGCCATCAGTTCAACATCTCTCAGTATTCCGCCATTGTTAAAACCGGATAGACCACGCCGGGTGTCATCAACTTCAACGGTTAAAACAGCTTCCTGACCAGGTGTTACATAGTCGGTAATATCACAATCCCATGTAGTAAACCCACCAAAATGTTCCTTTAGATATGTGCCGTTAATCCAGGCTTTGGCCATGCCTGTTACACCGTTAAATTTAATGAATATTCGTTTCCCGCTAAAATCAGCAGGTACTTGAATTTTCACCTTATAAACATACTCTTGAACCTCACGAACTGAAAATCCCTGAGTAGAAATATGACTTGGGACAAGTACATCAGACCATGAAGAAAAATCGACGGAATTACTCCAGAATTCCTCTGGCTGCTCAGGATTTAATTTCCACGTTCCATTCAAAGAAATTACGGTTTTTTGAACTCCTTCAGTTTCAACAGATTTTGGAATTATTGTTGGCCTGGGGTATAATTCACTCTCAGGAAGCACATCACTTTGAGCATATGAAACTAAAAGAAAAATATGGTATAAAACAGCTGATATTAATGCACTTCTCAAAAAATTTGATTTAGATGAATAATGTGAAGACATAATATTAAAATTATTTTAAATGTGAATTTCAAAAAATCAATATAAAAGATCAGAGTAAATAGCGTAAAGGTTTATGATTATATATTCACTTTTCGTTTATGCTATTCTTTAGTTTTGACTGATTCATGTTAATCCTGCTTTAGTTTCATATATGAATTCTAAAGTGCATCAGCTAAAAATGTTTTAATTTCATTTATCGTCCGGGGCAGATCGTCGTGATGTAAATTATGTGCCGCTCCATCAACGTGTACTAATTTAACTCTCTCCAAATCTGCAACAAATTCTTCATTGTCCTTACGTCCTTCCGGCGAAGTATCGGCTTTAAGAATAAGCGATTTAACCTCTATTTTTGCAAGTGAATCTTCTGTTCTCATTGTTCCACGTATTGCCTGCCAGGTCGCATCTGTGTATGGTCCGTGGTACTGTTTTTTCGACAATGCCCAATATTTAACATCTGTGTCACTCCATTTAGGATTCTCCTTATGACCTTTTTCCACCAAATCATCAAAGCCATAGTTATTCTGTTTTACTAAGGTCTCTGGTTCACCCATCATGCTAAATGCAAGTGGATCCGATACGGCCTGAGGAGGTTGTGGTGGAACATTTGAACGTGACTGGGGAGCAGGGCGATCTCCGGTACTCTTTCCTGGCAGCCCCGGATCAAGCATTATAACTGCACTTGCCAAATCAGGATATTCGGCACCTACACGCATAACGGTAGCAGCCCCCATTGAATGACCCATAATTACAGGTTTCTCAAAACCCATAACCTTTATAAAATCAACCACATCTTTAATTAAGGATTCACCATTGTCGGAAGGCAAAAATGGATCTGATAAACCGTGTCCACGTGCATCCAACATATAGATATCGTAAGAATCCTGTAGTTTCAAACTAACATCCGTCCAACAAAGACCATTATCCGTTACGCCATGAACCATAACAATTACCGGCTTATCTGGTGCCGGGACAGCATGATAATAGTGAATACGTACACCGTTAACATAAGCAAACTGATCAGACCATCCATCAGGAATGGCCGGAGGTTCAGCTGCAAAAACGGTTATAGATGCCAAAAGCAATACAATTCCCAGAAAGAGTGCACGGTTTAACCTGTACCACTTTTCAGTTCCATCGATTCTTTTCATTTTATTTATCTCCTTCTTGATTTAAGTGATCCTTTTGGTTTATCCTACTTTTTTATTGAAAAAAATGTGCGAAAATATTACACCCAAAGTCGTGGGCATTAGTTTCAAAGTTTCAATTGGAATACTTCCGTCAGGCATAACAGTAATCATCGGAATAATCACATTTGATTATGCATCAAAATTAACCGGTAGTCCTCTTAAAAAAAAGCACAATTCAGACAAAAAGAAAAACAAAATAGCTTTGCAACTCTACCGTCAACATTCGTCAAACGCCACCATAAATACGTTATTCAAGTTTCGCAAGTAAAAATAGGGTAAAAATTATCGCATAAAAAAACGGCATAGAGGCTTCTGTAATT
>LSQX01318544.1_pt1 | contig 11445 bp, 9 predicted proteins | sample 654561 | NCBI WGS metagenome assembly LSQX01 (sample SAMN04489861, study PRJNA283612) | anaerobic digester metagenome | isolation source: 4 biogas reactors fed with cattle manure at either 37C or 55C with and... | place: Denmark: Kongens Lyngby | collected 2014 | reverse complement strand
CAAGAACCCCGAGTGGTTCGATGTCGTCGTCACGCCGAATATGTTCGGCGATATCATAACAGACCTCGGGGCCATGATCCAGGGAGGGCTCGGGCTCGCCCCCGGCGGGAACATCAACCCGGCGGGGACATCGATGTTTGAGCCGATACACGGCTCGGCGCCGAAGTACCGGGGTAAGGATGTCGCAAACCCGCTCGCCACTATCTGGGCGGGCTCGATGCTCCTCGATCATATCGGCGAGCACGAGGCGGCGAAGGCGGTCCTCAGCGCGATAGAGAAGAGCATCCTTGAGGGGTTCGTGACCCGGGATATGGGCGGGGCGAAGAAGACGAGCGAGGTCGGCCGGCATGTCGCAGCGCTCGTGAAGACGGTGTAGAACAGCCCCGGAAAAATATCTTTTTGCGTATCGCCGGCGGTTGCAGAGAGTGCACGCCGCGGCGTCGCCTCCGCCCGGGTCACGCCCCGTGCTTCATGAGCGCCGCACAGTCATCGAGATCGAAGCAGATCCCCTCGCCCCTGCGTGAAAATGACCGTGCAACGACACAGAAGTACTCGCTCCGCCGGTCGTTGTGCCAGGAGACATGAGGTGCTTTCCGCCGCAGCTCCGCCAGAACTTTCGGGGCATCGACCCCGTCCTGCCATTTACACTCGCAGAACAGGATCCGGTACGGGTTTTCGGCGAGACAGACGATATCGATCTCCTCTCCGCGGTGCCACCAGCTCCCGATCCTGGTGAACACAAATGGCAGGATCTCATCCCCGTTGATATGGTCGAAGAGATCCATCACGATCTCTTCGAAGTGCTTCCCGACATACCGCGCGAATTGTGGCCGCACGTACTGATCCACAACCAGCGAGGCATTGCCGCGCTCGAGCATATCCAGGTGAGGGTTGACGAAAGAGAACCAGAAGTCAAAGAGGTTATCAGATAGGAAGTAGAGCCCCTTTCTGCTCCTGTGGCCTTCGGTCACGGGGATGCGCCGATGCACCAGCTTCAGATCGATCAGGATCGAGAGATACTTATTGACAACACTCTTTGAAAGGCCGGTATCGTTGCAGATAAGCCCGATCCGGTTGTTTCCTCCTGCCAGGGAGAAGAGGATGGAGAAGTAGTACCTCGGTTCGACAAGTTCGGCCCTGAGCACGAACTCCACGTCCCTGAAGAGGAACGAATCCTCTCTCATCACCTTCTCTTCGATGTTCTCCAGGATCTCCTGTTCTGGATCGATGGCCATGATGTACGCCGGCGTCCCTCCAAAGACCGCATAAAACTCAACTGCTCTCTTCATATCCCCGATATAATCAAGAATGTGGACAAATCGGAGGGGTTTTAGGAGGATCTGCCCTGTCCTCCTGCCATAAAGAGGGCTCCCGTACTCCATGATCGCCGACTCCATCATCGATATGCTCGATCCTGCGAGGATGAGAAATATCTCTGTCTCCTTCAGGCGTCTATCCCAGTATTCCTGAAGCATCGAGGGGAGGGAGGGATCCTCCTTGATCAGGTAGGGAAACTCATCGATGGCTATCACGATACGATCAGTCGCGCGCTGGATAAGGTACTCAAAGAAGCTGTCCCAGTCAGAAAAGCCGGTTTTTTGAAGAAACGGGTCATTGAAATAGGCGCCCAGCTCTGCAGAAAACCTCCGGAGCTGCAGGTGTTTTGACTCTTCCCGTGCGATCAGGTGTACTCCTGTGGCGGTGCGGAGGAACTGGTTGATCAGCTCACTCTTTCCGACCCGCCGCCGGCCATAGAGCACGACAAATTCAGGATCGCCACTTTCATACCGCTTGCGGAGATGAGAGAGCTCCCTGTCTCGGTTGAGGAAGACACTCATAAGTAATATACTATAGAGTGTACTATTTTATGGTTGCGGCGACGGGTGCCGGTATCCTCGATCCCGGTGAGGGTGATCTCGGCCCGCGCCTGACCTGAGTAGCCGACGGTCTGGATGTGGAGCGCCGAGAAGGAGAAGTACCGCGTCAGGGGGATTTACATCACCGGCATTGACCGGGGTGATTGCTCCGGATCGTTCGAGCCCACTATCACGTGGCAAAAGAGAGGTTCTTTCCCGGGAACGCCGCCGCTCCCTCAGCCGGAAGCCGTCCCGGTCATATCTTGGATAATAAGAAGCGATACCAGGGATTGAAATCAATTCGGCTCCACGTGATTCAGACGCAAAAACCGGTTCACGAGCAACATCAGGTATAAAAAGGATTGAAACTGCATTACAGATGCATGACGCGGTTCAAGTATAACATTCACGAGAACAAATACTATGACCCATGAGTGTCATACAAAAATGAGCCTCAAACAAAAGTCTATACATCCAGTGCAACATCCACGAGAACAAGGATTGAAACTTTGGCAGGTTGACAGCGACCATAAGCCTGAGGTAACAAAGCCGAAGCACATCCATGAGAACAAGGATTGGAACAAACAGCGGTCAGAGTACACACTATCTTAACACTTCGTCTGATCCGCGGTGCCTCTCAGAGTGGAGCAGAAACCTCCTCACCGCTGAGCACGGGGTAGCTCACAACCCCTTTCTATTTTCACCCGTGAGCGGGTTCGCGCGGATGCTTCGGTAAGTCCCGTTTCGTCATCTTAGCCATCAAAAGAAATGTAACGCGAGAGATCGAGCAATCGGCGGCATCCTCTGGTGTACACACTCTCTAAAGCCGTTATGTGAATTACTCCTGTGTGGAGACGGACTCTACGCAGCAATGCATCAAAATCTATATATATCTGCGCGTCCATTGTGACTTTGTTAACCTTCCAAACAAAAATGATCTTCAGGACAGGCAAATATCAGTGACCAGTGATTCCCTGGAAAAAACAACAACTGCATATACCAGTAGAATATAGCAAGGAGAGATCCTGAGACCATGCAAAAACCGAAAGCTTATTCATCTCTCTCCGAAAAGTAACGCACGCGAACAACCAAAATGTGAATGATTGCACATGTCAAACACTGTACGTGAAATCCGTTTCCCGAAAATCGGTCATTTCTGGATCGACTCCGGGCTCCTCGGTTTCTACGAACTCGCCTGCATGGGACAACCTGAAAAGACCAATGTGGGCATCAGCCTGGATGATGAGGGCGTAACAGTCAGGGGAACGGAAGAAAACGTATCTGCTTTCCTGAATGCGACGTACTCAACCCTTCTGCAGAGATACTACAACACATCCAGCGAGAAGCAGGAACAGGAGAAGGCCGGGTTCTACTACGACTCAAAACAGGACCGATTTATCAGATTCCCAAGAGCCAAGCCGACGGGGATCGCGGGCCTCATCTTTAACAAAGCCCCTCGACCGACACAGGGACAGATCAAGTATGTAGACAAAAAGAAGGGGACGCTCCCGGCGGACTACACCCACCTTGAAGAGCGGTTGGGCGAATTCCTCGAACAGAACAAGCTCAAGATCGGTGGCGCAAACCTTCTTCTCGACGGTCCAAACGCATACCAACCGAAGGTGACCATCTCACCGAAGGAGAGAAAACCCAAAGGACACTGCTTCCTCTGTGGCAACCCATCTCACGCGCTCACCGAGATTGGGAGCACCATCTTTCCCATGATCTCGGGGGCGTCAGGAGCACTCACCTTCAACTCTGAATGCGGAAAGCCCGCAAGGGTCTGCTGGAAGTGTGACTACATCGGGAAATTTGTCCCGGTCCCCGGGTTCTACGTCACGGATGGGGGGGCCAGTCACATGTACTTCCCGTACTCCACGAGTCTTGAGAAGATGCATGAAACTTTTGGTTCGTTTGAATCCATAAAGACCCGCGACCCATACCTTCTCCGCAACTTCGACACGGACCTGGGCGGGTACTTCAAGAAACCCTATGAGCAACTCTTCTCGTTCCTTTATTCAGTCTACCGAAGAGTTTTGAGCAAGACCGGTCCGGATGATCAGGAAGAGGACACCCCGGACTTTGACTTCGAAAAGATGTACAATCTGGTTCTCTCCCGCGCTCCTCTTGAGATCTTTGTTCTTTACACCGAAGCCCTGGGAGACACCCAGATGGGCAAGATGATCTGGCCTTTCAGGGAATCTGTCTACATGTTCAGGTTGTTCGAGTACATGGAATCCCATGGGATTCCCCTCCGGCAGATGATGCTGATTCTCATCGACTTCAATCAGGATAAAGATGAGAATAAGACCCTGATGCGCAACCGAATCTGCGAACGGATCCTGCGGCGGCAGAGTGCTGTGGATCTCGTCGAGCAACACGTTTTCAGGATAAACACTTCGAAAGTCCAGTACATCAAGCCCGTCCACGACTTTGTTATCGCGTATGAAAAAATCCTCATCCAGGAGAAAGACCCCATGAAACAGGAACTAATCGATACGGCTGTGAGCCTTGGCAAAACAATCGGCATGGCGATCAGCCCTAAATCCGGCCGTGAACGCAAACAGGGAAAGGGAGACCTATTCCGGTTGCGCAAAGCCCGTCGGCCGGAAGACTTCCTCAACGAGGTGAACCGGATCCAGATGAAGTATGGCGCTTCCGTCACCGCCGATCTCTACAAGAACGGTGAGGCGTTTGGCCAGAATTTCCAGGAATTTAAGCAGTTCTGCATGATCGCAGCACTGAACACTTACAATTTCATGAATCAACCTGACAAAGAGCAGCAGGATGCAAGTTAATATGAGGTGAACTGTATGAAAGAGGCAAAAGCCATAACTGTAACCTACCTGACACCAGTATCGTTTGCGTCGCTCAACGGCAGCGATAAAGAAGCAGATAATATCTCAAGCATCAAAAAAATTGCCATGGGCGTTGATGAGTACCCCTACGTCTCTGCCCAGGCAGTACGGCGGGCACTACGAAACCAGCTTGAGGTGCTTGGATGGCCCCTCTCAGAAGGAGTGGCTGCCACGATCAAGAAAGGAGCGGCGACGACCCAGCAGGATCCGGACAACTACATCGACGATGATCTCTTTGGATACATGGGCACAGAGTCTGCAACAGAGGATGCAAAGGGAAAAGCAACCAGGAGAACCTCGGTTGTCCGTGTATCACCACTCATCGCACTGACCCCCTACCTGGGCGATCTGGACTTCGGCACGAATTATATGGCGGTGGATGCCGGCGGCAACCCGAACATCTTTGAGACCGAGATCCATTCCGGACTCTATCGAGGCACAATCCTGATCGAGCTCGATCGTGTCGGGTGTGGCCGTGAATTCGATAAAGATCTGACGTCAGAAGAGCGAGCAAACCGGGTGAAGGCCTTCTTCGCCGCGTTGAAGAACCTCTGGGCCTCCGGGAGGCAGAGTCGATTCCTTGCCGATATCTCCCCAAAGTTCGTGGCGGCAGCAATACTGAAGACGAAGAACCCGATCTTCCTGGAGAGCGTCCGTGTTGAGGACAACTCTGTGATCAATGCTGCAATGATCCAGGAAACCCTTGATGACTATCGCCCAGAGATCGTTGCGTCAGTCATCGGAGTCCGAACCGGGATCTTTAACGGTGAAATTGAGGGTGCAGTGACGATCGGAGATGCGTTCGCGACGATGACTGCGTGGGTGGACGAGTATTACGGGTAAGGGGGAACAATGTTCTCCTTCTCTGTATCGGGGAGAGCGGCCACTGCATCCTTTCGTGTGCCGGAGACCCATACATTTCATCAGACGTTGCCTCTCCCCCCAAAGACCACGATCATCGGCATGACCGGCGCAGCTTTAGGCCTATCGCTCCCGGAGGTACATGAATTTACTGCCGAGCATGGACTTCGGGTTGGCGTTCGCGGACTGCACAAGGGCCGGATGAGAGACCTCTGGAACTACCGGAAGGTGACCGGTAAAGAGAAGCGATACACTCCTGAGGATGTACGGAACCGAAGGCATTACAGTATCCTCATCCGGGAATACCTCACCGACTGTGACTTCATGTTCTTCTTCGGGGCCGAATCTACAGAGCCCCTGGAGATGATCCGTGAAGCAATGAAGTCGCCAGTATATGCCTTGACCGCTGGAAACAGCGACGATCTCCTTAAAATTACTACAATTACCCCGATCAACGAGGTGAACGCCGAACTTTTGGCGCAGTTTGATCATACCGTCCTCCCTGGAGATCTTTCAGCAGAATGCACCCCGGCAGTTGATTTCCGGCAGCTCCCTGTGACGCAGACGGTGGATACACCCCAGACCTTCCTGCTCCCGACAGCGTTCGAATTCGAAGGAGATCAGCGTACTGTCACCGAACGGATGAAGTTCACTTTTGTGGGATCTCCGGTCACTCTTCAGACGCCGGTTATGGGGTACGTCATTGATGGCAAACGGGTAGTCCTCCTATGAACCGACAGTACTGGGCAAAACCAGATCAGACATACGAAGAGCATATCACTGCAGCATACCGGGCGTGGCGGGAGACTGTCGCGGGGAAGAAGGAGTTGATCCGGCGAACCGGACAGGTCTGTGGATTCGAACCGGATCGATTTTTGCAAAGCTCGCTCCTGACGGTTGTCCTCCACGACATAGGCAAGAACATCCATCCGTTCCAGAGGATGATGAGGATGATCCAGGCCAGGAGACGGATCGATCCCCGGGAAAATTACCGGCATGAGATTGTCTCGTACGCTTTCATGCTCCATGCCGGGCTTGCCCTCCAGAAGCAGGAAGGAAACCTGCTCTCCGTCCAGTTGCCGATAGAAGCGGTGGCAGTCCTTGGTCACCATAAGCCGATTAACCCGATTATGGAGGGATTCCATCGAGAGGCCACGGCAAGTCCCCCGGTTATCTGCGATGATGGCGTCGCCCTGGCGATCGATCTGGCTCGCGAGATATTCGCTGAAGAGGGCTACACACTGCCCAAATTCCGCTTCCCGAAGGGAAACCCTATGGTCTCAGTGAATGAGCTGATCGGAATAGAAGGATACTTCCCAAAGTTCTATGAGCAGCAGTTCAGCGACCCAACTCACCTCCGGTCTACCTATGCCCTGCTCAAAGGCATCCTCCATTATGCTGATTGGCACGGATCAGCCGGTACTCCGGTCAATTATTCCCTGCAGGCCCGGGAGAGTGATCTGCTCGCCCACATCCAGGCGCGATGCAAGGCCAGGAAGATCCCGTTCACCGGGTTGCGCCCGTTCCAGGAGGTATGCGCATCCACGCTCGGCCACTGCATCGCCATCGCCCCCACCGGGAGCGGGAAGACTGAAGCGAGCTTACTCTGGGCGCTACGGAATATGGAGGAGATGGGCACCGGCAAGATGATCTACCTCCTCCCGACGATGGTGACAGCAAACAGTATTTTTCATCGACTGGAGGATTACTTCGGGAAGGGTAATGTCGGGCTCACCCACTCCACGGCGTCGTTGCTCTTTGCTGAGGAAAAAGAGGATCGGGCCACCGTCCGGCGCGCTCTCCTCGATAAGACGTTCATGACTCCGGCCACTGTGGCGACCGTCGATCAGCTGCTTTTTGCTGGATTTAACACCGGGTGGTGGACGGTTGTTGAGGCCAACGCAACGAACAGCGTGATCGTTATCGACGAGATCCACGCCTACGATCCCTGGACCCTGAGTCTGCTCCTTGAGGCCGTTCGGCACTACTCCCGGCTGGGGGCCCGGTTCATGCTGATGAGTGCGACGTTGCCAGCGTATGTGCTCAATCTCCTCACCCGGGCACTCCCGGACGCGATGATCGTGCGTGATGAAACGCTCCTTGCATCCGCCCGGAATACGTTCCAGACCGTGGATGCACAGATCGAGGAGGCGGAGGATGAGATCATTGATGCGGTTGAACGCGGTATGAGAACCCTGGTAGTAGCCAACAGCGTTGGGGCCTGCCAGGATCTCTGCACGAGGTTTGAGGATCTTGATCCGATCTGTTATCACTCGAAATTCACCCTCCGGGATCGGGCCTTAAAGGAGGAGAAGATCGAGGACGACGCCACCCGGTTACTGATCGCTACACAGGTTGTGGAAGTGTCGCTGGACATAGACTTTGACCTCATGTTCTCGGAATGTGCGCCGCCTGATGCTATCGTCCAGCGGGCTGGAAGGGTGAACCGGCGGCGCAGGAAAGATGATACCTGCATCACGCTCTACCGACCATCTGACGTCGCAGAGAAGATCTATGACCCGGATCGGACCGGGCTACTCGACCGGACATTTGAAGCGTTTCAGGATGCTCCTCTCCGGCCCACTGAGGCGGACCTGATCCGGATCGTTGAAATGGTCTATTCAGATATGGATATCACAGAAGATAGCCGGTTCCAGGAGGCCGGCGCCCAGTATACCCGGTCGCAACGACAGCGGATGGCTATCTTCGATAACCCACAACGTGACCCTCAGTATGAGGTCACCCGGAAGGTCGATTACCCGCAGGTATCGGTGATCCCGCTCTTGTTCCGTGATGTTGTGGCATCGCTCTCGCCTCTAGAGCGGCGGTGGTATGAGGTGAAGATGCCCACCTGGTACGTTAAGGAGCATCGGGAAGCCCGTGACGACGTCACCTTCTGTGAGATGGAATATGACGCTGACCTTGGAGCGAGATTTACAGATACACCCGAATTTGCGCATGTGATGATATGATCGACCTTGAGATATTCACCCTGACTCTGGAATCGGATCAACCCATCGCAGGGAGCGCCGCTCAGCTCCGCGGCTACTTTGCGACAAAGTTCAACGAGTATATCCTCCTCCACCATCACGACGCCGGTGATTTTGTCTACCGCTACCCGTTGGTCCAGTATAAGATGATCGGCGGGGTTCCAACTGTTATCGGGATCAACGAGGGTTCTGATCTGCTCAAGGAGATCTATCACCTGTCCTCTTCGATCCGCCTCGGCAAAGTCGAGTACCGGATTGTGCGTAAGGGCATTGATCTCCGGCAGATCCCCTTTGGTCTTGATGATATATTCCACTCCTATGATTTTGTAACCCCCTGGCTGGCGCTGAATCAGGAGAATTATCAGAGATTCTATCGTGCAAAGAATGCAGGAGAGCGGCAGGATCTGCTCCGGCGGACGCTTGCCGGGAACCTGCTCTCCATGTCGAAGTCTCTTGGCTACCAGGTGCCTGACCGGATACGCTCCGAGGTTGAGGTCAGACCACTTAAACGGCGGTTGAAGGACGTAAACCTGATGGCGTTTGCCGGGAGGTTCCACACCAACTTCCAGATACCCGACTACCTCGGGATCGGAAAGTCGGTCTCCCGGGGATTCGGGGCGGTGCAGCAGATACTGCCAGGAGGGTGAGCATCTGTATGCAGATCGTAATCAACACCCGGGGATCCTACCTCCGGAAGAAGCACAACTGCTTTTTAATCAAAAATGAAGACCGGTTGTTTGAGATCTCGGCTGAGAAGGTTGACAGTATCCTGATAACAACATCCGCGACGATCTCGACAGATGCGATCGAGTTTGCGATTGAAAATAATATCGATATTGTCTTCCTGAACAAGTATGGCAGCCCATACGGTCGGATCTGGCACCCAAAGCTCGGGAGCACCACCCTGATCCGGCGGCGACAGCTAGAGCTGGGGGCTTTGCCCGAGGGTTTCGTCCTTGTCAGAGGCTGGATCGCCAGGAAACTCAGAAACCAGATCGAGTATCTCAAGGGGCTCAAGAAGAATCACCCGACTCAACGTGATGTTCTTGAAGAACATATCGTAGCTATGGAGAGTCTATACGCAAACCTCCTCACCCTTTCCGGTACGATCGCGATGCACCGGGAACGGGTTATGGGTATCGAGGGGATGGCGTCGGTACGTTATTTTGCGGCGTTGAGTGAGGTGCTTCCTGAGAAGTGGAGGTTTGCAGGGCGGAGCCGCGATCCGGCCCGTGATGCCTTCAACTGCCTGCTCAACTACAGCTACGGGGTGCTCTACTCCCACGTCGAGAAGGGGTGCATCATCGCCGGCCTGGATCCGTATGTAGGCCTTCTGCATACTGATAGTTACAACAAGTTGTCGTTTGTCTTTGATCTGATTGAGGTCTTCCGGATCTCGATGGATAGAACAGTGATGGGTCTCTTCGCGAAACGGCAGGTGAAAGAGTCGCTTTTTGATCCCATCCCGGGCGGGCTCTACCTGAATCAGGAGGGGAAGACGGTGCTGATTGCAGCGGTCAACGATATGTTTGACCGTGATGTTCCATATCGCGGAAGGAACGTCAGGTTCAGAAATGTCATCCCGATGGAATGTCACCGAATCGCGAATGAATTGATCGGGAAGAGGGTGCGGGAATGACCATGGTCTGGGTTATCTACGATATCGTCGAGGATGTGGTCCGTAACCGGGTTGCGCGTGTGTGCTTGAACAGGGGGCTTTATCGGGTGCAGAAGAGTGTTTTCCTGGGCAACCTCAACGCCAATGCCAGGGATTCGCTCGGACTTGAGTGTGAAGCGTTAATCGACCCTGATGTTGATTCAGTCTACATCTTTCCGATGGATATGGCATCCTTCAAGCAGGTAAAACTCCTCGGCCAGGCGTTTGATACAGAGTTGGTGAGTGACGAGGTGCTGACGAAGTTCTTCTGAGGGACTATGTACAAAGATAGGGCGATAATCACTATCTCTGATGTGCTGGAGTATCTCTTCTGCCCCCGGTTCATTTACTTCATGCACTGCCTTGCGATCCCACAGCATGAGGAGATGCGATTCAAGGTGCTACGTGGCCGGGAGGTTCATGAGAAGAAACGGACAGTAAATCCGCATTATCTCCGCAAGAAGATCGGGGTTGTGCGGCGGGAGCATAATGTGTTCCTGGCATCGAAAGAGCATTGCATTAAGGGAATTGTTGATGAAGTGCTCTTCCTTGACGATGGGACGGCAGCGCCATTTGAATACAAATTTGCCGAGTTTAAGGGGAAGATATTCCGGACCTACCGCAACCAGCTGGCACTGCACGCCATGATGATCCAGGAGCAGTTCAACGTCGAGGTGACCCGTGGACTTGTCTGTTTCGTCAGAAGTCGTGACCATGTGGAGGAGGTGGCACTTTCAGAGAAGGATTTTGAGCGCGCCAGGGAAATTATTCAGCACATTCTTGAGATTATAAGTACTGGTTACTTCCCAAAGGGATCCCGCAGCCGAACTCGCTGCATCGATTGCTGTTACCGGAATATCTGTGTGTGAAGTCTTGTGTTTATAACCGAAACAATAATTTTGGACCAAGAACAACATAGGTTCTAGAGAGCACGTCTCCGGGGAGATCTGCTCAAATAGACTAAATCTGGGCAGGGTTCAAGAGCGACATCCACGAGAACAAGGATTGAAACTCCCATAGAATCCTGTATTGCTGCCCTGCAGATCTGTTCAAGAGCGACATCCACGAGAATAAGGATTGAAGCTCGTTCTAGGACGCCTTCCTATCGGCAATCCGGTGGGTTCAAGAGCGACATCCACGAGAACAAGGATTGAAACTGATGTCGGCCGTCGGCTTCTTCGGGTTCAGGATTGTTCAAGAGCGACATCCACGAGAACAAGGAT
>LSQX01268070.1_pt2 | contig 11445 bp, 9 predicted proteins | sample 654561 | NCBI WGS metagenome assembly LSQX01 (sample SAMN04489861, study PRJNA283612) | anaerobic digester metagenome | isolation source: 4 biogas reactors fed with cattle manure at either 37C or 55C with and... | place: Denmark: Kongens Lyngby | collected 2014 | reverse complement strand
CTATTTTACGGACGCATTTCATCGTGTGCAAGCACAGGGAAAGTTTCCAGATGACAAAACCGCTGTTACTATGATTCAGTATGGGCAACTTGAAGACTATGCTGAGTCTGATTCTGGCCTTCACGGGATGACAAAAACCCCTTATCAACCAGGGGAAACAATGCTTCTTATTGTTGAAGCAGAGGAAAATATAAATCTTTCCAAAGCAACCCTGAAAGAAGACATCGTCACCATTTCCAGCAAGGATAATGACGCTGCAGCACTTGATAAACTAAAAGGGCATTTTGAGAGTATCACATATCTTGATATTGATGCTGAAACACCGGTATGGAAACCATTCAATCTTGAAGATGAAAATAGCCCTCGAAAGTTGTTTATTTACAAGTATAACGAGGATGGTGTGGGTGGAAGTTTTATAGAAGTCAATGGTGAGTACCAAGACTTTATGTCAGGAGAGGGATTATCAGCCTTGCCTTTTGGCAAATATGAAGCGGTATTCCCGATATACTGGCAAAAAAATGTTCCAAATAAATATGTTAGGGCGGATGATTTTTCCCGTAACCGGTACAAAATTGACGATACGGTTCATTTTACTTTTGAAGTTTTACAGACGGTTTCATTTGAGGCGACCAAAACCTGGTTGAACGATACGGCACCAGTAACTACGCTTGTCCCTCCTTCGAGTTGGCCTGCGCACCCAAGTGCAGACGAAATGCCGGACATCTATTTACAGTTGATGTCAAAATCGCCGGGTGAACAGGCAAAACCTGTGGAAGGTGAAAGAATCAGGCTGGAAAAAATATTTGAGGAGCGCTCATATCATTTTCCAAACCTTCCGGCTGAAGACGCTAATGGCCAGAAGTTGGAATACTCCGTTGTGGAACAAACCGTTGATGAAAACGGGAATTACCAGTTAGCAAATTTTGACAATTACACGACTACAGTTGTTCAATTTCCTGGGGAAATGGAAAGCAACATTTACAATATCTACATGCCTACCTTAAATGGGGACAGATCCAGCCCCTGCCAATTGATTTGGTACGCTGAAGCGATCATTAACCAAAGGATCTACCACCATCCGCTAAAACTGTTTACCTATTCTGTCAATGAAAGCCATGACACCTTTACAACACCTGATGGCATTGAAATGCAAAGCGGCGGCCGCTTTGAGATACAGCACTGGGGCAATGACAACCGCGCGTACTGGCGCATTCCCATCACCACGCGGTATCCCCTTAAAAACGCTCAACTAACATTCAATTTTGATGCGTTTAACTTCCCAGATTATGCGCCATGGAAGCCGGTGGAGGGCTTTTTGGACAACCTGTTTGCACCAAACACAACAGAGTTCCTGTATCGGTTTACGGGCGGGTTGGCGGAGGGCTACGAGACACTGCCCGATCTTGACCTATCAAATGTTACATATGTTAATGACCCTGATACAGGTGAGCACAGCCTGACAATTAACCTGGGCGATATGCCCGCCATGAAGGCGTACATGATTCAAATTAACGGAGTGTACGACCAATCAGAAGGCGGGGATACCGGTGAAATCTTGCCCTCCTTTATCACGGGCGCTTGGCTTACCGCGGATACCCGTTGCCTCACCGGCGTGAAGGCTTGGGTAGGCGATCCCCCGCCCGAAGGCACAAACATTACGCTTGAGTTGGTTAAAAACACCGCTGCAGGGGCGGAAGTGGTTGATGTCATGTTGACATATCCGGACAACCAACACACCTGGGGAAGGCTTGACTGGGATGCTGACTATACCATCCGGGAACGCGATTTACCTGCAGGGTGGGTACAGTATGGGGATGCGGAACTCGTGCAAGAATCTGAGGATGGCTCCAAGAGTTTTTGGGCAGTTACCAACATAAAAGCAACCAGCGTCACCGCAACAAAGACCTGGGTGAATGGCGCAACCCCGCGCCCAACCGTATGGTTCCAGTTGTATCGCCAGCTTGAAGGCGGCGCGGCGGAAGCGGTCCCCGGCGCTGACATCAAGGAGCTGGCGGATGGCACAACCACTGTAACCTGGGACAACCTTGCCCAGACGGATAAAGAAGGCAGGGAATACACCTTCACCGTGCGCGAGGTAGATCAGGACGGCAATGATTTTGCGCCGGAAAACTACGTCAAATCTGAAGCCGGCTTGACCGTGACCAACACCTATGTCATCCCCAAAGGACAGGTGACCGCGAACAAGGCTTGGGTGAACGGCCCCTCGCCGCGCCCAACGGTATGGTTTAAGCTGTGTCGCCAGGTTGAGGGCGGTGTGGTTGAAGAGGTGCCCCTTGCGCAAGCGCCCATCAAGGAACTGGCGGATGGCACGCTGAGCGTGACTTGGACAAACCTTGAGCAGATGGACAAGGATGGCAAGGCATATACCTTCAGTGTGAGGGAAGTGGACAAGGACGGTAACGATTACACCCCAGCGAACTACAGAAAGTCCGAATCCGGCTTGACGATCACCAATACCTATGTCATCCCCAAGGGGCAGGTGACCGCGAACAAAGCTTGGGTGAACGGCCCCTCGCCGCGGCCAAGCGTGTGGTTCCAGTTGTATCGTCAGATTGAAGGCGGCGCGGCGGAAGCGGTGCCCGGCGCTGACATCAAGGAGCTGAAGGACGGCACAACATCTGTATCCTGGGATGATCTTGAGCAGACGGACAAGGATGGCAAGGTGTATACCTTCAGTGTGAAAGAAGTGGACAAGGACGGGAACGACCTCACGCTCTTCAACTACACCAAGGTTGAGGACGGCCTGACTGTCACCAACACCTTTGTGCCGCCAGAGAAGACATTCGCGGATTTAACGCTCAAAAAGGAATTGGACGGCATGGATCTGACCGCAGGCGCGTTCAGCTTCCAGCTGTTTGGAAACGACCTCTCAACTGCACTTGAAACAAAAACAAATGATGCCGACGGCACAGTAACATTCAGGCTGCAGTTTGATGTGGAAGGACCCTTTGTTGTCCATGTAAAAGAGGTCAACGCTGGGAAAGATGGGTTTACTTACGACAGTAGCGTTTACAAGTTGACCTATCAAGTGGCAGTTGGCGCGGACAACAAACTGCAGGCAACGCTTACAGAAGTATTGAAAGATGGCAGGGTAGTTGATAAAGCCGCACCGCTTGTGTTCAACAACACATATACGGCGCCGACCCCGACGCCATCTCCAACCCCAACACCGACCCCAACACCGTCTCCCACCCCAAGCGCGACACCTTCACCCAGCCCGACGCCTGATCCTACCAAGCCGCCTGCACCGACCTACCCCACCATTAAGGTGCCCCTGGCTGCTAAGAAGGAACTGAAAAACGGCAGCCTCAAGGCTGGGGACTTCACCTTCCAATTAAAGGATAAGGCTGGCAAGGTACTGGCAGAAGTAACCAATGGCGCGGATGGCAGCGTCGTCTTCCCGACGCGCACGTTCAGCAAGGAAGTCAGCAATTACCTGTATACAATTACTGAGCTTGCTGGAGAAAACAGCAAGATGAAGTATGACCGTACGGTATACACAATCAAGGTGACAACGCGCGCTGTCGCAGGCGAACTTCAGGCGACGGTTCAGGTTGAAAAGGATGGCGTCCCGTTTGCTGGTGACATGTTGTTCACCAACGTGCTGCCCGCGCCGCCTACTGGTGATGCCATCCTCAACCAACTGGGCTTACTGCTTGGCTTGTCACTGGCACTGCTTGGCGGGGCCTATCTGATTCGAAAGAGAAGACAAAATACCAACTGATCCAATCGCAACAATCAACACATCAGGGCAGCAACCGCTGCCCTGAGGGCTGTTTTGCCCTTCTGTGGCAATCTGCAACACTTTGGAAAGCAGGAAGGCATCAAGGCAGCCAAGGCAAGGCAATCAGCCCGCCTTTGCTTGCGAAAACCCTGTATTTGCCGTATACTGTCACGGTGAGGTGAGCGATTTGCCTGATGAAATCAGACTGAATGACCTGGTAGAAATGCGCAAGAAGCACCCCTGCGGATCAGCTGAATGGGTGGTGACGCGCATTGGCGCTGACATCAAAATGCGCTGCGCTGGCTGCGGCCGCGTGGTGATGCTGGACCGGGTAGAGTTTTTGCGCAGGCGCAAACGCGTGATCACACCGGGGCCAGAGGCGCCGGAGGTCACACTGGGGCTGGTTTCAAAGGGCGGCGAACCCGCAACGAGTGTGGATAAGAACGTTTGATAAAGGAGCGCAGCATGACCGACCAGGGCAATCATTACAAAGAGGACAAGGAAACCATCAACCACGAGTTGAATGAGCATAAAACAGCGCTGACCGCTGAAGAAATTGAGAACACCCCGGACGCCACACCGGTTGAGGAAGACAGCAAAAAGGGCAATAAGAAAAAAGAAAAGAAGAAAAAGACAGTGGGACAGGAAATTCTCAGTTGGGTGGGCACGCTGCTTTTAGCGGTTGTGATTGCCATGGCGTTCCGCGCCTTTTTGATGGAGCCCATTCGTGTGGATGGCCGCAGCATGCTGGAAACCCTGCAGGATGGGGAGATCGTCCTGGTCACCAAGCCCGCGGTGCTGATGAACAAGCTGGAGCGCGGCGATGTGGTAATTGTGCGTTTCCCCAACCGTCACAAGACGGCCACCGTGCGCCTGGGCGCGCCGCTGGATATGAACTTTGTGTCGCATGAGCTGTTTGTGAAGCGCCTGGTGGCGCTGCCGGGTGACAGCGTCGCGGTGCTGAACGGCACGCTCTACATCAATGACGCACCTGTGCAGGAGGATTTCATCGATTACCCCGCGCGCACGGATTTCCAGCGCATCGTGCTGGGGGAGGATGAGTACATGGTCATGGGCGACAACCGCGCCAGCAGCAACGACAGCCGCGCGCGGGATGTGGGCCCCATCTCCAAAGACATGATTGTGGGCAAAGCCAAACTGGTCCTGCTGCCGCTGAACAAAATCCGTACGATTAAGTAACGTTAAGCTTTCCAGTGGCCCCGGCAACGGGGCTTTTTTCTGCGCGCAAACAAAAGCGGAGAGACCATTTTGGCCACTCCGCAAGTTGAGCTGTTATCTCGGTTTATTCTTCAGCTTCGGGCGTGTTCTCGTCCTCGCCTTCGGTCTTGGTGTCAGTCGGCTGCAGGATGGCGCGCACAGCAGCCTCAATCTCCTTGGTGACTTCCGGGTTGTCCACCAAATAGCGGCGGGCGTTGTCACGGCCCTGCGCGATGCGCATGTCGTTGTAGGAGAACCAGGCGCCGGATTTCTGCACAATGTCGTGCTCCACCGCCATATCCAGGATGGAGGACTCACGGCTGATGCCATAGCCGTACAGCAAGTCAACTTCCGCCACGCGGAAGGGCGGCGCCACCTTGTTTTTAACCACTTTGATCTTGGTGCGGTTGCCCACGACCTCGGTGCCGTTCTTCAGCTGCTCCGCCCGGCGCACATCCAGGCGCACGGAGGAGTAGAACTTCAGCGCGCGGCCGCCCGGGGTGGTTTCGGGGCTGCCGTACATGACGCCCACCTTCTCGCGCAGCTGGTTGATGAACACGGCGATGGCAGCGGTCTTGCTGACCACGCCAGCCAGCTTGCGCATAGCCTGGCTCATCATGCGGGCCTGCAGGCCAACGAAGGTATCGCCCATCTCGCCGTCAATTTCCGCCCGCGGCACCAGGGCCGCAACGGAGTCGATGACCACAATGTCAATCGCGCCGGAGCGCACCAGGGCTTCGGCAATTTCCAGCGCGTCCTCACCCGTGCTGGGCTGGGATACGTAGAGTTCGTCAATGTTGACGCCCAGCCGCTGCGCGTAGGCAGGGTCCAAGGCGTGTTCCGCGTCGATGAAGGCGGCCAGGCCGCCCAGTTTCTGGGCTTCCGCGATCAGGTGCAGGGCAACCGTGGTTTTACCGGAGGATTCCGGCCCGAAGATTTCAATAATCCGGCCGCGCGGGATGCCGCCCACGCCCAGCGCCATATCCAGCTCAATGCAGCCGGTGGGGATGACATCCACCTGCATCTTGGACTGTTCGCCCAGCTTCATCACGGTGCCGCGGCCAAACTGCTTGTCCAGCGCGGCCAGGGCGCGGTCCAGCGCCTGGGTCTTCTCGTTGCTGATGGCGGCCGCGGCTTTTTTCTCTTTTGTTGACATGTGTTTTCCTCTCTTTATTCCAAAAAATACTAATTATGATTGCGCTTTTTTAAAGCTGAACAGATCCTTTGACGCGACAAAATACTGAACGCCGGAGGCGATGGTGAGCAGGCTCATCAGGATGCACAGGGTCAGTGTGAGCCAGTTGGGCAGCAAAAACAGCGCGCTTAAGACGCTGAAAAACTGGAAATTGGTCTTCACCTTGCCCAGGTTGCCAGCCGGGATGACGATGCCCTGTTCCACTGCCACCAGGCGCAGCCCGTCCACCGCCAGCTCCCGCGCGGCCACAATGCACACCGCCCACCAGGGGTAGCCCAGGGTGGGAATCAGCGCCACCATCACCGTGAGGGCCAGGATCTTGTCGGCCACCGGGTCGGCGAACTTGCCAAAGTTGGTGATGATGTTCTGCTTGCGCGCGATGTAGCCATCCAGAAAATCAGTAACAGCGGCAATGATGAACACAATGCCGGCGACGGTATACCAGCCCAGCACCACAAACAGGATGCAGACCGGAATCATCAAAATGCGCAGGATGGTGAGCTTATTGGGCAGGTTCATGCTTGCCCTCCTTTGTTACAAGGCGCGCTGTCAGGTCATACGCTGTGGCGCCGGTCATCTGTACCGTCACAAACTGGCCTTCCTTCAGCTGCGCGCCGTTTTCTATGAAGATGCTGCCGTCGCTGTCAGGCGCTTCAAAGACGGAGCGCGCGACGGCGGTGTCCCCGTCCAAGCCAGTGATAAGCACCGTTTCAATCGCGCCGATCCTCGCCTGGTTGCGGGATAAACTGATGTCCTGCTGCATGCGCATCAGGGCGTCCAGGCGCTGCTGCTTGATGTCCTCCGGCACCTGGTCTTTCATGGCAAAAGCCGGGGTATCCTCCTCCGGCGAGAAGGTGAACGCGCCCAGGCGGTCAAACCGTACCCGCGCGCAAAAATCCATCATCTGCTGGAAATCCGCTTCCGTTTCCCCCGGGAAGCCCACAATCATTGTGGTGCGCAGGGCAAACCCGCGCGCGCGGGCGTAGTGCAGCAAGGCTTCAATTTCCTGGATATCCCCGCGGCGGTTCATGGCTTTTAAGATGCGAGGGGAAGCATGCTGCAGCGGCAGGTCCAGATAGCGGCAAAGCTTGGGGTTGTTTGCCATCGCGTCAATCAGCGCCTCGTCGGTCTCATCCGGGTAGCAGTATAAAACGCGCAGCCAGGTGATGCCGGGGATTTTCGCTGCCTCATCAAGCAGCTTGGCAAGGGAGGCGTCTTCCAAATCAATCCCGTAGCGGGAGGTATCCTGCGCGATGAGAATCTGCTCCTTCGCGCCCTGCTCCGCCAAGGTTTTCATCTCTGTCAAAATATCCTGCATGGGGCGGGAGCGGTAGGGCCCGCGGATGAGCGGGATGGCGCAGTAGGTGCAGCGGTTGTCACAGCCCTCGCTGATGCGCACATAGGCGGTGTAGGGCGGGGTGGTCAGCACGCGGCCGCAGCCGGTGAAATCCGCACCGCGGGTCACGTCGCTGGTGTGCTGGCCCCGCAAGGCTTTTTTGATCAAGCCGGCAAGCTGCGGGTACTGGGAGACGCCGATCATCACGTCGATTTCGGGGATTTGCTCCGTCAACTCATCCCCATAGCGCTGTGACAGGCAGCCGGTGACGCAGAGCACCCGGCAGGCGCCGTCCTTTTTATATTCAGCCATCTCCAGGATGGTATCGATGGATTCCTCCTTGGCGGAGTTGATAAAGCCGCAGGTGTTGACCACCAGCACCTCCGCCTCCGCCGCATTGCCTGTGAACACAAAGCCGTCCTTTTGCAAAAAGGACAGCATTTCTTCCGTATCTACCCGGTTTTTCACACAACCCAGTGAAACAACCCCAACTTTCAACCCGTTCTTACCTACATTTCCTTCATCAATCAGCCTTGTGCCGCAGGCTTAGTTTATCATAAGCCTGATGCCGTTTACAAGGCTTCGGACACCGAAAACAGAACAAAAGTTCCTATTTCTTATCAAGCCGCCGTTTCAGCACTTCCGGCCGGGCGACACTGTAGCCAAAGAAGCCCTCCGGCGCGGTCAGGCCGGTGTATTCCCCGTGGCAGTAAGCTGCCAGATCGGCCTTTACAAAGTCAATCTTGCCGCTGTCCTGCATCAGGTCCTCCCGGATGCCCATGTCCACGATCTCGCTCAAAAACATCGTGTGGCTGCCCAGGTCGATGGCTTGGGTCACCTTGCAGGCAAGATAGGCCGGGCTTTGCGCGATGGCAGGCGCGTATTTCAAGGCGGGGACCGGCACTGGCGTTAAGCCGTTTTCGGCAAACTTATCCATCTCCCGCCCGGATTTGACGCCGCACAGGTCGGTCACTTCCATCAATTCCCGGCTGACCAGGTTGACTACAAACTCGCCCGAGTTTTTGATGATGTCATAGGAATGGCGCGCTGCCCGCACGGAGATGGACACCATGGGCGGGTCAGAGTTGATGGTGCCCACCCAGGCGATGGTGATGATGTTAGGCGCAACGCCTGCATCCGCGCAGCTGACCATCACCACCGGCGTGGGGGACAGCAGGGTACCTGGTTTCATGTTGATGAATGACATTACGCTCTCCTTAATTTTGCCGCGCCTCGATGCCCTTTAAGACATCAGGCTCCCGGATGTCCCGGGTTTTGGTAAACATCCGCCGGGTTAAGATGGCGCCTGCCCTGTAGTACAGACAGATGAAGGGACAATCCTCAATAAACAGGGACTGGATCTGGAACAGCTTGTTCTGGTAGGCCTCCCGGGTGGTGGCGCGGCGCAGGTCCTTAAACAGATCGTCCATGGCTTTGGAGCGGTAGCGGGAGTAATTGCCCACATTGCCCGACATCAGCAAAAAGCCGGGGTCGGGCGTCTCGTCCATGTTGAAGCTGGCCAGGGCCAAGTCAAAGCTGCCCGCGTCCAGCTTCTCCTTCACTTCCCGGAAGCTCATCATACTCAGGCGCGCTTCAATGCCAACGCTTGCCAGCTGGCTCACAATCTGCCCGGCTACATTGGCGCGCACAGAGTTGTCCTGCTCCTCATACACATAAAAGCGCAGGGACAGCTTGACCTGCTTGTTGTTGCGTACCATGGTACGGATGCCCTCGTCATTGGTTTCAGTCCACCCGGCTTCATCCAGCAGCCGGTTGGCCAAGTCCTGGTTCTGGCGGAAAGTGGCCTCATCCGCCTGGTACATCCAGGTGCCGCTGGGCAGGGGGGTGTCCGTGCGCATGGCCATGCCCATGTACGCGCTTTGGGCGATGACATCCATGTTCAGCGCGGCGCGGATGGCCTTGCGCACCTTGACGTCCTCCAGCTCATAGCTGCGGTGGTTGAGCACCAGAGTCTCCAGCTGCTTGGTGCGGTAGGTGAGGTTTAAGGAGTTGACGCTGGAGCGGTACTGCGCCGCAGTCATGGACCGGGTCAGGATGGCGTCCACGCGGTTGTACTCGTAGCTGGTGATCAAGTCCTTGTTGGTTTTGTGGAACATCACAGTAATCTCGGTGATGTCGGGCTTGGCGCCCCACCAATAGGAGTTGTAGGACAGCCAGATATGGTCCGCCGGCATAAACTGCTCCACCCGGTAGGGGCCGGAGCCCGGGGGTGAGTCCGCCTGCACCTGGCTGGCCGGCAAGATGGGAAAGTTCATCGCGTAAATGAAGCCAAAGTTGTTGCGGCTGGTGGTGATGGTAAAATTGCGTTCATCCTGCGCGGTGATCTTTTTGATGAAGTATTTTAAACTGGCGTGGGCACCCTTGTTGGTGGTGCCCTCATCATCCGCCAGGCGCAAAATCTCCGTCACCGTGGCGACCACGTCGTTGCTGGTCAAGGGGCTGCCGTCGTGGAAGACCACGCCCTCCCTTAAGGTAAAACTCCAGCTGCTGCCATCGCCGGAGGCCTCCCAGCGCTCAGCCAAAAGCGGCTTTGGCATATAATCGTCATCAATGGTGATGAGGGATTCGTACATGAGGGCGGAGAGGGACATAAACTCCCGCTCCACCGGCTGCAGGGGGTTTAGGCGGTTGGTGGTCGCTGAAACAATGCCCAGGATGATGCTTTCGCTGTTACTTTCCTGCGCCAATGCGCTGGAGGTCAAAAAGCTGCATGCCAGGCAGATCAGCAGTGCCGCCTTCATCTTGTTCAAAATAAATCGCATACGCGTCCATCACCTTTCTTACATAGCTGCGGGTGTCGTCCATGGGGATCATGTCAAGCGTTATGGTTTTCTTGTCCTCAGCCCGCGTGAGCGCCCAGTGCTTCACATTGTTGGCGCCGGCGTGAAAGGCGGAGGCCACCATCACCGGGGAGCCGGCGAACATATCGCTTAAATAGGCCAGGTAAAAGGCGCCAAATCGGATGTTGGTTTCCGGGTCAAACAGGGCGTCGGGCTGGTAGTTTTTCAGATCCAGCCGCCCGGCCAGCCAGGTGCCGGTATCCGGCATAATCTGCATCAGGCCCCGCGCGTTCACACGGCTGACAGCGCGCGCGTCATAGCTGCTCTCACACTTGATGATGGCGGAGAGGAAGGAGGGGCTGATGCGGTATTCCTCGGCATATTTTTTAATGAGGTCATGGTAGCCGGAGCGCTCCCGCACCCGGTAGTGGGACTGCTTGAAGTCCAGGATGCGCTGGGCCTCGGCTGCCCGCTCTTCCACCAGCTGGTTCATCCTTTGCCGGTTGATCAAAAAGAGGGTGCCTGTGATGATGGCAAACACCAGCAGGGCGGCCACAATGCCCAGGTAAACCTTGGAAACGGGCTGCCTTTTGCGCTGTGGCTTAGGCGCGGCCTGCGCCTGATTCACCTGCGGCGCCTGGTGTTTGGACACCCGCCGCGGCCTGCGCCTGGGGGCCTCAGTGGGGACTGGGTCGCTTGCGGGCGGGGTAAGGGGGACGTGCTTCACCTGCGCGCTTTGCGGGGTGAGGGGCTGCGGCGCCCGCCGCCGCCTGTTTTTTACATTCCATGGGGAATTACTCAAAAGAATACCTCCTGATAAACGCCTCATATAAGCGGATGACGGCCGCCTTGCTCGCCTCATGCGTGCCGCTGGTGTCAATGACATGATCAGCCCGCGCGGCTTTTTCCGCGGCCGGCATCTGGCTTTTGATGCGCTGCCTGGCTTCCTGCGCGCTCAAGCCGCGCTGCATCAGCCGTTTTGTTTGCTCCTCTTCATCAACAAACGCTGCCCAGACCTCCGCGCAGCGGGTGTCAAAGCCGGTTTCATACAAGAGGGGCAGGTCCACCACCACCGCGATTTGGTCTGCGTGGGCTGCGATTTGCGCGTCAATCTCCTTAAAAATCAAGGGATGCATGATGCGGTTGAGGG
>LSQX01206437.1_pt1 | contig 11445 bp, 10 predicted proteins | sample 654561 | NCBI WGS metagenome assembly LSQX01 (sample SAMN04489861, study PRJNA283612) | anaerobic digester metagenome | isolation source: 4 biogas reactors fed with cattle manure at either 37C or 55C with and... | place: Denmark: Kongens Lyngby | collected 2014 | reverse complement strand
GATCCTGAGCTGGCGAGGAATCTGCCGTTTGTTGCCGAAAATACGTGATGCGGAACTATGATGAATGCCACGGAGCAGTATCCATCTGCCCTGACCGGCGACGGTTGACGCCCCCCCTGGCCCTCATAGGTCTCCCTGCACCCCTCACGAGCCGGCCTCATCGCACACCATCGGTGCTCTAGGGGCTGCAAAACGTGTTCCGGGGAGCTGCACTCAGTACCCGAACCTGCGATCGTAGCCGGTATGATCCAGCCACTCGATGACGACCGCGATAGTGTCGCCGTCGCTGGTCACGGTATACATCAATCTCCAGGATCGAGGGAGGTTGTACTTCCAGAGGTTCTTTATCGGAGGATCTCGCTGTCGATATACATCAGGGATCTGCCTCTTCGGAACCTGAGTGCCGCAAAAAGCGTTGGCGGATATCGCCTCGAAGGCCCTGTTCAGGAGGGCGACCAGTTCCCGATCTTCTGTTCGGGTTGATGCCGACAGAGTCTCGAAGGCTTCCTTCACCTTCGTGTCGGCAAGATTGCCGCCTTCATCGGATCCGCAGGCCTTCACGAGCCAGGTACCACCGGGTAAACTCCGGATCGTAGATCCAGCAGACCTTGCCCTGTGCATCGATGGCGATCTTACCCGACTCCAGGAGGTACTCGATGATCGTCTTGAACGTCTGATACATGACCTTCCGCGGCAGGTGTTCCCACAGCGCCCGGCGGTGGTATTCGCCGCTGTGCTCCCGGATGAAGTCTTCGACCATTTTGATCGTATCGAGTGTGGGGGAGTGGCTGGAGCCGGCGCTTGCAGACATGATCTCAGGGTTGTTGTATGGCGATATAACAAATGGATCCGACAACGGCTGAGATTCTTTTTATGGTTGCCTCTTCTCTTACATTGGAATCAAATAGAATACTTAAACTATCCGAAAGTTGTTATCCCAAGTTATGTATGACTCACTATTTGACATAACAATAAAGCGTGTCCAAAGTTGGTCCCCGGACAGGGATTATCCCAAGGAGCCGGACTATTCGGATGATCTGTGGAGATTCCTTTCCCAGAGAATAAGCAATGTAACAGTTACAAGGGACGATAAAAATGATAAAAAGGGCCTTGACCTAGGAATACGTCAAGACTCAATGTACGGCACTCGTTCTGTTGGTATCGAGCTGAAAAGGAACTTTAAGTATGCTCGCGGACTGAAGGAACTTGTGGGTCAACTAGAAACGAAGGGAAGGCACTATGACGATATAATCATTTTATTTATCGGCGAAACGAGTAACAACATGATCGTAAAAACACGGGAGTGGATTCGAGGAAAGGCTGACCCCATTACTGGAATTTCCAGCAAACACTATAAGATAATAATTAAAGGTTCGAAGATCCCCTAAAATTGTGTTGTGGGGAAAATCCCCAGACCCTCCTATAGCAATACTTGTACTGGGTGTAAGGTATTTCATTTTCCCAGCGTCAAGCAACCCACCTACACATTTTCCACAAGAGTCTCCCGCCCCCCTTCCCGGCCGGCCTCGATCCAGAGGTCGACGGCCACCTTTACTTCCTGCAGCGTCTCCTCTTCGGTTCCGCACAAAGCCGAGCACTCCTCCGCGTTAAAAAACAAAAAGACTATATGTCACGCAATCATTCCACTCATCGCCGATAACATCGATGGATGTTAACCACGAAGTTCAACCAGAACATCGTGCTATCCGGGATGTGAAGAACATCGAAGATAGGCAGCGTGACAGCCGTGTCTACGCTGTGTCCATTTTTGTTGTTGGCTCCAAAATGGAGTCGAAACATGGCAATTGAGAATAAATTTCGTCGGATCGGGGTCATCGGCCTCGGTTCCGTTGGCAAAGCGCTTAAGCATGCTCTCTCCTTCTATCATCCCTGTACCGGGTATGATATCCTCGGGGAGTACTCCTGGGACGATGTACTGGACACATCGGCCGTCTTCATATGTGTCCCCACGCCAGAAGGTGGGGATGGGCGTCTTGACTGCTCTATCGTGGAGAGCGTCCTCTCGAAGCTCTCCGCAAGCCGGTACGCCGGAATCGTCGTAATCAAGAGCACGATCGGTGTCGGTTTCATGGACGAAGCGGTCACTGAATACCCGGATCTGCGTCTGGTCTACATGCCCGAATTCCTCCGCGAGAGGAGCAACTTCACATGGTTCGTGAACCCTGACCGGCTGGTCTTCAGTGGAAACGAAGAGGATGTCGAAGAAGTCTTGCAGTACTTCACGTGGGTCGAAGATGACGTGCCGGTGTTGCGGATGACCCACCGGGAAGCCGAGCTCGGCAAACTTGCTCACAATGCATACATCGCACTGAAAGTGAGCTTCACCAACGAGATCGAACAGATATCGCACGAGAGGAGTGCCGATCCCGCCCACGTCATGAGCGTGATCTGGGCAGACAGGAGAGTGCTCTCCCGGGAACACCTCCGGCCGGGCTTCGGGGCATATGCGGGGAAATGCGTACCCAAAGATACGCGCGAACTCATCAACGCTTCCGAGTGCGCCACGCTCTTGCAAGCCGCCGAAGACCTGAACAACTGGATTCTTGTCCATGAGGAGGCAGTGCCGGAAAAAGGTGCCGCCGCGCTCTGCGAGATGAACAGGAACACTGCCTGAAGAGGTGCGCCATGGCAGATGTTGCTGTAGTCATTCCGACACGGAATAGGCCTGCCTCTCTTGCAAAAGCGCTGGCATCGGTCGCGGCACAGACACTGTGCCCGGACCGCGTGATCGTCGTTAGCGATTGCGATGATGCACACGAAGATGAGACAAAGAGCGTTGTCCGGGAGTCTTCCGAGCAACTGCGAGCGGTCGAATGCATACGGAACAGGAGGACGAAGAACCTCTCCGGGGCCGTCAATACCGGCCTTTCCCGCCTCATCGAGCTGGGCGTCTGCCCCGAGTCGACCTTCGTCGCGCTCCTCGATGACGACGACGGATGGGAGCACAGGTATCTGAAGACGTGCCTGGAAGCAGCAGAATCTGAAGGCTCCGATCTCGTCGTGGCCGGCCTGATTCGGCACGAGTCGGAGAGCGATCCGGGCACGCTGCTCTCCATACCAGAGGCCTTTTCGACACACGACTTCTTCGTCGGAAACCCGCACGTCCAGGGTTCCAACCTTTTTGTCCGGCTCTCTGTTCTTCTCCAGGCCGGCGGATTCGACGAATCCCTCGATAGCACGACGGATCGCGACGTCTGCATTCGGCTCCTCGATCTCGGAACCGTGAAAGTCAGATCAGTCCAAGCACACCTCGTCCACCACTGGGCGCTGCCCACACAGGAACGGCTGTCCACGCCCGGATCGACGAGGAAGACAAACGGGTTACAGGCCTTCTACCGAAAGTATACGCCGCGGATGACGCCCTCAGAGCGGGAGGCGTTCAGGAAGCGCGCCCGCGATCTCTTCGGGTGCACCGTCGAGGAGCCACTGCGTCCGGAGAGCACAACAGGGAGTGGCAGGCTCAGTGAGCTGAGTAGGCCTCAAGGGGAGCCGGAGTTCCCGATCGTCGTCGGGTTCATGGCAACGAGGATGGACTCGACGGAGAACCTCCTCGACGATCTTGCGGTGTTCTTCAGGGGTTCGGATATCGAGCGATCCGTCGTCATCTATGACAACTCCCGTTCGACGGCGATGCTGCGGCGGTTGGTTGGAAAGCCGAAGTACGCTTCTCTCAACTGCAGACTGCTCGATGCCGAATCGATTGAGAGGGAGAGCAGGAGAGGCACCTACGGAAAGTATCTCGCAGATCCCGCGAACAGAATGGGCATCGCATCCGGGCGGACAATCCTCCACCATGCCCTCTATCGAGAGGCAAAGAAGTATCCCGGTTCGGTCGTGTGGGTGCTCGACGACGATATCCGGCTGGAATGGGTGAACCGGGACGGCACGGTTGAAAAGGTAATCCTTGCAGAGGTGCAGCGAGCGATCCTCCACTTGAAAGTGCAGGGAATCAGCATTGCCAACGGGCAGGTGACGGGCGACGCCCCCATCCCTGCACACAGCATGCTCCGGACGCAGCTGGTCGACCTCCTCTCGCACCTGAAGATCTGCGAGGCCGGAGGCTCTGCCGGGTTCGGGCAAACGGGTTTGCCCCCGGATCTCATTGAGCGGTATCCGGATTACTACTACGACTACTCGGACCTCCACACCGCACATCTGGAAACCCCGTTCAGGACAGATGCGGACTGCGAACAGCTGCTCCGGCGAGTGCCCGATATCGGAAGCGGGATCAACCTCTTCAGGCCTGTCGTGGCAAGAGAACAGGAGACCACCGGTAGTATGGACATCCCGCGCCCGATCCCTCCGCGGGGCGGCAACACGATGGTGCTCAATCCCGGGTGTCTCCGGATGTTTCCGAACCTCGCACCCCGCATCGGCGCGACAAATGCCCGGCGGGGCGACACGTTCTGGTGCATCCTCAACGACCGGATCAAGGGTCACGCAGTTGCTCCGTTCCCGGTCGCCGTGAGGCAGGAGCGCACCGCCGAAGCGGCGGTGACGTTCAATCTCGACATCCTCCGCGCAGATATGTACGGCAACGCGTTCGTCCGGGCGATGGATGCCTACTACCTTCGCAAGATCGAAGAGACGGGCAGGATCCCAAGGAGGGTCCGGCTTGCGATCGGCGATGAGGAGATTAAGGATATCGTACAATCATTCCGAGCAGCCCTGGAGCAGAGGCTCGTCCGTTTTGTGGAGAACGGTTACCGCATCCTGGGACTCTGCTCCGCGATTGAAGCGACGCTCCGTTCGCCGGCCTTCGCGCACAGGGACGAAGCGGAAACAGCGCTTCGCTTTATCCGGGAACTGAAGGAGACGTATTCGCCCAAAGAGATCCGGCAGTTCTACGAACGCACGAGACTGTTTCCCGAAGACGACCTGAAGGCGTTCCTGCGAAACCTGCCCGATACTATCAGGTCGTACCGTTGCAGCCTGCCGCCCGACGTGCTGCCGGAGGCAGTCGATCGCGCCCGCAGGATAGTCTCCTCGATCCTGGAGAAGAGAACCGGGATTCCCGCTCCGGAACTGCGGTACCTTGGCCACGGCCACGAAGGCGCGGTCTTCACCGACGGAAACCATGCATTCAAGTATTTCTACGCTGGCAAGGCAAACTTCCAGGAGGGGAGACTTGAGTTTATTCGGGAGCGGATTCTTGACAATCCGGCCCTCCGGCACGTCTGCCGGTTGTTCGAGATCGTGGAAGACGCGGGAGAGCTGATCTTCGTGACGGAATATGCAGCGGGGTCTGCATACAAGGGAGGCCACCTCGGAGATATTTTCACCCTGCTTGACGAGTGCCGCCGGGCGGAGATCGCGTTCACGAACTTCCACCCAAAGAACCTCATTGTCACCGATGATGGACTCAAGCTGATCGACCTCGGTGACTCCTTCGTGCCCTACAACGAACGGGAGTTCCTGCAGATGTGTCGTCGGGCGTACCTGACCTACCGATGGCATTTCAGGGACGATCTCTCCGAGATCATGAGCAGGGCGCTCGTCGATCCGAACCTCCCGGAGTTGACCGGGTTTGAGTACTTCTACGAAGTGACCCGGGACAAACGAAAAAGCACGCTTCTGGATGAGAAGCTCACTGCAATGACGGTCGAAGGCGGCCCATGCCGGGTTCTGGACTTTGGGTGCGGGCGGGGAGCGATCGCCGAGTCCCTGGTAGAGAAAGGATTCGACGTCACCGGCTACGACATCGACGGATCTGTCCTGGAGAGGAACCGGGCAAGAGACCAGGCAGCACATTACATCGAGAGGGACGGTCTGGCCTCCCTCAAAGGAGCAGGCGAGAAGTTCACGAAGGTCCTCTGCAGCCTGGTTCTCTGCACCATTGAGGACGACGATGAGATACGGGATGTCGTCTCGGATATGCGGGCGCTCATCGATGATGACGGTGAGGCGATCGTCGCGTTCTGTAATCCGTTTTCAACGTTTGTTGAAGAGTCGGAGACGCACGTCAAGGTGGATCTCCCTGACGAGAACCGATACTATGACGCCTTCGTCTTCAGGAAACGAATGAAAGAGACCGGCAAGATCCGGACAGAGGTTCACCGGCCGTTCTCATTCTACAAACACCTCTTCCATCGGTGCGGGTTTGATACAACACAGATCAAGGAGGTCCGGAGCACGGATCTCCAGCGCCTCTGTCCCTCAAGCGACTTCCTGATCTGCAGGCTTAAGCCGGTGAAAGTCCCGGACGCGAAAGGGGTCTCGCTGCTCATACGGGCAGGTGCGATGGAATGGCAGACGATCGATTTCCAGGTCCGGCATATCGTCGAGCAGCTGCAAGGTCCGCAGTCGTTTGTGGAGAAGGTTGTGGTGACGGATAACTACGAAGGACCGTTCTCCAGGCAGTATACCGAAGCGAACCCGGAGCAGCTCCGGGAAAAACTCGATGCGCTGGTACGCGAAGGAGTCATCGACCGCGTCATCGTGGCACCGACCGACCCGGCGGTCATCGAAGCAACGTACCGGAAGTGGTTCGGGATCGGGTGCCGGTCGCCACGATGCGAGAACGGACAACCAACCTTCATGGCCCTCTATGGCATCGAAAAGTGCCGTGGGGACTACGTCCTGCAGCTGGACAGCGACTGCCTCATCTGCCGCCTCGACCGCGACCACGACTACCTGGGTGACATGATCGATGTCTTTGAGCGAGACCCTGACGCCCTTACCGTTTCGTTCAACATCGCGCACGAGGACGACAGGCCGTACACAAGCCATACCTGCGGTGCGAAGTGGCGGGCCGAGGTTCGGTGCTCGCTCGTCGACAGGGAAAGGCTGGCACAGGCACTCCCGTTGCCGAACGAGACGAACCGCGACGGCGTCCTTCGGCTCCCCTGGCACCGGGCGATGGATCTGCGTATGCAGAATGGAAGTTGGCAGTCTTACCGCGGCGGCGACCGGCGGACGTTCTTCATCCACATCCCAAATGAACGAAAGACGGACGCCAATGAGTGGTATACGATCATGCACGCCGTAGAGCGCGGCCGTATCCCTCCCGCCCAGTACGACCACGTCGACCTGACCGGAACGCTCCGGGACTGGGCGGGCGGCACGGACCAGGAGTTCGTGTTCGTCGTCCGCGGCCGAAACGTCCCGATTCCGAAACTGCGGCGATGTGTCGACTCACTCGCCCGGCAGCGATCGCGAAAGTATGGCATCATATTTGTCGATGCAGGCTCTTCCAACGGCATGGCGGAGTACATACGAGAAATCATCCTCCGCGAACGGAACGGAAACGCTACGTACTTCGGGAACTGTATCCCTCTCACTCCCCTGGAGAACCACGATATCGCGATCCGGAAGATCTGCTCGGATCCGGAGAGCGTCATCATTACCCTGGATGCCGACGATGCGTTGATCGGCGAAGACATCATCGAACGCCTTGACACGATCTATCGGTCCGGGGCAGATCTGTCGGTCGGTTCCATGCTGCGAACCGATAAATGCGTGCAGTATCCGGTGACGTTCTCGCATCCGCGGAGTGCACGGGGAGGAAACGTCTGGCAGCACCTCCGATCGTTCAAGAAGCACCTGTATGACGCACTTCCAGGAGACTACTTGAAGATAGGTGGAGAATGGATTCCCTTCGCTGAAGATTGGGCGTTCATGCTGCCGATGGTGGAGATGGCCCGCAAGCCGATGCATATCACTGAACCGCTCTACTTTTACGAACCGACGGGGAGCAAGGACGAACGGACGCGAGTGATGCGGGAAGACCTGATCCACGAGATCGTGAGCAAGCCGTCTTTGTTGTCCCAGGAGTGTCGGGAGGTGAAAGAGGAATGACACATCCCCCTTCCGACGATGCTTCCGTGTTCCGGCGTCCACTCGTCGCGGTGATCGGCGATGCCCGGCTGGACGAGCACTCCGAGAAGTACCGTCTTGCGGAGCGGCTTGGGTATGCCCTGATAACCGAGCGGTACCGGCTCGTGACGGGAGGCCTCGGCGGTGTGATGGAGGCCGTATCCCGGGGAGCCCGGCGGTCTCCGGAGCACCGTGACGGGGATGTTCTTGCCATCCTTCCCGGCAACGATCCCTGTGAAGCAAACCAGTATGCAGATATCTGCATCGCAACAGGGCTTGATGTTGCGCGAAACGTCATCGTCTCCAACTCGGATGCGATCATTGCCATCGGTGGTGGGTCGGGCACGCTCTCGGAGATCGCAATGGCCTGGGCGCACGGGAGGCTTGTTCTCGGGTACCGGGTGGAGGGCTGGAGTGGGACAATAGCCGATCAGCGCATTGATTCACGTATCCGCTACCCGGATATTCCGGACGATAGAGTATACGGTGTGACTTCGGAAGAGGAGGCGATCGAGTATCTGAACCTCATCCCTGCCTATAGCAAGAGGCATTCGGGCATTAAATGGAGAAAGTGAGGAGTGAAGAACTGAAAAATTGTTTTTAGATCACGCCATCTGCTCGCGGGCGATCCCCCTCCCCGCAAGAATATCCCGCAAATGCTCCCGGCCGCTCGGTTCCGGGATCTCTCGTCCCTCCTCCCGGGCGGTATCGAGCCAGAGGCCGATAGCCACCTTCACTTCAGAGAGAGCCTCCTCTTCCGTCTCGCCGAACGCGGAACAGCCGGCAAGCTCCGGGACGACGGCGATGAACCCCTCGTCTTCGTCGCTGAAGAAGATCACAATTGCGTAGTTATGCGGCACCTCAATCACCTCGACCTTGCGGAACCTCACCGGGCCGTTGAGTGTACAGCTCGACACAATCCAACGCCCATTCAAACGCCTCCTCGAAATTCGGGACAGCCTTCATCTGATGCCGGAGCGATGCGTTCCAGGACGCTGAGAACCGGTTACGCCTCCCCGCGAGCACGGAGTTGTCCGGCACGACCTCCTTGCATTCGCATTTCCGGAGGAGAATGCTCCTCACGGCGTCCGGGTTCACGCGGTCGGCCAGGTGCCGGATATCGTAGATATCCCGCGGACGTATCCGCTGGAAGAGAGAGCGGATCTTCTCGGCCATGATCTCCTCCAGGCAGTAACAGGTTACCCCGGCGGTGAGTTTGTCCGAGTACGGGTGGTAGATCTGTCTCTTCTCAACGGGGAGCAGAACACTTTCGTTACTCATGGTCGTGAGGTCGACGATGATCTTGGTCGGGGTGGATGCGTTCATAGGGATGATCCTGAACAAGGCCGTCGCCCGGAATCCGGTTGTCGTCTCGATGATGTCGATATCCTCCTCGAACCTGATGCCGCTCTCCTCTCGCGCACGGGATACCGCATCCTTCACTATCTCCCGCAGGGTCTCCTTTTCGTACGGCTCCAGCAGGGTGAAGTCGAGATCGTCCGAGAAACGGTAGTTCTCAATGAAGACTTTCCGTATTCCTGTCCCCCCTTTCAGCGCCATGGGGAGGGCGCTCAGATGAGCGAGGAGCCAGTTCTGTGCATAGTCCCGCTCGATAGTCGATGGGGGAACCCCAAAGGCACGGGCGGCCTCTTTAATCTCCACGATCGGTATCACTCGGAGTTCTCCTGAAGCGTAATCTCGGTGTTGATGACCAGCCGCCACCTCGGATCGTTCTCGCCCTGGTGCGGCATCGTAGGATCGAGGAGGAGGTACCTTCTGGATGTCGGAAGAGGCAGATCCAGTGGAATTCCTAGGTGTTCGCTCAGGTACCCAAGCCTCCGGACAACAGCGTTGTTCCCGAGCTGCTGGGCGTATCGACTCAGGGTCTCGCGATCCAGTGATGCGCTCTCCAGCGCCTTTGCGACCTCGACGATCCCTCCCGCGTATTCGGGTCTGTCGAGGCAGTCGATCACAGTCTTTTCCCTGTCGGTGACGGTGACCGGTGTCTCCTCGATCCATTCCTTCTTGAACCCGAAGAACTTCTCCGGCTTTACCCGCACGATCCGGTAGTCCACGCCGAATACCTCAAGCTGGTTCTTCTTCTTCCGCGCCGTCGTCTGGACAAAGACCGTTATCGGGATCTGTTCGGTCAGGCCGTGGTAGTGGAGAGCGCTCCAGTATGCAATCGCGGATGGCCGGACGAGGTGCGATGCAATCACGAACTCGTGGAGCGTGTACTTGCCCTTCTCGCTCTCAAGCGGGATGATCAGGTACTTTCCCCTCTCGATCCGCTCGACGAAGCCCCGATCTTCCCACCGGGAGAGCATCACCGAAAGCACGCTTTTCGGGATCTCTGTCTGCCTGTGCAGCTGCTCAAGCGTGAACACCTGCCCCTCGCGGGCGATGGACTTCAGGATCTCGATCGTCACTTGCTGTCCCTCACCTTCCTCATATGGTACACCTACCTTATCAAAATTGTTAATTTCGGTGTACTGTATGGTGATACACACCCCGTCCGTGTGCAGAACCGCGATCATACCGGATATCTCCAGGGTCGGAATAAGCGAGATGCATCCGCCCTTCCAATTTATCCGTGGGGCATGTGAGGGAGAAAGATCGCGTCACGCTTCACACCAGACCACCTCGCTCTCCACATCCTGCCGGATGAGAGGATCGATCCCTCCGACGGTGAGCAGGTCGACCTTCCGCCCATAGAGTTCCTCCAGGAAATCAGCGAGCGCTGAAAAATTCCGGAACGTGAGGTGGTCCGGCGACAGCTCGACCAGCACATCCACATCGCTCTCCGGCCGGTCATCGCCCCGAGCAGTCGGCCCGAATATGCCGATCTTCGTCACACCGAACCGCTCCCGGAGCAGCGGGAGCACTTCTTCGAGTTTTGTGACGAAGTTGCTCTTCTCATCCCGGCGCACTTGGACTGCCATACGGGTTCTGCTCGCCTCCTGATCGTACCTGGGGGCATAAACCTGTCTCGGGCGAGACGGTGATAAAACTGCTATGTCCCTTTTTAATCCAGATTGCTAATCTACAGCACTTAGTAACTCCAGATCTCGTGGCTTAGCGGCGCCTGGTTTAATACATCCCGATAATGTCGCCACTGTGGCATGAACCGATCCATTAATTCCCTGAACCGGTCGGTGTGATTTCGCTCCAGCAGGTGCACCATCTCGTGGACGACAACATATTCGAGGCACTGAACCGGTTTCTTCGCGAGTTCTAGATTCAACCAGATCCGCCGGGCATCGGTGTTGCAACTGCCCCATTTGGTCTTCATCTTTTTAATTCCCCAGTCATCTACTGTCACCCCGAGCGTCTCCTGCCACGTATCGACCAGTGGTGGGATCAGGGCCTTGAGCTCCTTTCGATACCACTTGAGCATGATCTGTTCGCGTCTGGCGGCATCGCTTCCCACTGGAACATACAGATCAATCCTTGCCTTGTTAACCTCAACCCCGGACGGGCCTGCGTGTTCGATGACATTTAACAGGTAGCGTTTGCCGAGGAAGTAGTGTGTCTCGCGGTAGGTGTACTCTCGCGGGCTCTGGCGTTCCTGGGTCTTGAAGTGGGTCTGCTGCCGTTTGATCCACGGCA
>LSQX01401620.1_pt1 | contig 11446 bp, 9 predicted proteins | sample 654561 | NCBI WGS metagenome assembly LSQX01 (sample SAMN04489861, study PRJNA283612) | anaerobic digester metagenome | isolation source: 4 biogas reactors fed with cattle manure at either 37C or 55C with and... | place: Denmark: Kongens Lyngby | collected 2014 | reverse complement strand
TTTCTGTTCGTCAGGCCAGAAGTTTGCCGCCAGCTTTCTTCAGATTCCCCCTCACGAGGGACACCCTTGCTCTTGGCTAGGTGCTTGGCGCTATCACCCGCACTAGGGACTTTCACCCGTTAGAACATGCTCATACCGAGCGCACCTAAACAAGGCCACCAAAACGGTGGCCTTGAGTAATTACCTGTAAGGTTTTCTTAGAACTCAATAACAGCCTTAGCAGTGATAGCACCTTTTTTGTCTGCGAGAATGTTTGCATTCGCGTAGCCAAGTGAAAGGATAGCACCATCAACAAGAGTTGTAGACTTGATAGTAGCACCAAGCTCGAGACCTTTAACTTCATCAGTCCCATTAAGGTCAGCGTCTAAAGAGGCAGTGAACATATCATGTGTATATTCAACACCTGCACCTGCTTTCCACTCTTCGTTTTTAATGTTATATCCACCGCGTACTGCAACGGTGAATGCATCATTGATTGCATAACTTACGCTAGCAGAGAGATCTTGTTGGTTTACAAGGTCTAGACCTTTAACGGTGATATTAAATCCCTCAATCACAGCACCAAGCTTGACTGACAGGATATTAGGATCTACGTACGATGGTGGGGCAGTCTGGTCGGCTGCAGCCATAGCCTTGGTTGCAAAATAGACATCAGCTGTTAGGAAATCGTATGTAGCAGCAAGGGCAACTTCTGCGTCAAACTTAAGGTCAGCTACGCCTGTCTTATCCATAAGAAGGTCAGTAGCTAAAGAGATGTCTAAATCATCTTTTGCAAATCCACCAGCAAGTGAAACGGCACCTTTGAAGTCTCCATCATTAAGGAAAACAGCAGCACCAGCTTTAGCAGTAACGCCATCAGCAATCTCATATTCAGGAGTTCTTGCTGCAACTAGAACCTTGTATGTCTCTTCACCTTCTTTGTATTTGCCATCAATACCTAGGCCAAAGGAGTAGCCGGCAAAACCGACCTCAACTCCAGGAGCTGTCATACCAGCAGCCCTTAAGTTAAGGAGAGACGCACCTGTATCAGCGTTAAGTTCTATAGCAGTCTTAGCAAAGTTAGGAGCTCCAAGTGCACCTAAAATACCTACATACCAGTTATCGCCAATGATTTTGGCAGAGGTAATCTCAACATTGCCATACATTCCATCTAATGCCCATTTGTCCCCGTCAGTATCGTCATAAACGATGTCCGCAGGATTGTACTCATTGACTGTTTTTTCAAAGTCAAAACCTAGAGTTAATTCAGCTTGAATTTCAGCATAGACGTCACCATCACCAGCGTTGTCAACTAATAGCTCAAAGAAGTTAAGGTCAGCGTTCAGCTCTATGCCGTTCCCAAACCCGTACTCTCCAGTATCTAGGTTGACACCAAATTCTACATCAGCACTTCCCGTGAAGCTAGCGAATAGTGCACCGCCCACGAGTGCCAAAATTNNTTCTTCATACTTCCTCCAAAATAATTCGGGGCAGGTACAAAGACCCGCTTCTTCCCTTTTCTCGTTATACATAGCGGATTATAACAACCGCCTATATAGCTGTCAAGTTAAATCAATAAATAGGTAAATAGTTACATAATTTCTATAAGTTTTTAATACAATTATGAAAATGGGTCTAAAATTGGCTAATTTGTCAACAAATGTGCCTTAAATTTAAATATATTACCCTTTTCATAAGGAATTTAGCCTACTTAACCCTCCTGCCACTCCTCTATTGGGAGCGAAATTGACTTTGATATCACCTGGTGTGTAACCCCCTCAAACATCTGTAAAACCTTCAAGGAATCGCCTATAAATGGGACAATTACCTCACTAGTTTGAAGAGTCTCTACTAGGGCATCAAATAGGGCATGAAATAGCCCTAATCCCCTATACTCCTTTGCAATTGCATAGAAAGTTATTTTTGTAACTTCTTCCTCCTCTTTGTAGCGGATAAAACCAGCTACCTGACCATTTAGTGTCAGGGCGATAATTACTCCGTTTCCATCTTCCCTTAAGAGATCTAAAGCGTGTGGAGCTTCTGAAATGAGCTCCTCTTTAGATATCTCATAGAGGTGGTCCACCTCCTCTTTGTGTGATTCATAGTTGGTAGTAAAGATAAAATCTTCTAGAATTAGGTGGGTTGGTCGCTCCTCTGGGGCCTCCTCCCCCAGGGCCTCAAGTCTAAAGGCCTCATCATTTATCTCGTACCACCTTAAAATCTGTTTTCTCATCTCACGATCTTTAAAGTAGTACCAGAGCCGCTCTAAGGTCGGTTGCTGTGACAACACATCTTTGAATTGTCTAAAGACCCCCTTGCCACTTTGTAGAACCTCCCCAAGGCGCTCCCTATAAATAGGATTACGTAACTTGGAGACAAACTTCTCCATTGTTCGGTAACCATCAGCCGGCTTCCAAGGGGGGAGCTCTAGGTAGCGGTGGCTCTTGTCACTATTTGATTCAACTAGCTCACCCCGCTCCAAGTCCAAGTAGTAGATATTCCCCTGGTCTTCCATACAAAAAATGAGCTGCGATATAAATTCATCTGTCAACGGTGGAAGCTTGTAGTCCATTTAGAACTCCCTTAAATGCAGTGTACAACCCAATTGTAGATTTGCAAAGAGAAAGAGGGGGTCTCCTTGACAATTGAAAGGAAAACAACCATATTTTTTAAAGAGATTTTAATTAGGAGATGAGATTAATGAGTATCATTGAATTTATTGAAGCTAGGGAAATTATCGACTCACGTGGTAACCCCACCGTTGAGGTTGACGTAATTTTAGAAGATGGATCGATGGGACGCGCCGCTGTTCCCTCAGGGGCCTCAACCGGGATCTACGAAGCTGTTGAACTACGTGATGGCGATAAGAGTCGCTTCATGGGTAAAGGGGTTCTCAAGGCTGTCGACAACGTCAACACCATTATTGCCCCAGAGCTTGAAGGGATGGACGCCTTAGACCAAGTAGCTATCGACAAAGCTATGCTTGAGCTCGATGGAACTGAAAACAAAGGGAAGTTGGGAGCTAACGCTATCTTAGGGGTCTCAATGGCAACTGCCAGAGCAGCTGCTGAGTTCCTCGGCCTCCCCCTCTTTAAATACCTTGGCGCCTACCATGCCAACGTCCTGCCTGTACCAATGGCTAACATTATTAACGGCGGAGCCCACAGCGATAACAAAGTAGACTTCCAAGAGTTTATGGTTATGCCGATTGGGGCCCCTTCAATCAGAGAGGCAATTAGGATGACCTCGGAAGTGTTCCACAACCTTAAAGGTGTCCTCAAAGGGCGAGGCTACAACACCTCTGTTGGTGATGAAGGGGGCTTTGCACCCGACCTTCAGAGCAACGAAGAGGCCCTTGAGGTTATCATGGAGGCGATTAAGAACGCTGGTTACACTGCTGGAAGAGATGGGGACTTCATGATTGCCCTCGACCCTGCTGCCAGTGAGCTCTACGACAATGAGAGCAAAACCTACAAACTTAGATGGTCTACCGGTGAGAGTCTCACCAGCAAACAAATGGTTGAACTTTGGACCAGCTGGGCTGAGAAATACCCAATTATCTCAATTGAAGATGGGATGGATGAGGATGACTGGGAAGGGTGGAAAATGCTCACCGACGCCATTGGCGACAAAGTCCAGCTCGTGGGTGACGACCTTTTTGTTACCAACACCAAACGCCTTGCCATGGGGATTAAGAGCAAAACCGCCAACTCAATCCTAATTAAGGTTAACCAGATTGGTACCCTTACCGAGACCTTTGAAGCTATCGAGATGGCCCACAAGGCTGGCTACACTGCTGTAGTCTCCCACCGCTCAGGTGAGACCGAAGATGATTTCATTGCCGACCTCGTCGTAGCCCTTCAGACCGGACAAATTAAGACTGGTTCAATGAGCCGCTCTGACCGCTTGGCCAAGTACAACCAGCTGATGCGCATTGAGGACTACCTCGGTGACACCGCAGTCTATGCTGGTCGCAATGCATTTAAAGTTTTAGAAGATTAATCTTTAATATTAAGAGTGCGGGGAGGGTTAGTAGCCCTCCCCTTTTTCATCTAAAAAGGTGGTAATCTCGTAGTAGGAGAAGCCCCTCTTTTGTAACTCTTTAAGTAGATCTTCGCGCTCTTTACCAACTCTTCTTATGGCCCTCTCTAGGGCTAGTTCTAAGGCCTCTTCACTGTTGTAGCTATTTTGGATAACCGTCTGAGCCATCTCTCTTGAGACCCCTTTTTGAAGAAGGCGCATTATTAACATCTTTGCCCCTTCTGGACTCTTTCTGAGGCGTGAGGCGATATAGTTTTGGGCAAAGCGGTAATCACTTAGGAGGTTAGCCCCTTCGAGTTGGTCTAACTGAGGCCCAATTAATTCCTTAGAAAACCCTTTATTTAAGAGCTTAACTTCAAGCTCATGGCGCGCATGTTCTCTGCGAGCTAGATAGTCGAGGGCTTTGTCGCGACACCTTAGACTAGTTATCTTAGTGTGAAGAGAGTTAAACTCCTCCTCACTCAGCTCTTGCCTAACAGAGAGACGCAACTGGAGGAACTGCTCTTTGGAGATAAAAAAAGAGGAGCCCTCTTTGGGGACGGCAAAGTAACCCTCCCCGGAAGCTCCTCTCTCGATTGTGGCCCAAACCACGCACCACTCTCCTTAACGTTTGGAGAATTGGAATTTTTTCCTTGCGCCGGGTTGACCAAATTTCTTCCGCTCAACCATTCTGGAGTCGCGGGTCATGAAGCCGTTAGCCTGAAGGGCTGGCTTGTTATCTTCATTATAAGCGACCAAGGCGCGGGCAATACCGTGGCGACAAGCACCTGCCTGTCCAGTGTTACCACCACCATAAACATTAATGACTAGATCAAACTTGTTGGTGTTGTCGGTCACATCGAGGGGTTGTTTCAACATAAAGATGTTGGTGGGGTCGTCAAAGTACTCTTCTGCAGGGCGACCATTGATGGTAATCTTCCCATCCCCTTCGCGTAGGTAGACACGAGCAACGGCTGTCTTACGACGTCCAGTTCCTTGTCCTAAATTTATATTCTTCTCATCTTTCTTTTTTGCAGCCACGTCTTAACTCCTAAATTAGATTTCGACCTCAATGGGCTTCTGTGCGGCATGAGGGTGGTCTGCTCCAGCATACACCTTCACTTTAGTAAAGAGTTTGTACCCCAAAGGTCCCTTGGGAAGCATCCCCTTAACAGCGTGCTCCATTGGAAAAGTTGGTTTGCGCTCAACCATTTTGGCATAGTTCTCTTCAGTTAATCCACCAGGATAGTTTGAGTGGCGGTAGTAGACTTTATCTTGGTACTTATTACCACTGAGTGAGGCCTCTTTGGCATTGATTATAATCACATAGTCGCCGTTATCGTGGAGGGGGGCAAATTCAGGTTTGTTCTTGCCTCTCACAATCTTCGCTGCTTCAACAGCTACGCGACCCAATCTTTTCCCCTTAGCATCAATGATGAACCATTTCTTCTCAACTGATGCCGGTTTCACAAATATAGTTTTCATTCATATACCCTTAAATCACACAATTCTTCGCTTTTGCAATCAGCGACGTATAGTTACACGTTTCCCCACTATCTGTCAAGAGACGGTGAGGTAGGCCAACAGGCTAATCCCAAGGGAAAGGGGTTTTGGGGTTAGGCCCACTGAAGTGTTACCCATCAACGATTAAGCAACAGTGCCATAGTACCCAATGGGAGGCACCTTGTCTAGTCACTCCCCAACTTTTCTAACAGTGGTGTATTGGTGAAAAAAGTGACCATTCTACCCGAGGCAAAACGGACCTCTATCATCTCTTTGTCACGCATCTCCTTTACTTTTTGCACCTCGCCTTCCCCAAAATCGTCGTGGAAGACCAGGTCTCCCAGCTTATAGGTCACCTGGCGCTCCTCCTTAGTAAAGCTCTTAACGGGGGTGAGAGAAACTTTCGCTCCCCCTTTGTAGAGCCCACCTCTATAGGGGCTACTTTGTTGGCGCCGCTCTTCAAGGGCACTGTAGCGATTGTTGTTGTTGAAGAACTTCCCCTCAACCTCTACAAGCTCCTCTGGCAGCCCCTCTATAAAGCGCGAGGGGGTCTGGTAATAGAGTGCCCTTCCCCACAAGACGCGCCGGCGGCTACTCAAGAGGAAGAGTTCATTGCGGGCCCGGGTGATGGCAACGTAGAAGATCCTTCGCTCCTCCTCCAGTTCACTCTCACTCTCACTCATGGAAGAGGGGAAGAGCCCCTCCTCTAACCCCACGATAAAGACTCGGTCAAACTCTAACCCCTTAGTGTTGTGCATTGTTATAAGGGTGACCCCAAACTCATCAGCCGGGTCACGTTTGCCTAACATAGTGCGATCGAGGGTGAGCGACTCGAGAAAGAGGATTAAGCCCTCCTTCCCAAAGGGGTACTCCCCCAACATAGAGGACAAGTTGGCGAGGTTATCAACACGGTCGGTGTGGTTTCGTTGGTCCTCTTTTAGGTAGTGGAAAAAGAGCCCAGATCTTTCAATGAGAAATTTTAAAAGGGTGATGTTGTCCCCTTCGACCAACTCTTCAGCCTCCTTATAGAGGGTGTAGAACTCTTTAGCCCCCTGAGCCGCCTTACCGGCTAGCGGAACTTGGCCTAGAGCCTCAATATAATCGAGGTTATTTTGGTGGGCATACTCCACTATTTTGGCTTGGGAAGTGGCTCCAATACCGCGACTTGGTTTATTAATCATGCGATTGAAGTTGACCTCATCGTGCTTATTAATAAGGAGAAAGAGGAGAGCTAAAGCATCTTTAATCTCTTCACGATCGAAGAAGCGGAGTGCCCCCACAATCTTGTAGGGGATCCCCTTTTGGGTAAAGAGGGTCTCAAAGAGGCTCGACTGGGCATTGGTCCGATAAAGGATGGCTGAGGAGGAGTAGTCTCCACTCTTCCTCAACTCTTGAGCCACCCACTCAGCCTCACTTTTTGCATCGTCGACATAGATTAGCTTACTCTTCGCCCCCGCCTCCCGTTCGGTCCAGAGGGTTTTGGGGTAGCGCCCCTGGTTGATAGCAATCGCATGGCTGGCAAGAGCTAGAATATTGGCTGTTGAACGGTAGTTACGCTCCAGCTTAACAATTCGGGTATTGGGGAAGACCTTGGGAAAGGAGAGGATATTCTCCACCTCAGCGCCCCTAAAGCGGTAGATACTTTGGTCATCATCCCCCACCACACAGATAAAGGTGTTGGGGCCAACTAGTTTTTTCAAGAGTTTAAACTGACTAATATTTGAGTCTTGGTACTCATCCACTAAGATCATCTTGAAACGGTTATGGAGTTGCCTCAAGGTTTTGCGATCCTTATTGAGGAGCTCAATTGAGCGCACTATTAGGTCGGCAAAGTCAACATTCCCCACTTGGCGCAGCCGCTCTTGGTAGCGTCTAAAGTGGTCGGGGAAGTTGTAGTCGCGCCTGATTTGTGAAAGTTCTTCACTCTCTGGGGTGAGGGCCATATCTTTGGCCAGCGAAATTGCTTTGGCAATCGGACCCAATTCACTCCGCTTATAATTGGGCAAACACGAAGCTAAGAGGGCGAGGGAGTCGCTATCGTCGTAGATAGTAAAGGTGTTACTTAAGTTAATAGCTGCTCCATAGCGACGCAACAACCACGCCCCGAAGGAGTGGAAAGTTCTGATTTGAATATCGTTGGCAGCTTCAGCGCTTACCATCTTAGCCACCCTTTCACGCATCTCATTAGCAGCCCTATTCGTAAATGTGACCGCTAAAATCTCATGAGGACTCACATTTAAGACATCAATAGCGTAGGCAATCTTGGTTGTAATTACCCTAGTTTTACCCGAACCGGCCCCCGCTAACACCAAAAGGGGGCGCTCATTTTCAAGGACCGCCTCCTTTTGGCTCTCATTGAGTTGTTCCATATGTTGATCAATTGTTCTCATCTTCCCACTACTCTTCCACCACAACAGCCTCGAGGTCAACTCCATTGACGCGGCGAATACCACAGCGCACCACACTTCCGGCGGTAAGGTTACGCGCCATGATGACAGTAAGACCATCAACTTCGGGGGCTTGGTGCATTGTCCGCCCGATAGCCAAATCTTCCCCCTCGACCAACTCTTCGACTAAGACATCTTGCTCAGTTCCAACTAACCGCTCAAGGCGTCGAGTGGTGATTGTTTGCTGAAGAGCTTGGAGCTCTTTTTGCCACTTTTGACTCCTCTTAACTACTCGCCTATATTTTAATGTGCTTGAATCGTTATAAGAGGGGGTCTCCTCCTCTCTCGAGTAGGTGAAAAAACCAACCCAGTCGATTTGGGCCTCTTCAATAAACTCCCTTAGGGTGGCAATTGTCTCTCTATTTTCACCTGTGAAGCCTAGAAGAAATGTGCTCCTAATGGTTGCTTCAGGGAGACGCTCTCTAATCTCTCTAATCAGATTAAGGTAGGTTCCTTTGTCCCCTTTACGCCCCATCTTCTCTAAGACCGCGCGATGAGCGTGTTGGAAAGGGAGGTCAAAGTAGGGGATAATTTTAGCCTCATTGGCTATTAAATTTATAAGGTCTTGGGGAAAAAAGTCGGGGTGGATATAGAGGAGACGCAGTTTGAACTCCCCTTCAAGGGCCACCAACTCTTTTAAGAGGGGGATAAAGAGAGCTTCCCCTTGATCAAGGCCATAGGCAGCTAAGTCTTGCCCTATGACGTTGATCTCTTTAATTCCCCTTTTAACTAACTCATGCGCCTCTTCTATTATTTCATCAAAGGGGCGACTCCTGAGGGAGCCCCTAATAAGGGGGATAGCGCAGTAGCGACAGCGGTGGTTACACCCCTCAGAGAGTTTGAGATAGGCTGAACCGGGGTAATTGAAGAGGTCTCCCCGTTGCCACTTCTCCTCCTCAATGGGGGGAAAGGGGGGGAGGAGGACCTTTCTTTCACCCTTAAAAAGTCCATCCACGAAAGCTACAATCTCTCCCAAGTCGCGGTTTCCAAACAGAGCATCAGCCTCGCTGAGAGAGCTTAAAAGTTCCTCTCCATAGCGCTGTGCCATACAGCCGGTAAGGGCAATTTTAGCTGTTGGGTGGGCTTTTTTTAACTCAAAAAAGGTCTCAATCGACTCTTGGCGAGCACTCTCTATAAAGCCACAGGTGTTGATTAAAATAAGGTTGGCACCCTCACTCTCTTTGACAATTGTGTAGCCTCCCGCCTCTAATTGGTGGGCCATCACCTCGGCATCAACTTGGTTTTTAGCACATCCCAAGTTCTCTATATAGATATTTTTACCCATTTTTAACTCCAATCTGCACAGGGCAGTCTGTTACATCTGATAGGGAGAGTCAAGGGGATGGGGTAGCACTTTACTTGCATATCTAATCCACTTGGTATACTATCGGTTCATATGTTTATAGAGGACAACAATGACTAAATACATCATCCGGCGCCTCTTGGGTGTCATCCCAACTCTATTGGTGATTATCACCATTAGTTTTTTTATTGTCCGAGTCGCTCCTGGTGGCCCTTTCGATGGAGAAAGAGCCCTCCCCGAAGTGGTTAAGAGAAATATTGAGGCTAAATACCACATCAACGACCCCTTATTGGTACAATATGGGCGTTACATGTTTGATGTTTTAAGGGGGGACTTAGGCCCCTCTTACCGCTACAAAGACCACGATGTAAATTTCTACATCTTTGAGAGCCTCCCCAACTCGATGGTTTTAGGGGTTATTGCAATCTCGATCTCCGTTGTCTTTGGAATTTTGAGTGGCATGTTGGCTGCTATCCACCAAAACAGTTGGATCGACTATTTGAGTATGGCTTTGGCTGTAGTGGGGATCTCTGTCCCCCTCTTTGTCATAGGACCAGTTCTCCAATATGTCTTTGCTATGAAATTGGGGTGGCTCCCCACCTCTGGGTGGTTCTCAACTGGTGATGGGTGGAAAACTGTGATTCTCCCCGCCCTCACCCTCGCCTTTGCCGACTTTGCCACCATCGCCCGCCTCACCCGCTCCAGTATGTTGGAGACGTTGCGGAGTGACTATATTAGGACTGCCAAGGCTAAGGGGATGAAGAGCTCATCTATTATCTTCAAGCACGCCATGAAGGGGACAATGCTCCCCATCGTCAGCTACTTAGGTCCCGCTTTTGCCGGAATCATCACCGGTTCGGTGGTGGTTGAACAAGTCTTTAGAATCCCAGGATTGGGAAAGTTTTTCGTGCAGTCCTCCTTTAACCGCGACTATACGTTAATTGTGGGTGTTGTAATTGTCTATTCAGTTATCTTGGTGATCATGAATTTCCTCGTCGATATTGTCTATTCTCTCCTCGACCCACGTATCACCTACACCTAAAATTGGAGCTAACTAATGAATCTTTTGAATAAACAAGCTGAGCCCCAGGCAACTAATGAGTTTGATCAGGTTATTGTAGGCAATAGCCTCTCCAAAGATGCTTGGCGCCGGTTAAAGAAGAACAAGATGGCTGTTATCAGCGTCTTTATAGTTATTATCTACGTCCTTTTGGCAATCTGTGCCCCTATCCTCCCCATCTACCCCTACGATGAGATTATCTTGGACCACCAACACCTCAAACCTTCGCTTGTTAAAAATGCAGGGCAGCTCCTAATGGAGAAGCGGATGGCCGACCTCTACACCCAAGCGTGGCGTGAGGGACGCTTTGAGCTCTCCGAAGAGAAAGACGATATGATTTGGGCTTGGATCGACAAAGGTGAGGTAAATAAAGTTTGGGACTATATGTATAAAGAGGGGAACATTCGGATGGCTGAAGGCACTTTTGTCTTCAACACAGCTGAGCAGCGGCGCATCGATACCCTCAACACCAAACTTAAAACTGACCTCCAAATTAGTGTTAAAAAGGTGTGGTACACCCCTGAGGGGGGCAAGCGCATCAATATCTCAAAACTTCCCCTTGAAGAGATTGTGGCAATCTATGCCGATATGGTGGGGACCACCAGTGAGATTGAGACAGAGCAGTACGGCCGAGAGATAGAACAACAACTACTGAAGACAATCATGCGCCAAAACCCCGACTTAACCACTGAGGAGTACAACCTCCTATTAGATAAAGAGCTTAGTGGCCTCTCAGAGAGGAAGCGTGATACCCTCATTAGAGAGAACATCGTTGCCAAGATAACTTCCCAAGCCAAAGATATCGCCCTCTTTGACCTCAAAGAGGCGGCTGGTAATGAGAGTGTAAATTTCCCCCTCAATAAAGAGATCACCATTAAGGGGGCCCTCTCTGCTTCGGTTAAAGCGACCAAGATGCATGAGAGGCGTTACTACCTAGGGACCGACCACCAAGGGAGAGATCTCCTCTCTAGGATTATCTACGGTGGCCAGGTCTCAATTGCTATTGGCTTCATTGGAACAATTACCAGTGTCTTAATTGGGACAATTTTAGGAGCTTTAGCTGGCTACCTTGGAGGAAAGATTGACTATTTTATCATGCGTGTTGTCGATATCATGTATGGTCTCCCCTACATG
>LSQX01343818.1_pt1 | contig 11447 bp, 12 predicted proteins | sample 654561 | NCBI WGS metagenome assembly LSQX01 (sample SAMN04489861, study PRJNA283612) | anaerobic digester metagenome | isolation source: 4 biogas reactors fed with cattle manure at either 37C or 55C with and... | place: Denmark: Kongens Lyngby | collected 2014 | reverse complement strand
CCGGTGCCTTCAGGTTTATAGACGTTGCCGGAATCGTCCTCGAACTGGGTCTTGATCACCGTGTCCTCGACGCTCTCGATCATCGTGTAGAGCCCGAAATAGATCGGCCCCTCTCCATAATCGAGATAGACCCGGTAGAACGCGGTGTGCGGTGCAGGGACTCCGGAGTCCCGGAAGATAGACGGAACGATCATGTCCCGCATCAGCGAGTCGTCGGTGTAGCCGCTCTGCAGGTTGAGTTCGTCGAACCCGTAGAACCGCTGGTTCTTGATCGCGGGGTTCTCATCCTCGAATTTATCGAAGTTGAGCTTGAACGAGATCTTGTAAGACCCTTCCTTCCACGTACTTCCAAGGGACATCTGGCCCTTGAACCGGATACCGACGTCCGTCCAGATCTGATCCTCGAACGAGACGTCTGCAGGAACGTAGACCGGGTTGATATCGGAGGTGCCTCCCATACCCGGGGCTCCGCCGGGCTGCGCGTTGTCCCGGGCTCCCGGCGCGGCGGGCATACCTCTGGTGGTGCTCCCGCCGAACTCGCCGTAAAGTTCGGTCATGTTATCAAGCATCTTCTGCCAGTTTTCCGGGGCGATGGTGATGGTCATCATGTTGACCCGATCATCAGGAAACACCACGGAGAAATTCGGGTCCGCGCTGCTGCTGTGCGAGGGGTCGGCCTGGATGTCACCGATATCCGGGGCAGTATCACCGCCGTTCTCGGCACCTGGAGCAGCAGCGGTGCAGCCGCAACAGGCGGTGAGCACAACTGCGATGAGGGCCACGGATGCAAATCCTGCCGACCCCCGTCGTATCACATTGCGTATGGTCGATGCGATGGGTTGCATGTGTCAGTATGTTTGGACATAATGTTAATAATACTTTACTTATTGTACGTGATCATTTCCTGGTATAGAGTATCGGCGGCAGGGGTGACTTCGCCCCGACCGGCATCTGGGAGTGGAGAGGAGACCGAAAAGAGGAGGTGCCCGCCATGTGATCTTGATGGCGACGTTCGAAGCTCACGACGTTGTCGTTGAAGCCTTCAGCACAAAGATCGCCCGAATAGACGCCGGGAGATACTCATGGGCTGCTTCGATCCGGTGACGGCTGAGGGAGGGGAGGATAGAGCCGCCCCGTCTCCTCCCTGCCCTCTTGTTATGGGGTTTCCGGGTTTACGACCCTTCCTGCAAAGAGGATCGTGCCGGAATCCTCCTCGACGATGAGGAAGATGAACGGATGGTCCGCCCGGAAGACAGGCGTGGTATCCCCACCGGGCGCGCTCTTCAGGTTCATGACGACGCCGGTTGCTGCCGCAGCCTCGGCCCCCTCTTCGCTCACATCGACGAACGCCTTATGGACAACCTCGCTGATGAAGAGCATATCCGTGCCGTCCATCCCCGAGAAGTCGGCATCGGGGGAGAACGCCGTCGACATCCCCATTGCCGCAAGCGTTCCCAGGAGGCGGTAGTCTGTCTCAAGCGTGAACTTCGGGAAGACGACCCTGACGCGCCGGTCGGTCAGGGAATCCCGGACCCCGGCGAGCGCCCCGGGATCGAGCGCCTCCTCCGCCGCCGTCAGGTTGTCCTCCCGCGGGAGGAGGACGAGCATCGAAAGTTCGGTTCCGTTTCCATGTGCATACGGCATCCTGAGCACCTGAAGCGTCCCGGTCTCCGCGTACCCGTAGATTGCGTCTTCGTCGGTCCGGTGCATCATCGGAACCCGCACTGTCGTGCCTGGAGCAACCCGGAACTCCTCCTCGATCGTCTCGGCGGGGTCGAACTGCTTGACCCAGGTGCCCTTGAAGTAAATTGCGTTCGTGATCACAAGCTGGGTCATGGAGTCGATCGACCCCGCCGGGAGGAGGTCGCGAATCTTATCCTCAGTTCTCTCTTCCACCCAGCGGTTGATCGTCTGCCGCGACGCTTCGGAGTCGCCGCCGAAGTCGAGGTTTGTCACGTTCGCCCCATACCAGCGCCCGGCAATATCGATGTACTCCGGAAGGAACGGGTAGGCCTCCTGCGCCCAGAGGGCGTTTGCTGTGCGGAGGGTGTATGTCTCGTCCCCGCGGTTCAGGGCGGCATCAAGCCCGGCAAACCCGGCTCTCCGGAGGGTCTTGTTTGCCGGCAGGTGGAGCACCGATCCTATCTCGTCGGCGGTCTCGCCCCGGGCGCCCTCGTAGGTGATCGCGAGGGCCGAGGAGATGCTGTAGGGCGAGAAGAAGATGTTTTTACCTGCATACGCCGGGTCGCCTGCAATCTGACGGTAGAGGTCGGCCGTAAACCGGTTGTTCCCCGCCGAGACGTCTCCGGCGCCTTCTGCAACCGGGCCCGTCGTCTCCTGTCCGGTGGGCGGGGCCGACTGCCCGGATGTCGTCTGCGCCGTATCGGTGCACCCTGCAACGATGCATCCGAGTGCTATGAGGCCTGCAAGAAGTAGCAGGCCGATGTTCCCTCTGTTCATGGTGAGCGGTATGGCATCCCGGATAATTATACGTGGTGTTAACTTCGAGATTCTTCGAAGTCCTGCCGCATCTTCCGGACAGTGCCTCAACGGCCTCTCCCGTGACGGCACCCTCTCTCACCGGGCGCGAATGACGTGAGCGTGAATGATTCAACGAGTCCCGGAGGGGTTCTCCCGGATGACCCTTCACCGTGCAATACTATATATCACCCATGATCATGGGTAGGCCACAGAACTGGAGGGAGAACGATGAAGATAATCGGGATCAACGGGAGCCCCCGGGGCGAGCATAGCCAGACAAAACGCCTCATCGATGCCGTCCTGAGCGGTGCGCGGGAGAATGGTGCAGAGACTGAAGTGATCAACCTGATCGACTATGATTTTAAGTTCCGGAATGTCTGCAGCATCTGTCTCCAGGAGGAGAAGTGCGTATACCTGGACGACTTCCCGCGGGTCTATACGAAGATCCAGGAGGCAGACGGCATCGTCCTCGGCTCGCCGGTGTACATCGATCTCGTCACCGCCCAGATGAAGATGCTCATCGACCGGATGGCGGACGGGATCCAGTGCCAGTCGCTGTATGGAAAGTATGGGTGTGCGGTTGCCACATCGGGCGACCATGCAGAGGGCGCGGTGGTCACCTACCTGAATCACTTCCTCCAGATGCTCGGGGCCAGCCCGGTTGGCGGTGTGAGTGCAGCCCTCGGAAAAGACAGTGATGCAATAACAAAGGCGGAAGGCGAGGCGCGCGAGCTGGGAAAGACCCTGGTCTCATCGATCCGGAACAAGCAGAAGACTCCCGCCCTGGAAGCATTTCACCAGCGCTACCAGGAGAAGTTCAAGGACGTCATATCCGGAGAGAAGCCCGAGTGGCCTATGGACTATGACTACTGGGTGAAACAGGCGTGGATCTGGTGAGGTTCAGGTGTCCCGGCAACGATATGGCGTAATTCCCGGTGACGATCCATGGTGACAATGCCCGATGGCCTCATTGCGCTCCTGAATGGGTGGCATACCGTCCCGGTAGCGACCACCGGGGCCGATGGGATGCCCAACGTTGCAGCCCGGTCGATCACGGTCAGGGACCCTGAGACCATCGTATGGGGTGAACTCTACTTCATGCAGACCTACGAGAACCTCATCCGGCGCCCTGTTGCGTCGGTCTGCGCCTGGAAGTGGACTCCACCATTTACAGCGTATCAGGTGAAGGGGCGGGCGACGATCCACAGGGATGACGAGGTGACTGCGGCGCTTGACCGGAGCGTCTGGGCGGGGCATACCGGGGAGTTCGCAGCTCGTATAGAGAGAATGGCGGCAGTTGTCCTCACGGTTGAAGAGATCTACGATCAGACCCCCGGGATCGAGGCGGCAGGGGAGCGGATCGCGTAGGGTGCGGGCTTCCCGTTCTCGCCCCGGGCAGCACAATCGCCGCGCATACAACAACTACATCAGAACAACGTATGGGTAAGTAATGTCTTTTGACTCAAAACAAGAAAGGCCAGGGCCGAGATTCGAACCCGGGTCGAGGGATCCACAGTCCCTTAGGATAACCGACTACCCCACCCTGGCAATGTACTCATCATAATTGTCGGTCTGATTTGATTAAGGTATCTCTTCGCCGGATCGACGCCCCTCTCTCTTCCCCCCGGGGCGTGGGTCTACACCCGGTCTGATTCACCGGCAGCAGCCATATCCGGCGAGTATCGTGCAGCTTCTGCCATCCGGGATAATTGATGAGGTGAATTATTAATAGACTCCATGCTCTATAACGTACCGGTATTCCGTGCGCCGGGTGAGGCTCCGGAAATAGAGGGATCACCCCGTTTATGGTGTGGTCGAGGGGAAAGCGGCTAATATTCCAGATTTTTCAGGTTTATTCGTCCACATTAGATTCCAAAAGTGATTATCATGGCAAAGCAACCAACGATCAGGACTCCCATCGTCTGCGTGATGGGTCACGTAGATCACGGCAAAACCTCACTCCTGGACCGGATCCGGGGCTCATCCGTGGTATCAACCGAGGAAGGCGCGATTACGCAGCACATCGGCGCCACGCTTGTTCCCATCGATGCAATCACCCGCATGGGTGGAGCCCTGAGCCAGGTTAGCGTCAATGTTCCCGGTCTCCTCTTCATCGACACCCCCGGGCATCACGCTTTCACCACTCTTCGTGCGCGAGGGGGGGCGCTTGCCGATATGGCGATCGTCGTGGTGGACATCAACGAGGGTTTCCGTCCGCAGACGATCGAGGCGCTCCAGATCCTGCGCAACTACAAGACGCCGTTCGTCATCGCGGCAAACAAGATCGATCGCATCCACGGCTGGCGCGTTCAGGGAGGACAGCCGTTCTTAAAGACGTTTGCGCAGCAGAACGAGCGCGTCAAGGGTATTCTCGAGACGAAAGTGTATGAACTCGTCGGCAAACTCTCCGATCTTGGGTTCAACTCCGAGCGGTTCGACCGGGTCTCCGACTTTGCGCGTAACATCTGCATCGTGCCGACGAGCGCCTACACCGGGGAAGGCATCCCCGACATCCTCATGGTGCTGATCGGGCTTGCCCAGCGCTACATGACCGAGAGCCTCAGGGTCAGCGCCGACGGCCCCGGTGCCGGGACCGTCCTCGAGGTGAAGGAGGAGCGGGGACTCGGGATGACGCTTGACCTGATCCTCTACGACGGGAACCTCAAGGTGGGCGACGATATTGCCGTTGCAGGAAACGAGCAGATCATCGAGACCCGGGTGCGTTCTCTCCTGAAACCCCGCCCGATGAGTGAGATCCTGCTTGAGGAGCGGTTTGAACGGGTCAAATCCGTCACCGCCGCTGCGGGCATCAAGGTCGCCGCCCCGAAACTCGACGGGGTCATAGCGGGCTCCCCTCTCCTGGTCGTCCGCGGCGGCAACCGGGATGAAGTGGTCGAGCGTGTCCGCCGTGAGGTTCAGGAGATCGCGGTGAACATCTCCGATCTCGGTGTCATCATCCGGGCAGACACCATCGGTGCACTCGAAGCGCTCTCAAAAGAGCTCGAGGGCCACCAGATCCCGGTGATGCGGGCGACTGTGGGGCCGGTCACCCGCCATGACATCATCGAGGCGGGAACGATCAAAGACCCCCTCTACAGCGCGATCATCGCCTTCAACACCCCTGTCCTGCCGGATGCGGTAGATGCTCTTGCAGATACTTCGGCGTCCCATGTCAGCATATTTGAGGGTGGCGTCATCTACCAGCTCATCGATGACTACATCGAGTGGCGTGACGAGAAGAAAGAGGAACTCGAGCGGCAGAAGTTTGAGAAACTGGTCATGCCGGCGAAGATCCGGATCCTCCCGAACTGCGTCTTCCGGCAGAGCAACCCCGCGGTCGTCGGTGTCCGGATCCTCGGTGGGAAGCTCCAGAGCGGGGTCGATCTCGCTCTCCTGAACGGCAAGAAGATCGGCCGCATCAAGCAGATCCAGGCGAAGAACGAGACCGTCCAGGAGGCTGAAGCAGGCAAGGAGGTGGCGATCTCGATCGAGGGGCCGACGGTCGGCCGCCAGATCAACGTCGACGACGATCTCTATGTGGATATCCCCGAGCGGCACGTGAAGGTGATCGAGCGGGAGATGATCGATCACCTGAGTTCGAGCCTGCGCGAGACCCTGGAGGAGTTCACCACTATGAAGCGCCGGGAGGACCCATTCTGGGGCAAATAACCTCTTCCCGGAATGTGCGGCCTTTTCCCGCATTCTGTCCTCCTTTCGCCCTGTAGAGGTAGTCTTTTAATACCACACTCTCAAATTGTATAGGTACTTTCGAAGGAGTCATCAACATGGCAGATTTCAAGATAATTCTATCCGACCCCGCAACCGGGCGCTCATATAAGATCGATGCGACCGGCCCCACTGCCGGAGCGTTCATCGGCAAGCGCATCGGCAGCGAGATCGACGGAACCGTCCTCGGCCTTACGGGGTACACGATCCGGATCACCGGTGCCACCGACAAGACCGGGATTCCTGCACGCCGCGACCTTCCAGGATCGGCACGGAGGAGGCTCCTCCTCTCCAGGAGTGTCGGGTTCCACCCGGTCATGGACGGTGAGCGCCGCAGGAAGTCGGTGCGTGGCAACGAGATCAGTGCAGATATCGTTCAGATCAACGCTGCCGTGAAACAGCACGGTGCAAAGCCTCTCGCAGAGCACTTCGGCCAGGCCGAGGCGGCAGCTGAATAATCAGCTCCCATTTTTTTCGGCAGTACGTTGCCGTTCTCTTCCTCCCGACACTCACCTGCCGCGCCATGGTTCTCTGAGCGTGGCCGGGCATCTGTCGCGAAGAGGGCATGCCCCGCAGTCGCGAGGATGCGTGGGACACCCGCACGATGCGGCATACGCGGCGGTGAGCGCTGCTGCAGGGTTGTCATCGTAGATGCTGTTGAGCCTTGCTGCCCATCCGGCAACCTCACCTGGCACTGCCTCCGGGTAGTAGCCGCTCCAGGCGACATCCTCAAGTCCAGCCCTGCGGGATATCGCACAGAGGTGCTCCATCTGCTCCCTGGGCGGCCCCGGATGGTAGTAAAGGACGTTGTTTGGCCGAAACCCTATGAGCCGATAGGGCACCGTCGGGTCGAGCGCGGCGATGAACTCTGCGATGGTGCCAACCTCCCGGTCGGTCATTCCGGGGATCACGACCGTCCGAAAGACCCTGATCTTCTCTCTTCCCTCCTGTACGAGGTATTCGGCGTTCCGGAGCACCGGGGCAACCGGCGCTCCTGTGAGGGCGCGGTGGACCGGATCTGAATACGCTTTGATCTCAAGGGTGATCGTCCGGCAGAGGCTGATGATCCGCTCCATCGCCTCCTTCGTTGCAAAACCGCCGGTCGAGATCCCTATTCCGAGATCGAGGTTCTGCCGTTTCACCTCGGTTGCGACCTCCTCTATGTAGGGGAGGTGGATGATCGGGTCGCCGCCCGTGAAACTGATCGTCCGGATATGCCGCCCGCTGTAGGCGGCAATATGCTCCCGCGCCCTGGCCACCAGCATCTCGGCGGGTACATGACCGGCATACTGCCACCCGGGGTCGGGGTACTGGGAGATCCGGTAGGCGTTGCAGTGAAGGCAGCGGTAGCAGCACCCGAGCAGAGTGACGATGTAACTTGCAAGGGTATCCGAGCACATCGTCGCCGCCACTTCTGCCCGGCCGACGCGGCAGACCCCTCGCTCTCCCCAGAGTCGATTGGCACCGCATCTCCACTCGCAGAGACGGCAGGAGTTGAGGTCGTCCATAAAGGGATTGGGGCATGCCTGCACGATAGCCTTTGGGGCGGCAGTATGGTACTTTCGGTACTTCCGGTACAACTATTTGTGAGCAGGTGCCAACGTGAGGGTATGGATACGGCATCACCTGAATCCGGTGGCATGATCCTGCACCCCATCGGTATCGTCCGGAACAGTGTACAGGAACCCTTCCTCATAGCCGGGAAAGATGGCATATCAGCGCGGGAAGGGCCGGAAACAAGCAGAAACCGCGCCAGAAGTTCGAGGGAGGCTGCGTCGGAGATCATCATCGACAAAAATCGCATCGCGCTGCTTGACGGCATCGAGGGTTACTCCCACATCACGGTGCTGTACTGGGGTCACAGGGTGCCGGAAGAGAGCCGACTCGTCGATCGCGTACACCCGATGGGAAGAACCGAGATCCCGAAGACGGGGATATTCTCGACCTGCAGTCCCGCCCGGCCAAACCCCGTGCTTACAACTGTTGTCCGCCTGCATGCATTGCGGGAGAACGTCCTCGAGGTCACCGGGCTTGATGCCGTCGACGGCAGCCCTGTCATTGACATCAAGCCCTATGTCCCGTCCCATTACCCAAAAGAAACCATACGGGTCCCTGCGTGGATGGAAGGGCTCATGAACGAACTGGGCGAACGGTGAGTGTTTTACCGCCTTTTCGCGACCGATCGCTCCAGAGCGGGCAATTTGTCGTCGAACGCCACCCCATACTTCTTCGCGAGGATGACCACCGCCGCCTCCACCCGGATGTTGCCGTCGAAGTTGTCGGCGACGATCCGGTGGAGCTCGGCGACGACCTCCTGGGGCGGTTTTCCGGTTACGGCGGTTATCCGTCCGATAAGTTCCTCATAAGGGCTCTCTGCCACCGTGAGGACATCGGAGGTGGGTTTGAACCCGAGTGGTATCGAGACATCGGCAAGATCGAAGAGCGGCCGGATGGTTCCCCCGTCCACCTCGACGAGCCCCTCTGTTTTTGCTCGTTCCAGGAGCTGGTTTGCCTGCTCCTTGTTCATCCACTTCCGGTCGATAGCGATGTAGAAGACGAACTCGCTCCTCTGCAGCCGATCTTTGCGCATGTGTTTGAACGGCGCAGCGACCGCAATCCTGACGCTCACTTGCAGGCACCTTTGAGTATATTTCGCAGGTCTATTGCGTCCAGGTCTCCTCTCCCCTCTTTTGCGATGTAGCACTCCGTCATCGCACCCTTATCTGCGATCCGGAGGAAGAAGGTGTTGTCCGAGACCGGGAGCTTTTTTTCCGGGGTGAGCAGCGTCTTCTGGAGATCGATCCGGAAGTCCGCCATCTCGGTGATATCTCCGCCGAGCGGTGAGAGGTCGCTCATGTCGAGAAACTGCGTCCGCCCATCTGCGATCTGAACAAGTATCCGCTCCTTGACGAGCCCATCAGCACCCCGGGCGGTGGTGTGGGTATCGTGCATCCGGGCCAGACAGGCAAGGACTTCCCGGAACGGCCGGTTGAGTTCAAAGTCGAGATCGATGGATTGGGGGAAACGGTGGTATATCCTGCGCATCACTAGGATTGAGGTTTGCTGGACGTAAAAAGGATCTGATCCCTCTGGTGGTGCAAACATATTTCTGCAGATCTCCCCCTCCCTGCCCCCATGGCCGCCCACCTCACGATCCTGCAGATGAACGATTCGCATGGTTACCTGGAACCACACCCGGAACTTTTCTATACCGCCGGGTCTCCTGTCTACCGGACGGTGGGCGGGTATGCCCGGATCGCTTCTCTCATCAGGGATGCCCGCGATGAGCGGCCAGGCCGGGTGCTTGCGTTCGACTGCGGCGACACCATCCACGGGACCTATCCTGCCGTTCAATCGGAGGGCGAGGCGCTCGTTCCAGTCCTGAACGCCCTTGGTTTCGATGCCATGACCGCTCACTGGGAGTTCGCCTACGGGCCAGATCAGTTCCAGAACGTGGCGAAGGGGCTCGACTACCCCGTCCTTGCCGAGAACTGCTACGACGACGCGACCGGTGACCCGGTCTTCCCTCCTTACACCGTCTGTGAGACCGACGATCTCATGGTGGGTGTCATCGGCATCGCTGCCACGATCGTCGACAAGGTGATGCCGGATTCTTTCTCGGAGGGGATCCACTTCTCGCTCGGCGACACCGAACTCCCCGGTCATATCGCCCATCTCCGCGAGGAGGAGGGGGTGGATCTCGTCGTGGTTGTCTCGCACCTCGGTTTTCCACAGGAGGCGAGGCTCGCCCGCGAGACGGATGGGATCGATATCCTCCTCTCGGGGCATACCCACAACCGCCTCTTCGAACCGGCGGTCGTGAACGATACCGTCATCATCCAGTCGGGTTGCCACGGTTCCTTCCTCGGGCGGCTTGATCTGGAGGTCGAGAACCGGCGGGTGAAGAGGTTCGACCACGATCTCATCACCGTCGGCGAGGAGATCCCACCTCACCTGGAGGTCGAAGAGATGATCGAGGGGATCATGGAGCCCCATCGTGAGTACCTCTCCCGGGTCGTCGGGGAGACCCGGACAGGCCTTAACCGGAACACGGTTCTTGAGGCCACGATGGACAACCTTCTCCTGCAGGCGCTCATCGATGCCACAGGTTCAGAGATGGCGTTCTCGAACGGGTGGCGTTATGGCGCCCCGGTGCCGCCCGGCCCGGTCACGATGAACGATCTCTGGAACATCATACCGGTGAACCCTCCTGTCTCGACGGTCGAGATCGTCGGCCGGGAACTCAGGGTGATGATGGAAGAGAACCTGGAACGGACGTTCTCGTGCGATCCCTACCGGCAGATGGGCGGCTATGTGAAGCGGTGCATGGGTGTCAGCCTCTACTGTAAGATAGAGAACCCGGCAGGGTTCCGGATCCAGGAACTCTTTGCCGGCGGGCGGAGGCTTGACCCGGACGCTGTCTACCATGTGGCGTTCATCACCGGCCAGGGTGTGCCGCAGGAGTACGGGACGGACCGGACGGATCTCGATATCACGGCGATCGAGGCGCTTGAGCGCTACCTTTCAGGTGGTCCCGCCCGTGCCGAACTCAGCGGGAGCGTGACGGCGATATGATCTCTATGTGCCTTTCACTGTTCTGCAGGTGTTCCAGGTGAATGAGCATTGGAACAGCCGCGCGCCTGGTGGGTTACCGGAAATGGGGGGGGCGATCTGCTATCCGGTGCTGTTAATCCTGAGGTAAGGAGCTGTAAAAGAAGGGAGAGGATATTATACGAGCAGGACGGCGTTGACGACACCGTCCTGGCCGGGCCTGCTGACGATCCGTGCGCTCCCCATCTCGGTCTTGATGATGGCGCCCTTTGTCAGGAGTTTTCGCCGGACGAAGTTCGGGTCGGCGCTGTTCGCTTCGACCGCCTCGATCTTCGCCTTTCTGGTCTCGCCGGTTGTGGGGTTTGAGACTGTTGCGTAGTCCAGCCGGAGTGCCCTGACCTTCTGGTTGCCGCCGAAGGTGCGGATAACTCTCTTGCGTTCTTCACCGATGTGCGTCTCTGCCGGAGCTCTTCCGATCTCCGTTCGCTTCTTGCCCTGGGAGGTGTGGTAGCGTCCGCCCGATGGCTTCCGTACTGATCTTCCTTGCCACTGCATGTGACCACCGAAATACTCTGTTGAGGACGCAGTACCCTTCAGGGGGTAGCAATCTCTCGTTAAAGTGCTATGACTATTCGAGGCCTGAATATTTAACCCTGCTGATCACGCGAGGATCGCGTCCAGCAGTTCGT
>LSQX01238643.1_pt1 | contig 11447 bp, 7 predicted proteins | sample 654561 | NCBI WGS metagenome assembly LSQX01 (sample SAMN04489861, study PRJNA283612) | anaerobic digester metagenome | isolation source: 4 biogas reactors fed with cattle manure at either 37C or 55C with and... | place: Denmark: Kongens Lyngby | collected 2014 | reverse complement strand
TTAACTCGCTCAAAGAGTAAAAGGTCTGATTGCGTAATCGAAACAATATCCAACGCTTGGCCAGCTTGACACCGTTTTCCGCCCGCGATTTGTCCTTCGGACGATACGGTCTTGCCGGGAAGATAACCGTGCCGTAATGTTCGGCAAACTCGGCATAGGTGGGATTGATGTCGGGTTCATAACGCGAGGCTTTGCTGACGGCGGATTTTAAATTATCCGGCACCATGGCCCGGGAACAGCAGCCATAATATTCCAGGGCATGGATATTCAGGCTGATCCAGGTGGCCAGTTTCTCGTCAAAAGAGCTTTCCGCGTACATCAGGTTGGATGCACCCCAGACGCTGACAAAGATCTTTGTGCGGGTTTCCTCGCCGGTTTTCCGGTCGATAATTCCAATGGGGCTGTCGCCGAAGTCCAGGAAGGTCTTTTCTCCGGCTTTGTGCTCCTGGCGCATGCTGTAGTTGAGCGTCCCACGGTAGGCATTGAACAGATTACAGAAATAGCTGTATTGATAACCATCCGGATGCTGTTGCTTGTATTCTTCCCACAAAACAGACAAGGTCGCGTCCGGCCTGCGGATTTCTTTTAATAAACACTCATAGTCCAGAGCAGGACGATGGCTTTTGCCTTTTTTGCCGGGGAACAGCTTGTGCTCCAGTATGATATCGCTTACGTCTGCGGAAAGCGGCCAGTTTAATCCGGCGGCGGTAAACCGCATGATATATTGTTGAACGGCACACCGGCTGATACGATTAACTTTGGCGTTGTTCGCCTGAGATAGTCCTGCTTCGTAATGCAGTCTTAAAACTTCTCTGATCTTTCGCATACTGATCCTCTCTTGTGCCATCTATATCCCCCTATTTGTTTTTGGGTGACACTATGGCATTGGGGGTCAGTTCGCCAGTATGGATTTCATTCCGGGATGAAGGCACCTGTTTCCGCTATGGCGGCAGGTCATTCCGCTACACCGCAAAAACCTGCCGCTTTACACCGGAATCGGCTGCCTTCTTGCTCCGGATTGGGGTGCCTTCTTACAACGGAATCGGGTGCCTTCTTGAAACGGATTCTCCAGGTGCAGCTGGCAGCGGTGCAAGGTTCACTTCATGCGCAACGTCATGGCCCATGTATCGCACAAGGAAAAGGCATCCTTTGCGACAAAGCTTAAAACCATCTGGCTGCAGCCAACGAAGAAACGAGCCTACCAAACGGCGCGGATGCTGATCGATGAGTATGAGAAGCGGTTCCCGGACGCTATGAGGGTTCTGGAAGAAGGCTTGGAGGATGCCCTTCAGTTTATGACGTTCTCCTTTCTTGATCATCGAAAGATCAGTTCCACCAACATCATCGAACGCCTCCATCGGGAGATTCGGCGGAGGTCCCGGGTTGTGGGCATCTTCCCCGGCATGGATAGTTATCTTCGACTTGTCAGCGCCTACCTGATTGAATATGCCGAGGACTGGTCGACAGGAAAATGTTATGTGAGACCGTCGCTCATAGAAGAGCAACGGGCAGCACTACGAAAGGCAGCATAATCGGAAGATGTCGATGGACTCCCTAATCGAAATTGCAAACATTACTTGACGTGACCTTGGGATAGTTACAGGTTGAAAGAAAGCCTGAAAAGAAAATCGTCTTCAATAAGCAAAGAAAAAAAATAAAAAGGGTCTAAACAATGCGGGCTATGGTGAGGTGCTAATTTTAACAGGAGTGGGTCACTTTTACGTGATCACGGTGGGTCATTTTTAGGTTGTCATTACCAGTATCTTATCCTTTTTAAATTTTCAAAGAACAATGCTGATATTTTCCCCGACTGTCTTACCATACAGCAGCAGGCTACCATGGGCAATATGGGTGGGCAAGACGGTTACGTTTTTACCCAAGCTTCATCCCCCAATATTTGTTCTATTCCAATGAGTATACTTCATCGAGCAAATCCGCCATAAACCCGGGCTGACGATTGTCCGGTGTACCTACAATCATAGCGCGATCCAGACCTTGGTTAATAGTTTCACATGATGTCTCAGGAAGCAATGTGCATGCGTGACAGGCTGCAAGATTAACCAAGCGTGATCCTTGGCCACCGAGATTTTCTGAACAGACTGGATCAGCAGAACACCATGATGCCCGACCCAATGCACGTCGGATAATGGGGCCCAATCGATCTGGTCTTCCCAAGCGAACCAGCCCCCCCAATGTTCCCTCAGAGTCTCCTGCAGCAGTATAGATCAGTATGCCTGCCATGGGTGCGTGATTGTCAGAACAGATGTAGAGCCGCTCACGCAGAGAGGCTGTGCTATATCCACACTCGAAAACCAGCTGGTTTATCAAAATATGTGCAAGACTATGAATGAGAAGATACTTCGATGCCCATTTCTTGTCTGCACCATTAATTGGTGCAAGAGTCTGAAAGACACCTGAAAGTCTTGTAATGAAACCATCATTCAAACGATCAGTCAGCCATAGGTCATTTCGGAATTGCCATTCTTCTATTTTTTGTTCACTTAGCTCGATATAAATGCCTTCACCAAAGACTTCAATCGCTGGCAGCCATTGTTCCTGTCTTTGCACCGGGGGATTACGAAACAACTGCCTCATTGCTGAATCAGGCATGGCATCCAATGGCCGTGGATTCTGCTCCAGCCGGTCAAATCCGTAAAAAACGCGGGTTTCCCGCAAACGCTCAACAAGATTTATCCTGGCAAACCATTCAGTAAAGTCTGTGGGAACATCAGCGGGAATTACCCTCAGATTGGGAATATTCTCGATATCGTTTACTTCACTTCGGATAATGTTGAATTCGGCACGTCTGAAAGCAAGCAGATCAGAATCCGGAATAGCTGGTTGGGTTGCGCAAGGCATGCCTGCCGCAGCAGATGAGAAAAGGCTTTCCAACGCTCTTTCTATCTGGTTTGGATCGGAATTAATACCACGATTAATGAGAGAGGATTGTACCAATGCGACTGCCCCAGGCCGCATGTTCATATTCCAAAGGGTTCTCGCTATTCCACATGATCCCGCGTCCTGCTCAATCGCATTCCTGAGCTGCGTTATGGTGGAGTCCTGTTGTTGCAAATCTGGCAGAAGTATAGCTGATATAGTCTTCGAAAAATAAAGATTGGTTTGATTTATAAGCGCACCGACCAATGGATGCCCGCAATCCTGCTCGTTTGCACCTTCACCGAGCCATGGCCGCTCGCCGAGACAACCGATTCCGGCTTGCTGAAATGCACTTTCTTCACCATGTTCCAAATCTGGCTTTACTGTGGTACCGGCAAGCGTCCTTCCCTTTCTCCCACTTGATCCCGCAGGGCATGTGCGGCATTCAACACGGATACTGCTGAGTTCGGAACCACCTCGATCAGTCAAGTATAGGTTACCATCGCCCGGGCATTGGCACCCAATCCACTGTTTCCAAGGGAATTCGCACAAGTGGCCACCTGTACACACTGCAATAAACCTGACCGGAAGCCATCTTCCCCCTTGGGATCTTTCAAGAATTTCGGTGCTCAGGTTAAACTTTTTCATCTCACCGGTTTTGGAATGCCGATACCACCGGGGAAATCTCTGTGCCGGTGTATAAAGCCATGCATTCGGCGGCGCTTGTTGCCCCTGCCGGGCTGATCGAAAATCTGGTGGTCTGCAGAAACGATCAACTCGCAAAAGTGCCGCCAGTCGGGGTTCGAACTTTTGGAATTCTTCCGGTTTTTGACACTGCACCAAGCCATTGAGGTGATCCATAACCTTAAACCAATGATCGAGGCCGCAAACAACAAGAGGGGTGCCCTGACGGTCAGTGTAGATAGCACCCGGGCCGAATGGCGCAATCAGTTGTCCTATTCGCACTTCTCTGTTCATTCTTCTCCTCCTTGCTGTGTTTGACTCTGTGTATTTGCAAGGGCATAACCCTGAGTTATAGTCAGTTCTGCATTGCTGTCAACCTGGCGCATGCTGCTCGCAACAACGATCCCCCGTTGCTTCTGTATAAGCGTTGCATATTGTCCAGGCCATAGCATAAGGTATTCTCCGTTTACATCAGGTGGAAAGTGTTCCCACATCTGGGGATTTAATCCCCATTTTGCTTTCAGTTCATCTCGAACTCTCGTAAGTTCCTGAAGTGATCTTGCCATGTCTGCTGTATTTTGAACGATTTGGCAGCGTTCCTGAAGCAGCTCATGTGCTGCATCAATCTCGTTTTCATAGACGGACAGGTTCTGGACATTTGCAGTGCCATGCTGCCGCGCCCATGCGATCAAGGCACCCGGCAAAGCTCTTTGAATAGCTGATAGCGCAAATGGAGTCACAGAAGTAGGTTCCACACGTTCATACAGTCTTCTATGGTAGCTGTGAAATTGTTCATAGTGTGACCTGTCGCGACTCTTGGATGGATTGTAAATCATTATGATCAATCCCGGGCGTTCCCACCAGCGACGACCCACACGACCGGTGACCTGAATATATTGCGCTGTGGTTTTCGGCTGACCCACGACACCCATTAGTGAAAGCCGGTCAATGTCTACTCCAACCTCTATAATACTCGATGCTAAACACGCATCAATAACTTTGCCGGGATTGGCATCATATCTTATGGACAATCTGTCCATCATGTCGACGATTTCTGTCTGAGATAGACGACTTGTCAGTTCTTCTACTATCCTGAGGTTCCTGCGATTATCGGCCGAATAGTTTTCCCGGTTAAAAAGAAATTTCAATCTGGATCGGATATCGGAATCAAACAGTGTTTTTGCACCGGCAAGTTCCCGGATACTGTTATAAAAAGTTAGTAAAGTCCACCATGGATCTTTACTACTTGCATCGAAAGCGTAAGGACGAAACAGTGCGGATGAAAAGGCGCGAACCTGCGTGGTCAGAACAGAACCATAATCATTTGCATGAATACCGAGATAAAGTCGTCCGGGAAGCAGTTTTCCTCTTTCATCCCGGGCATATTTACCGAAGAAGGAATCCCCCATCTTTAAGCCAGGGCTTGGAAACAGTTGCATCTGATCACGTGCATATAGTGATTTGACCTGGTCAGCAGCACCGCGAATAGTAGCCGTGGAGGCAATCAGTTTTGGTTTTATCCATCTGGCATTAATCCGATATGAGCATAACCTCTCAAAAATACCTTCGTACAGAGCATACATTGTACCTAATGGACCTGAGATAAGATGAAGTTCATCCTGAATTATCAAGCCTGGCGGCACATGTGTTTGACACTTTTCATTGTTTAAGGTATTACGCCCGAAGATTGCACCGGCATCTGGTCTGTAAGCTATCATTGCAAACTTATCAGCAGTGGCAATCACAAGTGACGGTGGATGTTTATAGATACGCTCATCGATAACCTCAACAGGTATCCAATGTTCCCAATTTTCCAAGCCAAAAGCACAGCGGCCATCAGTACAGTGCAACAAGGGACCTTCGGCATTAACGTCACTGATTCCCCTGGTTCGCAGGTTATTCCATTGATTCTGACGCACACCACGAGGTGGTGTGTTTGCTTTATAACGGCCAATTTCTGCCCTACACCATGGACACTCCGTTAAAATTAGAGGATTGCCCTGAATATGCCCCTGACGAAATTTGCCAACATCCTTTTTTGCCTGCTCAACATCATTTGGCGACGCGGCTGAGCCAATCCATAATCCAAGTGAAAAGCGTTTTCCTAGAATTTCACCCATACCATGCTGCGGCTGATTTCGTCGCAGGAACTCCATCGCACATATAAGACTCGCTGCACGCTGAAACTGCTGCGTGGTCAGCATTCTCAGGGTATATCGCATAAGTACATTTGTGCCATCACGCTTAGGTGTGTTATCGCTATCTCGCATCAACAATCGCTGATGAAACATATAAAAAGCCATAACTGCAAGGTACGCTTCCGTTTTTCCTCCACCAGTTGGAAACCAAATCAGGTCGACAATGTCGCGATCAGGCGCATGACCATTACTAACGCCTTCGATTGACATCAAAAGAAATGCCATCTGGAATGCACGCCAAAGACCTAGGTCAGAATTTTCATTGCCCTGCTGATATACATCCCAAGGTGTCTTATAATCGCCATCCGGGACAACCAGATTGCTGCTCTGATCCCAGCGCAACGGACGCTTGGACAACTGCTTGGTTGTGATTTGCTGGAGAAGCATAGACAGGTTTGCGAGTTTGAAAGCTGTTCTGACGTGCTGATCATTACGGAGTGCAGTAATACCGGCATTGATTCGACAGAGACAAGCATTGCAGACATCAAGGTGGCGGATTGCAACTGTCCGAAGCTCAGGCGTTAATAAATTAGCTTCATCACGATTTTGTTGTATCCATCTGGCGTACTCATCTGCGAGGTTTGTAAGAGATTGCCATGCTGGTCCTTCCATGTCATCAGGCAATGTTGCAAGTAACCGCATGGATAGTCGGATTTGTTCGTCACACCCTTTTTTTTTAATGTCGGGAGTTATACTTGGTATTTGCACAGCTGGCATGACATCTGTAAATATTTTATCCGGTGCCTGATCGGGTTCGGCATCCCAGCCGGCGGCACATCCGTGACCAATAGCCCATGTTGCAGATTCACGGTAAAGCAGTGTAAGTGACTGCTCGTCAGAATCAAGTTGTGAGAATGGTCGTGGACTTTCGGGATACTTTTCCAACAGACCGTTTTCAACCAATACCTCAAAATAGGTTTGGTAAAGAACCTGCTCAAGGTGGTCTATTGGCCCATTAATCGCACTTTTATTACGGAGAACAGCTGTCACCAGCCAAACATCATGCTGATTTTTAATTTGACGCGGAAAAATGTCAAGGCGCAGTTCTATCGGTGATGCCTCCGGCATTGGCACGTATCTGAAAATCGGTTTTCCTGTAAGAAGTTCATCACGATTGATTATGATTGCTGTATTTGGCAATAACGCTGGCCGACGGCGCCACATCGGAGATCCTTTTGTCTGGCCTTGTTCATCAGTCCACTGGCGCCTGGCAAACTCATACCTCCCGTTCAAAGGGAATGGCTGGTTTCCTTCATCCTGCCAAGCAAATCGCCGGTTTTGTGGCAATTGAACAATTATCCTGCCATTGGCGCTTAACTTTACACAGAAAGTGATACCGATGGTTGATGGATGCCGAACGTCGGCGCTTGTGACTTCAAAATCATCTTCAGCATCGGAATCTGCACTGTCACTGACATTGGTATCCGCAATATTTTCTTCAGAGTTGTTGCTCAGCGTTTCGCTCTCATCAGGATCAATGCCTAATGTGTCAGTAGCATTGGATGCAGATATGTCGGGAGAGACAGGACTTACAAGGGTTATACCTTCAGGATGCAAAAGACCTGCACCATATTTTCGATGCGGTGTTTCCCTGTCATAATAAAGTATTTCTTCAATTGTGCTTTCCGTAGTCGGTTGCCATCCAAGGAAACCCCGGCGCAGTGAGACAGGGTCCGCAAAGTCTCTCTCGTGGAATCTTGCGCTTAAAGGCTTTTCGGGAGGGCGTGAAGGACCCACAATTTCGCTCCGAATACAAGCAATGAGTTCAGATCTTTCAGACATAAGTAAGCCCTCCTTTTATCAGCCACCTGAGTAATGTTTCCTGACATCTAATATTGCATAGGACACGGACTGATTCTGTTGCCCGCGTCATCCCGGTATAGAACAAATCACGATGAAACTCTGCTTCACCAGGAGATACATCTGTAAGAATGATTATCTTGTTCTCCAGCCCCTTGAAGGCATGAACAGTGCAATAATGAGTAAATCGGCCTTGTTGCCATGCCGGACGGATATTATATTCCTGCATCTGCTGACTATTTGCAGCACATCTCACTGCTGAAAAGGATAAAATTGTTATTTCTTCCGGTCGGTAACCCTGCTGTTTAAACTCTCTCAGCAGATCAGAGAGCTTGCGCGCCTGTTCATCTTCTGTGGCATAGAAGTGAATGTTGTAGTTGGCAATGCTGCCACCCCGTCGCATGTATCCTGTATATATTTTCTCATCAATTCCACTGAGCTGCACGGCAGTTTCACCTATTATGCTATAGTTCCGGCAGTTTTCTGATAATTTCCACCGTGCCGGTTGAGCATCCCGCAATATTGTGTCCAGTTCTTTCTTTAACAGTTCGCGTTCACCAAATACCTGATGTTCGAAATCACCAAATAGTGCATATCTTCCATCTCTTATTCCACCGTTGAGAAGGTGTATTAAACACTCCCAGAGTGCGGGGCGTAAAAGAATGTCCTGTGTTTCATCGAGCACAAGATAGTCAAAAGGTGCAATTGCGCTAATCTCCGGATCAGTCAATTTTTCTAACAATTTAAGAGGCAATAAATTATTCCAGTAATTGTCATCGGGCGTTTCCGGGATGTCCAAACCTGTCAGTTTGGCCATGGTCTGGATAGCTCGGCCGACGACCAGATTAGGCAAAGTCGGCCTGATTCGTTCCATTTGATCTTTCATCCATTGACCAACAAGCTGATTGAAACAAAGCAAGGCTACTCTTTGTCCAGATTCAGCCATTCGCCTTGCCAATTCCATTGAGATAAGTGTCTTTCCAGTTCCTGCGCCCCCGGAGACAATAATCCTGTCATTAGCACGCGCAAGTTTGAGAACAGGTTTTTGCTGATCAAGCAATATACGTTCAATCGCCTGTTCGCGTAACATGATTTCTTCACGTGCATCAGGGTGGTACTTCTGCACCGGTAGGCAGTAATTGACGATCGATTGAACCTGGCTCTCGGAAAGAGGATTTCTGAGGTGGTTAAGTTGCCCATCTGCATTAATACTTTCCGCAATCCTTAATTTTATGTCAATGCACAAGGCAGATGAATCTTTAAAGGTTCTGAAAACGCGGTTATCCATCAACTCCCATTGTGGTATAGACATATTGACCTGTAAATTGAAAGATGCGTTCGGGAAAATGCACATGTGCACAACCGGAACAATTCGAAATTGTGGTGCTATATCACGCAAACGACGGTAAAAAGTATGCCGGCCATCAGCTGCCTGCTTGAATGGTGATCGTTTGATTTCTGGTGGGGCCCAAATATTGCCATCAAATGTTATATTTGAATGAGACTTGACTTCAATGCAAAGAATGCCACTATCAGGGACAATGACAACAAAGTCGATCTCCGTCCGTAATCCCCGGTTCCAAGGTGCGAGATCAAGCGAATGCATTATCACCCAGTCATCAGGTCCGGCGGCAAGCATGTTGAAAACATCTCTTTCACCGGAGGGGGTGTGATCATCCATTATCGATGGTATCATACGCGCCATTGTTCAAACTCACTTAATTCAAATAGTTTTTTAAATTCTTCATATGGCGCTTTAAAACCAGTTTCAATTGCATAGACCTTTAGAAATATAGTATTTCCCTGTAATGAATTTCCTGAAGGAATTTGAAATTTGAAAATATTCTCGGTTGATGCTTTCTGCCTGATATCGTCAAGATTGCTATTAATTATTGACATCAACTCCTCTTCAATTAGTTCCTGTTCGTTCACACCGGCCTGAATGGCTTCGCCCCGACTACTACGAATCTCGTTCCATGCGTATTGCCAACCTTGAATTTTCCCTCGTTTGTTGTCATCCTTAATGCCAAAATCAACCGCAAGTACATCGATTAGAATTTTAAAATGTCCAATTAACTGAGGGGCGTGAATAACGGTTGAAGGAGGATCAACCCAACGGTAGACAGCCGTACGAAGATTTATCAAATTCAGACCTGCATTACGTAAACGCCTGACAAGGCCATTCTTGTTGTTTGATAGCTCTTCAGCCAAACGGTTCTTCCATATCTTACTGTAATATCCATGCTTAGCCTGCACACCACCTAGATCAACATCATCCAATAATGGTTTTATAATGAACATGCCTTCCGAAAGTGTTTCTCCCGGCAGGCGCTGCATTAATGGCTCTTGTTCCTCGGGGGTAGGATCGAAACTTAAAACCTGGGCGTGTGGTGCGTATAAGATACCATATCCCCCCATCAACTGAACCATTATAGCGTTCTGTTTATCACGTTTGTCATACAGAGTACTGAAAAGTTGAAACTCATCCTCATCAACAAGTTCTTCAACTGTCCTAGAATTGTCATAGTGTTGTAATAGAATTCGCGAAATTGCCATGTTTCCACCAATACATGATTTGGACTTATTAACCGTCTCAAAATAGTAGTGACATAATCTATGATCTGTGCTATAAGAAGCGGCATGAAAACAAATGACGCTAGAAAACTTACCCATTCGACGCTCACCGAGATCAGAAGGCGCGCCGTAGCAAGCGTGCAAGATGGGCAAAGTCCGGAAATCGTTGCCACTGCGCTGGGAATCCACAGGAAAACCATGTACGGATGGCTTGCGCTGTATCGTTGCGGCGGCTGGCAGGCACTGGATGCCAAGAAGCGCGGCGGCCGTCCGCCGAAGCTCGATGGAAAAACCATGCAATGGATTTATCGAACCGTGACAATGAAGAATCCTCTGCAATTGCAGTTTTCTTTTGCCCTTTGGACGGCGAAAATGATTGGCGAGTTGATTTATCGCCGCTATGGCGTCAAATTGAGCAAAGCGTCTGTCTGTCGCCTGTTGAATCAACTGGGGCTGACGCCTCAGAAGCCGATGTGGCGTGCGTATCAGCAAAAACCAGAGGAAGTCCAAAAATGGCTTGCGGAAGATTATCCCCGTATCAAACGTATGGCGCGCCGTCTTAAGGCGCAGATATATTTTGGGGATGAAGCAGGCGTCCGTTCGGATCATCATGCCGGGACTACATGGGCTGTCAAAGGCCAAACGCCCGTTGTCAGTACAACCGGCGCGCGCTTCAGTTTGAATATTGTCTCCGCGGTCAGCGCCCAGGGAGAGTTTCGCTTCATGACGATCAAGGGACGCTTTGGCGCTTCTACATTCATCGATTTTATCAAACGTCTTCTTCACGGCTCCGAAGGAATGATCTTTTTGATCGTTGATGGTCACCCGGCGCATAAGGCCAAGAAGGTCTCGGAATTTATTGAAACGGAAAAAATCAAAAAGCGTTTTCGCCTGTTTTTCCTGCCGCCGTATTCGCCTGAACTCAACCCGGATGAAAGGGTCTGGAACGATCTGAAGAACAATGCCGTCGGCAGACAAGCCGTAACCGATTCTGATCAATTGCGTAAAAATGTCATCAGTCATTTGATGTTTATCCAGAAAACACCTGATCGCGTTCAATCATATTTTAACAATAGTACTACTCGCTACGCTGCTTGACGAGAATTCTATTTTGAGACTGTTAATAGATTTCCGTGGTTCTGACATCCGAGTGCCCGAGCAGCTTCTGAAGATTTGGATATTGACGGACAAAATCGTTCCCCGGCCCTTGCCGCCTCCAGTTGAATATCCATAATATGTTTATAAAGAAAGACCAGCACATTGAGCGCCTGGCGCTGTGTGGAAGCCGACACGCCTTCAAAAGTCACCAGACGA
>LSQX01213692.1_pt1 | contig 11447 bp, 11 predicted proteins | sample 654561 | NCBI WGS metagenome assembly LSQX01 (sample SAMN04489861, study PRJNA283612) | anaerobic digester metagenome | isolation source: 4 biogas reactors fed with cattle manure at either 37C or 55C with and... | place: Denmark: Kongens Lyngby | collected 2014 | reverse complement strand
CCCTGGTCTTTTTACTCATCTGCACTGGGCTCAATGTCGGGCTGGATATCTTATTTGTCGCCAGGTTCAATATGGGAGTCCCCGGCGTGGCTTTGGCCACAGTCATTGCCCAGGGGATTTCGGCCGTCCTTTGCCTGCTTAAATTGCTAAGGATGAAAGAGGCCTTTGACCTTAATTGGCCCATGCTCAAACTGAGCAAGAACCATTCTCTAGACTTGATCAGGCTAGGGTTGCCTTCCGGCCTCACCCACGCCATCTTCTCCATGGCCATGGTTGTTGTCCAGTCGCTCACCAACAGCTTCGGGGAGATGGTCATTGCCTGTCATGTGATGGTTATGCGTGTGGACGGGTTTGCCATGATGCCCAACTTCTCCTTTGGCGCGGCCATGACCGCCTTTACCGGCCAAAACATCGGCGCCAAAAGACTGGACCGGGTGGCGCAAGGGACAAAAGACGGCACAAAAATGGCGGCAGGGGTTGCCACCGTAATCACTATTATCCTCTTGTTTTTCGGCCGGTACCTGATGAGTGTCTTTACGGACACCGCTGAACTGGTGGATTTGAGTATGCGCATGATGCGGATCCTGGCAGCCGGTTATATCGCAATGGCCATCAGCCAGTCTTTATCAGGGGTGATGCGCGGCGCCGGCGATACTGTTACGCCCATGTGGATCTCCCTGATCACTGTGATCGGGCTCCGGGTCCCCATCGCTTACGGCCTCGCCTACCTCACCAGAAGTGAACTCTACCCCACCGGCAGGCCCGAGTCGATCTTCATTTCTCTCCTGCTCTCCTGGACCCTGGGGGCCGTCATCAACACGGTTGCCTATAAAAAAGGCGCCTGGCGGGAGAAAACATTGCGAAGCTAAAGGGCGCCAACACAAAATAACTATACAGGCAGAACGGTAAATGTTGACTGTGTTTTCAGAAAAAGATATAATGGTAAGGAGTAAGGGGTAAGGAGAGAGAGCAGTGGAGTATGAGATAAAAATGACTTCCAAGGGGCAATTGACAATCCCGAAAGAAATCAGAGACAAACTAGGTCTTAAAGCTGGTGATTTTTTACGTGCGCAAGTAGAAAAGGGCCATATTCTTCTAAAACCATTGCCTTACAAGAACGCCGACAGGATATTCAGAGAATATGTAGCCAGGGAAGGGAAAAACGCTCCTGGTTTAGCAGAAGTTAGAGAGAAAACGGAAAAGTTGAAAATAGATACGGTTTCCCTGGTGAGGAGAGTCAGAGATGAAGAAAGCGCCGGTGACTAATTATCTCATCGATACCAGCACGCTTTTTAAAAGGTATATCAATGAGCCAGGAACTAAAAAACTGGATGAGCTTTTTTCCACAGCAGGGACGTTCTTTATCTCCGCGCTTACTATCGTGGAGTTGATATCAAACCTCAAACGTCTCAACCAAGTGGACGGGGTTATTGATGACAACACCTTTACAGTGTTGAAAAGAACATTCTTTAGCGATATTGACAAAGGTGCGATAGAAATAGAACCGGTCACACCATTAATTATACTGACAGCAGTGGAATTTTTAAAAGAAACCTACATTACCCCTATTGATGCCGTACAATTGGCAACCATGGCTATCCTTCAGGAACGACTAGGTAGCCTGGTTTTTCTGTCTTCTGATCACAAGTTGGTACGCTTAGCAGCAGAAAAAGGATATGCAACAGAGTTAATTTAACCTATCTTTATTTCTTGCATCAATCGCTTACCTCACCAGATTCTCTTTGCGTCGTTGAAAGCAAAACCCGCACCCCCTCCCCGGTCAGGAGAAATTCCGTCCCGAATACTTGCGAATACTCCTTCAGATCGTTAATGATCGCTTCCTTCTTTTCCCCCGCCGCCAGTTCCGGTATACAATCACGGATATAGACCGGCCTGAGCAGAACCTCTTCGAGCCCTTTGGCAGAAACCCGGAGCACCGCAAAGACGGACCGGCAAGCCGGTTCGTAGGCCTGGTCGAAGATGAAATTCCCCAGGCTGTAAAAGATGGGCCGTCCTTTGTAGATCTCGATCCCCTGCAGGACGTGGGGATGGCTGCCGATGACCGCATCCGCCCCCTGGTCAATACAGAACCGGGCGATCTTCATCTGCGTGGCTGTAGAGCGGTGGCTGAATTCAATCCCCCAATGGAAAGTAACAAAGACAAAATCCGCCTTCCGGCGGGCCTCGCTTATTGCCCGGCCGACAAGGCCCGCATCCCACCGGCCCACATCAAAGCGGTCCGGCAGGTAAACATACCCCTCCAAAGGGAAGCAGACCGCGCCGATAAAAGCTATGGTAATACCAGCCCTGGTTATATAGAAGGGCTGGACCGCCGCTGCCGCATTCTCCCCATACCCGTAACTCATTACCCCGTATTTTCGCAAATTCTCCACTGTTTGGCGGAGCCCGTCCCGGCCAAAATCGATACTGTGGTTATTGGCCAGGTTGACCAGGGTTATATTGTGTTTCTTCAGTATCTCTCCGCTATTGGACGGTCCGTTAAAGCGAAAGGTCTTGCTTAACGGCTTTTCGCCGTCAGCTACGGCGCCTTCCAGGTTGGCACAGACTAGTTCCACCCCGGCAAAAATCGCACCGGTGTTCTGAAAGATAGCGTCTATCCCCTTCTCCTGGGCAACTGCTCTTACACCCCGGTCCAACAGGAGATCGCCGACAAAACCTATGGCCAGCGTATTCTCCCCGGTGGTCGGGGTTCCGGCGGCCTGGTTTTCAGTTGCCGGGCTGCTGGTGATGAGACTGCCAGCGGCCTGGTTGCCGGCGGCCAGGCCGCCGGCAACCAGCAAAAGTAGGGAGGCTAACAGCCCGAATCGTACGGATCCGCGGGAACGGGGATCTCTTCTTTCTCCGTATCTATGTAATGCTGGTACCATTTAGGCCTTTTCTCCTCTATTTTGTACTTTTTCAACATTTCGTACCATTCCGGGTCGCTCAGTCGCGACGGGTGCAAGAATTCATAATAAGAGAAGGCCGCGCCACGCATCATGTACAACTGGCCATGGACGGGGATGATAATATAGATCGCATCCGCATAGCCCACGCCCGCCAGCAAATACTCGCCCCAATAGGAGAGAACATCGGCAATCACCGCCATATTCTTTGCACTATTGTCACCCGACTCCATAATAAGCGAATCAGGGATGAAATAAGGAACCTCGCTTGCTTCTCCCTCCACGCTGTAAAGCAAGGTAACGTTCTGCAGATTCTTGCTGGTAAACGGTTCATCGTCCGTCTTCATCTCTATTTGGCCGCTTTCATACAAGTAGAACTCATAGTGCCCGGTGTCCGCGGCAACGCCTGGCATAAACAGTGATGTCGCGGCAAAGGCCATGGTCAGGAAGGAAAGAAAAACCAGAATAGAGACGACACACGCGTGCCCGCTATTATTCTCCGCCATCATTGATGAATTCTTCTTCATCATTAATAAACCCCTTCCACAGGTTTTTGGGAAGCCCGCCGGACGGCTGGCCGTTATCTGTTATCAATAGAGATTTCTGTAATTCCCCGTTCTTCCGCAAATATCCTTCGCCCACCGCCTCTCCTTCCCGCAAGGGATAATACTCGCCGTAGCCGGTAAAACCGAACTGGTCCCAATAATATACATTCACAGATTCCCTGCCGTCCCTGGTTAATTCCGTCGATACCAGGTGGGTTTTTTCCCCATTATGAAAAAAGTAAAAATCCGTCATTGGCTTGGAGAGCCGGGAGCCCCGCCATTTTGGCGGCAAACCGGGGGTCAGGTGGTAGATGAAAAGCCTCTTCGCCAGCACCGGGTGTAAAGGGCTTTCCTTCCACACCCCAAGGCAGAGATCCAGGGCGCCGTCGCCATCCACATCGGCAAAAAGCACCTTCCATGGCTGGTACGCCGTCATATCCTTATAAAACCAGATTCCTTCTTCTGTTTCGTTATAAATACATAATAAGCGGACCTTGCCATTGTCCAGAATAACCGCCAGCAGGGTGGAATCCCCTGCTCCTGTTCCCGCCTTTGCTGTCCCTGCCCATTGCCGTGGGCGTCCGGGGACCCCCCGCGCCCGTGCCACATCAAAAGCGATGATTCTAAAGCCGTCAGGAGCGGCAAAGACGGTTGCCTTGTCTTTCTGTATTTCCTCTGCGTCTACCAGTTCATAGCGGTAAATGATACCGTCTTCCACATGGTATCTGGCCTCCGGGGTGTTGAGAAAAACCTTTGCCGCCAACGCCCGGCCGCCGGGAACAGCGCAGGCAAAGGCCAGGATGAGCAGGGAAACGGCAAACATTCTCTTCGGCACCCGGATTACCCCCTATATTCTGCGGTTATAGCAGATCCCTTTACTCAAGCCATTTTCCTCAAACAAGACCCCAAATCACATGCCAGACGATATCCGTCCAAAAATGCAGGCTCACGGCAGCCAAAAAACCGTACTTCCGGAAATAACCGGCGGCAAAAAGGGAAAGCAACCCGTTGAGTAAAATCACGGCCAGCAGAATAGGGGATGGGAACTGGTGTATACCATCCACCCCGTAAAGGACAAAAAGGGAAGGAAAATGCCCGAAGGCAAAGACAAGGGCGGAAAAGACGGCTACGCCCCAAAAGGCCCCGTTGTTTGCCGGCTTCTTCCGGAGCAGCCAAAGGAGAAAGGGGATTAAAAAAAGGCGGAAGATCATCTCTTCGCCAATCCCCGCCGTGGCGGAAGCCAAAATCGACAGGGGAAACGGCGGGTGCGGGAACCGCCCCAAAGAGTGAAGCCGGGCCTGCGCCAGATCAACAAGGATAAAAAAGGCCCCGATGGCGACGCCGGCCAATCCGGGGTAGAAAAACCTCTCTTTGTTTGTAACCTTCTCGTCATACAACTCTGGAAAACCGAGTTTACGCGCAAGATTCAGCCCCAGCCACCCCAGGCCGCCGTAAATAATGATAATGCCAACCCCGTTAATTAGGGCCAGCACCGGCAAGGGAAAAACAAGCTCCTCCTCAGGCAGGGGCAGAAAGGTACCTTGCGGCAAAAATAGGCTAAGGGCGGAAAGAAAGGCCAGGGCCAACAGGAGTCCGGCAAAGATCCATCCTGTTCTCACCTGCTCGTTCATGGTTTTCTCCTCCTTTTCTCAAGGATAGCTTTTTCACAAGTGTTTTTAATAAATGAATGCAACTATTACCGTTCAAAGCGGAACCAGCCAAAATCAAAGTTGGAGCCGGGAAGGAAAACAAAACTCACCTTCTGCTCGCCGGTTACCCTCTCCAGGGTAAAGACCCGCTCCTCGTATTCCTCCGCATGGGGGAACTCGATGATCTGGCGGGTTTCCCCTTTCTCGCCACTGAAGAGGAGATGGATGGTGTTCTTCGCCAGCGGGGTTCTCCCGTAAACCACCAACCGGCCGGCGCCTTCAGGACCGAAATCCATCCCGGCAAACTCCAGGGTGACATTGTTCCCGATGCCTTCCACCGCTTTGCCCTTGACTTGGTAACTGTCGCCGTAGATCCGGTCGGCGCCGGCGGCGTCGTTCCGCATGAAGGCCCGCTCCGGTTTGGCAAAGGAAAACCCTTTGATCTGCATCTTCTGGTGCGTGACAAAACAGATGGAGGTGAGACCGCGCAGGCGCCTTGGCAACCGGTAGGTCTCGGCCTGGTAGTGATTGTACTTGGACTCCTTCTGGTAGATGACGTCCGCCAGTAAAGAACTGCCCTCTTCGCCCGGCATCCCTTCCCAGATCTGCAGGGAATAGGGTTCATTGGACAAGGTGAAGATGGGGATGGTGATCGTATCGGAGCCCACCGGGCCAAAATCAAGGTTTCTGAAGCCCACTTGCGTCTCGCCCTCGCGGGCGGTGGCCACCCCTTTCTCGTTGCCGCTCCCGACTTCCCCTTTGCTGTAATCATAAAGGCTTGCGGAGATGAACTCATAAGGGTTCTTGTGGACCACACCAAGACCCTTGGCTTCAAACTCCAACTGCGAGATGAGACGGATTTTCTCCGACCCGTTCCTGCTCAGGCAACGGAGGCGGAAGGCGCCGTCGCCCAAAGCGGTCACCTTGGCCACAAGCCCGTTGGCTTCCACCTTGGCCAGGGGTACCTCAATCCCGCGGTCATCCACGACTTTCCATTCCAACTCCTGGTAAGAGGTGTTTTCCGGGTATAGTTTCGCCCGGACCAGGACTTCCCTTCTCTCCTTGGTCAATACCCGGTCACCGTCGCAAATTAATTCAATCTTGCGCAGGGGGATCTCGTCCTCATGCCCTAAAACGCAGGGAACTTCTTTATTCCGCATCTGTGCGGAGACCCCGGTAAGATCTTTCCCCTCCGCCGGCAGGGCCTCATACTCCTCTTCCACACTGGGCAAGCCTTTGGAGGTGACCTTGATCCGGATCTTCCCCGGTTCAAGGGTCGCGCCGATAATCGCCATCAGCTTGCCGTTGAAGAGCCGCCTGCTTCTCCCCTTGTACTGGTCATAATCGGTGCTGTCCCCGTTATCCAGGCCGATTAGGCGGCCGGCCCCTGTAACCTCAACCCGCACCCGGTTGCCAGCGTTCTCCACCGGGTTGCCGTCCTCATCCTCCATGGTGATCTCCACGAAGATCAGGTCGGCGCCATCGGCGTAAAGCTGTTTTTTATCGGGGGTCAGGCGGATCCGGGCCGGGTCTTTAAACGACCGGCGCACGGCGGTGGCGATGACCCGGCCGTGCTCGTCATAGGCGATGGCCTTGAGCTCCCCTTCCTGGTACGGGATCTTCCACCAGCCCACCAGTTGGTCGCCGCGCTTGTGGTCAATCTCAAAAGTGCCCACTGTAACCCCGTTCTGCTGCAGTTCAATCCGAGGCGCATTGGAACAGACCCGGACGTCAATCACCTGCCCGGGGTTGAAATCCCAGTGGGGGAAGATATGGACCATGGGGTTGGTTTTATAATCGGTCCAGCCCGCCTGGTAGATATAATAGGAGTCCTTTTTGAAGGTGGCCGTATCCAACTGGCCAAAATAGGCGTTCTTGGTGTGGTAGGGCGTGGGTTCCCCAATATAGTCAAAGCCGGTCCAGATGAACTGGCCAAGGGAGAAGGGGGTATCCCGTTCCGTGATGATACAGGCCTCCGGCGACTTGGCGCCCCAACTGACGGAGCTGTTTCCCAAGGCGGAGCACTGCTCGTCATCATCGGCCAGCAGGGGTACGGCAAAGGGGAAATGGTAAACCCCCCTGCTCTGGACGACCGAACCGGTCTCACTGCCGTAAATCACCCAGTGCGGGTACTTGGCGTGGTGCTCCCGGTAGTACTTCTCACCGTAGTTATAGCCGGCGACTTCCACCAGTTCCGCGCATTTTTGCGCATTCTCCCACGGCATATAGTTGGAACCGATGGTAATCTTGGCGTTCCCCTTGGGATCGTATTTACGGACATACTCCACCAGCATCCTTGTGAGCTCTTGCCCTCTTTCACCTGCGTGGGTATCGTAGATCTCATTGCCGATACTCCACATCAGGAGGCTGGGGTGGTTCCGGTCCCGTGTGATCCAGCTTTGCACGTCCTTGTGGGCCCATTCCTTGAAAAACCGGGCGTAATCATAGGGGGTCTTCGGCAGTTCCCACATGTCAAAGGCCTCCGAGACCACCAGCAGGCCCATTTCATCGGCGAGGTCCATGAACTCCGGGGCCGGCATGTTGTGGGCGGTCCGGACCGCGTTCACCCCCATCTCCTTCAGCAGCTTGAACCTCCTGCGCAAGGCGGTTTTATTAAAGGCGGCCCCCAAAGCCCCCAGGTCGTGGTGTTCACAGGTCCCCTGCAGCTTGATCTTTTTCCCGTTCAGGATCAAGCCCTGGTCCGGGTCGAAAACCGCCTCTTTAAAGCCGATGCGGTGGGTGAGGGTCTCAACCTTTTGTTTCTTACGGTTCCCCGCTTCGTCCTCAGTAACTATGTACAACTCGGTGATAAGCTCATAGAGTTTGGGGGTCTCCGGGCTCCACAGGCCGGGGTTTTCCACGAAGAGTTGCTGCCGGTTTGGCCGGCCGTCTTTTTCTGTCACAACACTCTCTGAAGCGGCGAGCACCCGGTCGCCGTCGAAGAGGCGGTGGACCAACTCCCCCTCCTGGCGGAGGCAGAGGTCCGTATCGATCTCCACCACCCAGCGGTTCTCTCCTCCCTGCTCCTTGCGGGTGGAGATATAAACCCCGTGGGTTTCGATGTAATTCTCCCCTCTTGTTTTCAGCCAGACATTCCGGTAGATGCCGGCCCCCGAATACCACCGGCTGTTGGGCGACTGGTGGACCACTTTCACCAGGATCTCATTCTCCCCCTCCCGGAGCGCCCCGGTGAGATCATGCTCAAAGGAGGAATAACCGTATTTCCATTCCCCGACCAACTGCTGATTCACATAGACCGTGGAATCCATGTACACCCCGTCAAAATAGAGGAGGACCTGGCGGGCCTTGGGGGCGACAAACCGTTTCCTGTACCAGCCGATGCTACTTTCATATAAGCTTAAAGTATTATAAATCAGCCAGTCATGGGGCAAATCCACCGGCTGGAATTCCAGCCCCTCCGGACTGGAAACCCCCAAGCCGCTTTTGGCAAACTCCCAGCCGTCGTTGAAAAGGATCTTCCGATTCATCGCGAGCCCTCCTGTATTGATCAAGGATTATACCGTGTATTTATTGGGGATTAGATTTGGATGGAGATCAACTCAACCTGTTTTGCCAGATTACACCAGAGAAGGCATGAACAATTATATAATCCGGATGAACCGGCGCCGTCCGGTTCTATTTTATAATATTCCTTAAAATTTACTGTCTCAATGCTACCGTTCTCCATATTGATCCCCAACTCATCTATACGCTTTTTCGGGAGATAAAAGGCTCCTATGTTTTCCCCGTCTTTTGCTATGAGACAGCCTTTAGTAATAGTATATAGGAACTTCCGCTCCTGAGCCAGATAATCTCCCGTATCTATTAGAAAAATATCTATTACCCCGTTTCTTCGTCTAATATAATAGTTGCCTCTTTTCTCCGCTGAAATTTTTTCTCCCCTTTTCTCATCCCCGTAGCTTTTCTTAAATAATACGTTGTTTTTCTCTATTTGCCAACTAATTGTCAGATAAAGCTTTTCAAGATCGGTATCACCCAATAAAGAAAACGGGATCTTGATCGCAAAAGCATCCCGGAAAAAATGAGCGATAGAAGTCCAAAAGGTTTTTTTCTTATTTCTTTCTTTTATTCCGAAAAAAGCATTACCACGGTATGATTCTATCTTAACACTCTCTAATTCTTCCCACTTGAAAACCTTTTTCCCAAAACCGTCTGCAAATTCTATATAATCCTCAGTCAGTATTAATCTTGCTTTTTTCAGTACGGCTACGGACAGCCAATGATAAAACAGATATAGTGCGCTAAAAATAAAGAACACGTTGGCTAAAAAACGCTCAAGGCCATAATAATCTTGAGTGATAAAAGACACTGCCGCTACCAAGGAAACAACCACAAAAAGCGTGATTATTTGTATGGGTAATTTCATTTTTAAGGTCTTCTCAAAAGGCAATGAATAAAGATCTTGCTTATTTTCGATCTCCATTAACCTCACCCCCTGCACAACAAAGGGATTCCTATGATTGTTTTGATTGTTTACCAGTAGCGCTGTGTTTTATTTCTATTATTACAACCATTTTCCTTCCCCTCTCCTGTCATCTCACATTTCCTATCATCTTATCTAAACATACACTCATACATATAAATGAACCCTATCCGGACCTGCATTTGATGTTATGGAAGACTCTGACCTGCCTTGTCTCCTAAATTTTTCTATGGTAATATTTAAAAAAGAATCACCGGGCTTTTTGTGCTTTTTCCCACTGCCACCTGGCAGAAGATAAAAGCCCATTGAGGGGGTTGTATGATGAAAAAGATATTACCGTTGTTTACGATTCTTTTGGGGTTCCTGGCACTAATGAACCTCTCCCAAGCCGCTGTTGCCGGGGAAAATCCATATGAAGGGTATTCCCGGTATGAGCTTGAAGTCCATGCCGACCCGGCCAACCGGGTGCTCACCGGCAGGCAGCGGGTGCAATTCGTCAATACCTTCTCCCGGCCGCTGGACGAAGTCTACTTCTTGATGTATAACCCGGGAAAAGAACCCAATCCTTACCTGCCGGAGACAATAAACGACATCGGTTACGCCCGCGGTTTTGACCCCGGGTATACAGAGATCATAAAGGTTACCAATGAGAACGGGCAAGAACTTGCTTTTTCTCCCGTGCCGCATACGGAATTTGTTAAATTGCTGAAGTATTCCATGGACGAGTCCGTCTATTGCGTTAAGCTAAAGACCCCGCTCGCACCCGGGGAGGAAACCGTCCTCCACATAGATTTCAAGGTTGTTGTGCCACGGGTGGTTTCGGTTGTTTCCAGAGCAGATAAATGGTATTATCAGGATACATTCATCCTGCGGGATGCCTGGTACCCAGTGGAAGCGGCCAGAACCGACGAAGACTGGGTTTTTGACAAATTTATCATCACCCCTCATTTTCTGGACCGCTTTGCGTTGACCCTGCCCAAAAAATACACGGCCGCCGTGGCCGGGGAGAAATGCTCGGAACGGGTGAACGGTGAACTGAAAACAGTAACTGTAACCAATAAAAACCCGGTGGGCTCAACCGCTGTGGCCTTTTCCCCGCATTTCCAAAAAGCCTCCGCCACCGCCAGCGACGGGACGGAGATCAACCTTTATCATTTGCAGGAGGCCCGGCCGGACCAGGTTGCTTATCTGCTGGACGCCGCTGTGGAGATTATCTAAAACTAAACCCGCCGGACAACTGTGAGAAACATGTCCCGCGGGTTCCAGGTCTTGAGGGCCGACGCAAGTCAGGTCAATGACTTGCGCCGGCCTGTTCTTTGTATGTATATCCTTGGAAGCATACCTCCTCACTTTTCGGGGCGTCCCGGGTACCTGCCGCCCAGCCCCAGCTTCTCCCTTACCGCAAGCAGCTTCTCCACCGCCTCGGGCGGCAGTTCCCTTTCACCCCCCAGCAGGCGGGCATAGAGGCTGATCTTGGCAAAATGTTCGATCTGCTCCATCTTAAAAAGGGCATTAAAAAGATTGCTGCCCACAGTAAGCGCCCCGTGGTTCTCCAGTAATACGGCGTCATGATCTTCCAGGTACGGCCGGACGCTTGCCGGCAACTCCTCTGTGGACGGCGTGGCATATTTAGCAGTGGGGATTCTCCCCAGGGAGATGACGATCTCCGGCAGGACCGGCTTGTCCAGGGGTATCCCCGCCACCGCAAAGGCGGTGGCAACCGGCGGGTGGGCGTGCAGGACCGCCCGGACATCCGGGCGCTGTTTGTAGACTTCCAAATGCAGCTTGAGCTCTGAGGAGGGTTTTAACTTCCCCTCCAGCTTATTCCCGGCCATATCCACCCTGATGATCATATCAGGGTTCATAAAACCTTTGCTAACCCCGGTGGGGGTGGTCAAAATCT
>LSQX01147320.1_pt1 | contig 11447 bp, 12 predicted proteins | sample 654561 | NCBI WGS metagenome assembly LSQX01 (sample SAMN04489861, study PRJNA283612) | anaerobic digester metagenome | isolation source: 4 biogas reactors fed with cattle manure at either 37C or 55C with and... | place: Denmark: Kongens Lyngby | collected 2014 | reverse complement strand
GGCGAATTGAGAACTGGATGAATAATTACCCAAGAAATATTCATGGATATAGATCTGCTAATGAGATGGCAATACTATCAGAGGTGCCAAAATATGCGTGGCAATCCAACTTGCAATTAACCCTGACAAAGAGCTGGGGCAAAGATTATTGAATGTGCCCCGGCTAAGGTGATACAATGAAAGAAAACATTCCCAGGCAAACTTTCTTATTGTCAAAGCGGTGGCAACTGACGGAAGAAAAAAGTATAAACGGAATGGGAGTTGATGCAAGCGTGTATAAGAATTTATATCCTCATCTCTTTCAACCGTTGCGGCTGAAAGGTCTCATCATGAAAAACCGCATAATGTCCGCCCCCAATATGCTTTTTCATACGGTGGACGGCAGGCCGACACAGTATTACATAAGTTACCTTGAGCACAAGGCCAGGGGGGGAGCAGGCCTGGTAACACTGGGGGAAATTGCCGTTTGCGACGGCGCAAGCCATACCCCGCCCATGCAGTGGACATGGGACAACCTGCCTCTCTTTGGTGAAATGGCCGCCGCCATTCATGAACATGGGGCCCTGGCTGCGGTGGAATTGGTACACGGAGGGATGAGAGCCAACCCGCGATATAATACGGTGCCGATTAAAGGGCCTGTTGCCTGTGTCAACCATCTGGGAGCGGAAGTGCAGGCCATGACAGTGGAGGATATGGAACATGTTGCGGATGCTTTTGCGGAGGCCGCCGCCTTCTGGTACCATGCCGGTTTTGATGCCGTTCTCATTCATGCCGCCCATGGCTGGCTGATTCCCCAGTTTCTTTCTCCGCTGATCAACAAACGCACCGACGAGTACGGAGGCAGCCTGGAAAACAGGATGCGTTTCCCCCTTGCCATTTTGCGCAGAGTCAGGGAAAGGGTGGGTGACAGTAAAGTAATAATGTTGCGCCTGTCCGGTTCGGAAAGGCACCCGGAAGGATTTACTACAGATGATATTATTGCTTTTCTGGAAAAGGCACAGCAATACGTGGATTTGGCGGAAATCAGCACTGAAGGGGTTACAAACTATTTTGCCATCACGTACTCGCCGTGGGGCCAAAATGTTGAGCTGGCCGCGGCAATCAAAGCTGCAGGCAAGATTAATATTCCTATTTTTACTATCGGCTCTATCATGTCTCCGGAGCAGGCGGAAGACATTATCGCTTCGGGCAAAGCAGACGGTGTTTCCATGTCACGCGCCCTTTTGGCCGATCCTTTCCTGCCCAAAAAAGCCGCCCTGGGCAGGGCGGACGATATTGTGCCTTGTCTGCGCTGCTTAAACTGCACAGATAGTGACAATGCCAGAAGGCACTTGGTGTGCAGTGTGAACCCCCTGATTGGCAGAGAAGCGCGCCTTGGCTTTGCCGATACTATAGGAAAGGCGAACCGCCGGCTGAAAGTGCTGGTGGCAGGCGGAGGACCCGCCGGTATGCAGGCTGCAGTCACTGCCGGCGAGCGGGGGCATAACGTTATCCTGTGTGAAAAAAGCGATTCCCTGGGCGGACTGCTGAAATTACTCTCCCGCGACAGTCTGAAAAAAGACCTCCGGCGTTTTCTAGAGTACCTGTTGCGGCGTGTTGCCGTCGCAGGCGTGGAAGTAAGGCTGAATACGGAAGTAAACAGGGAACTTGTAGCCGCGGAGGCGCCTGATGCTGTTATTGTGGCTGTCGGCAGCCTGCCGCTGGTGCCGGACAGTATCAAAGGTATTGAAAAGGCAAAGCATATTACCAGCGCTTATCAAGAACCGGACAGCGCCGCTCGGAAAAATATTGTCATTATTGGCGGCGGCCTTGCCGGTGTGGAGAGCGGTCTTCACCTGGCGAACCTGGGGAAAAAGGTTACTGTGCTGGAAATGCTGCCGGATTATGCCACTGAAGCCGGGAACGTGTATCGGCTTGGCCTGCAGGCAAAGGCGAAAGAATTTGGCCTTACCATTATTACCGGAGCACGCTGCCTTGAGGTGGCTGACGGGAGCGTACGTTACAAAAAAGACGGACGGGAAAGTGAAGTGGAATGTGATGCCGTTTATTATGCCACGGGCATGGTAAGCTATACAGAGCCTTACTTTGATCTGGCGGATACGGCTCCCTTTGTTATCCCGGTGGGTGACTGCAAACAGGCCGGTAAAATTGACGGTGCCATCCATTCCGGTTATTTTGCAGCCCTGGATCTGGGCATGCTGTAAACGGCGGCGGTTTTTTCCGCCTGCCGGGAGAACATAAAGGACTGTACCTGTAGGGCAAACTAGCGGCAACGGCAATATATTATCCCAACCGGTACGGGAGCGGCCAAGGAGGCAACTATGGTTAACAAGGAGCGCTTGGTACAAACTTTTCTGGAGATTGTCCGGGTAAACAGCCAGACAAAAAAAGAACGGGCTCTGGCAGATTATCTTAAAACAAAACTGCAGGAATTGGGGCTTACAGTAACAGAAGACGGGGCCGGCGAGGCAATCGGCGGCAATGCCGGCAATGTAATAGGCATCCTGGAAGGAGCCGGGGATAAAAAAGCCCTCCTGTTTTCCGCCCACATGGACCGTGTGGCACCAGGTGAAAACATTAAGGCTGTCGTGGAAGGCGATATTATCAGAAGCGGCGGCGATACCATTTTAGGTTCCGATGACGGTGCAGGGCTGGCCGGTATTCTGGAGATGCTGCAAATAGTCAGAGAAAAACGGCTCCCGCACGGACGCATTGAAGTTGTCTTTACCATTGCGGAAGAAGGCGGGCTGAACGGAGCCAAGTACCTGGATACAGGGCAACTGGAGGCAAAACATGCCATTATCCTGGACAGTACGGGCAAAGCGGGTACAGTCATTAACCGGGCTCCCGCACAGGATGAAATTATTGCCAAAATAAAAGGCAGAGCCGCTCATGCAGGAGTTGAGCCGGAGAAAGGGATTAATGCCATTTTAGTTGCGGCAAAGGCTATCAGCAGAATGAGACTGGGGCGCATTGATGCGGAAACAACTGCCAATATCGGGATTATTACGGGCGGTATGGCAACCAACATTGTCCCGGACTATGTGGAAGTACGCGGGGAAGCCCGCAGCCTGGCGGAAGAGAAGCTTGCCGGCGTTACGGAAGCCATGGCCGGGGAATTCAGGGCGGCGGCAGAAGAAGAAAAGGCGCAGGTTGACCTGATTGTCAACCGTCTTTACCCGGCCTTCCACCTGCCGGAGGACCATGAACTGCTGCAGCTGGTAAGAAAGGCGGGGGAAGATTGCGGTATTCCTGTTACGTTTATGCCTACAGGCGGAGGCAGCGATGCAAATATTTTTAACGGTAAAGGAATTGCCGCCGTCAACCTGGCGGTGGGAAACGAAGAAGTCCATACGGTAAATGAATACCTGGTGATTCCCGAACTGATAAAAACGGTGGAAATGGCTGTTAAAATTGTTGAGTCGGCCTGAGCACACTTTGCGCCTGTCATGCATATAGTGGAATATGCTTGAGACATTTTCCGGGGGGTGATGAAATGCGTGCTTTCGGGGCTGTTTCTCTTGTCCGCAAAGTAGCCGGTTTGGCCCTTGCTGTTGCAGGCATTGCCCTCGTTATTAATACCCTGCCGGGATACTTATGGATCTTACTGTTGGGTTTCGGCCTAATCTGGGCCGGCTGGAAGGTATTCCGGGCTGAGCGCATCTACTAGAAAGGAGGATCAACATGCGTTTCTATACTGTGAAAGTGCCGAAATTCCTTGGTAAAATCCTAAAAGGCATCTTGGGCATCTGGCAAAAATAAAAAAAGCGCGCAGGCGCTTTTTTTGTTGGTCATTTTTAGATGGCTCTTTTAATTTTGCCGGCTTTTAAGCAGCGGGTGCAGACGTTAACCCTGTGCGGAGTTCCGTTTATCAGAGCCTTTACTTTCTGCACATTTGCTTTCCAGTTTCTTTTTGTCTTGATGTTGGAGTGGCTGACGGAATGACCTGTTACCGTTCCCTTGCCGCAAACTACGCATCTTCTGGCCAATTTAGACACCTCCTTGCCTAAAAGCGGTTTACAGGGGTTAAAATAAGCATAATAAGCTAAAATCACTTTTTAAATTCTAACACAAGAGCAATGGCGGTTGCAAGTTAATATTTGGGCACGGCAGGAATTTTACCGCAGTGGATGGAATATCTATTCGAGTAAATGCGTATTTTTGCTTGCTAAACCTGAAAATGTATGTTATTAGTGTTTAGTAACGTATCCCGTGGAGTGCATAATAATGAGAGTAACAAAAGAGATGACAATTTTTGAGATCATCCGTGCGCACCCCCAGGCAGCTGCTGTTTTTGCAGTCTTTAACATGGCATGTAGCGACTGTATGGCTGTAATAGACGACACACTGGAGCAGGGTGCACGGCAGCACAGTATTGACTTGGAGCAGTTATTGATCAGGCTAAATGCACTGTTTGCGCAGGAGGGAAAAGAATGACCAACAGAATTGCAACTGACCTCGGTGAAGTGGTCATTGCGGAAGAACTGATTGCCACCCTTGCCGGAGTGGCGGCCATCGAGTGTTACGGCCTTGTTGGCATGTCACCGCGGGCAAAGCTTAAGGATGGCATAGCTGAATTGCTGGGCAGGGATAACTTGAGCCGCGGTGTGGAGGTAACACAGGACGAAGGCGGCCTGCGTGTCGATCTTTATATAATAGTTTCCTACGGGACAAAAATCCATGAAGTGGCAGCCAATGTCCAAGAGAAGGTTAAGTACACGTTGGAAAAACTGACCGGGCTTAATGTTGCACAGGTTAATGTACATGTTCAGGGTGTCAGGGTGACAGACAAATAGGAGGCAGAAGAATGGAGCAACTGAGTGGATCAGATCTTAAAGGGATGTTTATTGCCGGTGCACGCCTCCTGGAAAATAACAAGGAAATTATTAATGCCATGAACACTTTTCCTGTTCCGGACGGCGATACCGGTACCAATATGAGCCTGACCATGCGTTCGGCCTTAACGGAGATGCAAAAAATTTCCGTTGACACGATCGGCAATATAGGTTCGGCAATTGCCGGCGGTTCCCTCCTGGGAGCCAGGGGCAATTCAGGAGTAATCCTTTCCCAAATTTTTCGCGGTTTTGCCAAAATCCTGGAAGGCAAGGAAAAAATTACACCACGGGAATTTGCCGCCGCTCTGCGAAGCGGCACACATACTGCTTATAAAGCGGTAATGCGCCCGGTCGAAGGAACCATGCTGACCATTGTCCGCGAAAGTGCCAAAGCGGCACAGTTGGCAGCAGACAGGGGAGCCGGGTTTATACAACTCATGGAAGAGGTAGTGCAGCATACGGAAAAAGTTTTGGCCAAAACACCCGACATGCTTCCCGTTTTAAAAGAAGCAGGTGTGGTGGATGCGGGCGGCCGGGGTCTGTTGGAAATTTATAAGGGATTCCTAAAATATCTTAAAGGCGAAGAAATACCGATGGAAATTGCGGAGCCGGAAGCACCGCCGCCAAGACGGCCGCAAGATGTATTCCGTACCGAGGAGATAGAATTTGGTTATTGCACGGAATTGATCATCCGCGGCACACAGCTTGATCCGGGAAAAGTCCGGGAAGCTATCAGCCGCCTGGGGGATTCGGTCCTGGCCGTCGGTGACAACAATGCAGTAAAAATCCATATCCATACCAATAATCCCGGCCAGGTGCTGGAAAAGTGCATTGTTTTTGGCTCATTGCACAACATTAAAGTAGATAACATGCGGGAGCAGCATGCAGACCTGCTTGCTCTGGGGGCGGAGCAAAAACCGGAAGAGCCGGAAGAGATTGACGGGCTGGCGGTGGTGGCTGTTTCCGCCGGCGCCGGGCTGGAAGAAATTTTTCAGAGTCTGGGGGTGGTAAAAGTCATTCAAGGCGGACAAACAATGAACCCCAGCACCGAAGAAATTTTATCCGCGGTTAAGAATGTACCGCAGCGTGAAATCATTATCCTTCCTAACAATAAAAATATCATCATGGCAGCCAAACAGGTGAGTGAACTTTGTGACAAAAAAATCCGGGTAGTGGAAACACGTTCTATTCCCCAGGGAATAGCCGCCATGCTGGCTTTTTCTCCGGAAGCGGATTTGGCTGCAAATGTTGAAGCCATGGAGAAGGCACGGAAAAATGTCAAATCGGCGGCAGTTACCTATGCCGTCTGCGACAGCAAGGTGAACGGGCTGAAAATCCAAGCCAATGATATTATCGGCTTGCTTGAAGACGATATCGTCACAGCCGGTCAGGATATAAATGCTACAGTCAAGACATTGCTGGCCAAAATGGTTGATGAGGAAGCGGAAGTTATTACTCTATATGCCGGTGAAGCGGTGTCGGACGAAGTGGCAGCCAGCTTGTTGCAGGAACTGGAAAGCATTTACCCCAACCAGGATGTGGAGCTCTATTCCGGAGGCCAGCCTTTTTATTACTATCTTGTTTCCGTAGAGTAAAAAAGCTTAAGAAAGGATGTTTTCTTTGACAGTTAAAATAATTACCGACAGTACTGCTGATTTGCCGCAGGGGTTGGCAGATCAGCTTGGGATTACGGTGGTACCGCTTAAAGTTCATTTTGGTGAAGAAGAATATCTTGATTGGATTGACCTGGACTCAGACGCTTTTTATGCCAAACTGCTGGCGGAACGGACGGTACTGCCGCGCACATCGCAGCCGGCACCGGCTGATTTTGAAGCTGTGTACAAAGAGGCTGCCGCAGAGCATAAAAGCATTATTTCCATCCACCTTTCTTCTGAATTAAGCGGTACGTACCAGTCTGCCGTGCTTGCCAAAAATTCGCTGCCGGAGCTGGATATTACCGTGGTAGACTCTCGACTGGCCAGTATGGCTTTCGGCATCGTGGTGCTGGAAGCAGCCCGTGCGGCACGTGCCGGTCGCAGTAAGGAAGAAATCCTGACACAGATCAACAGGCAACTGTCTCGGGTTCGGGTGTATTTTGCCGTTGATACGCTGGAATACCTGCAGCGCAACGGGCGCATCGGCAAGGCGGCTGCCTGGGTGGGCGGTCTGTTAAATGTCAAACCGCTGTTAACATTAAAAGACGGCATTGTTGTTCCCAAGGAAAAGGTCAGGGGCAAAACAAAAGCGCTGGAACGCTTGCTGGAACTGGTGCAGGAAGAAGCGGACGGGCCGATTGGCGGTAAAGCTGTTGTTTTACACGGCAATGAACCGGTAAAAGCCGGGGAGTTAACTGAAAAGCTGCAGCAGCGTTACAACTTTTCCGAAGTCATAGTTTCTTCCATTGGTGCTGTGATCGGAACACATACCGGGCCGGGAGTACTTGCCGTCTGTGTACTGCAGGAAGACAAATAACATGAAAAAGCAATCTGCTAAATTAAAAAATGCCTGGGAATTAATCCCAGGTATTTTATTTTGCTTTTGTGAGAAGTTATAGATTTTCAGGAAAACAATACTAGCATACAGGCATTGTCACGAGACATACTAAAGACACAAACAAAAGGAGGTGAAGAATCATGGCAACAAACAAAGTCAATCAAACTGGCCGTAACCGTATTCTTGTCAGCGGTGCCGAGCAGGCTTTGAACAAATTCAAATATGAAATCGCCAGCGAACTGGGTCTGGATTACAATGGTGACAAAGGGAACCTGACATCCCGGCAGAACGGTTATGTCGGCGGTGAGATGGTTCGTAGGATGATTGCCCAGGCTGAATCTCAAATGGCTGGCGGTGGCACCCCGCAAGTCTAGCGACTAAAAGTACATTTCCACATATACAAAGCGGAAGGTACATAATACTTTCCGCTTTTTTTGTCAGCAGCAAAAAAGCATGATAAGATAAATTTAAGCCAATTGGTAAAAAAAGCCCTTCGGGCGGGGAGTCCCGAAGGGTGGGAGAGGAGAAACCGGAGGAAGAGCTTATGGGGAATATGTTGTACTCCTATTATGAACGCAAAAAAGCCGAGTTATACATCCACTTGGCAGGTAATATATGGTAAATTGGAGGTGCGGATGAGATGCGTATTATTGCCGGAGCGGCCAAAGGGCGGCGGTTGAAAACGCGTAAGGGAATGGAAACACGACCCACTGCAGACATGGTTAAAGAGTCTTTATTTAATATCATTGGCGGAAGACTGCCGGAAGCACGTTTTCTGGATCTTTTTGCCGGCAACGGAGGGGTGGGGTTGGAAGCATTGAGCCGCGGTGCCGCTTTCTGCCTTTTCATTGAAAAAAATGTCCAATGTGTTAAAATTATTAAAGATAATCTGCAGTTGTGCGGGCTGCAACATTTGGCGGAAGTAAGGCAGGGAGAACTCCCGGCTGCCTTAAGCGGCCTTCAACTGCAGTTTGACGTGGTTTTTCTGGACCCGCCCTATCATAGCCCGGCTTTAAAAACAACAGTGGAAAAAATCTCGCAGCTACACCTGCTTGTGCCGGAAGGGCTTTTAATTGCAGAACACCACCGGCAGGACAAAGACTGGTTTGCAGAGACAAAATGGCAGCTTGTGCGCGAAAAAAAATACGGAGAAACAATTTTGACTTTTCTTGTGCCGGCAGCCGCTGCTGCAGGCAAAAGGGAGTGAAAAAGTGACGATAGCAATATGTCCGGGGAGTTTTGACCCGCCTACCAACGGTCACCTGGATATTATCGGGCGGGCCAGTCGCATTTTCGGCAAAGTAATTGTCGCTGTCCTGGAAAATCAGCGCAAAACGCCGCTTTTTTCCGTGAACGAGCGTGTGATGATGCTAAAGCGGTTAATGACGTCTTATCAAAATGTGGAAGTTGATTCTTTCCAGGGGCTTTTAGTAGATTATGCGAGGCTGAAAAATGCCACTGTGCTGATTAAAGGCCTGCGAGGTATGGGCGACTTTGAGTATGAACTGCAAATGGCTCTGGTGAACCGCAAACTTGCACCGCAGGTGGAAACCCTTTTTATGATTACAAATAACGATTATTCTTATCTCTCCAGCAGTATTGTCAAGGAAATTGCCGCTTATGGCGGGGACATTTCCGCCCTGGTACCGGCGGAGATCCGGGATCTGGTCCTGCAGAAAATCCGGGCTAACGACGAAAAACAGCAATTTTAAAGCCGTGGTAAAGATGAAGGGCAATTCCCACGATGAGCAGGGCGGCGCTTGACAGGAGGAAGAGCCGGCTCATAAAGAATATGCGGGCAAAATGTACCATGCCTCCTGCCTGCTGCAGGCGGGCAAAAGCGGGGAGAACGGCTGTAATAACAGCCAGCGGCCCCATTAAGAGCCATGTGTAGAGGGCGGCGAGTGTGGCGTGCAGCAGGCGGGCGAAAAAGTAAGGGACAGGGCTTAAGTCCGTATCGCTGATAATGCTGGCCACCTGTGCATAAACCGACAAGCCGCTCCAGGCGATAATGCTTCCTACCACCATCACTTTTTGCATCAGGGGGACGGCTGCCGCTTGCCCTGCCAGTTCGCAGCCGAGATCAATTTCAAAAATACCGCTGATAAGGGCGGGGACCAAGCTGCTGTCCAGACCGAGCGGGCCCAGAATTGCCATTAGCCCCCTCCCCAAGAGACCAATAACACCTGCGATTGTCAGGATGCGGATTAAAACGGAAAAAAGGATAATAAAACCGCCGACTAAAAGCAGGCTGTTAATGGAATTGCGGATGGCATCGCCCATCAATTGTCCAATGGGACGGCCGTCTTTCTGCCTGGCAGCAGCCAGTGCCTGCAAAGCGCGGCCCAGGATACTGCCGTAACTTTGTTTTTCCCGGGTAGCGGGCCTGTTTTTGCCGTAAAAACGGAGGAAGAAGCCGGTGGTAATGCTTGAAAGATAATGAGCCGCACTGATCACAAAAGCCACATCGGGGCGGCCCAGCATCCCCACGGCCACAGCTCCGGTCATAAAAAGGGGATCCGCCGTATTGGTAAAGCACATCAGGCGCTCCCCTTCAACTTTGCTTACCAGTTCCTCCCGGCGGAGGCGCGCCGTCAGGATGGCGCCAATGGGAAAGCCGGAAGCCAGGCCCATGGCCAGCACGAAAGAACCGACACCGGGGACATTAAAAAGAGGCCGCATCAGTGGCTCAAGCAGTACACCGAGAAAATGGACCACACCCAAGCCCATCAAAATTTCCGAACCGATAAAAAAAGGCAGCAGGGCCGGAAAAACAATATTCCACCAGATGGTTAGTCCTTTAACTGCGGAGGCAAAAGCATCCTCAGGATATAACACCATGGAAACTGTGAGGGCAACTGCAACTGCCGCGGGGAGATAAGTTTTGAGGGGGCGCGCAAAAAAGTGCCTGGTGTTCATGACTCCTCCTACGGTATAATTATTTGGGGAACAGTAATATATATAGTTAAAACTGCGGGAGTATGCCGATTGGGGAAGTGAGCACTTGCGGTCGGGAAGAAAAAAAGTAGGATTGGCGCTGGGCGGTGGCTCTGCACGCGGTTTTGCCCATATCGGGGTATTGAAAGTCCTGGAGGAAGCCGGCATCAGCGCAGAGATCGTGGCAGGCAGCAGTATGGGCGCCGTGGTCGGCTCCCTCTACTGTGCCGGGGTGCCACTGTCCGTTATGGAACGCCTTGCCACTTATTCCAGGCGCGGCCTTTGGACAGACTGGACATTCCCGCGTATGGGGCTTTTGGCCGGTGACAGACTCGAGCAGTTGTTGCTGCTGCTCACTCGCCGCAAGACTTTTCAGGCATTGGACAGGTGTTTTGCCGCTGTTGCCTGTGACTTGTGCAGCGGGAAAAAAGTTGTTATCCGCGACGGTGTAGTGGCGCGTGCCGTCAGGGCGTCCGCTGCCATTCCGGGGATTTTCAGGCCGGTGGAAGACGGAGAAAAGGTGCTTGTTGACGGCTCGGTTGTAGAGCGCGTTCCGGCGCCAACGGCACGGGAGCTCGGCGCGGACATAGTTATTGCCGTAGATGTGGGACTTTACCTGACGAACCAAAAGCCGCAGCATTTGCTCGATGTGATCAGCCAGAGCCTGGATGTGTTGCAGCGTGATTTATGCCGCTATACGCTGGATGAGGCGGATATAGTTATCCGCCCGGAGCTCCAGGAAATAGCGCCGGGACATTTCCACCGGGCTGCGGAAGCAATCCGGGCCGGAGAAGAGGCGGCCAGGAAAGAATTGCCGCACATCAGGAAAATACTTTGCGGAAAGGAACACCATGCGCAAGTTACTTAAAGCCTTTGCCATTGCTGCTCTGGGAGCGGCATTGCTTTTTTCCCGCACCGGGTATTTTTTGGTACGCCCCGGCTCGGCGGAAGATTTGTCCCGTATTGTCACTGTGGAACAAAAAGCGGGCGCAGATGCAGGCTCTTTCTACTTGGTAACCGTTACACAGCAGTCCGCCTCGCCCATGTTGTTGTTTTTCGGACTTCTTGATCCCATTGTGGATGTGCGGCAGAGAAGCAGAGTGGTTCCCACGGGCATGGATCTGAAGGAATACAGGAAACTGATGGTGCGGTGGATGGAAGAAAGCCAAAACCTGGCTAAAG
>LSQX01064258.1_pt1 | contig 11448 bp, 10 predicted proteins | sample 654561 | NCBI WGS metagenome assembly LSQX01 (sample SAMN04489861, study PRJNA283612) | anaerobic digester metagenome | isolation source: 4 biogas reactors fed with cattle manure at either 37C or 55C with and... | place: Denmark: Kongens Lyngby | collected 2014 | reverse complement strand
TTCCCGGGTGTCCTGCCAATGTGGAAATTGGTGTTCCCAGGAAAGTCTTCGAGGCTTTTTCAACCATTGTGTTCACCCTCGCGATTTGGCGAAAAGAAAAACGGGCATGACAGATGCGGGGTATGTCGTGAGGCACATAAGATACTCGAAGGGATCAGCAGTCTCAGGGGAATCGGTCGGATCGGTCGGATCGGTCGGATCGGACGGATGTGGGAGGGGCGCAGGTTGGTTCCGGGCATTACTGCAGGGTCAGTGGACCAAGTGGACAAAGTGGACGTGTCAAGACTATAGCTCTTTTTTATGCCACATTGTACTTTTTCCGTGTGTTCAGTGAATGACCTGGTTCAATTCGAAAAGCATCATTTGGTTGTGGCTGTGATTCACAGCTGTCAACCCGTGGAATGCGATTACTTCTGTTCAGCTTTCCAGGGCGCCGATGAGCTGGCGTATATCGTCAATGCCCTGTCTGGCGCAGTAGTCGTGCAAACCCTTCACAATCTGGAGGGCCGCATCGGGTCGTCGGAAGGTGGCGCTGCCCACTGCAACGGCTGTTGCTCCAGCGAGCAGAAACTGTATGGCGTCTTCGGGCGAAGAGATGCCGCCCATACCCAGCACGGGGATGGAGAGAACCCGGGCCGCATCCCAGACCATTTTAACGGCAACAGGACGGATGGCGGGGCCGCTCAGCCCTCCCACAAGATTGCGCAGACAGGGGCGCCGTGTCTCCACATCAATGTTCATTCCCAGAAGGGTGTTGATGAGTGCGACGGCGTCGGCACCGCCTTCCTGGGCCGCCAGAGCGGGTTCCCGTATATCGGCTACATTGGGCGAGAGTTTTATATAGAGGGGCAGGGAGGTGGCGGATCGGATGATGCGCGTATATTCGGCGACACTTTCAGGAGACTGTGCCACCAGTGCGGGACCGCAGGAAGCTTTGGCATCATGCACGTTGGGGCAGGACAGGTTGGCTTCGATGGCATCGGCACCGCCTTCTTTTTCGAGGCGCTGAGCGAGCTCGGCGTATTCTTCCGGTGAAAATCCGTAAATATTGGCGATGATGGTGCAGTTTTTTTCGCGCAGGAGAGGCAGCTTTTCTTTGAGATACACCTCGATGCCCACATTTTGCAGGCCGATGGCATTGAGCAGTCCGGCCGGGGTCTCTGAGATCCGTGGCGGTTTGTTGCCCGGTCTGGGTTTCAGCGACAGGCTTTTGACTGTGACAGCGCCCAGTTCCGACACCTTGAAATAATGGTCATATTCAATACCATAACCGAAGGTTCCTGAAGCGACGGTTACGGGGTTTTTCATGACGAGTCCGCCAAGATTCACCTTGAGAGAAATATCAGTCATGAGACAGGAGCTCCTGCATTCCAGTTGATGTGGCGCGAATCAAAAACAGGACCATCGTGGCAGACCCGGACCATGCGTCTGAATTCTTCCTCAAAGGTTGTCTCCACCACACAGCCCATGCATACACTGTCGCCACAAGCCATATGGGCCTCCAGCGATGCCAGGCAAAGGCTCCCTGTTTCCATGCACAGGCGGTGTACGGTAGCCATCATGATCATGGGGCCGCAGACATAGACGACGGTCTTTTCATGAGGCTTCATTTCTCTGAGGGCATCAGCCGCAAAGGCTTTCATGCCCGCTGAGCCGTCGTCCGTGGTCAGAAGAACGCTGCAGCCCAGGCTTTTGAAGTCCTCTTCGCAAAGGAGCATATCTCTGCTGCGGGCTGCGAGCAACACTTCAGGTGTCGCAATATTCTGACGGATCAAAGCCTCAGCCAATCCGGGCAAAGGGGCGATACCGATGCCGCCACCCACCAGAATATGACGTTCATAGCCCGGCTGGATGGGAAAGCCCTTGCCCAGGGGCCCCTGCACATTCACGGTGTCACCGGGTTGTATTTTGCTGAGGAGGCGTGTTCCTTCGCCGACAATTTTATAAAGGACGGAAAAGCGGTCTTCTTCTGAGCGTTCAATGGACATGGGCCTGCGCAGGAAGGGGATGAGGCCGGGGTTGCTTTCGAGCATGCAGAACTGGCCGGGCTGCGTGTCCCGGGCAATGGCTTCTCCCCGGAGGATCATGCGCCTGTGTTCAGGTGCCACTTCCGCATTGGAAAGAACGGTGCAATCAAGAAGGTGGGTCATGGCTGGATATCTCCCTTTCCGGATCCGACCTGGTTGGCCAGGAGTGCCAGACCGCTTCGGATACGTTCGGCCATGACGTCGCCCACCCCTTCCACTTCGACGAGAACTTCCCGGGGAGCGTTGAGAATGGCCTGGAGAGATCCCAGTTCTTTCACGAGGTTATCAATGATGGTTGCGGGAAGGCGGTTGATGGCGTGGAGCACGTGGTATCCCCGTGGGATCATGAAGGCATCGGCACTGCGATTGGCGCTGTAGCCCAGAATCTGGCTGATACTGCTGAGATTCATGAGCTCTTCCTGAGGCAATGCGCTGAGACGTTCCATGATGACAGGAATAGTCACTCCGGGGCGTTCCCGGTAATAATCTTTGAGAATGAGTGAAACCTCGCTCAGCGGCTTGAGCGTTTCCTGCATTTGAATTTCGAGGAGACGCCCTTCTGTCCCCAATTCTTCGATGATGGGGGATACTTCCTTCTCGATGCGGTGTACCATTTCGGCGCGCTGCAGGACACGGCAGACATCGAAAATGGTGACCACATTGCCCAGTTCCCGTGCTGTCAGTTCGTCCAGTGTTTTGTGGAGGGTATCCACATATTTATCCAGGATCTGCAGGGTCTGTGTTCCCTTGTTGATGAGGGTCGGTACAGAATCGAGGACATAGCGTTTGGAATGACAGTATAGGGTTACACAGGAGCGCCGTTGTGAAATGGCCAGAACCAGACATTTCGCCTGGTTGGCGAAACGCTGCGCCGCTCTGTGGCGTGTGCCTGTTTCGATGGTCGGATATTTTGAGGAAGGCTTCAAAAATCGGTTCGCATAGGAGATGCGCGTACCCGCTTCATTGACCATAATGGCTCCGTCCATTTTGGAGAGTTCGTAGAGGAGCTGAGAAGTCATTTCCGCATTGAGTTTCACGCCCCCCTCGGATAAACGGCTCAGCCGTGTTGAGGGGCCGAAGCACAGGAGCGCCCCGGTTCGTGACTGGAGGATGGCCGAAATGGCTTCGCGTATTTGCGTTCCCGGCGCGATCATCCGCAGAGCGGCCCGAAAGCTTTCATGTTCATCCAGAGTTTTGCGTTTGGCCATATTATTTCTCCAAGGCGACTTTCAAGGCTTCCACAATGGAAAGAGCCGGTTCGGGGGTAATGCCGGCGGCGGTCACATCACGGCTGCAGTTTTTGGGAACGAGACAACGGGTAAAGCCGAATTTTGCCACTTCAGAGGCCCGCTGTCTGGAAGCGCTCACGGCACGAACCTCGCCGGAGAGACCCACTTCACCGAAGATGGCCAGTGTGGCCGGGACGGGCCGGTTGAGCAGGCTTGATGCGAGTGCAGCGGCCACGGCCAGATCGACGCCCGGCTCTTCCACGCGGATACCGCCGGCCACATTCACGAAGACATCACGATCACAGAATCGCAGGCCGCCATGACGTTCCAGTACGGCCAGAAGCAGGGCGACCCGATGGGGATTCACACCGGAAATGGTTCGCCGGGGTGATCCCGCATGGGGATCACTGACGAGAGCCTGCACTTCGACAAGAAGGGGCCGCGCGCCTTCCATGGCCGGATAGACCACCGATCCGCTGACACCGAGGGGCCGTTCTTCCAGGAAGAGGGCGCTGGGATTTTTGACTTCTTTGAGACCGCTGTCCTGCATTTCAAAGACACCGATTTCGTTTGTGGAGCCGAAGCGGTTTTTTACAGCGCGCAATACCCGGAGAGACTGGCGGCCTTCCCCTTCAAAATACAACACCGTGTCCACGAGATGTTCGAGAAGCCGGGGTCCTGCAATGACACCGTCTTTCGTCACATGGCCCACGAGGAAAACAGGGATGCCGCTTGTTTTGGCCAGGCGCATGAATTCATTGGCGCATTCACGTAATTGGCCCACAGAGCCCGGTGCGGCGGGCAGTTGCGAGGAGTAGACGGACTGAATGGAGTCGACTACAGCCAGTGTATAACGCCCGGCGCTCAAATGGGGAGCAATGGCGGAGATATGTGTTTCTGTCAGAAGGAAGAGGCGGTCGTGAAGGGTCTTCAATCTTCCGGCGCGGAGGCGCGCCTGCTCAAAAGATTCTTCGCCGGAGACATAGAGCACGGGCCCGGAGGCCTCGGCCAGATGATGGGACAATTGCAGCATGAGCGTTGACTTGCCGATGCCCGGATCACCGCCGACGAGGGTCAGTGATCCCGGAATAATGCCTCCGCCCAGAACCCGGTCAAATTCCGCCAATCCGCTGGAAAGGCGGTCGGCCACTTTGGCTGTCGCGGAGGTGATGGCCACTGCTTCACTGTGGACGTTGAGAGACGGACGCAGGTGGCTGCCCTGGTCGACAATTTCTTCTTCGTGCAGTGTGTTCCAGGATTCGCAGGTGGAGCATTTTCCCGCCCATTTGGGATGGACAGCGCCACACTCTTCACAGACAAAATGTGACTTTATCCGTGTCATGGCCGGGCGGCCTTTATATGTTTTTTGAGTCTTCGGGGAATCGTAAAAGTCCTTTTCGGCAAGGGCTGAAGGGTGAAAGAGTCCGGTTCGGGCTGCTCTAAAGTGTACCGTATTTCAGGGGATTGCGGCAACCTTGAGTGAAAAATCCTGCTTAAAGAGTGCCTGACCCGGTCTTCACTTTTCGGGACTTTCCTCTTCTTGCAGACGACTGAGGGCGAATTCGAAATAGGGCTGCGCAATTTCAAAGCCGATGTAATCGCGGCCCAGTTCACGGCTGACCACAGCCACTTGTCCGGAACCCAGAAAAGGATCCAGGATGAGATCACCTTTTTCGGAGGTATAGGCCAGGATTTTTCTGATGATCTCAGAGGGCAGTTTTGTGGGTGTCTTCAAATCTCCGTGCCAGTACTCCCGCCGAATGGTCCACACATCTTCCAGATCTTCATAGCGCTTGCTCCGTCCCCGCTCCGTGCGATCCCGCGGGCCATAACGTGCATTGTGGAAGAACTTGCGTTCCTTTTCGTTCTTGCAAAGATAGAGACAATGATAATGAGAGCTTACAAAGCGGTACTTGCAGACTACGCCGAACTGATACTTCCAGATGATATGGTTGACGGTTATGAAACCGAGATCATCAGCGGCAACGAGAATATCCTTGAGGTTGGTCCAGCCGGAAAAGACAAAGGCTGCGCCCGATTCCTTGAGCACGCGCCGTATCTGAGTCATCCAATTGCGGGTGAAGCATGGGTATTCTTCGGGGAGAATTTCCTGATACCCATCAATCACCAGTGAAGCGTGCCGGTTGTAACTTTCCTGTTGTGATGTGAAGGAGATGGCGAAGGGCGGGTCTGTAATGACAAGATCAACAGAGGCATCGGGAAGGCGTGTCATCCCGGTGAGACAATCTTCATTGTAGATTTTATTTCGCACCACATCATTGTCCATGGACGCTCCCTGTCTGATCAGAACCCGCTGTTTTGTGACCGGGGAAGCCAGCACAGAGGCTCTTCTTCTGATTCATCATAGTGATAATGTCCCCCTGATTTCCAGAGAAAGAGAACACGGAGGGCCTGATTCATGGGAAGACTACCTTCCTGCCAGGACTCCAGCCATTTGCGGGCTTCACCTTCTTCTATCACTTTGTTGTTATTTTCATCGGCCGGATGCAAAGGCTCCGGATCTGATTCCAGGGTGCCCCGAAATTCAATGTCATCCAGATTCCAGCCCGGCCAGATACCGGAATAATCAGTGGGACCCATGACCCAGCGGACCTGCACCTGAGACTGTCCATCGGCAAAATCAGAGAGGTCATAAACACACTCCGTCCAGGCTGTGTCTTCTACCGGACTGTAATATGGATTTTCCCAGACAGTGGTCCACAGCTTTCCGTTATTGCTGACCTGCACGGCTGCGTGATCATAGGGCTTCTGTTCCACGCCCAGCCAGCGCATGAATCGCAAACTGACTCCGGAGGCTTTTGAAAAATCCAGAGGAGTCGTGGTCAGGCTGCGCTCGGGCATATAGTTTTCATAATTGCCCTGCAGGTTATAACCATATACATTGGATCCTGTACAGGCCTTCTGCGGATCGCCGTTGTATGAACCGCCGCCGGCTGGTTTTCCGAAGGCCCAGCCCCGGTCCGTCGTCCAGCCGGGATTACTGTCGAGAGGGAAAGAGTAGAGAAGGGGAGGACTCAGGGTCAGGCTCACTTCCACGGTATGAAGGGCACCGCTCGTTTCGTTGCTTATCCGTATTTCTCCGCTGTAGGGACCCTCTTCCATATGTGTGGCTACAGGGGAAAGACTTGCTGTGAGGGAAAGGGAAGACTGTCCTTCCAGACGGCCGCCATAGCTGGAGAGTTGCAGCCATTCGGGTGCGGTGGCACTCCAGAGCAGAGCCTCCGTACCGGTGTTTTTCAGGAGGAGGGGTTGTTCCGGGCCTTCGGGCGAACCGCCTGTCTCTGCGGAAAAAGCCAGGGCGCCGGGAGAGACTTTCAGTTCGTCGCCATAGACGACCCAGCTGGCGGAGCTGCCGATATAATCCACACCATATTGGACATAACCATAGCCCTGCGTACCCCAGTATTGTCCCCAGGAATTTTGAATGAGCCAGGCATTCTTGGAATCATCCCAACCGATGATGACCACGACATGATCGGGCATTTCCCAGGCTTTGTTTTCTTTCAGATCGTTGTAGACGCCACCCGTATAAGCCACAAAGGATTTGGACATCATCACATAAGAGGCCAGGGGCCCATATTCATAGAGCTTCGCCTTGATTTCATCCACAGAGGGCATGTTGAGAAATGAGCTCAGAGAATCGTGATCCCGAATCCAATAATGATGAGGATAGGGACAGTTGCAGTCATCATCCCGGCCTGTATAGGGACAATCTTTTTCCAGTACAGCACCGGAATCGCCGCATAAATCCTTTTTGTCCTTGAAATATCCCAGTTGGATAAATCCGCCGTTACAGTCGTTTCCGAAGAGTGCGCTGTTGCAGGCCAGCAACCATTGTGCAGAAAGATCGACCCTGTCTCCATCGTGGATTTTGATGGCCCATTCCAATACGGTTGTGGAAGCGAAGGCCCAGCATGCGCCACAATAGCCCTGATCTTTTACCAGAGGCAAAGGGCCGGTGACCTGCTCGCGCCAGTCAAAGCGTGAGGGAAGTGCGGCCTTATGAGGAGGTTCAGTATGAGGAGGGCGTGCAGCCTGTTCCTCCCAGAACTCTTCGGTGAAAACAACATTGCCCAGATATTCCGAAGGGCGTTGCGAGGCTTCGGTGGGTCCGATGGAGAAAGTCCAGCCCCGCTCTTTACTCTGGCGCTCCAATTCCATAAAATCGCTGTCTGTCAGTTGGGCCCGGATTGATGCTGTCACGAGGATTGTTATGAAAAAGACAGAGAGCCACGAAATGTTCGTGAGAGCGAATCGGTTTTTTGCGCAGATATATTTCATGAGACCCTGTTCTGATCCTGATCGTGATAGCGGACCTTGCCCCTATATTATTTATAGTATCAAAGAGGCGAAAAAGAAGCAACTGAAAAAGACGTTTGAATTTGAATTCTCTTCTGCCCCATACTGTCTTTTGGAATAACAAGTCCGGGTTTTCACAGTCACAGAGAGGTTGCGTTCATGTTCAAAACACGTATCACAGAGATGGCCAATGTAAAGTATCCTGTCCTCATGGGGGGTATGCAATGGCTCGCCCGTGCGGAACTCGTTTCAGCCGTTGCCAATGCGGGAGGCCTGGCTTTTCTTACGGCTGTATCCTGTTGCAGCGTGAAAGAGCTTCGTGAAGAAATCCGCAGGACCCGGGATCTGACGGACAAGCCCTTCGGTGTGAATATTTCCATGCTTCCCGTATTGATGCCCGGTGATCTGACGGACGCTTTCATGGATCTGGTCTGTGAGGAAGGGATCCCTGTTGTGGAGACGGCCGGACGGAGCCCGGAAAAATATGTGGACCTGCTTCATGATGCCGGAGTAAAGCTTTTCCACAAGGTTCCGGCTCTGCGTTTTGCACAGAAAGCGGAATCCATCGGAGCGGATGCAGTGATCATTGTTGGTTTTGAATGTGGCGGTCACCCGGGTATGGACGATGTGCCTTCGCTGATCCAGACTCCAGCCGCAGCGGAAACACTGAGCATCCCGGTTATTGCCGCCGGTGGCTATTGTGATGGCAAAGGTTTGATAGCGGCGCTGGCTCTGGGCGCGGAAGGGGTTCTTCTGGGCACACGTTTCATGGCATCGGAAGAAAGTCCCATGCATGATAATTTCAAAGCGTGGATGATCAATGCCCAGGCTACTGATACGATGGTTGTGGAACGATCCATCCGCAATGCGGCCCGGATCATGAAAAATGAGGCGGCCAGAACGGTAGCCCGTATGGAAGCGGAAGGGGCGACTCTGGAGGAATTGTTCCCTGTCATTGCGGGCAGTGTGAGCCGTGAGGCCTATCTGAGCGGTGATCTGGATCAGGGCACGATCGCCTGTGGTCAGGCTGTGGGCCGTATTCGTGAGATCAAGCCTGTGGCGGCCATCATGGCGGATATTATGGATGAGGCGAAAAGCGTGCTTGCCCGGCTGAACAACCTGGCTCAGTCGTAACGTCCAGTGCGGTTATTCTTCAACACGACCAGAAGATCGAGGAACATGCGGCTCGCATCAAAGAGGGGATTGACCTTGGATTGGGGGCTGTTGTACCAGTTCACGGGCAACTCCACGATACGGAGGCCATGCTTTGCGGCAATATATAAAATTTCAGCGTCAAAGCCGAAGCCTTCGATGGTCTGTCGGGAAAAACAGAGTTCCGCAGCCTCTTGTGTGAATCCTTTAAAACCGCATTGCGTATCGCTGTACACCGTCAGTCTGAGCATACGGGCGATGCGGTTGAAGCACCGTCCCATGGTCGTTCTGTACCAGGCCTGGCGTTGATGTATTTTGCTTTCCGGCAGGGCCCGCGATCCGATGAGCACATCGCAGCGCCCTTCCAGCAGATCGTCACAGCGCAAGAGCTCTTCAATGGGTGTTGAGGAATCGGCATCGAAGAAAAAGCGGTATTGCCCTTGTGCTCTGTGGAGCATGCCCTGTCGGACAGCGGCGCCTTTGCCTCTGTTTTCGGGCAATCTTTCCAGATGAAGAGGCGTGGAGGCTCTCTTCTGGAAAGCCTCCACCTGCTCAACAGTCTTATCGTTACTCCCGTCATCGACGACTATGATCTCGGCGGCATAGGGTTGCATCTGAAAAAAAGCATCTGCTTTCTCCAGGGTGTCGACAATGCGCCTTTCTTCGTTATAGGCGGGAATGATGAGCGATATGAACATGGTCTTGCCTGTCAGCGATCAATACATCAGGAGGCCGGTTTGAACCAGATATTCCGGAAGCGCACCGAGTCGCCATGATCCTGGAGCATGAGCGGGCCCGCGGCACTTTCCTGATCACTGAGTCCGCCGGGTGTGGGTCCGGGCAACTCAATATTGTCATGAATCACGATGCCGTTGTGAAGGACATGGAGGCGCGCATTTTTGCTTTTGTTGCCTTCTTCATCAAACTCGGCGGCCGTGAAGGTGATGTCATAGGTCTGCCACTGCAAGGGCGGGAGGATGGCGTCGGCGGAGGGTACAGCCAGAGAATAGAGTCCGCCGCAATGGTTGTCCGCAGGCTCCAGTCCGAAACTGTCCAAAACCTGTATTTCATAGACGCCGAGCAGATAGACACCGCTGTTGCCCCGACCCTGACCCCGTCTTGTGGGTGTGAAGGGCGTCATGAATTCCACATGGTATTCACCGCTTCCGAAAGATTCCAGAGTCTTCAGGTTGCTGCTGCTGACCCTCATGCCGCCATCATCCTGAATATTCCAGACCCGGGGATGACGTTCCCATTGATCCAGATTGTTCCCGTCGAAAAGAACAACAGCTCCTTCCGGTGCGGCCAGGCCCCGTGTGGGCGGATCCAGAAAAGTACGTTTCAGTTCAAAGGTAATGGGCTCTCCCAGATTCTTTTTCGAGGGAGTCAGTGTGCCGGTCATTGTCTCACCCGTTACCGTGGATGCGAGGGAATAATTTCCGCCCCAGGATTCCGCACGGACCAGACGGTTGAAAGAGACAACATCATCTTTTTTCCGTCCTTTCGTTTCCTGACGGAGGAATTCGCCATTCTCATCACCCAGAAACAAAACCAGGGTATAGTTGGCTTTTCCCTGAGCAACGACCTGTGCACGGATGGTACGTCCGGCACTTCCCGGGCTTGTGATGGCGCCCAGATAATTTCCCATGATCCCGTCGTCATCATCGGCCATGGACCAGGGGGCTGCGAGAAGGAGTACAAAAGAAAAAATCAATACCTTGCGCATAGAAACTCTCCTTAATGTATGGGGCGGTTCAGGGCGGGTCCGGGCCCGCTCTATAAAAATACAGAGTTCATACAAAGGCTTCACGAACTGTGACGCAGGCGACAGGCCTGAGCGCTATTTATGAAGCAGTACTATCATACTACCCACAGTGCTTGTCAGTCTAGCAGCTTCGGGAAATTGCAGGCTGGTGAGATCAACTTTACAAAGGGCGGTTGAAAACCTGGCGCAGCCCTAACACCTATCACCCATCACCTGTAATACGTCCCTCGCAGATCCGACCGATCCGTCCGACTCGCCATCGCCCGCGTCATTCCTGCGAAAGCAGGAATGACGCAGGTGAGAGTGTTCTCTTGAGGTTCAGATGGGCATTGAGAAGACATCAGCCCTTCGCCTCTTCTTTCTTAGTGAACCGACCGATCCGTCCGACTCCCCTGAAAGGTCTGATCCCTTCAAGTCTCTTATTTGCCTCAAGACATACCCCCGCCGTCAGCCAATGGGGACATTGGCGTTCCCAGGATGCGCGACTCAAAGTCATCATGCCGCAACCAAGTCAATATATTTTCCGGGACACTATACGCTTTCTGCCAATGTGGAAATTGGCGTTCCCAGGTGCGCGACTCAAAGTCGTCAGCCCTAACACCTATCACCTATCACCTATCACCTATCACCTATAAAACGCCCCTCTCACATCCGTCCGATCCGACTGATTCGACCGATCCGTCCGACTCCCTGGAGACGACTGATCCTCTCAAGTCTCTTATTTGCCCCAGGACATACCCTCCGCCGTCTTTCCGGTTTTTTTCGCGCTGACGACGGCGTACAAAGATGATTACCCGGACAACGCGAAAAAGACGGTCAGTTGTTGCAGAACCTGAGCGCGACGTAAAGACTCGGGTGTATAAAAAGTAGCTGGTCAAAAACAAGATACCATGCCGCAACCAAGTCAATATCTTTCCCAGATCATCATATGCTGTGTGCCAATGTGGAAATTGGC
>LSQX01031319.1_pt1 | contig 11449 bp, 11 predicted proteins | sample 654561 | NCBI WGS metagenome assembly LSQX01 (sample SAMN04489861, study PRJNA283612) | anaerobic digester metagenome | isolation source: 4 biogas reactors fed with cattle manure at either 37C or 55C with and... | place: Denmark: Kongens Lyngby | collected 2014 | reverse complement strand
TACTCCTGCTGGGTGCCCGGCAGGAAGCCGGGGACGTCGACCAGGGTCAGAAGGGGGATATTGAAGGCGTCACAGGTCCGGATGAAGCGGGAGGCCTTGTCGGAGGCATCGATATCCAGGACACCGGCCATGACCCGGGGCTGGTTGGCGATGACGCCCACGCTCTCCCCATTGAGCCGGATGAAACCGGTGATGATATTTTGGGCAAAATAGGCCTGGACCTCAAAGAAGCTGTCAGGGTCGGCCAGCTGGCCGATCAGGGACTTCATGTCATAGGGGCTTCTGGGATCCTGGGGGATGATGGCATTGAGGCTTTCCTGGAGCTCATTGGGATCCAAATTACAGGCCAGCCGCTCTGCCTTTTCCAGATTATTCTGGGGCAGGTAGCTGATCAGGGTCCGGATCTGATCCATACATTGATCCTCATCGGCCGCCCGGAAGTGGGCCACCCCGGAGACACTGTTGTGGGTCATGGCCCCGCCCAGGGTCTGGGCTGAGACTTCCTCGCCGGTCACGGCCTTGATGACCTGGGGACCGGTGATGAACATCTCCGAGCTATTGTCCACCATGAAGATGAAGTCGGTCAGGGCCGGGGAATAGACGGCACCTCCGGCACAGGGTCCCATGATGACCGAGATCTGGGGGATGACCCCCGAGGCCCGGGTGTTGTTATAGAAGATGCGGCCATAGCCAGCCAGGGAATCCACCCCCTCCTGGATACGGGCCCCGCCCGAGTCATTGATGGCGATCATGGGACAGCCTACCTTCATGGCCATCTCCTGGACCTTGACGATCTTGTCAGCATGCATTTCTCCCAGGGAACCGCCGATGACGGTAAAGTCCTGGGCGGCCACACAGACCATGCGGCCGTCGATGGTCCCGTAGCCGGTGACCACCCCGTCGCCCGGGGCCTCCTTGGTCTCCATGCCGAAGAGATTGGCCCGGTGTTTGACGAAGAGGCCGGTCTCCACGAAGCTCTTGTCGTCCAGGAGTGCCTGGATCCGCTCCCGGGCCGTCATCTTGCCCCGCTGGTGCTGGCGCTCGATGGCTGCCGGCCCCCCGCCTCCGGTCAGGCTCTCCTTGATCTTGACCAGTTTTTCTTGTTTTTCAGTCAGCAAAGCTCTGCCCTCCTTGGCTTATGGCTCTATTTTTTGAACTTGTCCGGAATATCATAAAGGCCTCCCGACCATTCAACCAGCTCCTCCAGGGAGCGGGCGGCCAGGCGGTCATGAGTAGCGGTGGCCGGGTCAATGCCCAGGTCCTCCGGCAGGGCGATCTTGCCGGTCTTGCGAAGTTTTTCCACCAGGGCTTTGTCGGCGTATTCGCCTACCGGGGTCCCCTGGGCCACGGCCCCGATCAGCTGGGTCCGCTCATCCGGGCTGTCGGCCTGATAGAGATAGGCGATCCCCTGTTCGGTCACGATATGGGTGACATCCTCCCCGTAGATCATGACAGGGGGGGCGTCAAAGCCGGCCTCCTTGCCGATCTTGACGGCATCCAGCTCGGGCACGAAGTTGTGGCCGAAACGGCCCTGGCTGGCCAGCATCTGGACCACCAGCTTCTTGCCAGGGATCAGGGATCGGCCGGGACGGGGCATCATGTCCAGGTAGGCCGGTGAGCTGTGACGGCGGCCCCGGGTGTCGTGGCCCATATTGGGGGCCCCGCCAAAGCCGGTCAGGCGGCCAGAGGTCACGGTCGAGGAGTTGCCCAGATAGTCCATCTGCAAGGTGGCCCCTAAGAAGAGATCGATGCCGTAAAGGCCGGCGATCTGGGCGAAGGCCCGGTTGGACCGCAGGGTCCCGTCGGGACCTGTGGGGAAGATATCGGTCCGGGCGGCCGTATAGCGCTCCATCCCCTTCTCACCCCCGAAGGCGAACATGGTCTCCACCCAACCCCGCTCCATGGCCGGGATCATGGTGGGATGGGGGTTCAATACCCAGTGCTTGGCAATCTTGCCCTTGAGGCCCAGTTCCTCCCCATAGGTGGGCAGGAGGAGCTCGATGGCGGCCCCGTTGTAGCCGATGCCGTGGTTGAGGGACATGACCTGGTGCTTGGCGTAGATGCCCTTGATGGTCATCATGCCCATGAGGATATGCTGGTCCCGGATCTTCATGGGATCCCGGGTGAAGAGGGCCTCCATCTGATAGGGTTCATCGGCCAGGACAATCAGGTCCACCCAATCGCCGGGGATATCCACCCGGGGGAGTTGACCCCTTTCCACGATTTCATTGGCCTGGACTACGACCACGGCCTGATGGAAGGCGGCTGCCTCGACCAGGGTGGGGGTGTCCTCGGTGCTGTAGCCGGTGAAAAGATTGCCGTCGGGATCGGCCTTTTCAGCCGCCACCAGGCAGATGTCGGGCACCAGATCCACAAAGAGCCGGGAATAGAGTTCCAGGTAGGTGTGGATGGCCCCGATCTTGAGTTTATTGTCAGCCAGCATCTGGGCCAGGCGGACGCTCTGGACCCCTGCATAGGCGAAGTTGATCTCTGAGGCGATGCCCTTGTCAAAGACATCCAGGTGTTCATCCCGGGAGACCGAGGGGATCATCATGGTGACCCCGTTGACCTTGGCCGGGTCCACCCCGGTCAGGGCCTTGGCCAGGAAGCTGGCTTGTTTCTGGTTGTCGCCCTCGATGATGACCCGGTCGCCCGGCCGCATGAGGGCCTCCAGGGCCTGGGAAATGGACTGGGTCCGGATCTGCTTATGGTCCACAAAGGCCGACGCGCCTTCCAGACGCTGGACCTTCATATCACGCCTGCTATGCCAATTCATGGGATATCCTCCTTTTGACTGCCGACCCCTCCCTGGGGCCGGATTATGTGAAATACGCCTGATTCAAGCATTTGAGATCCACTTCTCTCCTTTCAAAAGCTATCAGACCACCCGGTCAGCGTCAAATACAAAAGACCCCACCATAGATAACATTCTTGTTATATTTGGACCTGTATACTGGGACCATGACCCTGACCTTGGATGAAAGTGAAAAAGCCCTGGACCTCATGGTCCAGGCCCTGCCTCCGGAGATCTTCCAGGACTTGAATGGAGGGGTCCTCCTCAAGGAGGAGGCCAAGCTCCATCCCCGCCGCCTGGCCGATGACCTCTATATCCTGGGCGAATACTACCGGGACCCCATCTTCGGCCGCTATGTGGTCATCTACCACGGCTCCCTATGCCGGGTTCTGGGCCAGGCCAGCCCCCAGCGTTTTCGGGAGGAACTGGAAAAGGTCTTGAAACACGAATTGACCCATCATCTGGAGCACCGGGCCGGTGAAAGGGATCTGGAAATAGAGGATGAGCGCCAGCTGATCCACTACTATGCCAGCCATCCCCTGGGTGAGGGGCAAGTTTAGCTGTCTTTGGCCTTTTTGGCCTTGTCAATGAAGGAAAATTTCCGATTCCAGTAGGCCCCGCCAGCCACCCATTCGGACATGGCATGCTTGGCGCCCAGGACCTGCTTGTAGTCCTTGAGCTCAGAGCTGCAGGCTTCAAAGAGGCGGTCGCCCATCCAGGCAGGGACGAAGTCGTCATCGGCCCCGTGGAAGATCTGCAGGGGAACCCGGGCCCTGGCCACCTGGGTCAGGGGGGTGGGATCCTTTTTCTTGTAACCCATGAAGAGAAAAAAGAAGGCCAGGGTAGCCCCGAAGGAGAGGGTCCGGATCAGGGGGTTGAGGCCCCGGATCATCCAGCGGCCCTGTTCCAGGAGGGAGCTGTAGCCGCAGTCGGCCAGGATGGCCAGGACATCGTCAGGCAGGTCCTCATCCCCGCTGGCCGTCAGGACATTGGCCGCCCCCATGGAGAGGCCGTCCAGGATGAAATAGTCGACCGGTCCCTCCTTCTCCCGGATCATGTCCATCCAGGCATAGAGGTCCTTGCGGTAGCGGCAGCCCAGGTCGATCCTCTTGCCCCCACTCTCCCCATGGCCCCGAAGGAGGGGCATGAAGACAGACAAGCCGGCCTCCAGATAGGTCAGGGCGGCCGGGGACCGGGAATAATGGACATCCCGCCAGCCGTGGACCAGGATGACGCAGGCCTTGTCCTGGAAGCGGGCATCTTCCAGGTCTTGAGGGGCAGGAAAATAATGGCCGGTCAGGCTTATCCCCTCCCGCTTCAGTTGCCAGGTCTGGTGATCCTGGTCAAAAAGCTGGTCACGGGCACTGCTGGCGGCTTCGGTACGGGCCAGGACGTCAGGGCTGGCGCCGGCCGTCTGCAGCTTGGCGTCAGACTCGGCCCGCCGGCTGGCATAGGCGAAAAGCTGCCAACCGATCAGGAGGACATACCAGGCAAAGGCCAGGGTCAGGGCGACAGCTGCCAGAATCAGGACCCGGGCGGCCAGGGATAAGGCCATGACGGTCAGGAACATGAAAGGACCCCTTCCTAGGCCCGGATATCCGGGCTCTCCATCCACTTGCCCTTCAAGTATAGACCAGCCGCGAAGAGGATGATGGCGGCATTGGAGGCCAGCATGGAAATCCAGACCCCGGTGGGCCCCAGGTCGGTGAAGTAACGGAAGGCCCAGATCATGGGCAGGCGGATACCCCAGAGCCTGAGTATGGACATGTAGGCCGCATAGCGGGGGTAGCCGGCCCCCGAGAAGATACCCGAGAAGGCATCAAAGTAGCCCATGAAGGGGGTCATGAAGACATTGAAGAGGTTGTAGTCCAGGGCCAGCTTCCAGACCAGGTCAGCCTCAGCCCCCGACTCCCGGATGAAGAGGGAGAGGGCCGGATAGCGGAGGAAGACCAGGATCAGGCTGCCGGCTGCGGCCATGATGGTAATGGCCCTGAAGGCCGCCCGGTTGAAGGCCTTGACCCGGTCAAGCTGCTTGGCCCCCATGTTCTGGCCCACAATAGCGGTCAAAGAGCCCCCGATGGCCCCGGTGGGCTGCATGATAAAGGAGGCGATCCGGTTGACGGCGGCATAGGCGGCGATGGTGGCATCCCCATAGGCCGCGATTTCCGCATTGATCATGGTGAAGCCCAGGGCGGCAGAAGCCTGGCCCAGGGCGGTGGGAAAGCCCCTTTTCATTAATTCGACGAAACGGCCCCAGGACAATTTGATCCGGGTCAACCGGAGCCGGATGTCATTGTGGGGCGAATAGATGGCATAGGCCCCCATAAGTACCCGGACCACCTGGGAGAGAACCGTGGCCAGGGCGGCCCCGGCGATGCCTAGCCCCAAGCCCGGCAGGCCCAGGATGGGGTCCTTGTCAAAGATGAAGAGGGGGTCCAAGAGGGCGTTGAGGACGGCCGACCCGGCAGAGATCCAGGTGGTGATCCGGGTCTTGCCCTGGGCACCCAGGATAGCGAAAAAGGAAAGGTAGACCATCTCAAAGATGAAACCGGCCATGAGGATGGAAAAATAGATGGAGGCATAGCGGCCCAGATCCCCGGTTCCCCCCATCCAGCCCACAATGGTGGGGGCCAGGATATAGCCTGCTATGGAGAAAACGACCCCCAGGGTCAGGCAAAAATAAAAGATATGGGAGGCATAGGATTCGGCCCGGGGCTTGTCCCCTGCCCCGATCAGCTGGGAGATGATGGCGGTGCCGGCAATGGCCACACCGATACCCAGGGCCACAAAGAGATAGTGGGGGGGCCAGACGAAAGAGGTGGCCGCAAATTCCACCAGGGAGAGCTGGGCCACCCAGAGGCCATCGGCCAGGTTATAAAGGGAATTGATCAGGTTGTTGATCATGAGGGGGACCGCCACAGTAAATAGTACCGGTGTGATGGGCCCCTCCAGGATATGCCTGTCTTTAATTGTCTCCGTTGTCAAGGATCTCTCCGCAACTCACTGCCTCTTCATGACCGACATCGTCCAGGCAAGAATTTAACCAAAAAAATTTATCTTGACTCAGTCTATCACTATTTGAGAAAAAGGTGACCGGACCGGTCACCAGGGCAGGCCTCAGGTAGATCCCCCCTGCCGCCTGAAAAAGAGGGCCAGGAGGAGGATGGCCAGGAGGGCAATGATATACCACCAGGTATTGGCCTGCTCACGCTTGCCGCTGCAGCCGGCACAGCCCATGTCTTCCTCGGGGCAGGTCTGGCAGTCCGGCTCCTCCGGCTGATCCAGCTGATCTTCCGACTCCGGGGTCAGTTGGTTTTTGTCTTTATCTGTCATGGTATGGCCTTTCTGTCTTTTTTCTCATTATAGACTTTTTGCCGAAACAGGCCTTTTAATTGTGACAGATGCGACAGGAATCATTCCCCTGCCTTTTCATCATTGTCTCCTTGGGAGCGGAGCCGGTCCTCCAGCTGGCGGGCCGTCAGGTCGACCCCCGGGTAGCTGCTGACCCTGCGGATGGAGGGCAGGACCAGAAGGGAGGCCAGGAGGGCCCCCAGGCCGCCGGCTATCAGGTCTGTCATGGTATCGATCAGGCCGGGGCTGGACCGGTTGCTGACCAGGATCAGGGCCTCCCATTGGAGGGGGGTCAAGTCCGACTGCCAGCGCTGCATATTCATGCCCAAAAAGCTGTCAGCGGTAAATTCGAAGATCTCCCAGACGGCCCCGCAGGCCAGGGAGAAGACAAAAGAAAAGAGAAAGAAGACCCGGGGATTGATCTGGCGGATCAGGTCGGGCTCCCGGATCATGGAGACCAGGAGGCTGAGGCCGGCCAGGGAGAAGAGGGCCCCGGAGGCAAAGTGCAGCATGGTATCCCACCAGGGGAAGCGCTGGTAGAAATTCAAAAGATTGCCCAGGAACATGGCCAGGAAGATGAAAAGGATGAAGGCCAGCTGGAGGCTGGCAGGCACCATCATGATGTCCCGGTAGCTGAGATAGTCGGGCACATAGGTCAAAAGGAAGGCGATCAAGGCCGTCAGCCCGGCCAGGATCCAGCTGGAGGCAGGCGGCCGGCCGGTAAAAGTCATCCAAAGACCACCTGCCAGGGCGGCGGCCGAAAAGAGGCTGAAGGTCAGGCGGACCAGGCGGATCAGGGGATGTTTTTTGTCCAAGATTGGCTCCTTTATTTGGTCTTGTTCACAATTTGTTTGTGATTATTTCCCTGGTTTATTGTAATCTAGTATATAAGAAGGACAGGGAGGTCCCTGAATGATAGGAAAACATATCGGTCCGTTTCTCTTGCAGGGGGACGACCCCCTTATGATCGACTCGGCACATTGCGCCACAGTCCGCACAGAGAATACCCTGATGCATGCCATGTTACTTCTCTCCAGTGTTGGTTTCACTTCGGTTCCCGTTCTAGACGATTCATCCCATCTGGCAGGTGTCATTGGCATGCCGGCCATTTTCAACGGCATCCTGGGGGATGACAATTACCAGTGGGACTATCTGGATGAAAGAAAGGTCAAGGAGGTCATGGACAGGGAGGTGCCCCAGGTCTATACCGACTCACCCCTGGAGGATATTCTCCGCCTCCTGGTCAATGCCAACTACCTTTGCGTGACTGACCGGGAGGGTCTTTTCAAGGGCATCATTGCCCGTAAACAGATCCTGGTCCGCCTCAACCGCCTGGCCCATGAATTCGAGATCCAATACAAGGTGGAGCCCCGGGAGACCGGCGCCGAGCTGAGGTCGGCTGCCCCTTCCAAGGTCCGCCCCCTCAAGGGCCTTTAAGGCTCTCTATCTTCCCTGGCCAGGGAGGTGCTGGCTACAAGATCGACCCCCAGACCCAGAACATTTGATATGAGGACCTGGCCCCGGTCAAGCGGGGCCTGAACCCGGACCTGGCGGATGGCGTCCATGACCGCCATGATCCGGTCCTTGGGCAGGGGTCCCGACAGCTTGACAGGCAGGACGGGCTGGTGGGGGGAATCAGTTTTGACAGTCGAAGACAGGGTCCGCATGGGCCGGGTCATCTCCCTCAAGGCAAAGTCCCGGCCTTTTGGGCAGAGATTGCCCTGGACCAGGAACTGGTCCCCTTCCTGCCGGATTTCCAGCAGGCAGGAGACAGGGCAGACAAGACAGGTCATCTGTCTCATAAAGGCCTCCCTTCAATATCAAAGGTCAGCCGGCTGTCCGGCTCCAGGTCCCAGGCGGCCAGATCCAGGGCCAGGCTTTCCATCTGGGGCGGGTGGAGGGCCGGATAGGCCTTGCGGGCGACTTCCTGGCCATTGAGCCTGATCACCAGGGCAGACTTGCCCCAATCCTCCCGACTCCTGAAATAAAAGACTGTCTCTGGGCCCAGGGTCTCCAGGCGGATGGTCTGGGGAACCAGGGTCTGCAGGGCCTGGCCCTTTTCCAGGGTCAGACAGGTCCGGGGGCCCGGCTGGTAGAGGGCGGCCGCCCTCCCCGCCGCCTGGCCCGATTGGGAGACATAGTCCACCAGGTCATTGACATGAAGGGCATTGCCGCAGGAGAAGACTCCTTCCAGGGAGGTCATGCCCTCCTGATCGCAGACAGGACCCAGGCTGGCCGGATCCAGGCGGATCTCCAGGCTTTCGGCCAATTCATTTTCCGGAATCAAGCCCACCGACAGGATCAGGCAGTCGCATTCAATGACGCTTTCAGTGCCCGGGATGGGCCGGAGTGACTGGTCGACCCGGGCCACTTCCACGGCCGTCAGCCGGTCCTCCCCCAAGACCCGGGTCACGGTGGAGGATAAATGGAGGGGGATGTCAAAATCGTCCAGGCACTGGTGGAGATTGCGGGCCAGGCCCGAGGGCCTGGATTTGGCCTCATAGACGCCCAGGACCTGGGCCCCTTCCAGGGTCAGGCGGCGGGCCATGATGAGGCCGATATCCCCGCTGCCCAGGATCAGGCAGCGGCGGGTAGGCATCTGGCCCAGGAGGTTGACATAGTACTGGGCGGTCCCGGCAGTCAGGATGCCTGAGGGCCGGGTCCCATGTATGGCCACCTGGCGGGCGGTCCGCTCCCGGCAGCCGGTGGCCAGGACCAGGGCCCTGGTCTCAAAATAATGGAGACCCTGGCGGTTGACGGCAGTCAGGCGAAAACCGGAATCGCTTTTTTCGATCCGGGTCACAAAGGTCTGGGTCAGGGTCTCTATATCCCGGGCCTCCACTGCCTCCCGGTCCCGGTCGGCATATTCAGGCCCGGTCAGGGCCTCCTGGAAGCGGAGGAGGCCAAAACCATCATGGATGCACTGCTTGAGGACCCCGCCCAGGCGAGCTTCCCTCTCGATCAGGAGGGTCCGGGCGCCCGCATCATGGGCGGCCAGGGCAGCTGCCATGCCGGCAGGCCCGCCCCCGATGACGATGACTTGGTAATCATTCATGGCCTGGCCTCCTTGGTCTCCCCGTAAGTGATAACAGACAGGGGGCCCTCCTTGCGGACCTGGTCCAGTCTCATACCCCTCTCCCGGGCGATGATATCGGCCAGGAGGGGGCCGCAAAAACTCCCCTGGCAGCGGCCCATACCCGGCCGCAGCCGCCTTTTGATGGCGTCCATAGTCGGCACCTGGAGGGGAGACCTGAGAGCATCCAAAATCTCCCCCTTGCTGATCTCCTCACAGCGGCAGATGATGAGGCCATAGTCGGGATTGTCCCGGATCAGGGCCGCCCGCTCCTCATCCGGCAGGCTGGCCAGGCGGGGGGGCGCCTTGCGCCGGGCATGGAAATCGGGATTTTCCTGGACTTCTTCCCCGGCCGACAGGTAGTCGACGGCCCAGGCGGCCACATCCTGGGCAATGGCCGGGGCTGCCGTCAGGCCCGGGGACTGGATGGCGGCCGCCTCAATGATGTTGTCGGTGAAAAGGCCCTTTCGGACCACAAAATCCTCTTCATAGCTGGGGGCCCGGACCCCGGTGAAATAGGCGATGATCTGGCTGTCATCCAGGTCCAGGGCCACTTTTTTCTGGACCTCCATGATGGCCTCCACCTCCGGCCGGTAGCTGGCCGTGTCTTCCCGGCAGGGTGTCTCCACGGCATTGGGGCCCAGGAGCATATTGCCGGCCAGGGAGTGGATGAGGCCTATGCCCTTGGTCGTGCTGGTCAGGGCCTTGCGGATGTCCTTGAAGACCCCCAGGGGGCCCCTGGACCTCTGGTCGGGCGGCAGGCTGAAAGGGGACCTTTCCATGCTGGTCCTAACCATGTAGCCGGCCTTCTTGTCTGTGATGATGTCGGTCCCCCGCCGGGGGTGGATGGTAAAGGTCCTGTCCCCGGCCATGTCGGCCATGACATCGGCATAGACACCGGCGGCATTGATGACCAGCCGGGGGTAGAGCCTGCCCCGGTTGGTTTTGACCGACCGGATCAGGCCGCCCTCTGTCTCCATACCCAGGACGGCTGTCTCCAGGCAGATCCGGACCCCGTTCCGGACAGCATTCTCGGCCAGGGCCACGGTCATCTCCATGGGGCTGGTCAGGCCTCCACTGGGCATATACATGCCCCCGATCACATAGGGGGGCAGGCAGGGTTCATGGGCCAGGAGTTCTTTACGGTCCAGCCAGACAACCCCCTGGATCCCCATTTTCCTGCCCCGCCAGGCCAGGAACTTGACCAGGAGCTTCTCCCAGGGCCGGCTGCAAAGGAGGGCCTGCCCCTTCTGCTCGAAGGGGACGTCCAGTTCCCGGGAGAGGCCGGCATAGAGCTTGTTGCCCCGCAGATTGTAGTGGAGTTTTTGGGAATGCCGGGGGAAATTGATGCCCACATGGATGACCCCCCCATTGGCCTTGGAGGCCCCGGAGGCCACATCGGGTCCCTTTTCCAGGAGGAGGGTGTCCAGCTTCCACCTGGACAGTTCCCGGGCGATGGCACAGCCGGTGATGCCCCCGCCTATGATGAGGACCTGGGGTGTCTCCCCTTCCAGGCTCAGGTCCTGGTCCTTGGGCAGGCGGGCCTTGTCCTCAAAGCCCTTGAGTTTGATGTCATTGATGACCCCATGGTAGTGTTTTTTGTCCACGGCCAGATGGCCGGCCTTGACCACCATCTCCCAGTCATCCAGCTGGCCTTCCAGGACCAGGCAGCCCCGTTCCTCCCGGACCTCAATGGCCGGAGACAGCTTTCTGATCTTTCTTTTAATACGCTTTAATGGACTGAACAAGAATACTTTCCCCGCTATTTGGCCAATTCTTCCCTGATCTTCCTTTGTAATCCAGGTATCTCGCTGTCGATATTCCAGATGGTCAGGCGGAAGATGAGGAAGGGAAGCCGCCAGCGGGCCACCTCCTGGTCGGTCAAGCCGGTCTTCTTCTTGTAGTCGGCATAGTATTTGCGGCAGACTGTTTTGCGGATGGCCTCCAGGGCGGCCCCGGCCAGCTTGCTCATGCCGGGGATCATCTCTCCTTCATTGAGGAGGAAGAGGGTGGCCGCCACATCGGCCGCCGGGACGCCGGCTGAGGCCGTCATCCAGTCGATGATGGTGGTCTGGGATTTGCCGTCCGACATGATGTTGTCGGGATGATAGTCCAGATGGAGGATATGTTTACCCTCGGGCAGGGCCTCCAGCCTGTCCAGGCAATGGGCCTTTTCTTCCGGGGTCAGAAATTCCATGGGTTCCCGGTCCAGGGCCTCCTTGACAAAACCC
>LSQX01220034.1_pt1 | contig 11450 bp, 6 predicted proteins | sample 654561 | NCBI WGS metagenome assembly LSQX01 (sample SAMN04489861, study PRJNA283612) | anaerobic digester metagenome | isolation source: 4 biogas reactors fed with cattle manure at either 37C or 55C with and... | place: Denmark: Kongens Lyngby | collected 2014 | reverse complement strand
AGATGTGTATAAGAGACAGCTATGTTTCAAAAGCGGTTTTAGATGCAGAAGATTCGGTTTTGACGAATAAATACGCAGAGGGTTACCCATACCGTCGTTATTATGGAGGATGTCAATTCATCGATGAAATCGAAATCCTCACTCAAGAGCGATTAAAAAAACTGTTCGATGTCCAATACGTAAACGTTCAACCTCACTCTGGCTCACAGGCCAATATGGCGGTCTTCATGGCTTTATTAAATCCAGGCGATCGAATTTTAGGAATGTCCCTTGATGCAGGTGGACATCTCACTCACGGTTATAAACTCTCATTTTCAGGAATTAACTATGAAGCATTTTCTTATGGCTTAAATCCGACGAGCGAAGAACTCGACTACGATGAAATCGAAAAAATCGCTTTAAAAGTCCGCCCAAAAATGATCATCGCTGGGGCTTCAGCTTATTCACGAAAGATCGATTTTAAAAGATTTAAGGAAATCGCCGACAAAGTCGGAGCGTATTTATTTTGCGATGTCGCTCATATCGCTGGCTTAATCGTCACCGGTCTTCATCAAAATCCTTGCCCATACGCTGACGTCGTCACTTCTACAACTCATAAGACTCTACGCGGACCACGCGGAGGCATCATTCTCACGAATAATCCTGAAATCGCCAAGAAAATCGACCGAGCGGTTTTTCCTGGCAGTCAAGGTGGGCCTTTGATGCACATCATCGCTGCTAAAGGTGTTGCCTTTTTAGAAGCACTTGACCCTTCTTTTAAGGTCTACCAAGAACAAGTGATCAAAAATGCTTTTGCCTTAAGTGAAGAGTTTAAAAAACTCGGTTATAAAATCGTCAGTGGCGGAACGGACAATCATCTGTTGATCGTCAAAGTTTATGAAAAGACTGGCCTCACCGGAAAAGAAGCTGAAAATCTCCTTCTTGAAGTCAATATCGTGACGAATAAAAATACGATTCCGCTTGATAGTTTACCGCCTTTAATCACCAGTGGAATTCGCCTTGGATCTCCAGCGATGACTTCACGAGGTTTAAAAGAAAAAGACTTCGTTGAAATCGCTAGAATCATCGACGCTGCCCTCACGAAAAAAGAATCGCTCGACGAGTTAAAAGCGCGCGTCAAAGCGATTACCGATCGTTATCCTTTGTGGTATTAATTATCTTTTCTTTTCTTTTTAAGAAAAATCACATTCATCGAGACTAAAACTCCCGAAATTGTCAATAATGTAATCAATAAAATTGGACTCGGACTCATAAAAGAAGACACAAAATTCTTGTTTTCCCCACCGCTGATATTCAATCCGAGGAAATCTTCATAACCGTATTTAGTGACAATTAAAATATAACGTTCAAGGAGGTCTTGATAAGCACTTGAGGAAAGCAATTCCTGTGCCTCAGCGACCATCGCTTGATATTCAGTTTTTAAAATGTTCCAAGTCGTCAGCTTCACATCGTAAATTAGACATTCTTCATGACTTAAATCCATGAAATAATCATAATAGGCATCAGCTTGTTCAGAAGCGGAAAACTTTAGAGTTTCGCCGCTTTTAAAATTGATTTTGATCGTCGCTTGTAAATTTTTATTCGAAATATCAATTCTAAAATAATCGGAATTACTCGGCGCAGTGACTGTCGCTGTTGTCCCACCTGTTGAAGTGCTTAAATTCTTAAATACACTGACTCCAGAAGTCGAAGAAATGACACTGCTTGCAAAACGGAAATCTTGCACCGCAGCGGCACTACCACCGGTCACATAATTCATTTCAATTGAGGCGATATCATTAAGCGGATCTTTATTATAAATATAGCCACTAGAGCTAATAAATAGATTACCATTATAATTTCTCAGTCCCTTCCCACTGAATTCAAAGTCACCAAACGCAATGCTCGCATAATCTGAAGTACTTCCTGTCGATAAAGAAGGATCTGCATTAGTCCCATTTAAAGTGAGACTCACATCATTTAATTGCCCGCTTCCTTGCGTGGCACCGACATTAGTCACGGTGATATTCACCGACGCACTTAATGAAGCATAAGAGAAAATAAGTGTCACTGGACCTAAAGTATTTGTTCCTCCGCTCACTAGCGTGAGGTCGTTTCCGTCTAATTGAGTAATCGTTCCATCACTTGCTTTATACGAAGCAGATAAATGCGCTAGATCGAGTTCTTCTTTAAAGGTATATGATTTTTTAAATCCCGAATCATCGAGATTCAATTCTGGAGTATAACTGATCGGTTCATTTACTGTGAGCAAAATCGTATCGGTAAAATCACCGTCTTCAGTCGTGATTGTAATCGTCGCACTACCTTTTTTAAGAGCGCTGACAAGTCCGGTTGAACTAACGCTAGCAATCGTCGAATTAGAACTCATAAAAGAAACGTTTTTATTCGTCGCATCATTTGGTAAAACTTGATAAGCGAGTTGTGAAGTATTACCGATTGTTAAATTCAGCGATGAAAGAGTGAATTCAACCCCACTCACCGCAATCGGATCAGCAATTAGTTCTTCATATTCAATTTTTATGTCACAAATATAAATGCTATTAGTCGTCACTGAAACTTCGATTTGAACGTAACCACTTTTTAAGGTCTCTGGAATAAAAGGAGTCGTGTTTCTTTTAGTGGTTCCTCCGGCCGTCGTCACCGAAAAAGAATCTATGAGAGTGCGTGAAGAAGTATTGTTAGGATTATCTAAAAGATAAACATTGATCGTTCCCGCTCCTTTAGAGGTGTTTGTCGCATAGCCGACTACGAGTGAAGATATGTTTTCAAATGAACGAGGAGAAATCGCATTAGCACCCGTAGAACCAGTCGTGACTTGCACTCCTGAATTCAAATATCCCGCTCCAGCTTTCTTGTTTGTCCAGCTAGTTGGAGAGGCTCCCCAAGTTGAATTTGTAAATGTATAAGTCAAAGTTTGACTTTCAGAATATCCAACCGAAACGATAACGCTATCGCTTAATGAACCATTTTTCGCACTCGCGGTAATCGTCGCTGTTCCTTTTTTTAATCCGCTGACAAGACCAGAAGAATTGACCGACGCTACTGATGAATCACTACTTGAAAAAATGACATCATCTAAGGTTGCATAAGAAGGCGATAAAGAAAGACTTAGAACTTTCGATCCGCCAATTGATAAAGAGAAGTTATCATCTTGAATGTCTAAACTCGTCAAGGTGACTTCGCCACTCGGCTTGGTGACAGTCACCGTGACGCTATCTTCAAAAGAACCATCATCGGTTAAAACACCGATTGTAGTCGTTCCGATATTTATTCCTCTTACGAGTCCGCTATCTTCATCGACCGTGGCAATATTGTCATCATTAGAAATAAAAATTCGATCTTGATTAGTAGCATTGCTCGGAATGATATTTGCGGTTAAATAAGCAGTTTCCCCAATCGCTAAATTAAGCGAACTTGGAGAGAGACTGACACCAGTGACCGGAACATCGTTCATAAAACTTGATAAATCAAGTCTTCCATAGCCAAAAGTCGCATCAGGTCCACTCTCTCCTAAATCGAAGGCAGTGGATTTGATTTTCTCATCGATTCTCGCTGGAGTGACCAACGGATTTTTTTGTTTATATAAAGCGATTGCACTAGCGACTAAAGGTGAAGCAAATGAGGTCCCCTGTGTTTCGACATAACTTTCAGAACTTCCAATATCAGTCACATAGACACTTCCAGGGGCGACGATGTCGACGTTATTTAAACCGAGGTTTGAATAACCTGCAATAGTCGTCGAGGATTTTCTTGTTAATGCTCCAACAGAAATGACATTGGCATTCGCTCCTGGATATGAACTATAGGTCGTTTTATCATTACCGGCGGCAGCGACAATAGTGACACCTTTATTAAAAGCGTAATCGATCGAACTTTGAAAATAAGTGCTCGCTCCGCTGATCCCTGTAATTGCTTTTCCACTATAAGGACTCGTGAAACTATCTTCATAAGCGCCGATGGACATGTTGATGATATCCGCTCCATTATCTGCCGCATATTTTATCGCTGCGTCAATTTCTGTAAAATAGTAATTCGTCTTTAAAATCAATAAATTCACATTTGGACTTAACCCGGCGGTTCCGATTCCATTAACCAAAGCTCCAATTGTCCCAGCGACATTAGTCCCGTGGCCATTTTCGTCTTTGAGAATTAAAAGTCCATGAGTTGAGACTTTACTCGTGACGATATTTGAATAGTAAGAACCGGTTTCTTGGATATATGCTGAGGTGCTGAGAATATTTGTATTCACCCCATTAAAAAAATCGACATGAGAAGGATTGATCCCAGAATCGATGACCGCAACTGTCACTCCATCTCCTCGATAAGAATCTAAAACTGTTCCTCGATTTAAATAATCGAATTGAAATTGACTAGAAAATTTTGGTTCACCATTTAAAGCGTCATAAGCTAGTGGCATCACTTTAGCGGTGATAAACGGATCTTTTTCACGACTTTGAGAAGAGAAAGCGTTTCCATTTGAAATAATTAGCGCACTCAGTAAAAGAGGAAAGAATAATAATTGTTTTTTCATAATTGCACGTATTTTACCATAGTAAACAAATATTAAAAAAGAAATTTACTCATCCGTATTTTGAAAATTGTCAAATGATGAGTAGTATTCGAATCAAATTACTCTCTTATTCATATAAAAATTCTTGTTTGTTATAATGAAAAACGGAATTTTAAAAAAATAAGAGAGAGGGACGAAGATGAAAAAGAAATATGCAGTTTCTGTCTTGAGTGTGTTCACGCTCACACTCGGTTTAATGACCTTGATGAGCAATGTCAATTTTAATAAGTTAAAAACATTTGGTAACGCATATGATGAAATCAACTGCGATTATTATTTTGATCCTAATAATGGCTATACTTCGATTTACGAAATAGTGGAAAATCTCAATTACGGAGACACGACTTCTTCATATAAAACCTGGGGCACTGTGACAAGGGTTTTTGGTGGTTCTTCTTCTTCGAATCCCTATCCTAATTTCTATATTCAGAGCACGGATAAATATCATAATGTCGCTGGAGTTTTGATTTATAACTGCCCCGTTAGCGTTTCAATTGGAAACGTGATCACAATCAGTGGAACCCCGATTCTTTACAATAATCTTCCTGAATTCTTAAATCCTTCTAGTGGTGATATCACAATTGATTTTCTGACGAACAAATCTCCAGTTCAACCTTTTGAAACTCCGTCTTCATTTTGGCAAAATGGAACCGACTTTAATTCAAGCGAATTTTTAAATGCGGCCTCGATGGGAACTAGGCTCGTGACGATTAAAAATGTCAATTTATATTTCGTCGGTTATGGAAATAATAATTATGCATTATTCGATAATGATGCGACGATGGTCCCTTTTTATTATCCACTTCTCACCAATACTAATGAAATTCACGACCGGATTTATGCTTGTCAATATGAGTTTACTCATAAGTCATATAATGTGACCGGAGTCTTGCAGAGTTTTATCAATGCCTCTCAAACGAGTGCTTCTTTACAACTTCTCATTCGCGATGTTAACGATATCGTCGAATCAACTAGCGGAGGTGAAGGAGGAGAATTAGATGATTATTCTTTGACCATTGATAGCTCTAATTTCTCCTCGAGCAATTCTTATAATACGGGTAATTATGGAGCGACCTCTGTTTCTTCTTATACTTTTGAATATTATCGAACGGTTAAAAGTTATGACGGGTCTTTTATCACGCTTTTACCGTATCTTGAAACCTATGGCGAAGGGACTGAACCAGGAGCGATTTATAATACCTGACCAATCGTAGGGATAAATGAAATTAAAATTACTTATAAGACCGCTTCCAATAGTGGAATTGCACCTTCTCTTTTATATGGTCTAAATGGATTTGAAGAGACTTATGATTTACCTTTAGCAAATTTTGATAAAACTGAAACTATTGCAGTGGGATCCGCTAATTATTTTAAGATTCAAACTAGTCAAATCACTGTGTCGATTATCGCGATTGAAGTCAGTTATTCAAATAGTTCAAGTAGTTCGACTTCGTTTACGTATTCAAAATCAGGAAGCGGTGATTATCGTCTCAATCCAATGAGCTTTTCTGGTTCTCTTTACGAAGGAGTCTCCGTAGTCGTTCCGTGGAAAATCACGAGAACAGGAAACACCTACACCATCAATAAGACGAAGACTTTTAGATATTATAGCTTTAGCTATATTTATGCTAATCCAAGTCTTGTAAATCTAGCTTCTTATACCGATCCACTTGAAGTCGCAGCGTTTTATACAATTTTTAAAACCAAGCCTGCAAATTATGTTTCTTCAAGTGAATATTGGGATGCTTATGACATATTTGGCGATAATACCCGCTGCGTTTCTTGGTATGAGAGAACTGATGGCTATGCAACAGCAATCCCGTATAAAGCTTATGGATCAAAACCTTCTTATTATGAATTTGACATCGCGACCTCTTCTTCTTATTCTTCAAATAATCGAGGAGTTGGAAGAGTCGTCGCTTGGGAATATGGTTTCGATCCTTTAAAGGGGGCGACTGGTTATGATTCTTCTCCGGTTTCTATTTATACCGATGATCATTATTTCACTTTTCAAGAGTATATGAATGATGGGACATTTGGACAAAGGTTTAACGGAACGAATAAATATACGAGTTACATTTGGGGTGTCTCCACCACGTTGAGCTCATCGTAATTTTATTTTCAAAATAAAAAAATAGGGATATACTGAATATGGAGGTGCTAATATGAAAAAAAATAGCAAACTTTTCTTAATTTCTTCCGTTGTTTTCTCTTTGCTGATGTTCACCGCTTGTACTGGCGGGGTCTCTGTCGCAGAAGCAAATAAGAAGGTCACTGCAGCCTTTGAGAAAACTGCTACCACCCGGATTGACTCTTTTGCTTTTGACCTCGATGCGGGCCTAGACCTTTCGCTCAAATCACTCGAAGAGGGTGTTGAGGTTGACTCAATGGGCGTTAAAGGAGACATTAGTCTCGGCTTAAAAGTCAATGATCTTTGGACCGCTGATCTTCAAGCATCATTAGTCGTTGACGCTGATCTGAGCGCCAAAGAAAATGGCGAAGTCGTCTCTGAATTAGATGCAGCCGCATATGCTTATGTCAATGAAGGCTTCTTCTACGTAGATTTAAGTGAGGCTCAAAGTTTCATCGAAGAATTAATCGGTAAAGAAATCACGATGGCATTAAAAGGTAAAGGTGAAATGCCAGGTCCTCTAGCAGAACTTCTAGAGTACGACCCTGATGAAGTTTTCGAATTACCTTTTGACCAAGAACAATTGCTCAGTTATGTCAGTGAAATTAACGGAGTCACTGCTTCGATTAAAAACGGAGAAATAATTGTCACTTATAAAGTTACGGTAGAAGATATCGCAAATATCTATATCAAAACTTTGCTTGATTCTGAAATGCTTGATTCTGAAATGCCTGATTCTGAAATGCTTGATTCTGAAGATGTTTCTTCTATAAAAGCGGAGTTCTTAGAGATGCTTAATCAAGTTTTGAGAATCACCACCGCTGAAATCACGATTGGAGTCGGTAGAGATGGATTCATCAGTAAATTATATTTAGATTTAGATGCTGGGATTACGATTCCAGTGGATGAAGATCCAGCCATGAAAATCGATTTCAAAGGACATGTCCACATCGACATCAAAAATATCAATAAAACAATTTCTATCGCCTTCCCGGCTGACCTTGATTCATATCCTGATTTCAATTTTGAAGGTTAAAAACGTTTTATTCCACATTACGGCCACGGTTTTCCGTGGCTTTTTTATAACTCGTAAATGAAATGTAGAGCAAGAAAAAAATATTACATTTAATTAAAGGTTGTAAATCTTTAAAGATATTATGTATTTTAAAGTGTTGTTCACTTAAAAAAATCCACATGGTATCACGTGGATTTTAAAGTGATTTTGTTCTATAGCATCAATCTTGATATTGAGTTTTTTTCTTATCTTGGAATACGAGCGAAAATCGGATTGCTAAAAGATAATTCGTAATTAGGTAAGGGAGTGGCGATTCCATATGCATCGCTTCCAACGCCTGAACCATAATTGACTCCTTGAAGTTCGATACGCTCAATATAAATTGGTTGCTCAGTAAAGTCTTCTTCAGCATAGAAAGCTTCGGTTTCTTCGAAAACTTTTATTCCGTTTATGAATACACGATAGTCGTTGCCATAAATTTCGAACTTAACGTTAAAGAAAGGGAGATTGATCGTTTCGTAAGCTTCTCGTAAAGTTAGTTCTCCATCGACGATTAAGGTCTCATCTGGATCTTGAAAACGATATTCGTCTTTACTTGAATCATAAGCAAAATTAGTGAAGAACCGGCCAGTATAGGTATCGTCACGGCCCAATGTATTAACTCCAACAAGAGGATCAAAGTTGTCATTTCCAATATATGATTGAAGCCAAATATAATCATTATTATCGGGGAAAACTTCATGATTGGTAGTGCTAAGAGCAAGCCATGGCGCAGCGCAGAAGAAAGCATTTGGATCATAGAAAACCTTAGGATCAACCATCACTGTGGTGGTGACCTCCATCCAATAACTGGTTGTGTTGCCATGAGGAGTAGCAGTAAAATCTTTCTCCCCATCCACTAAAGCGTAATTGCGAGAACTGATTCCGTTAAAGCGATACCAAAAATTGTTTTTCTCATCGGTAGTTCCAGTAGAATAATTATTATTTGTCGGAGTTGGATTTGTTTTAAACCTCACTAAGTCATGTCCAATTTCATAACTTTTTGCGTAAGAACGAGCTCCAGTATAATGGTTTACTTGAGGATCGATGATAAAATCGTCATCTACTTCGTGGTCACACGTATAACTAAAGGTAATCTCGTCAATCGTCACATCAGTGGTCGAAGGTGTAAGAATGAGCAAATAGCCATAAGAGCCAAAGCCATCTCCCAAATCCATCGCTACATCACTAGATAAGAGGTTTTCTGCAACAGGTGAAAAATTTTCGAACATAGTCCGAGTCGAGATTGCATAAAGCGGTCCGCCTGAAAAACTAACTTTTACAGATGATAAACCATTAATAACAGTTAGATTGAGCAAAACTCCAGGTGTTTTTTCATCGGTTGCTGAAAGAATGAGAAAATGGTCAGACGTCAAAGAAGAATTGGTCGAATAATATAACGTCATCACTTCATCTTTGATTTCGCCAATTTTTTCCGCGCCTTCACCAGGGCCATCACTAACTTTCAAAGTGTGGGTGTAAGAGGTAGGACCGGCGAAAAGATGAAAAAGGGAGACTAAACGGTTTGATAAAACAAGACCGATAAGGGTGATAAAAGTCAAGGTGAGAGCAGAAACATGTTTCAATGTTTTTCTTTTCATCTAAATTACTTCCTTTTCTATTTTTATGTTTGCTCAATTTCATACTAACAATTAAAAATGTTTAAATCAACACTGCTAAAGTGTGAGTTTTTCTTTTTTTAATATAACTAAGAAATAAAAAGAATAGGCAAGACCTAAGTATTTATATTTTGCAGCATTTATAAAAACAATTTTAAAGCAATGTCCCAATTGATTTTAAATGTACCAAAATCGCTGTTTATTTGAAGATGAGATTAACAATCTCAAAAATTACGTAAAACTCGAACTTTTTTAAAAAGTACTTTTTAATTTACTTTCCGTTATTGCGTTTGATGATGATCTCTTTAGACTTCATGATTCGAATGGTATTTGATAATTCATTATCGGAAAGTTTTTGTTCGACAATTTTAATATTCGCCATCAATTCTTCAATGACAATATGTTCGATCGCATTGACTCGACGTCTAGTTTTACTAATTTCTTCACTTAAAACATTCACGCTTCCTTCTAGTGAAGCTAGGGTAATGAGTTCTTCACTGATGTGAGACGCTAAAATCATCAAGTCATCAAAAACAACACTTGAGTTATTAAGACTATAAGTCGGTTTATATGTCAGAGAATGATTTTCTTTTTCAATAGAGGGGATCCGCACCCCCATCATTTCTTTTGTCGAAATTTTAAGTCCTAACGTCGAACTGGTCTCAAGGCTTTTAGAAAATAATTGTAAATCGTTTTCATACACACGAGCTTTTTGATACATCTTTAAAAGTTTGATCAAATCTTCTTGAACTCGTTCTTTTAAATTCCGATAATCGGTGACGAGTTCCATGAAAAGACGAATCATTTCATCTTGCTTATCCTTAAGCAATTTATGACCCCGCCTTGAAGTGGCTAGCTTCTGCTTGAGTCTCAGCAACTCCATCCGTGTATGATTGACGACTTCGCTCATGGTTATCTTTTACCTTCAATGTAGTATTTTTCAACAAATTCCGGTTTGATTCGCTTGAGTTCACTTTTTGGAAACATCGAAAGTAGTTCCCAACTCAAATCAAGCGTATCAAAGATCGAACGATTCGTTTTAAAACCTTGCCCGATATAGAGTTTTTCAAATTGCTCTGCAAAACGGGCATATGTCTGATCGGTTTTCGATAGAGCACTATCGCCTAAGATGGTGGCTAGTTCTTTAGCTTCTTTACCACGCGCATAACTAGCGAAGAGTTGATTTAAAACATTAGCGTGATCTTCTCTAGTTTTGCCTTCACCGATTCCTTTATCTTTTAGTCTTGATAAAGAAGGCAAAACATCGACTGCAGGTTCAATCCCTTGCATCGTCAGTTTACGCGACATGATGATCTGACCTTCGGTAATATATCCGGTTAAATCTGGAATCGGATGAGTTTTATCATCTTCAGGCATCGTTAAAATCGGAAGTTGAGTAATCGAACCGACTTGACCTTTAATTCGGCCTGCTCTTTCATAAAGCGAGGCTAAATCGGTATACATATAACCAGGATATCCTCGTCGCCCAGGAACTTCTTTACGGGCAGCGCTAATTTCTCTTAATGCTTCGGCATAGTTAGTTAAATCAGTGAGAATGACTAAGACATGCATCCCTAGATCATAGGCGAGATATTCTGCAGCGGTAATCGCCATCCGAGGGGTAGCAATTCGTTCCACCGCTGGATCATTAGCAAGATTGATGAACATGACGGTTTTGGCTAGTGCACCGCTATCTTTAAATGATTCGGTGAAAAAGTTTGCTTCTTCAAAGGTGATTCCAACTGCAGCAAAGACGACTGCAAATTTTTCATCACTATTTAAGACACAAGCTTGTTTGACGATTTGTGCGGCTAGTTTGTTATGCGCTAGCCCACTAGCAGAGAAAATCGGAAGCTTTTGACCTCTTACCAAGGTATTTAAACCATCGATAGACGAGACTCCTGTTTGAATGAATTCGTTTGGATAATCTCGCGCGACTGGATTAAGTGGACTTCCGTTGATATCGAGTCTTTTACTTGCAATAATCGGTCCTTTATCGTCTAATGGTCTACCTAATCCATCAAAGACTCGACCTAAAAGATGTTCAGAAACATCTAAAGTAATACTCTTTCCTAA
>LSQX01407473.1_pt1 | contig 11452 bp, 11 predicted proteins | sample 654561 | NCBI WGS metagenome assembly LSQX01 (sample SAMN04489861, study PRJNA283612) | anaerobic digester metagenome | isolation source: 4 biogas reactors fed with cattle manure at either 37C or 55C with and... | place: Denmark: Kongens Lyngby | collected 2014 | reverse complement strand
GTGTATAAGAGACAGGCCCCATTTGGTCCGAGCAACCCGAATATCTCGCCTTCATAGGCGCTGAACGACAACTGATCGACAGCCGTGCGAACCCGCTGCTTGGTGTGCTCTATACGTTGTTGCTTGGTTGATAACTTGAAGGTCTTGCTGAGGCTTTCAGCGCGTAATATCTCTCTCATGTCCCCTCACATCTTGAATAGCTTGCATTGTCGCTGATAGATCGCAGTATGCCAACCAAATTACATTATGCCTGATAGAGAGCCTACATGAGAGTGAATTCAGGATCACTTTGTTGTCAGCTTGGTAACAGCTGCCATCCCGTCTGCATCGTCGACATCTGCCATCAACCATCCATCACCAACCACGTTTTGGTCAGACAGTGGCAGATGATGAGCTTGTTGTATAATGAGGCGACAGACTGACACTTATCCACGAAAGGTACCTCAATGTCCGGACATTCCAAATGGGCGACAACCAAGCATCGCAAAGCCGCACAGGACGCCAAGCGCAGTGCGATCTTCTCAAAGCTCTCCCGCAATATCACTGTTGCCGCGAAGGAAGGCGGGGATCCCAATCCTGAGAACAACGCCTCACTGGGTGCTGCCATTGCCAAAGCCAAGGGTTACTCGCTGCCCAAGGATAAGATCGATGCCGCCATCAAGAAAGCCTTTAGCTCCGGAAGTGAGGGTACTCATTATGAGAACGTCGTCTACGAAGGCTATGGACCGGCGGGTGTTGCCGTCTATATCGAGGCTTTGACCGACAATCGCAACCGAACAGCAGCTGATGTGCGTTCGGCTTTCAGCCATAGCGGTGGCAATCTAGGCACTACCGGCAGTGTCGCCTATCAGTTCGAGCGCAAGGGACAACTGTTGATTGAGAAGAGTCAGAGTCCCGATGAAGATGAATTCATGATGCAGGTCGCCGAAGCCGGTGGCGAGGATTATGAGGATGCCGGGGAAGAATGGGTGATTCTCACAGCGCCAACCGATCTGGCCACGGTGCGCAAAGGGCTGGAAGACCAGGGTCTGGAGATCAAGGGAGCCGAGTTGATCATGGAACCCACCACGCCTACAGATGTCAGCGTGTCCGATGCCAAGAAGGTCATGCGCCTGATCGACAAGCTCGAAGATCTTGAGGACCTGCAAAACGTCTATCACACCATGGATATCACCGAAGAGATCGCTGCTGCCCTAGAGGAATAGTGCTGAGGTCTTTCATCACGAACAGATGTTCGCTATACTGAATCCTGAAGATATTATCGGGTACTAGGAGTGATGCGTGATGCAACGATCGCAAAAGACCGTCATCATGGGAATCGATCCCGGTCTGGCGAACACCGGTTGGGGCATCATCGAGGAATGTGGATCGAGTAAGCGTGCTTTGGCTTACGGCTGCATCTCGACTCCTTCAACAGGCGATACCGCTTCGCGCCTTAAGACCATCCACGATAAGATCAGCACCGTCATCACAAAATACCATCCTGTTGAGCTAGGCATCGAGTCCATCTACTTCGGGGCCAACTCGAAAAGCGCCATGGCTACCGGACAGGCAAGGGGAGCAGCACTGGTTGCAGCTGCGGTTTCGCATCTGACGATAGGCGAGTACTCTCCTCGGCAAATCAAACAAGCTGTGGTAGGTACCGGTACCGCTGAAAAGAGTCAGGTGCAATACATGGTCAAGGTGCTGTTGGGTTTGGATCATACACCCACTCCCGATCACTGTGCGGATGCCTTGGCAGCCGCCATCTGTCACGCTCACCTGCGAAAGCAAGCTGAGATAGGAAAAGAGGAGATATGATCTCATATCTACGGGGGTGGATTGCACTCAAGGATGCGCAGGGTATAGTGATCGATGTCGGCGGAGTGGGTTATCGCGTGGGCATGTCAACGCAGTCGCTGAGCATGCTCGACTCTCTGGGGGATGAGACAACGGTCTATACCCATATGCAAGTCAGAGATGATGGTATGTCTCTGTTCGGTTTCTGTGATGAGCGGGAACGAGCGCTGTTCGAAAAGTTGATCACGGTGTCCGGCGTCGGTCCCAAGGTGGCCCTTAGTGCACTGTCGACCTTTAACGCAGATGCTTTGATGAAGGCGATTGCCAGCGAGGATATTGCTGCGGTATCCTCGATTTCGGGAATAGGCAAGAAGACAGCTCAGCGTATCGTATTAGAGCTCAAGGGAACGCTAGACAGCGCGATCGGTGATACGGAGCACGGTGATGCCATCCGCGAAGCGGGAATGATCCAGGCTTCAGAGGCCCTGTTGGGCATGGGTTTCTCGGCTGCCGAAACCGATGTGGCGTTAAAGGGATATGATGGCGACATGAATGATACCAGTGCAGTGTTGCGCTATGCCTTGAGAAGACTGGGGGCAGGATAGTGTCTTTGTGGGAAGCTGACGACCTCACGCCGTTTGACGAGGGATTCTCCGCGGGATACGGCGGGGTTGGTGTTGTTGGAGAAGAAGCAGCCAGACCGCTGTCGCCGGAGCTGACCGAAGACGACCTTGGTCTGGATCGTTCACTGCGCCCGAGATTGTTGGATGATTATCTGGGGCAATCCCGCGTCAAGGAGAACCTGCGGGTGTTGATCGAAGCCGCTCGTCAGCGCAAGGACACCCTTGATCATCTGCTGTTCTCGGGGCCTCCCGGTTTGGGCAAGACTACTCTGGCCGGAGTTGTCGCTAATGAGCTGGGAGCTTCTTTCAGGGCTACCAGTGGGCCGGCAATCGAGCGCGCGGGCGATCTGGCCGCCATCCTCACCAACCTCGAATCGGGTGACGTGCTGTTCATCGATGAGATACACCGACTCAATCGAGCTGTCGAGGAAGTGCTCTATCCAGCGATGGAGGACTTCGTGTTGGACATCGTCATTGGCAAGGGCCCTTCGGCGCGATCACTGCGGTTGGATATCCCACACTTCACTTTGATTGGCGCTACAACGCGCACCGGATTACTCACGGGGCCGTTGCGCGACCGCTTCGGCATTGCCTTCCGCCTTGATTACTATGGCTTTGAGGAACTGTGCGCCATCGTACGGCGTTCTGCGAGTATCTTGGGAGTGGATATCGATACACTGGGAGCTCGGGAGATCGCCAGGAGGAGTCGTGGCACACCTCGCCTGGCGAACAGGCTACTCAAGCGGGTGCGGGACTTTGCCGAGGTGCGGGCTTCTGGCGAGATTACCGAGGACGTTGCGGCGCAGGCGCTGGCTTTCTTTGAGGTTGACAGCATGGGTTTGGATGTGATGGACAACAAGATCCTCGACTTGCTCACTGTGACGTTTAGGGGTCGTCCTGTAGGCTTGGGCACCCTTTCGAGTGCCCTAGGAGAGGATGCGGCAACACTTGAAGATGTCTATGAGCCGTATCTACTGCAACAGGGACTGATCATGCGCACGCCAAAAGGTCGGGTGGCAACCGAGCGCGCCTTCGACCATCGTAAAGTGCCCTATAGCGTGAGCGAGCATGTCAATCAGATCCAGATTCCCGCAATCTTCGATCAACAGGTGAATGATGCTCCAGAGTGATTATCTGATGCGCATGATCCATGAGTTGGTAGCGGTTGTCCAACGGGCTTTACGGAATCGTCGCAGCGATCCAGAGGCTACCGTGCAGTCTCTTGGCATCGCGATTGGTAATGCGGTAGACATCGATGCCGACCTGTTTTTCTCTCTCGAACCCGAATCAATGGTCTCAATGCTGCGGTTGGGGAGCTTCGATGAGCAGCTCTGCGGCTATATCGTACGATCGATGTTGCTCAGGGCAACGCTGCTGCGGCAATCCAAACAGGTCGAAAGCGCACGATTGGCTGCGTCGCAGGCTCAGGCCATCGCAGCAGCTTATGGCTGTGAAATCACGGAATCTGAGATGACTGAGGAATCTCTGAAGGACTACTTCGGCTCTTCTGCTGTTTAATCTAATGCAAACCGTACAAATTTGCTACAATTGCAGTAGATATATACTCGTGCGTTGATACGGTAATGGTTTATCATATCAAGCAGGTGCATCTTCTCGCACAGACAGGTTGAGCGCGGTCCGAAGGGAACAGACAATGGACGAAACAGGGGTAATGGCACTTCTGGACGAGCTGTCGGATTTAATTGAGGACGGTAAGTCGGTCCTTGGTAATAAGGACAGAAAACAGATAGAGGTTGGACCCGCACTTGATATCATCGATGAGATTCGTCAAGCATTCCCCGTGGAGTTTGCTCAGGCTCGTCAGATAGTCCGCGAACGTCAAGGTCTACTTGAGGATACTGAGGCGGAATGCAACCGCATCCTCGAAGACGCTCGTAGTCAGGCCTTGATCATAGCCAGCGAGCAGGAGATAGTGCGTATTGCCCAACAGCAGGCCGAGAACATCTTGGCCGATGCCCGGGAAATGGAACGCGAAACCAGAGCCGGAGCCGAGGATTATGCTGATAACGTCTTCTCTCACATCGAGAATACCCTCGATTCACTAAACGAGAACGTGCGCCGCTGCCGCGAAAGACTGAACAATAAGGCATCTCGCTGAGGTTAAGGGGACAAGCAACTCACTAACCTTGCGACTGCAGACAACCTAGACATCTTATACCGGAGGAGAATTAATGCTCTCCTGCGGTCTTGGAGTAACCACAATGACCATTACACAGGACCTGCCCTCGTTGCAGCAAAGATTGTTGCCTCAGCTTGCAGAGTTGGGTAGCAGCGCTCACATATCTGGGATCTGGCCTCTTGAGACCTACTATCTTGGTGCCATTCGCTTTGCAGTCCAGGAATCGGTAGCGTACGACCTGCATCTTTCCAATACAGGCGGAGGGGTTCTGCTCGCCGGCACGGTGAGCGCTGATGTGCAAACCGAATGCGCGCGGTGCCTTGAGCCGGCACAATTTACCATCGAGGGGGAGGTTGAGGGATACTACCTTATTAATCCCAGCAGAGAAGAACTCGACCTGGCAGACGATGAATTTGTGATTGTCGACGACTCTGGTGAGGTTGATCTAGCACCTGCTCTTCTGGCTGCCATCATCTTCGAGACCCCTCAGGTAGTGCTCTGTGATCAGGAGTGCAAGGGGCTTTGCCTAAGCTGTGGAGCGAATCTGAATGAGCAGCAGTGCGACTGCCAGCAGGAAGTTCTCCCGGATAGTCCCTTTTTTGTGCTTAAAAACCTGGACATCAGCTAGCCTTAGGTACCCACCAGCCCGTACGCAGTCCCACATCTGCCAACTGCGTTTGCATCCCACCTACATTTTGCTATAATTCATGGGTTCGACTATTACACATGCCTGAGGACTTCGACCGCGTGTGGCTGCTGGGCGGCTGCGGATCCGGAGGTTGAGTCAGGCAGAGGATAGGTAAGCATCGATTGGCCAAGCTGATTGTCAGTATGAGCTAACAGATTCTTGCCTCAACAAAAAAGGAGAAAGAATGGCTACGACAGTAAATGTCAAGTCGCTGCTTGACGCAGCCGTCCATTTTGGACATCAGACCCGCCGGTGGAATCCCAAGATGAAACCGTATATCTTCACCGAGCGCAACGGTATCTACATCATAGATTTGAAGAGGACACTCAGGGAACTGGATAAAACCTATTCCTTTGTGCGCGACCTGTCTTCACGTGGTGGTGTCTTGCTGTTCGTGGGAACCAAGAAACAAGCCCAAGAGCCGATCTCGGCGAATGCCGAGCGCTGCGGAATGCCTTATGTCAACGCTCGTTGGTTGGGCGGTATGCTCACCAACTTCGTTACCATCCGCTCACGCGTTACCCGCATGGAGGAGCTTGAGGCCATGGAGGCAGATGGTCGTATGGCCACACTACCCAAGAAAGAGCAGATCCTGCTGCGCAAGGAGCTAGGTAAGTTGCAGACTAACCTCAACGGGGTCCGCAACATGAAATCAGTGCCACAGGCGATATTCGTGGTTGACACCAAGCGCGAGGAAATCGCCATCCACGAGGCCCATCGTCTGGGCATCCCGGTAATCGGCATCCTTGATACGAATGCCGATCCGGACGAAGTCGACTATGGAATCCCGGCCAACGATGACGCAATCCGCTCCGTCAATCTGCTCTGCGAGGTTATCGCCGATGCTATGATCAGCGGATCAAGCAAGACGCTGGTGTCTGAGGCTGAGATGATCGGTGCTGCTGCAGAGCCGACCGCGCCAGTCGTAGCCGAGCAAGTTGACGCGCCAGCAGCAGTTCAAGCTGAGGAAACTGCTATAGTCGCTGATGCCGAGGCAGAAATAAAGGAAGCAGCCGAGGCTGTCGAGACTAACTGAAAAAGCAGATAACGTAACCTTTTTGCCTGCAAGATTTGCACAAGTCAACGCAGCGAAGGTTTTAAATAGAGGAATCACAGAAAGGATCACGATGGCAGATATCACTGCGGCAATGGTCAAGGAACTCAGGGAGATGACCGGTGCCGGTATGATGGAATGCAAGAAGGCCCTGACAGAGGCTGAAGGTGAGATAGACGCGGCGGTTGATGTTTTGCGCACCCGCGGTTTGGCCGCTGCTGCCAAGAAGGCAGGCCGTGAGACCAATGAGGGTGTCGTGGCGGCCTTGGTGTCAGAGGATGGCAAATCGGCAGCTCTGGTTGAAGTCAATTGTGAGACTGACTTCGTTTCGCGCAATGATGTCTTTGGCGGTTATGCAGCCAAGGTAGTCCAGGCTGTACTCGAGAGCGATCCTGCTGATGTTGATGCCCTGAAGGCTGCCGTTGTTGATGGTCAAAGTGTTGAGGAGCTCATCACAGAGGCTATCCACACTATTGGTGAGAACATCCAGATCAGTCGCTTTATCCGTCGCAGTGTTGAGGCTGGAACCATATCCAGCTACATTCATGGCGGCGGCCGCATTGGTGTTCTGGTGCAGTTCTGCTTCAAGAGCACAGAAACCGCTGCAAATGATGATTTTAAGGCCATGGCAAAGGATATCGCCATGCAGGTTGCCGCGTCTTGTCCTGGCGCTGTCTGCCGCGATGATTTTGACTCTGAGGTTGTCTCCCACGAGATGGATATCTATAGGGCTCAAGCCGCGGAATCAGGAAAGCCCGAGGCAATCCAGGAGAAGATGGCTCAGGGACGTATGGAGAAGTTCTACAAGGAGAGCGCACTGGTTGAACAAGCGTTCATCAAAGATCCGGATAAGACCGTGCGAGCGTATATCGAGGGTGTTTCCAAGACCGTTGGCGATGAGATCACCGTTGTCGGCTTCGATCGTTTCGTGCTCGGTCAAGCATAGCTGATCAGCGACAAAAAATGAGCATCCAGGCTTGATAGACCAAGAGCTTGGTTGTGAGCAACAAAGCTTGATGACTACCTGATAAAGAAGCTTAAGGACTGCAAATGTAGCGATGCCCCTCCACGTACTTACGGAGGGGCATCGCTGATGTTCAACCACGTTCGTTCAGCCTCATTGCGGCTTAGAGAAAACAACCATTAAACCGCGAGGTCACTTACTCGGTATCACAGGTGCCGTTATTTCAGGGATTCGGCGGCCTTCTTACCAGCGATCAAACCAGATCCAAGGGCAAAGCCATTCGCGGAACCGGGAAGATAGTAGGGGGAGGTGAAGAGGTCGGCATCTGCGCCAGCAACGAACAAACCGGGAACTACTTGGTTCTTCGCGTCAACAGCCTGGCAATCCTCATTGCACTTGATGCCTCCCAATGACAGCCAACCGGCCGGCATTGACTCAACGATATAGAATGGTGGCTCAGCGACAGCTGCCAAGAATTTCGGATCCTTGAAGAACTGACTATCTGCACCGGCAGCGCAAAGCTCGTTGTATTTAGCCACATCACGCTCAAGATTGACCAGCTTGAAGTGCTCAGCCAGCTCAGCGATAGTATCTGCTGTAAACGCCCATCCCTCTTCAACAGCCTTTGCGAATTGATCGCGGATATCGGGAACCTTGAAATCAGCGAACATACCCTTCATGCGGTCATCACCAAGGAATACTGGCAGGGGCTCAGTCTCCCAGCGCTTCATGAAGGCTTCGTCGCAAACGGCGTAATGATAGCTTTCGCGAACGAGGGGCTCGGCACAGAACATGGCCTTTTCACACAGTACACCTTCGTTTACGAAGCGAGCACCGGTGCTGTCAACCAGCAGTCCGCCGTATACCGGCAATCTCATGGCCTCGTTGGTTCCGGATGTGGGGCGGAATGAATAGGTTGCCGGGGCCTTAAGGTTCGATCCACCGTACTCATTCATCGAGATGCTGAAACATTTTCCCATCTGGCTGCCGGCAGACAGTGCCATATTGATGCCAGCACCCTTGCACAGTTCGTTGCCCATGCAGACAATTTCGGCTCCGGCAAAGTATTTAGCGGTTTCTTCGGGGCTTCCAAGGAATCCACCTGAGCACAGACAGACGGCCTTAGCCTTGATATCCACCAGTTTGCCGTCACCAGACTCGCATTGAATACCTGCGGTAGCACCGTTCTCCAGCAGAAGACTCTTTGCTGTTGTTGAGAACACGCACTCGACTCCGGCCTCGTCAGCGACCTTTGTGAAGAAAGCAGCACGTTCTTCACCAGCAACGCCGTAGAGATGTCCACCACGAGGCATCATCGGGCTGGATTTATCTGTCGTTGAGAAGTCGGCGGCGATGGGCATGCCAGCGTCAGTCAAGACGTCAATGGCTTTACCGGTAGCCTCAAATACTGCTCTCATCGCTTTTTGATTTGCTTGGTAGTTTGTTCCCAGATTGACGTAGTTCATCGCCTCTTGGATAGTGACTGGTTCTGGGCTGGCTTTTGGGCCAATTGTTTGAGTTTTTGATCCTACGCACCATGGTGCTGATGTCCTAGTGTTTGTTGTTCCCAGCATGGAATCAGCTGAGTCTATCGCGATAACCTTTGCTCCTCCTGTGGCCGCCCAGTAAGCCGCCTGGAGTCCTGAGGCGCCCAAGCCGACAACGACAACGTCGCATTCCATGGTGGAATCGGCCTTCTTGGCAGCGTCTGCAGAACCAGCTGGCTCTTTCTTGTCAGTCGAAGGGGCCTTTGTATCGCAGCCAGCCAAACCTAACAGCATGGCGCCTCCCGCTGCAACCCCCAGACCAGCAACAAAGTTCCTTCTCGTCAAATCTTCCTTCATTGAATTCCCCTTTCGATATCTTTAACACATCTTGTTCCTGCTAAGTCCATAATTGGACTGTTGTACAATCGAAACGATAGGTTAACGCGCGCGGTCTTACATCAGATTGAGAATCTGATGTAAGATAAACGAGGGTAAAATTCAGAGTGCCTTCGAAGGAAATATGGGGCAAATTCAAAGAGGAACAAAGCTTGAGTCCTTCAATAACTAACGAGACAAAATGGCTTCCACAGGATAAGTGGTTCATTCCGGCAGCAGTCGGTTTTGGCTTGTGCATCGCTTCGACAGAAGCCAAGCGCTATACTGCGCTGTGGTCATTTGATACTAAGACGCCTGCCATCATGGCGGCCATCGCCTTAGCGATGCTCATAGCATTCATGGCTATTATTCTCAGTTATCAAAAGCGGAGAACAGATTTTTCGCAGAGCCTTCCGGCACTAATCGCTGTTTCCGTCCTTCAGACCATCGGCGTCATTGGACAACTCCTTCAATCCCAGGGCTTTGATTTAAGCGAACCACTCATCATTCTTACTACGACAGCTGCCGAAGCGTCTCTTCTAATCTTCCTCTTCTATGCTCAATTGTTCTTGAAGACCACGATACACAGAGCAGTTGGTGGGTTTATTGTCGGCATACTTGTTGCCGGAGCTATCCAGTTGTTTGCTGCGATGCTTTGGAAGCCCTTCGTGATTGCCGTAGTTGTGATGTTAGCTCCAACCAGCGCCTTTCTTCTGGTCTACGCTTCCAGATTGCGTCTGCGTGAATTGATGTGGTACCAGGGCTTGGATAATCAGGAAAGACAGGTTTTCTATCCCGCTGATGAAGCTTTTCACGATGCACAGGCAAGGGAGGAAGCGAGCAAGGCAGTTTCTGCCAAACCACTTTCGCTGCTCGAGATCTGTTTGAGCATCTTCTTCCTTAACATCATTTTCATTGGGATCCACACCCAATGGACTACTCAGCAGGATGCTGGAGTGACCTCGTTTCTTATCCAATCCTCTGCTGGCCTATCATTGTTGTTAGCGGGAAACCTCTTTTTGCTGTTGCGTCGCTACTTTCGCGCCGATCAAGGTTTAATCGACTTCATCAGAACCTTGATATTGCCTGTTGCCTTGGCCGGACTCTATCTGTCAACGCTTTTTAACGCTTCAGCGGTTTTGATGTATAACATGCCGCTGAACTTTGCGCATGCTTGTCTTTTGTTGATTATCTGGCTCTATCCCTTCAGGTATTCTCACAACCACTCCGCTTTCTTGGGCTCTTCCTTGCTGCTCTTCTCCTATAAGGCGGGTTGGGGGATCGGTGTCTACGGCATCATGATATTGCCCACCATCAGCGCGCTACCCTCCGACACCGTTTTGATTATCTTTGCATTTGTCGCGGTTGTAATCTTGAGCGTCTTTCTCCAACTTAAGCGTCTGCGAATAGGTTCAGGTAAAGTGAATAATCCAGAAGCTGAAAAGACTCAGGGAAGCCAGGCCACTCCTTTTGATAGTGCCTGTGCTTCAATTTCCGCGAAGTATCACCTGACACCGCGGGAACAAGAGGTTTTTTGCCTTCTTGCTCGCGGTCGAAATGCCGGATACATCGCTCGTGCGTTGACGATCTCAGATGGCACATCTCGAACACATATCATGCATATCTATCAGAAGCTCAACATCACTTCTCAGCAATCACTGATAGATGAGGTGGATATCGAGATGAAAAAAGACCCTGAATACCAGTAGCAATTCTGACAACACAGCCGAATCGACTGATAGCACAGATCCATGACCGTATGCCTGTGGCGCTGTGTCAATCTGAACTGGATCAATGGCTTAAGGGTGACTGGCAAAGCCTTGCTGATCGCGACTTTGTTGAATTGGTGATGTCTCCAGCCGCGTTACATCCAACAGGCTGAGTGGGGAATGCCTCCCGTAGCGGGACCTTTAGTGTAATTAGTCAGAATTAGCAGCCCTCAGCTGCTGAGGCTCTGTCCGTTTTGCTATAGTGCAGTGGACCCTGTTGATAGGAGAAACGTGGCAGAATACAAATACAAGAGGGTGTTGCTCAAGCTGAGCGGTGAACACCTTGCCGGGGATCAAGGATATGGCATCGACCCCAAGGTTATCGATGGATTAGCTCTACAGATCAAAGGTATTCTCGAGAGAAGTGCTATTGAGATCGCCATAACTGTTGGCGGCGGCAACATCTTCAGAGGCATGGCCGCCTCCACCAAAGGCATGGATCGCGCACAAGCGGATTACATTGGGATGCTTGCTACCGTGATGAACGCCCTGGCACTACAAGAGGCGCTGGAGCGTGTGGGGGTTTTCACTCGCGTACAGAGCGCTATCGCCATGCAGGAGGTAGCGGAGACC
>LSQX01148993.1_pt1 | contig 11452 bp, 10 predicted proteins | sample 654561 | NCBI WGS metagenome assembly LSQX01 (sample SAMN04489861, study PRJNA283612) | anaerobic digester metagenome | isolation source: 4 biogas reactors fed with cattle manure at either 37C or 55C with and... | place: Denmark: Kongens Lyngby | collected 2014 | reverse complement strand
CATCGTATAGTGTTGTGATGAACCTCTCCCATAGCTCCGGGCTGGTAAGATGTTGCTCGTCACGCACCTGGCGCTCGATAGTCTGCTGGTTGATTCTCAAGCCTTGGGTTATGAGATCGGCCAGGTCCGGGGTTATGACCTGGCAGCTGCCCAGTCCTTTTTTTACCCGGTTCCGGACCTTGCGATCAAATTGCTCCAGGTTGTAGGTGACACCCTCGTACAAGTATTCAAAGAAGTTTTTTTCTTCTGTTTCCGTCCGGAAAGAGATAGCCCTTACCCCTTGCCGAAAAACCCGGGTGATCTCTTCATCGGTTGGAAAAACCACCATCTCCGGCGGACAGGATAAAGCGGTCTTGTTCTCATTTATTATCCAGTTGCAGGCGCCGGTGTTGATCACTTGCAGGCCCAGATCCCGATGCAAACCGGCAAATTCATCCCCTGTCATCTTACTTCTCCTCTTCTGATTATGTCCCCCAGCTCGGTCGAGGTAATGAATTCGACACCGGGCCATCGTTTCAAGATTTGACTCAATAGCTCGTCGAGTAAGGGCAGGTTTCTGTCTCGATTCAGTTTGTTGATAAAACCGACGTAGTTTAAACGATGGGTGCAGATAGTCGCTGGTCTCCCCCACCGGAATGAATTGTTGATCTGGGCTAAACACAGATCAACTTCATGTGATCCTTTGCCCATCGAAGGCTCGAAATGACAATTCCGGATCAGATATAACTGGTCATATCTGTTCCTGTCCCCTATCCGGTTGGTTTTCTTTTGGAAATGGCCATAACCCTTATCGGTGGGGAGTAACTGGTAGTTACCGCCTTGGATAAATTCGATCTTGTGTTGGGCCAGGATTCTCTCCAGAGAATCACTCCAAACATAACAGGAGGCAATATAAGACCTGGACTCATACCCAAAGATCTCCTTGAATAGAGCAACTGCATCGGCTGCTATTTCCTCCAAGACATGGTCGGATTGTGAGCCACAGTAATTAAAGGCATCCATGTAGGCAAATTTGTTGTTCTTGGTTATTGCGCTGCGTCCACTGATCATATGGTGGTCAAAGGCAAAGCGCAGTCCTTTATTGCCATCGCGCAGGTCAGATAACCACTGGTTTATGTTCAAATGCTCGCGGCAATGAAGTTGAGGATAGAAGATCCCTGCATCCATCCCGCTTTGCCATAGATTAAATGAGTTCTCATGAGATTTGTGCCTTTTCAGGGTTTCCGTAAATGGTTCAAAATAGTACTTTTCGAAATTCGATTCCCTGATTTTATCGAAATCCGGATTAGCGACGGCACAATTGGCCGTGATTATGGGGTGATTCCCTTGACAGTCCCGAAATGCCGTCAACACATCGAAGAGCAGTTCCAGGTCATCGTCGCTGGCCAGGGCATCATAACGGGTGAATGGATCCTGGTCGGTGCCATCGCCTATATCTATCAGGGCTTGATGGGCTTCCGGAGAAGAATTCCGAATGCTGCCCCAATCATCTGATTCAAACAGTACATACTTCTTCTGGGTCTTCCAACCCGCGTGATTATACCAATTGGATAGAGCCAATCTTCTAATTTTTATCAAAGGAAGCAGTATTTTAAAATTTCTAACCCTCATAATTGATTCCCATACAATTCACGGATAATCCACCCATACTCCCCCTGATTTAATTTCCCGGGCTTATTGCAGCCGGGAACTCAGGTAATCTTCCAACCATGCGATGGCAGACTGAATGTCATAGCCGTTTTCAATGAATTCCTGCCGCATATTTCTATGCACATAGCCGCTTTGATACTGCAGGGCCTGCTCTGCCCAATTATGGGGATCATTCAGCGGCAAATACTCGACCAGATCGGTAAATCCTACCTCCCTGGTGATGGTATCGGAAATTATACAGTGCAGGCCGGTAGCTTGCGCTTCAATCACCGCATTGGGCATACCTTCATATAAAGATGGAAATACAAAAACGTCCATGGCCATAAGCAATTCGGGTACGTCGGAACGAACTCCTGCAAACACGACGCTGTCGGTCAATCCGAGACTTTCAATTCTATTCTGCAAGGATATTTCGATCTCGGGTTGAGCCACGCGGCCGACTATTAACAACACGGCGGCATCGTATTTTTTCTTGATCGAATGAAAAACATCCAACAGGAATTCATGGTTCTTTTGGGCAGCTATTCGCCCCACATGTCCCACTATAAAATTATCGGATAATCCCATCTCGGCCCTTAACCGTTGTCTCTTTTCGATATCAAAAACAAACCGGTCAATGTCCAGGCCATTGTTTATTAGTTTAACCGCGCCTTTTTCAGTGTTCTTCTTCCCAAACATCCAGACTGCCGCCGAATTGGAAGGCGCCAGCCTCTGAGTGGCTACCAGGTTTAGCAGGGGCCTGAACAAGAGGTGAATCATCTTGGAACTGGAGCCCCCGTCGGTTCCGGAATTGCTGGACCTGATCATCCTTAACGGGGCTCCCGCAATCGCCGCTGCCAACAAGTCCACCGCCGCCAGAGAGTGTTCTGATACTCGTAAAACAGCCCGGTATTCGTTCTTCCTGATAACTCTGTATATATCGTAAAAACTCTTTAGGGGATTCTTGCTTTTCATTTCAGCATAATAGATCTTTCCGCCTAAAGATAATATCTCATCATCATAGAAGCCTTTTTCTTGGGAAAAAACCAGGAAATCAAACATGAATCTATCTTTGTTTATGGACCGCATCAGTCGGATCAGGAAGGTTTCAGCGCCATCCGCATTCATTTTGCTGATGATATTCAATACTCGTTCCATAGCGTCTCAGTCATCCATTCCATTCTTCATAAAAAGCTATTCCCGGGTTGATCCAGATGGGCCTAAAACAATTGCCGCTTGGATTCATCCACCCTGTCTTGCATGTATTACATCCCTATAGACTCCAATAAGATCGTTCATCACATTATTGATCGTGTACTTTGCTGCCACTTTCTTGACATTCCAATGGGACATTGCTTCTCGCCTGTTAACTGGAGCCAGGTCATTGACAGCGTTGACAATATCCTCGACACTGCCAACCCGCACCAATACTCCTCCGTGCTCCTCCAGCATATCCCTATTCGCACCCACCGGAGTCGCAATGACCGGCAGTCCCCTGGCCATGGCCTCCAATAATGCAACCGCAAAACCTTCAGTGTAAGACGGGAACAAAAAAACGTCGGCCTCATCCAAAACTTCTCGAACCACAGATTCATCAACCTGGCCTAACAATTTGATATTAGCGGGGATTGAAAGAACGGATATTTGTGGAGAGACAGGTCCTGCCAGGATGAAATCGATCTCAGCCAGGTGTTGGGCGGCACTTATCAATTCCATGATGCCTTTGGTCTTGATCACATGACCTACAAAGAGAACCGTTTTTATCTCAGGAGAGATACTTTTGGGCTGATTGATCATATAGCGCGCGCCAATATAGTTGGCTACCAATATGCTTTCACTATCAGTCGTTTTCTTTAGAAATTGCCGGGAGGGAGTATTGAGGACCAGTAACTCATCGGCAATATTCACTAGTTTCTTTAAAAAATAAAGCTGCACCTTATTGCCATTGACTTGATCTTCAATACTGCAATGGAAATGAATGACTATGGGGATGCCTCTTTTTTTCACCATTAAGGCGCACAAATAGTCCCGCATAATACCAAATCTGGCACATGGTGAATTAAGGTGAACAATGTTTGGCTGGTATGCGAGCAGTTTATGCTGCAAATCCCTTAATATCTTTACGGTGCGGTTAACTTCCTCCAATAATGTTCGTCCGGCGGTAATGTTGATGGCCCTGTTGCCAATAACAGCGGTATTGACCACCTCAGCTTTGAGATTATGGCTTGTTTCTGCCCATTCCAAATACCTCTTGGTCCAAGATCCTATCCCCGAAGCCGGTGGAGGCAAGTTGGAAATCAGCAGTGCTTTTATAGGATTCTCATTCAAAACCATAATCGTCCTCTATCCCGGGAATGACAATCACGCCAGTATCTGTTTCAGCCCATAGCACCAGGCCTGCACCAGGCAACACAGCCTGCTTAAGCATTGCCGGGATCCTGATTCCGCACTTGCTCCTCTATCCACCGGTAGGTCTTGGCTATACCCGTTTGCAGCGGCTGACTCGGGGCCCATCCCAATTCCTCCATGATGAGTCGATTATCCGAGTTCCGTCCCCTTACTCCCTGCGGACCGGGGATGTGATCAATGGTAAGTGTTTTGCCGGCGGCCTCCATTATCATCCGGGCCAGCTGATTGATGGACACCATTTCTTCAGAACCTATATTCACCGGTCCCATGAAGTCAGAGCGCATGAGTTTTAAGGTTCCATCGATACACTCATCTATATAGAGAAACGACCTGGTCTGGAGACCATCGCCCCACATCTGGATCTCGCCGCCGTCTTTGGCTTCCGCTACCTTACGGCATAGAGCCGCCGGGGCTTTTTCGCGGCCGCCGGTCCAGGTTCCTTCCTCGCCAAAGATATTATGATAACGGGCAATACGGACCACCATCCCGTAATTTCGTACATAAGCCATATACAGCCGTTCGCTGAACAGCTTTTCCCACCCGTATTCGCTGTCCGGCGCGGCCGGATAAGCGGAATCTTCCGAACACACCGGATTATCCGGGTCTAGTTGATTGCGCTCCGGGTAAATACATGCTGAGGATGAATAGAAGATTCTTTTCACTCCGGCAAATCGGCATGCCTCTACCATATTCAAGTTGATCATGGCCGAATTATGCATGATGGCTGCGTCATTATCACCGACGAAAACGAAACCGGCCCCTCCCATATCAGCGGCCAATTGGAAGACTTCATCAAAAGGCCGGTCGACGATGGCCGAACATAATACGGGATCCCGCAGATCGCCGATGACGAAGTCATCAGCCAAGGTCTCGCTNNGGTCAACACCCCGCACCCAACAGCCTTCGTCTTTTAGCCGTTTGACCAGATGACTGCCTATAAACCCTCCGGCCCCACATACAAGAACGTTTTTCATAATTGAAATCCCCCTTCCTAAAACGTGCTTTGAAATATAAAACTGGCGACTCGACGGAACTGCGCCGACAGAATCTGCACCCTCAACTGGAAATCCCTTTGCTATGCTCTGCTACTCTGCCAGCAGCCTGATGTCCTTCTGCCTGAACCAAGGCAGTAAATATATCGTAATACTGTTTTGTCGCTGCTTTTCTGGTCAAGTTCTTTTCTATGTATTGCCGGCCATTTTGGCCCAATTCCGCTGCCCTTGGGCGATCATTGTATAGTGTCAAAAGATCGTTTTTCAGGCCCTGCTTATCTTCCGCATCACTGCAGAGACCAGAGTTGGCCCGGTTGATTATCGTGCATAGCTCGCTGTTTAGATCAAATGAGGAGATGACTGGCCGCGCCGCCGACATGATGCTCCAGGTCTTGGAGGGAAAAGAGCTGGTGCCTACATTGCGCTTGGAACACACCAACGATACATCACCGAGACTCATCACATGGGCGATATCCTCATATGGCTGAAAGGGAAGGATCCTGACATTGCCGGCCCCTTTATCCTGGACGTATCTTTCCAGGTCACTTTTGGTGCCGCCATCGCCAATGATGATGAATTCCAGATCGGGCAGCTCTTTTTCCAATTCAGCTGCAATATCCACGACCATCTCCAGATTTTGTGAATGCCCGATATTGCCGCAGTGGGTCACGATATACTTACTGGGGTCGATTCCATACCTCGAAATGAGGATATTGTCCTTCTTTTCTATAGGAACGACCACTTGTTCATCGATCCAATTGTAAACCAGGCTGATTTTGTTCTCTGGCACACCCCGGCTTACTAGTATTTCTTTAAAATCCTCACTAATGGTGTGAATATGGCTGTTCTGTTGGTAGGTGAATTGCTCCATGCGCCGGCCCAGCCTGATTATCAAACTGTCTTCCTTGAATCGGCCGGTGTTTATGAGGCTGTCCGGGAATATATCGTGTAAGGTGTATAGGGTCGGCGCTTTCTTCTTGAGCCACGTTCCCAGCACTCCCAAAAATGGCGGGGTGCTGCCAATGAAATACACATCGGTATCAGTATCCCGGGCAGTTTTGTACTGTACATGGGTTTGATAAAGATAGCGCAGTCCCCGGGCCCACAATTGGGAGGGTTCTTTGGACTTAGGGCCAATGCGCCGCACGCGTATATTCGGGGTCAGGTATTCGTCGGTCCGGTTTAAATACTCCTGACGTGTCGCTTCATCGAGGCCCCGGGAAGCCATCCCGGTTATGACCGTTACTTCGGCTCCATACGAAGCCCAGTCCCGGCACAAGTCGGCGATCAAATGGGTATAGGGCGTGATTTCCGGTTCGAAATAGGCACTCATAACGGTGATCTTCATGAATTACACCCTCCTGTTAAGGTAAATCCGGGGTGCCCGGGATCACTTACATCTATCGCAGTCCGTCAGATATTGCTTCGCAGTTTATTGCTGCTCCCCATCGTAGAATTCAACGTCGGTCTCGCTTAACTCAATACCGATTTGTACTTGTATGAGATGAATGTCAGCTAGTGCCTTGAGTGCGTGTTTCAGGCCATTCTTAATGTAGACAGTATCCCCGCGTGCAACTGATCGGGCTTGCCCATCGATCAGCAGTTCGCCGGTCCCGTCGAGAATTATCCAGATCTCATCCCGCCAGGCATGAGACTGGCTTCCGGTGCTTTGGCCGGATTTAATGAACATCTTTTTGGTCAGGGTCATCGCACCATCGGGAAAGCTGCTGTAGTCCAGGACCTTGTAATCCCCCCACCAGTATTCCTCATACATGGGGCGCTGGTCGATACCATCCACGTAAGATTTCAAATAGGAACTCTGGTGCTTGTCGGAGACCAGTATCCCGTCCGGGCTGGCCGCCACCACCACATCTTTGGTCCCCAACACGGTGACCGGGATGCCAAGTTCATTTATCACGTGGGTGTTCTCGCAGTTGTCCGCCAGGATGACCCGGCCAATGGCCTGATCGTTCATAACCTCGGTCAGGGTGTTCCAAGTCCCCAGATCCCGCCAGGTGCCGCAATACTTGACCATAGCGATGGCCTCTTCTTTCTCCACCACCTCATAGTCAAAGCTGATCTTGGGCAACGTGGCGAACTGGCCTTCCGCTTCTGCAAATGTGGTGCCCGGTATATATTGGCGGGAGATGTCCAGCAGATAGCCGAGTTTGAAAGCGAAAACCCCGCCATTCCACCAAGCGCCGGCGGCGATCAGTTTTGCTGCGCTGGCCTCATCCGGTTTCTCTTGGAAGCTGTCTACCCCTGCTCCGTCCGGTTGGGGAATGATATACCCATACTTGGCCGATGGGCAGGTCGGCTTGATCCCCATCAGGGCGATGTTGGCCGCACCTTCGACGATCAGCCGTTCCATTTGCAGCAGGGCCTCAAAGTAGCCCAAATCAGCGTAGGGATCGACTGGGAGGACCAGCACCACCTCATCCCGTTGCATGGCCTTCCGGTCGGCCAGATAAGCACAGGCCAATACTATGGCGGGAAAGGTGTCCCTTCTTTCCGGTTCCAGCACCACGTCTACGGCCTGGCCCAGCTGGGCATATATGGAGTCCTGCTGGGATTTGCCCGTGGCTACCACGATATTGGCGTCGATACCCGCACTTTTGATCTGGCCATACACTCGCTGGACCATGGATTCCGGTTGGCCCTCTTTATTGCGCAGCAATTTCAGGAACTGTTTGGAACGCGTTTCGTTGGATAGGGGCCACAGCCTTTTGCCGGACCCACCCGATAACAAGATGATGTTCATTATTATCTATGTCTACTCCATGATTCGTAACCAGTCAGCAGAGGATGCCAGCCTGTAAGGGAATACCGGATGCACCTGTCCGTTTGTATCGCTCAATAATAAGACCCATAATAACTTTTCTTGTCGATCGGCATCTGGTTCAGCACTACGCCCAACAGGCGGGATTTGGCCCGTTTCAGTTTCTCAATAGCCTGGAGGGCCAGGTCCCGGCGGGTGACTCCGGATGAGGCCACCAGCACGGTGGCATCCACCTGGGCGGCTAGAATACTGGCATCGGTCACCGCCAACAGCGGCGGCGAATCGATAATGATGTAATCATAGCGGGTCTTCAGTCGGTTCCATAACCTCGGGACTCGCTCCGAACCCAGTATTTCGGCAGGATTGGGCGGAATCTTGCCGCTGGTCATCACCGTGAGGTTGCTGACCGCCATCGAGTGGGAAGCATCCATAGGGTCGGTATCGCTGAATATGCAATCGGTAAACCCTTTGCTGTTAGGCACTTTAAAGACAGTGTGAAGCACGGGTTTGCGAAGGTCGCAGTCCACCAGCATCACCTTGTACCCGGCCTGGGCGGTCACGATAGCCAGATTGGCCGCCACCGTCGACTTGCCATCCTCGGCCAGCGGACTGGTGACCAGCATCGTTTGGAAAGGTTTATCCAGGCCCAGGAATCCCAGATTGGTGCGAAAATCCCGATAGGTTTCCGATATTACCGACTTGGGATCCTCGAAGGTGATCAAGGCCATCCCGTCCGGCTTCTTGGTCTTCTTCTGACCATTCTTTTTGGGGATCACCGCCAGCACCGTTTGGTCCACCAGCCGGTTCACATCTTCGGGGGTTTTGATGGTGTTGTCCATGTATTCCAAAACCAGGGCCGCGATCAGCGCCACTATCACCCCAAATAATAACGCCATAGCGACATTTAGGGTCTTATGGGGTTTGACCGGGGCGGTGGGAATGTTGGCCGATGACAGAACCATTATGGATGAGAAGTTGAGCTCATCCATCAGCTGCTGATACTGATCACTCACCGTATTGGCTACCTGGGCGGCCAGCATCGGATTACTGTTTTGCACCTTTATTTCGATCAGGTTGGAATCCTTGACTATGCGGGCATTTATCATGTTCTTGAGTTTGCCTGAAGTTAGCCCCGGTACATTTACATCGGCCAGAACTCTATTCATCACATCCTCACTTTTCAGATGCTCCAAATAGGTGTTCATGGTCAATACCGGCATCGGTACGGTACCCGTTTCAGTTCGGGTTTGGGGATTCAGGGTGGCCTGGGGCAGTTTTTCCGAGGCTACTGTCACCATCAACAGGGATTTGGCTTCGTAAACCGGGGTCAAAAGGAATAGGCTGCTCAATGCCGCTAATAATCCGCACAGTAAAGTGAACGACACAATAAAAAGAAGCCTCTTCTTCAATACCAGCAGGAGGCTGCGCAGATCCATATTCATATTGACCAGGTTGGTGCTTTTGTCAGGCATGCTTGAGTTCAAACAGTACTCCTCTCTCCACATCAGAATCCATTGAAGGCGCGGCTGCCGCCAAAGTGTCCTTCAAGGCCTGGCATACGTAGCCCACTTGTTCTTCCGTCATCTCATAATAAAGGGGCAGGGTCATCTCGTGTTCCACCACATAATCGGTCATTGGCAGGTCCGCCGGCAAAGCCCGATAAGGGGTGAATCTATGCGCCGCCGGATAGTGGATACTAGTCTGAACCCCGTATCCGGTTTCCAACCGCTCCCGGAACTCGTCCCTGCCCATAGGACACCTATTATTTAATACGACCGGTAGTATGTAATTCGATGATATGTCGATTTTATCATCAAAGGGCACTGTAATACCCTCCAAACCTGCCAGGATTTTATGGTATGTTGCCGCCAAACGCCTTCTCCGCCGCAGGTCCTCCCCGAGGCGGTCCAGCTGCACCACTCCGATGGCGGCCCGGATGTCGTCGAGGCGGTAATTGAATCCCACCTGGAAGATGTCATAGCGATTGGCATGCCCCTGGGCCCGGTCATAAGAGGACACCGTCATGCCGTGGGACCTGAGCAGCCGGGTCTGTTCGGCGATCCTTTTGTTGTTGGTGACCAGCATCCCGCCTTCCGCGGTAGTGATATTTTTATTGGAGAAAAAAGAAAAAGCCCCCACATCCCCGATGGTGCCCAGGTGTTGTCCCCTGAAGATAGCCCCGGGCGCATGAGCGGCATCCTCTATCACTCCCAACCCATGGTGCCGGGCGATCTCCATTATCTCATCCATGGCACAGGCAAAACCGCCATAGTGCATGACCATGATAGCCTTGGTGCGGCCCGTGATTTTGCGAATTACATCCTGGGGAGCAATGGTCAGGTCTTCGATAGACGTGATGTCGGCAAAAACCGGCTTGGCGCCGGTATAATAGATGGAATTAACGGTGGCCGCAAAGGTCAGCGACGGGACGATCACCTCATCCCCCGGCCCGATTCCCAGTCCCAGTACTGCCAAGTGCAATGCGGCTGTACCGCTGTTGACGGCCACGGCATAATCCGCTCCGGTCAGGGCGGCAAAACGCTCCTCAAATTCGGCGGTCTTACTGCCCGACGAGATCCACTTGGAGTTCAGCACCTCATTTACGGCCTGCTTTTCTTCATCCCCAAAGTGCAGGTCAAAAAGTGGGACTGTCCATTTCATCATAGGGTTTATCCTCCATTTACTGGCTGCCAGCCTTAAAACAAATCTGCCCTAACAACCCGGCCATGTCATTGTTGGCCTTTTCATAATCCTCGGGCCGGCCGATATCCAGCCAGTAACCGTGATGCTCCACCACCTTGATCTTTTCCCCGGCTCGCAGCAATTCGTACATCAGGTCATCAAAACCGAAGTAGGTGTTCTCCGGCACATAATCGAGCACCCGTTGGTTAAATATGTATATCCCCATACTGACACTAACGTCATATTCAGGTTTTTCGGTAAAATCCCGCACATAATGGTCATCGCCAAATTTGATGACCCCGAATTCCACTGTGGTCTTACGTCTGAATGTGGCTATGGTCATGATCGCATCATCATTCACATGCTCGTGGTAAAGCCGTCGCAAGGACAGATCCGTCAGAACATCACCATTCATGACCAGGAAATGAACGGGCAAAGTCTTCAATAGTTTGAGTGGTCCCACCGTGCCCAACGGTTTTTCTTCCCGCGAGTAGTGGATATCCAGGCCTAAACGGGAGCCATCTCCAAAGTACGCCTTGATCAGGTCGCACATGTGATTGACGCACAGATCGACCCTTTTTATCCCCTGGTTAGCCAGGTTGGCCAGCACCAGTTGCATGATCGGTTCCTCACCGATCGGGACCAGCGGTTTGGGCAGGGTCACGGTGTATGGTTTTAAGCGGACCCCTTTTCCGCCCGCTAAAATGACTGCCCGCATTCAATCGTCACCTCAGTCCGTCAGGATGCTGCTAAAGGTCAGGTAAATGACCTTCATGTCATTAATTAGGGTCATCCGGCGGATATAACTCATGCTCATCTTTATCTTCTTGGGCATGATAGTCTCGATATAATAGGTTTCCGGGTCAGCCGCCTTCTCCAAAAGGGCACCTTCGTCCATAAAGTAGATCGAAGCGTAATCGGTGATGCCCGGTCTGACCTTGAGCACCTCCCGCTGTTCACT
>LSQX01384388.1_pt1 | contig 11453 bp, 9 predicted proteins | sample 654561 | NCBI WGS metagenome assembly LSQX01 (sample SAMN04489861, study PRJNA283612) | anaerobic digester metagenome | isolation source: 4 biogas reactors fed with cattle manure at either 37C or 55C with and... | place: Denmark: Kongens Lyngby | collected 2014 | reverse complement strand
CCATCTACCTCATATGGTCGTATTACTGTAATTCCTGTGGGATCTCAAGTGGAATGTATTTCCTCCTCTAATGGTTGGGATAAAGTGGTTTATCAAGGAAAAACAGGATATTCATCTACAAACTACTTGAAATCCAATCAGAACCAGTCCTCTGGTGGATCTTCTATACCTGCACCTGTACCGACTCCGACTCCCGTTCCAAAACCAGTACCAACTCCAACACCGACTCCCACACCATCTCCAAACATAACTCTAAAGACAACCACTTATAACCTACAATTAAGAGATGGCCCGTCCACCTCTCATAATCGTGTCATTGTCATTCCTAAAGGAAGCCAAGTAGAGAGTCGATCATCTTCAAGCGGTTGGGATCAGGTTACATTCCAAGGGAAATCCGGCTACGCTGCTTCTGCGTATCTTAAGGTGACCTCACAAGAAGCTCCTAAGCCCGTGATTACAAAAAAGTACACCACTGGAAACCTTTCTTTACGTAAAGGCCCTTCCGCCTCCAATGGGTTAATCTTAGTTATTCCAAAAGGAACCATGGTAGAGAGTAGCTCATCTGTTAATGGTTGGGACCAAATCACCTACTTGGGAACTTCAGGTTATGCTTCTTCAGCCTATTTAAGTACTGAAGTAATAGTAGACACTAAAGTAAATGGGAGTGAAATCTTAGAGTACGCTAAGACTTTTCTTGGTCTTCCTTATATTTGGGGTGGAAACAGCCCTGATGAGGGTTTTGATTGTTCAGGATTAATTAAATATGTCTATGCTAATTTTGGTTATCAGACTCCTCGAGTATCCTATCAACAGGCTGAATTTGGGAGAGAAGTCTCTATGGATGAACTTCAAATAGGAGATATCCTATATTTTGGAAATTCTAAAGTTTCTCATACGGCAATCTATGCAGGCGACAACACTATGCTTCATGCACCAAGACCTGATCAATTTGTTGAAATCCGAGATATCGGATGGCATGTTGATACCTATGAAATTGTAGGTGCCAGAAGATATTTAGACTAAGTATTAATATCTATTGTAAAAGAGTTAGTGCATTTTTTTAAAAATACACTAACTCCTTTTCATTTTCATCGATAACGTTAACTATATATTATCGATTTCTTCACGGCTATTATTTAGATTTTACTTATAATTAAAATAGAATAAATCCTAAGACATAGTAAAAAGGAGGTTTATCATGAGAGGACTAGGAATCATAGGGACCATCATAGTAGTACTAATCGTACTATGGCTCTTAGATATCATATAAAATCAATAAACTAAATCATTGTTAACGTTAAAATAGGGAAGTCATCTTAATCGTAAGTTGACCTCCCTATTTTTGTATTTTATAGCTTTCCTTTTTGGATAAATTGCTCTAACAGCAAATCTACCATTTCATTGTAACTTTTTACCCCTTGAGCTTGCCCATTACTTTTGAGATAGGTATCATTTACTTTTGTAGCCTGCTCATTAACAGGGCCCTCGTACTGTTTGTAGAATTCACCATAGGCTTTTAAGTCACGATTTAAACCTTCACTATATCGGCTTCTTAATTCTCTATACCTCTCTATATCTTCACCATACATGGCATTCATAGTCTTAATCAATCCTAGCATGGTTCCAGAATACTTAAAGACAGGATCTTCATGATAAAGACTAGCCACATAGGATACGTAATTCGCTTCACCTTCATAGGCTACACCTCTTTGGTGAGCCATCTCATGGAGAATCGTACTGGGGAAAAATAAATCAGGTCCCTTTGTATTCACATTGGCCTCGCCAGTAAAAGGCATGAAAATTCCAGTAATTCCTGTGTAATTTAAAAGTTCTGATGCCAGTATGGGCTTCGCTTGCCCATAGGTTCCTTTAAATTTTGGATAGTCTTCTTGAAGCTTTACAAAAGCCTCTTGAGAAGAAAGAAAAACCGCCTGATTGGAATCCTCTAGGCTGAAAACGCCCTTGCCATCTTCAGTTACTTGTTGTCTTAACGCATTGGCTTGAGTTATTAAAGCTTCATTAAGTTGATAAAGTTCTTCCACACCATAATTAGTTCTAACTAACTTAAAAGCCTCTCGAACTGATACTCTTTCATAGTTGAAACCAAAAACCACCATGAATATGACAAAGAGAAGAGAAACATATGTTATTCCTCTGTAGATATGTCTACCTACTCCCCCTTGAAATATCTTAACCCCTAAAAAAATCACAAAGACTAGAGCTAAAATTAGGTTTAAATACACAAACAGTTCTCCTAGTGATATAGGCACAATGCCGGTAACCTGACTTAAAAATCCGGTTATCTTTTGGTTTAGAGCTAATGGATATATCTTCTCAAGAAGGTCCGGACTCCCCTTCACCCAGAACCGAATAAAGAAAAGAAAAATAGCCATAACAATCCAAAGGTAGCCTTGGCTTAATAAGCCTTTTCTTTTCCCTCTCAATTTCCTCATCACTATCCCTCTCTTATCTCATATTGTTGTCATTTTTTTAGAAATTTATTCTTTCATATTATTCATATCGAAGGGCATCAATAGGATTCATTTTTGCTGCTTTTCTTGCAGGGTAAATTCCAAAGAAAACACCGATGGCAGAGGAGAATATGGCTACACCAATGACTTGCCCTACAGAAATCACAGGAGTTATGCCCACATATCCCCCTCCAAGGGTTGATAGAATGATCCCTAAGGTCATGCCGATAAAACCACCAATTAAGGATAAAATAACTGATTCTGTCAGGAATTGAAATAATATATTTGTGGTGGTGGCGCCAATCGCTTTACGGATACCAATTTCTCGAGTCCTCTCCGTCACACTGACTAGCATGATGTTCATGACACCTATTCCCCCTACCACCAAGCTTATAGCTGCCACAGCCCCTATAAACGTAGTAAACAAGCTGATGATATCATCTACCTGGTCTAATGTTTGAAGAAACGAGCTGGCCGTGTAGATTTCTCTATCCATATTATTCTTTCGGATTTTTAATAAGCTCACAATATTTCGTGCCACTTGATCTGTGGTTTCTCTACTTTCTGATGCCACAAAAAAACGATCTATCTTTTCTGGGTCCGTGCTCATTTCCCGATATAGATTATAAGGAATGTAGACAAAAGCCGGGAAGTTATCTCCAAAATCTCCAGCGCCTGCTAAAGGATTCAAAGTCTTTGTCACTCCTATAATTCTAACACGTTTCACGGAATTTCCTAAAGAAATACTCGCTGATTCACCTACCACATTAGTTCGACGTCCAAAAAGAACCAACGCAGTGTTCTCATCTACCACCGCCACATTCCGACCGTCGGTGGCTTCATTTTTACTAAAAAATCGGCCCTCTATAAATTCAGCATTGACAATATTTTTAAGATCTTCGCTGCCTGCTTGATAAACCGCTGTCATGGAGTTCAAATCTGAAGATATATCTCCTCTTGTCCCTGCTACAGGGGTGGTGTACTTAATCTCTTTTACCCTCTCTTTTAGATATTCAATATCTTCTAGAGTAAAATAATCTTTGTTTTGTAAATCTTCGCCACCTACCGATACTTCAATAGTGGTAGCCCCAATATTTTCAAAAGTTCCCGTTATGTAATTACGGCCCCCTTCACCTAAGGCTAAAATTGTAATAACAGAACTAATCCCGATAATAATCCCCAGCATAGTTAAGAAGGATCTCATTTTATTCGATAATATACTGTCAATGGCAATCTTAAAACTCTCTCTAAATCGCATGAAAATCCTCCTTCCTATTCTTCACTAGTTTCATAATCACTTAAAACTTCTCTGGTTCTTACACCTTCATCAGCACTTACTTTTTCCCCATCAACGATGAGTTTTCGGTCATACACTTCCCGATCTTCTACAATTTCTCCATCGATAAAACTAACGACTCTCTTGAAATATTGTACATTTTCTTTCTCATGAGTGATCATGATGATGGTTCTACCTTCATCATTTAGTTTTTGGAAAACTTCCATAATGTCTACAGCTGATTTACTGTCTAAGTTTCCTGTAGGCTCATCTGCCATAATCACACTGGGATTATTGCAAATTGCTCTTGCTATAGAAACTCTTTGTTTTTGTCCACCTGAAATCTCATTTGGGCGATGCTTTGCCCAATCTAACAAGCCTACTTTACGAAGAGCTTCTTCTGTTCTTAGCTTTCGCTCCCCTTTAGGAATTCCAGCATAGACCATGGGTAGCTCCACATTTTCAAAAATAGTCATTCTTGGTAATAAATTAAAAGACTGAAATACGAACCCGATTTTCTTATTTCTTATGATGGCCAACTCATTATCTTTCATAGTGCTAATATCTCTACCATCTAGATAATAAATCCCTTCTGTTACTCGGTCTAAACATCCTAAAATATTCATCATGGTAGACTTACCTGAACCCGATGGCCCTAGGATACCCGTAAATTCTCCTGCCTCTATTTTAATATTAATATCTTTTAACGCTTCAAAACTAATCTTACCTGTCTGGTAGGTTTTACCCACGTTCTTCAATTCAATCATTGACCGTCACCTGATCTTGGTCTTTTAAGCTATCAGATGGATTTAGAACGATTTGATCTCCCTCATTTAACCCTTCAATACATTCCATATAAGTATCTGATATTAATCCTAAGACTACCTTTGTCTTCGTAATTATCCCTTGATTTATCACATACACATAGGGCGCTGTGGAAGAATCATATAAGAGACTCTCCACAGGAATTCTAAGTACTTTAGCTTTTTTCTCTAAAAGAATTTCTACTTCTGCATCAAAATCCATAATGATTTCTTTTGGCTCGAAAATGGAGACTTCTACATTAAGCGTACTTTCTCCACCCATTGATACACTCCCTAACCCACCGATGGAAGGTGAACCCGATGAGGCCGCTGGACTAATAAATGAAACTTCTCCTTTGAAATCACGATCCCCATAGATCACTTTAGTTTGCTGGCCCAATTTAACTTTAGCCGCATCAAATTTTCCAAGTTTAAGTGTAACATTTAGATTATCATCATTTTTTAAGGTTAAGACATTGATATTAACTGTTGCAATTTGGTTCTCTTGAGCATTGACTTCTGTTATGATTCCAGCAAAGTCTGCTTTGATTTCAGATACCATATTAGCAGCTCTCTGCTCAGCTGACTGTACTGCTAAATCTGCTGCTGCCACTGTATTATCTAATAATTTTATTTGACTATCACTTACGCTAGGTAGTGAACCAAGATTTTGCTGAATTTGGCTAAGCCCCGCCTGATAAGCGGCAATCTTTTGAGTTTCTTCGGCGATAATGGCAATATTAGCTATATCAAGTGGATCTTTTAATGCTTCCTCCTGACGTTCTTTTGACACATGGAGATTAGCTTCTAAGGTTTGCACTTGTTTTTTTAGATTAGCTTGGGCAGTTTCCGCAGCCTTAACACTCTCTATAGCGGCATCTCGATTTAGAGCTGCATTTTCTCTTTGAAGTTTAGCTTGTTTGATGGCCATTTCCACATCAGACGTGTCAAAGGTTAGAAGCACTTGGTCTTTCTCCACACGATCCCCTATTTTGACCTCCACAGTTTTCACCGCCAGATTAGGCCCTGCATAGGATTTTTCTTGGGCAGATGTAATCTTTCCCGTGCTTAAAAGAACTGAAGAAACCTCTCCTGAGTCCATCATATGGGCACTGACTCTAATTTCTGGAGTTTGTCTTGACCGATATACTGAAAAACCAATGCCAGCCATAATGGCTACTGCAACAATGATTGAAATGATTTTTGTTTTTGTGTTCATATTTTTCTCCTTAGTCTTATCTTATTGACAATTCATTCCTTTAATATGCCGTTAACATAACTAAATTGAAATGATATTAACTTATAGATTTTCTATTCTCTTTCATTCAATATTTAATCATATTTTGTTTATGTTTAACTTAACTTCCTTAGTCCCCAAGACATATCGTGATTGCTTAAGAGATACTCATGTATTCCATTTATCTTCCTACTACTCCTGGTTGCATAAAAATATTCATCTCTTTTTTCACAACACTAAATGAACCCTAGTCCTAGAAGTTTTCTATGTTTGGTTAATCTGGATTTATGACTCGTTAGGCAATCACTTTACACTTTCACTTCTTATCCCCTATAATAGAGTAGTTATACGAGGTGAAAGAAATGATTGTAATGTCAACCAATAATGTTAAATTAGCCTATGGCATCGATGTGATTTTAGAATCTGTCACTCTCCATATTAATGAGGGGGATAAGGTCGCTTTAATCGGAGCCAATGGAGCTGGAAAAACTACACTGTTTAGAATTTTAACAAAAGAAATCACCTCCCATGATGGGGAGGTCTTTATTGATAAAGGAAAGTCTGTAGGGTATCTCTCACAAAGCATGGATTTAAATTTTGAAAAATCCATTTATGATGAAGCTCTTTCTATTTTCCAAAATCTTATCAACATGGAAAAAAAGATGCGAAATTTAGAAATAGAAATGGAAAAACCTTATGATGAGAACCATAAAACTACCCATGATCAAGCCATTACAGAGTATGTTCATTTGCAAGAACAATATGACCTTTTTGGCGGTCATACCTATAAGGGTGAAATCCATAAAGTTCTAACTGGTTTAGGTTTCACTGATGAAGATTTTGATAAGGGGGTAAATATTCTTTCAGGGGGACAAAAAACTCGAGTGGCCTTGGCCAAATTATTGCTCAAAAGTCCTCAGATCATCTTATTAGATGAGCCCACTAATCATCTTGATCTTAAAGCTATTGAATGGTTGGAAGAATATCTAAAGTCCTACCGTGGAACCCTACTCATCATCTCTCATGATCGGTATTTTCTTGATGCCATCACCAATAGAACTTTTGAGATGATCAAGGGGGAGATTTACAGCTATGATGCTCCCTATAGCAAATACCTTTCTCTCAAAAAGAAAGATTATGAGGTTAAACTTAAAGCATACAAACATCAACAAGATGAAATCAAAAGACAAGAAAAAATCATTGAACGTTATAAGTCCTTTAATCGGGAAAAGAGCATTAAAGCGGCAGAATCAAGACAGAAGATGTTAGATAAGATTGAACGAGTGGAAGCTCCTCCCAAAGCTCATAGACCATACAAAATTGCTTTTGAAAATGAGTTTGAAAGTGGGACAGATGTCCTAATTGTAGAAGATCTTAAAAAGAGCTACGGAGACAATCAACTTTTCCATGATTTAAACTTTCATATACGAAAAGAGGAACGCATAGCTTTGATTGGAGAGAATGGGCGGGGGAAAACCACGTTATTTAAAATCATTCTTGAAGAAGTTAGACCAGACCAAGGGAATGTTACTTTGGGTCGAAATGTAACTTTAGGCTATTACGACCAAGAACAATCCAATCTCTCTTTTCATAAAAGTGTATTCTCTGAAATCCATGATGACTTTCCCTATTTAACCGAAACTGAAGTAAGAACCTATTTAGGAAGTTTTCTCTTTTATGGCGATGATGTCTTTAAGACGGTGGATAAACTGTCTGGTGGCGAAAAGTGCCGTGTTAATCTTCTTAAATTAATGCTGGAGAAATCAAATTTTCTCATCTTAGATGAGCCTACCAACCACCTAGATATTCCATCAAGAGAAGCCCTTGAAGATGCCTTATTAGAATATGATGGGACCATTTTTGTCATCAGTCATGACCGATATTTTTTAAATAAAGTGGTGAATCAGATTTTTGAACTTAAGGAAGATGGTGTTGAAAAATATTTAGGAAACTACACCTATTACGTGGAAAAGAAAACTAATCCTAAGCGATTTCCGGGAATAGACGAAGCAGAAAGCGAGAATAAAACCCAAGGAGCTAAAGATAAAAAGAAGCGTAAAGGCCGTGAAAAAGATGAAAGGCTTAAGAAAAAACAACTTAAAGCTTTAGAAGATGAAATTCAAGCTCTTGAAGTTAATATTGAAGAGCTTACCTTAGCTCTGACCACAGAAGAAGTCTATAGTAATCCTGTAAAAGCCAGAGAAATCTCTACCTCCATCGCAGATCGTAATAAGAACTTAGAGAAACTCTATAAAGATTGGGAAGAGTTTTTATCCGATGACGATGAAGAAGATTAGATTCTTATCCAATATTTAGCTCCAAAGAGAAAGCCCTGGGATTTTTCCCCCAGGGCTTTCTCTCTTTTAGGCTATTTATTTTTCTCTTAGGGTTAATTCAATATCTAAGTATTCTCCATCCCTAAAAATTTTGAGAGCTACCTTATCTCCCGCCGTCTTTGTATTCTTAATCTCATTAATTTCTTGAATGGATGAAACTTTCTTCCCATCAAATTCTGTTATCACATCGCCAACTGTTAGTGCTGACAAATAAGCTGGAGTGTCGGCTTGAACTTCTACTACTAAAACTCCCACAGGCATTTCAGTTTGAGCTGACATATTATCATTAACTTCCCTGCCGGCAATACCAATAATTAGTTGTGCCCTTGATAGAACATCTAAGTCATTTTGCAGAACATTTATCGGAATCGCAAATCCAATGCCTTCAACTGAATCAGAGGATATTTTTGCTGAATTAATCCCAATAACCTTACCATTGGCATTGATTAGTGGTCCACCAGAGTTTCCTCCATTAATGGCTGCATCAGTTTGAATATAGCTATATTCTTGGTTGGCCACTTGAACTTTGCGGTCTGTGGCGGAGACTATCCCTGACGTTACAGTTCCTGCAAATTCTTTAGAGACAGGATTACCTATGGCAATAACCGATTCCCCTACTTGAAGATTCTCAGAATCTCCCAGCTCCACAACCCCAGGAACTTGCGTTGTCTGATCCATTTGAATCACAGCTAAATCATTGGCTGCATCAAAATTTATCAACTTAGCAGATACTTCTTCTCCTGTATAGAGAATGACGGTAATATCTTCCCCCGCTTGAACTACGTGGTAATTTGTCGCAATTAAACCTTCTTCATTTAATATAAAGCCCGTTCCAATATTTTCCGAAAAACCACCCTGAGGATTAAAAATATTTCCTTGACTAGGTACACGAACAGCCACAGTTACTACTGCCGGCTGAACTTTTCGAACAATTTCAGGAATAGAAAGCCCATTTTCTAGCAATGCGGGAGTAACGATGGTCTCTACTCTACCTTCTTTTCCTTCAATTAGTTTTCCAAGCTTTGAATTCGAAAACAAGCTAGTTCCTGGAAGAACATTGTATGCCCCATAAATTCCAAGACTTGTCCCTAAAAATGTAAAAATCACCATCACCGCAATCAGACTAAACGCGGAGAACCTTTTTTTCTTTTTTGGTTGCGCCTTTTGTCCTGATTCATAAGATGAGCTTCCTTGATAAAGATAAGCTCTCTCTCTTTCTTCTTCTCTAAGTCTTTGATCTAAATTTTCCCGTCTCAAATTTTCTTCAGATGGGGTGTTTTCTGTTGTATGCTCTTCCAAGTCATGATTTTGTAAATTTTCATCACGAATTTCATTGTTATTTTCATTCGTTTCATTATCATTATTGTAATTCATTTGTTTATTCCTCCATACTCTAAGTTTATAATACTATCATAAAGGGTTAATGTTACAAAAACGTGTCAAGGATAACAATTAATTGGAAAAGGGCTTATATTCTTTTTATTTATGGGATAGAACTGTTTAATAACGCTTTAAGCCCCCCTTATCTAAAACCTTAGAAGAAGAGACACCACAAATTGTGATGCCTCCCCTTTATAATTAGCCCTATTGTTTTAGCTTCTAAAGTTAACGAAAAGATTGACGAATTAGCTTATCCACTAGACCATTAAGCATAGACACAATATCTTCAGGTTGTTGAAAACCTAAATCCTTTATGGAATCTGCATAGATAAACAATTCACTATCATCAGAATAAAGTAAATAGTTCTCTTGGTTAAACTCTACCTTGTTTTTTTCACTAGTCATAACAATTAAAGGGCTACTACCTAAAATTGATGGCTTTATAGGATCAGGTTTGCTCTCAGTCAGTACGTTTAGCTCCTGCTCAACAACAGCCATCATTTCTCGTGATAACATGACATTAGCATATTTCTCTTTTTCTTCTTGAGATCTAAAACTCGTTTGATTATAAAAATCAATAATCCCCATGTTTTGCAAAAGTCTTGGTAATCCCACATAACCTAGTATTTTTTTAGAAAAGAATGAAGCTGTTTCCCTGTCTACATATCGCTTGATTTCTTCACTTCCAACGCTTTGTCCTAAGGGATTGATGAATATTCCTCCAATGACTTCTTCTGGATAAAGTTTGATATATTCCTCCATGACTAGGGAACCATATTCTTCCCCCACAAAAATAAATTTCATATCAAACCCAAATTTACGAAACATAAAGTGAAGGTCTTTCGCAACATCTTCTGGCGTTTTGAACTCTCCTTCTGAAGATGGATATCCTGGACGATCATAGAATAACAACCGAGCTTTGCCTTCAAATTTCTCCTTAAGAGCTTGGCGATGAAGAAGTGACTCACCTGCACTGCCATTGACAATCACCGTATAATCCCCTTGGCCATAAAGCTCATAGTTATAATTTACTTGATTGATATTAATACTTTTTCCTTGTGTTTCACCTAAATAAGCTCTAGCTTCACCTTGCTCATAAAGATATCCTGCTATCAGCAGTATCACTAAAAGAACCGTCACGGTAATAATACTATTTTTTTTATTGAACATTTTCCTAAATCGATGACGTTCTAGGCTGTTGGATTCAACAATAAAGCTCACAATTCATCACCTCTCTCCCAACGTCAGACCTGGGTCTGCATTAAGGGACGAATCAAATTTCTCTCCTTCTTTATATTGAAAGTAAGCTGCACTTCCAATCATCGCGGCATTGTCCGTACAGAGAATCATATCTGGAAAAAGAATTTTAACATTACGTTCTCTACCCTTTTCTAAAAGAGCTTCTCTTAAACTAGAATTCGAAGCTACACCACCGGCCACAGCAATTTGATCTAAGCCCTTCATATCGATGGTCTTCATGGCATTTTTCACCAATACAGATACTACCGCATGTTGAAATGATGCCGATATATCAGGAATATTAAGCTCATTCCCTCTTTGTCTTTCGGAGTTAATGTGATTAAGCACTGACGACTTTAACCCTGAAAAAGAAAAATCTAAGGATTCTTCTTGGAACCGAGCTTGAGGAAACTTTATGGCTTCTTTGTTTCCCTCTTTAGCAATTTTATCAATTTTAGGTCCACCAGGATAACCCAGTCCCATGGCTCTAGCTACTTTATCAAAAGCTTCACCTGCAGCATCATCTCTCGTTTCACCCATAATCTCAAAGTCAGTATAGCCCTTAACATGCACCACAAAGGTATGGCCACCAGATACCACTAAAGAGACAAAAGGTGGTTTAAGGTCTTTGTACTGGATATAATTAGCCGCAATGTGCCCTTCGATATGATTAACACCAATCAAAGGAACTCCTAAGGCAAATGCATATCC
>LSQX01343551.1_pt1 | contig 11453 bp, 8 predicted proteins | sample 654561 | NCBI WGS metagenome assembly LSQX01 (sample SAMN04489861, study PRJNA283612) | anaerobic digester metagenome | isolation source: 4 biogas reactors fed with cattle manure at either 37C or 55C with and... | place: Denmark: Kongens Lyngby | collected 2014 | reverse complement strand
GGTCAAGGACCTGTAAATAAGGCTAAAAGGGATGATAAAGGCAATGCCCACAATGAAATTCATCAGATTGCCAAAGCCCATTTGGGTGCCCAGGCCCTTGAAACTAAGTTCTAAAATGTTTTTAAATGCCTCAACCGCCACACCGAAGAGGGGGCCGAAGCTGATAGCACCGATAAGGGGTGGGATATCGCTAAAGTCCATCTTAAGTGCAGTGTTGCCGGGTATGATGGGGAATTCCAACAAAAAGAGGACCAGGGAAATAGCAGTGAAGAGACCGATTAGGATTGTTTTTACCAGAGTTTTGTTTCGCATTTTACACCTCTCAAATAAAAATACCGCCCTTGACAAATCAGGGCGGCACAAGTGTAAACACAGAAATGCTCTTTCATCCGGACTTTACCGTCGGCCTCGGAATCACACCGAGTCTGCCCCCATGGTGAGGGCTCGCGGGCTGAAGTGGTTTGGCCACTATCACCGCCGGTGGGGAATTTAACCCCGCCCCGAGCTTGGCCAAAGCATACAACACAAGGGCCTCAATGTCAACCTGTAAGGAGAAATTTCGTTGTTAAAAGGCCTGTTTTGTGCTATTATATTTTTGTAATTATCAAGTTTTGCCTTCGGGCAAGCCATGAGAGAAAGGATGTTTGACGATGAATTTTATCCCCTTCAACAACAGCGGTGGGGTTGAGTGTTTTTGCCTTATCAAATCGCTTGAAAAAAGGGTAACGGCCAAGGGCCTGCCCTATCTTGATTTAATTTTAACCGACTCCCAAGGTGAAATAGTCGCAAAGTTTTGGGATTATAATGAAGAGGCACATTCAAGCTATGAGCCCGGCCAACTGGTTAAGGTGCGAGGCAGTTTAAATGAATACAGGGGTGTTGAACAGTTGCGTGTTGAGCGCATTCGCCCCGTTACACAAAATGACAATGTTCGCATTGAAGATTTTGTGCCCTCAAGCGAACACACCGGCGAGGACATGCTAAAAGAAATTGTCAAGGTTGTGGCAGACTTTAGCGATGAAGAACTCAAGGCCCTGGTTTTGGCACTTTTGGAAGAATATAGGGAAAGTTTGCTCTACTGGCCGGCCGCTTTCAGGCTCCACCATGCCATGCGAGGGGGCTTGCTCCACCACACCTTGTCAATACTGCGCTTGGCCCAGGGTATATGCAAGGTCTACCCCTTTGTTGACAGTGACTTGCTTTATGCCGGTGTTATTTTGCATGACCTTGCAAAGACGGGTGAGTTTGAGGTCAGTGAGGCCGGCATAGCCACCGGCTATACCGCAGACGGTAATTTAGTGGGCCACCTGGTACGCGGTGCCATGGCCATAGAGCGTATGGGCAAAAAACTTGACACATCACCCGAGCTTTTAATGCTTTTGGAACATATGATTATATCCCACCACGGTGAGCCGGAATTCGGTGCCGTGGTTCGCCCCATGTTTTTGGAAGCCGAGTTATTGTCACAACTGGACATGATGGACGCGCGTGTCTACGCAATTTCACACGCAGTGGACGAGGTTGAGGCCGGTGAGTTTACAGAGCGTATCTGGTCTTTGGACAACCGCAAACTCTATAGGCACGGCAGAAAAGCGCAAGACCCCAAGGTTAACCTATTTTAAGCCACATTGACTTTTTGACAGGAGGTAAGATTGATGCGAAATCATGAAATCACCAAGCCAACACCCTTGCTCGATGAATACGGACGATTGACACAGCCCGGTTGGGCACGCAAACCCTTCTTCACCTATGACAGAAAAGCCATCAAAACATCTAAATTACGCATTAAAGAATGGGACTATTACATAGTAATGTCCGACAATTTCGGCCTGGCCCTCACCGTTTCGGACATTGGCTACATTGCCCTTATGTCTGTTTCTCTTCTTGACTTTACACAGCCTTGGGAAATAACCAACACGGTTATCAAACCGCTACCCCTGGGCAAGCTGAAAATGCCGCCCTCACCGGAAGAGGGAAATGTATATTTTCGCGATAAAAATCTGACCATCGAGTACACCGTGAGCCCGGGTAAAAGGTGGCTCAAATGCGAGCATAAGAAGTTTTCGGAAGGTAAAACACTCACATGTGATGTTGAGTTGACCCAACCTGAAATTGACAGCCTGGTTATAGCCACACCCTGGGCAGAAGATGAAAAAGCCTTTTATTACAATCAAAAATTTAACTGTATGCCCGCAAAAGGCTTTGTAAACTTTGACGGAAAAGATTATGTTTTCAACCCTCAAAAAGATTTTGGCACCTTGGATTGGGGGCGGGGCGTATGGACTTATGACAACACCTGGTACTGGGGTTCCGGCAACGGCTTGGTTGAAGGCAAGCCCTTTGGTTTTAACATAGGTTACGGTTTTGGCAACACGGCCGCCGCCAGCGAAAACATTTTGTTTTATGAGGGGCGCGGCCATAAGCTTGATGATGTCAGCTTTAACATTCCGCCCGATTCTTACACAAAGCCCTGGACCTTCTCTTCTTCCGACGGGCGTTTCGAAATGGACTTTTTGCCTGTAATAGACCGCTATGCCAGAACATCGGCCCTGGTTATTTCAACAGAGCAGCATCAGGTGTTTGGAAAGATGAGCGGCAAGGCTGTGCTTGACGACGGGCGAGTACTTGAAGTAAAAGACTTGCTGTGTTTTGCCGAGGATGTGCACAACAGATACTGATTGCCACCCTTGAAAGGACTAAAAGATGGATTGGACCGAAATTACAATAAGTGTTAAAGCCCAAGATATTGACCGCGCCGGTGACATTGCCAACATGGTTGTACCTTACGGCATTTACATTGAAGATTACCGAACACTTGAAGAAGATGCCTTGAAAATTGCCCGCATTGATTTAATTGATCAGGATTTGTTGGACAAAGATCGCAGCCGGGGCCTGATTCATATTTACATCCCAAAAGAACAGGCTCCCGCCGAAGCCATAGCCTTCCTCACGGAGCGCTTTGAAGCAGAAGGTATCCAACATGAAATTGTCACCAGCCGGTGCCGCAATGAAGACTGGGAAAACAATTGGAAGGAGTTTTTTAAACCCTTCCCCGTGGGTGAAAGGCTTTTTATCCTACCCGCTTGGGAATCAAGCATCTCGGCCCCGGCAGACGGTCGCCGGGTCTTGTTGATTGAACCGGGGCTGGCCTTTGGCAACGGCAGCCACGAAACAACCAAGCTCTGCTTGCAAGCCTTGGAACCCCATATAAGGCCGAGCTGTCAAGTGTTGGACATCGGTTGCGGCAGCGGAATTTTGTCTATAGCCGCTCTCTTACTGGGTGCGGACAAGGCCCTGGGGGTGGATATAGACGCCTTGGCCGTTAAAACTGCCAAGGAAAACGGAAAGCTAAACGATTTACATCCGCCTCGCTACACTATCCTTGAAGGGGATCTTTTAGACAAGGTCAGCGGCAAATATGACATTCTTGTGGCCAACATTGTCGCCGACGCTATTATCACACTTTCAACCGATGTCGGCCGTTTCTTGAAACCCGACGGTATTCTCATTGTTTCGGGTATTATTGATATAAGGGCAGGCGAAGTTCTGCAGGCACTTGAAGGGGCCGACTTGCGCGTGATAAAAGAACATCATGAAAACGGTTGGCATTGCTTTGAGGCAAAAATTAAATAAGCTCGGAGGTTTTGATTTTGAAAAGATTTTTAAGTGTTTTCTTGGTGGCGGTCTTCCTGTTTTCCACCGCTTTACCCGCACTTGCCTTGGCAGAGCAGGCGGCGACGGCACCCTTTGTTTTGGTCAGCGGCATGGGTTACAAGCCTTTGGTTTATAAGTTGGGGCAAGAGGGGGAAAAAAACGCCTTCCCACCCGACATTGAGGCCAAACAAATAATTGTGCCCCTGCTCTACGGAATCTTTTCTCTCGCAGCCGGTAAGGGCTTGCAAGGCTTTACAAAGCATGTGGCCGAAGCGGCGGAAGATATTTTGAGCTATGCCGCCTGTGACGAAAACGGTAATTCAAAATATGACATTTCACCCATTTGCTACCCCAAATCATTAAACCATTACCCGGAATTTGAAATAGCCGAACAATCGGAAGGCGGCTTGCTGCGTTCGGCTTGTGATAAAATCGGGGCGGAAAATGTTTATTACTTTAATTATGATTGGCGACTCAGCCCCATTTACAATGCCGAGCTTTTAAATACCTTTATTGAAAATGTAAAAAGCGAGAAGGGCTGCCAAAAGGTTGACCTTGCTGCCTTCAGTATGGGCGGTATAGTCACCCTAACCTATTTAAAAGTTTACGGAAGCGAGTCGGTAAACACCTGCCTTATGCTTTGTTCAACTTATGCCGGCGTGGGCCTTGCAAGTGATTCGCTTTCCATGCGAATAGGTATTGATAAGAGAAGTTTATTAAACTACTTGCCCCAAAACTTTGGCGGCCAAGAGCTCAAGTTTTTTTTGAAAAGCCTTTTTGGCTTGCTTGACTTTTTAGGTGTGGCAGACCTTCTTGTCAATGCCTTGAACATATTTATTGACAGCTTATTTGCACAGCTAAATGCCGGCAGTTTACCGGATGACTTTTTTACAATGCCCGGGCTTTGGGCAACCGTCAGGCAGGAAGATTACGAGGGGGCAAAAAAGCTTTACCTTGACGAAAACAAAAACCGTGAACTTATTGAAAAAATAGATTTTGTGCAATATGAAGTCCACCAAAAGCGAAAAGAAATAATACAAACCGCCATGGACCAAGGTGTGAAAGTCTATTTTGTCGCAAATTATAACTTGGCTCCCCCGCCCATTGCCTTGGGAAAAGCTCTGCATTCAGATGCTGTTATTGAAACCCAATATGCAAGCGGCGGTGCCCACATGGCTCCCTTGGGTGAAAAATTACCAAGCGATTATAAGCAAAAATTTGACCTAAATGGCAAGAATCATCTTTCGGCCGACCGCATTATAGATGCATCCACAGCCGACTTTCCGGAGCAAGTTTGGTTTGTCAAAAATGTTTGGCATGTCAGGTGTTTTTATGCATCCGATTACAATGAATTTCTCTTGTGGCTCTTGCACCAACCCCGGCAAGTGGGCGTTTTTGATTCCCCCCTTTATTCGCAATTTTTAGATAGCCAAGATGACGGCAGGACCCTTGCACCTTTGGTTTAGGACTTCTTATGATGGAAAAACAAAAACGCAAAAAAACCTTTAAACTTCTTATCGCACACCTTGGTATCTTGTCGGCCTTAATCATCTACGCGCTTTATTTAAAATGCCCTTTAAGATACTTTTTCGGCCTACCCTGCCCCTCTTGCGGCATGACCAGGGCTCACCTTGCTTTTTTAAGAGGCGACCTTGCAAGCGCCTTTAGGACACATCCTCTTTTTATTTTTGCACTTCCGGTTATTTTTATACTTTTGCACAACAAGGCCTTAAAATTAGGTTTGAGCAAGAAGGCCCTTTCCCTAATAGCTTACACGGCTTTGGCTATGCTGATAGGCCTTTATTTAATCAGGCTCTTTGTGCTAAAAGACCCCCTTGTAATGCCGGATTTTGAAAGTTCATTGCTCTACAGATTAAAAAATCTTTTCTTGCCTTAAGGCAGAAAAATTTAACCCCCACTCCCTCTTATCAAGGAGTGGGGGTTCTTTTTATGTTCGTTTGGGCTCGGTTTACTCACCGGCGCCCGCTTCGGCCGGTGTGGCTTCAGAGGCTTCTTGGGCGGCCAAGCTTTCTTCAAGCTCGGCCCTCTTTTTAAGTTCGTCAATAATAAATTTATGTTTTTCGGTTGACAGGTCATAAAAGAAATAGGGAATAATTCGCAAGGTGAAAGACAGGGCATTGAGGATAACCGAAATATAAACAATTTTATTTCGCATCAAGGGGTCATATAAAATATCCCAGTCCGAAGTAAAGCCAATTGAGGCAAAAATCGTGGGCACTATCATGCCGGTCAAGGTTGTCAGCGGGGTCATAAAGAGGCCGAAAATGCCGGCAAATCCATCAAGGCGCTCGCCGTACCTATACTGCTGGTAATCCCATTGGTCGGCCCCCATGGCTTGAGCGGCTATATCACCCGGAGTAACAAAGAGGACTGTCAAAAAATTTGAAATCAAGAAAATTACAAAGCTGTCGGCCTTGATTGCAAAATACATGGCGAATGTATTTATTATGTGCATGGTATTGGAGAATATTCTGACATTTTTCTTATCAAAGCGGCGAATCAGCGAGGGCGCCAAAAAGAATCCGGGGTTGTAGGCCAGGCCGATTATGGTCATGTAAAGACCTATCAGCCATTCTTTGCGCAAGGAGTAAACAAAGAGAACATTGACAAAAGCAATGCTGGCTGCGTTTACACTGCCAAGCAGGGCGGAAATATGATTAATCCAATGGTATTTATTGGAAAGAACCGCCTTTGCCCCTTGTTTTAAACTTATGTTGGGCTTATGGGTTTTAGCAATAACCACCTTATCTTCAACCTTGAAGGCAAGTATATAGGTCATGGGTATGAAGACCAGTAAGAGACCCGGCATAACAATTCTGTAGGTCCTCAAGTTTTCATAACCGCCCGTCATGGTAGCTAAAACCGGCAAGACAACATTCAAAACCGAGGGTATGGCAGAGCCCAAAAAAGTACCGAAAGACATTATGCGGGTGCGTTCTTCCGTATTGGGCGATATAACATTGGCCATATTACCGGCTTGCCCGGCAAAGGAGCTAAAGTTGTTGTAAAAAGAGAATAGGAGGTGCAAAACCCAAAAGCGTGTGTAATAGGGCATGTTGTTGAAGGGCATATAGGCCAGAAGGATTATCATAACTAAACTTGGGATACCGCCGGCGATAATCCAGGGACGATATTTACCGTATTTTGGTGAAAGTTTTTTGTAAACAAAAATTTTATAATAAAAAGAAAGGGCATTGGTTAAAAGCATGGTACCCAGCACTTGAGGCAAGGCCGGCAAAATATGCTCAAAGGGTGCCTGGGGTATAAAATAGAGAGCAAGGCCGATTGTAGCCATTGGTATGAAGAGCGAATTCATGCGTTTCATCGTTTTCTCTTTCAAAACACCTAAATTATCCGTCAGCATCATATGTAGGGGTGACAGAATAAGGCCCAGGGGCATGCCTATCAGACCATGAACATAAATGTCACGAAAACTAATGCCGTAAATTGCACCAACTAAAAGACAGCCGGCAGAAAAGGTAAAGTAGTTGAGCACATTGCCCGCACACATACCGCCGGAAAAGCCCACAACATAACTTGCGTACTCTTTATAGGATACATAATCGCCTTCACGGGGTTCGTTCCAATAAGCTTTGACATCCTTGAGCATTCCGCTCAATTTTCCAAATAGTTTTTTCACCTTTCTGCCCCCCACTCAAGCGGTGTCCCCATGGCAATTTTAACATCCTTTTTTTGGTTCCAATCCCTACCGAGTTGGAGCTCATCCGCACTTTCGTGGCCCATTTTGATAAGTTCAACCTTTGAAGCGTCAAAAAAGCCATAGTTGCCGATGATTTTTACCGTTGCAGGGATATAAATATATTCGGCGGCATGTAAGAAGGAAAATGCATCTTCGCCTATTTCCTCAAGCCCATCGGGCAGATCTAACCTTACAATCCCCCTGCACTTAATGAAGGCACGGTTGCCCACTTTTTTAAGGCTGTCGGGGAAGGTCACTTCTTTTAAATATGAACACTTGTAAAAAGCATTATCTCTGATATTTACGACTCCCGGCTCAATAAGCAACTTTTCCGTATTTTTGTTTGGGAAGGCCAAGAGCGTTTCGCCGTCTTTCGTGTAGAGCACACCGTCAACATCTTTGAAATGCTCATTATCGGGGTCAACCTTAATATTTTTCAGGCTGGGGCAATTTGTTAGGGCATAAATGTCTATCACTTCAATATTGGGCCCCAGTTTAAGTTCTTCAAGGTATTCTGCGTTGGCGAGTGAAAAGGGGTTTAGTGCGGTAACTTTTTCACCCTCATATTCATTGGGCACGGTATATTCTTTCAGTGCGGATGTGCCCTTAAATCTATTGAGGGCATAGCCATCATCTATTTTTTCAAATTTAACATCGGCCGACTTGTCCCCACCTTTGAAAAGGTCATTGATTTGACAAGCACCCAGTGTTGATAAAAACAGGGCTAAAACAAGAAAAACCGAAAGGACCCTTAAGCCTTTCTTTAAAAAAGTGTTTTCCACTCATTACCCTCCAGTAATTTACTTTAATTAATCGCCCACATCACAAAAAGAAAGGGCAAATATGTCCTTGATTATACAATGAGACACCCATACTGTCAATTGACATAAATGCTAAAGCGACAAAATAAAAAACCACACGGTTCGGTTATCCCTTGCCGTGTGGTTTTGCTTCTTTATCTCTTACTTTCTTCTTTTTCCTTTTCCAAAAACCCCGTTTTTTTTGCCGTCGTCTTCTTCCTTGCTTTTTTTGCCGAAACTGTCTTGATATTTTTTAAGCAAGTCTTTTTGTTCATGGTTGAGGTTTTTGGGCACATCAACTATTACCCTTACAAGTTGGTCCCCCCTACCCCTACCGTTTAAGACCTTGATACCCTTGCCCTTGAGGACAAAGACTTCACCGGCTTGAGTGCCTGCGGGGATTTTAAAGTCAACTTTTCCGTCTAAAGTGGGTACGCGCAAGTTCCCCCCAAAAACAGCCTGCGGGTAAGTAATGGTGAAATCGCACCACACATTGTAACCGTCGCGTTCAAAGAAGGGGTGGGGTCTGACAAAAACAGCCACATGTAAATCACCCGGAGGCCCGCCGTTAATGCCAAAATTACCTTCGCCGCCAACTCTCATTACTTGGCCGTCATCTATGCCGGGCGGTATTGAAACTTCCAGTTTCTTTTTCTTTGAAACTCGGCCGCGCCCATGACATTTTGTGCAGGGGTTTTCAACAATCTTACCCCTACCGCCGCATTTGGGGCAGGCCTTGGCACTGGAGACAACACCAAAAGGCGTTCTTTGCTGTACGCTAACCTGGCCCTGGCCCTTACATTCGGGGCAGATTTTGGGTTCTGTTCCCTTTTGAGCCCCGGAGCCGCTGCAGTCGGGGCAGACTTCTACCTTATTTACTTCTATAACACGCTTGCAACCTTTGGCCGCCTCTTCAAAAGAAACGGTAACACGCGCTTGCAGGTCTTCCCCTCGACGCGGGGCGTTGGGGTTTGCCTGCCTCGACGAGCCGAAGCCACCGAAACCGCCGAAAATGTCACCAAACAAATCGCCCAAATCAAATTCAAAACCGCCGCCAAAACCGCCACCGGGCCCTCCGGGGCCGCCGGCCCCAAAATTGGGGTCGACACCGCGATGACCGAATTGGTCATAACGGGCTTTTTTATCGGCATCCGAAAGTACCTCATAGGCTTCATTGGCCTCTTTGAATTTAACTTCGGCTTCATCGTCGCCCTGGTTTAGGTCGGGATGATACTGTTTAGCCTTTTGACGATAGGCCTTTTTTATTTCATCTTCCGTAGCGCTCTTTGAAACGCCCAGAACCTCGTAATAATCGCGTTTTTCGGCCAAAGCTATCGGCTCCTTCTCTCTTACTTCTTTTTTCAGGGGTTTTTAGCCCCTAATTCATGTAAAGGGCAAGGCCTTTACCTTGCCCTTTCATGAGAACAATGTTTTTAGTCATCGGTTACATCGGTAAAATCTGCTTCTGTATAGTCGCCGCCGGGCCCACCGTCATCTGTGTCATAGCCGGCATAATCTTGGTCATCGCCGGCTTGTTCCGCACCGGCCTGCGCTTGAGCGGCCTGGCTGTAAATTTTTTCACTCACCTCGTGCAGCTTGGCTTGGAGCTCATCTTTGCGCGAATTTACCAAGTTCATATCTTCGCCCTTGAGAGCTTCCCTGACTGCTTCCACCTTGGACTCAAGGTCTTGCTTGTCTTCATCCGAAAGATTTTCGCCTTGTTCACTGACAAGCTTTTCGCTTTGGTAGGCTAAATTGTCCGCCTCGTTGCGTGCATCAACCTCTTCGCGCCTGGCCTTATCTTCTTGAGCAAATTGTTCGGCTTCGCGGACCGCTTTTTCAACATCTTCGTCAGACATGTTGGAAGATGCGGTTATGGAGATGGATTGTTCTTTATTGGTACCCAAGTCTTTGGCAGAAACATTAACAATACCGTTTGCGTCAATGTCAAAGGTAACTTCTATTTGCGGTTCACCGCGCCTGGCGGGCAAAATGCCGTCCAAATGGAAAACGCCCAAGCTTTTATTGTCTTTGGCAAACTCACGCTCACCTTGCAAAACATGCACTTCAACCGAGGGTTGATCGTCGGCTGCGGTTGAGAATATTTGGCTCTTTTTGACCGGTATCGTTGTATTTCTTTCAATCAGTTTTGTGGCCACGCCGCCCATGGTTTCAATACCCAAGGACAGAGGGGTAACATCAAGCAGAAGCAAGCCGTCAACTTCGCCGCCTAAAACGCCTGCTTGAAGGGCTGCGCCCATGGCAACGCTTTCGTCGGGGTTAATGCCTTGGAAGGGTTCTTTGCCCATTACTTTTTTAACCGCTTCTTGAACTGCGGGGATACGGGTGGAGCCGCCGACCATGAGAATTTTATCAATTTCAGAGCTCTTTATGCCGGAGTCGGATATGGCTCTGCGAACCGGACCCAAAGTTTTTTCAACCAAGTCTGATGTCATATCATCGAATTTGGCCCTGCTCAAGGTCATGTCAAGGTGTTTGGGGCCGGAAGCATCGGCTGTGATAAAGGGCAGATTGATTGATGTGCTTGTAAGGCCGGACAGTTCAATCTTTGCCTTCTCGGCCGCTTCTTTAAGCCTTTGCATGGCCATCTTGTCGGCGCGCAGGTCTATGCCCTGTTCTTTTTTAAATTCGTCGGCCATCCAGTTGATTATTTTCTGGTCAAAATCGTCGCCACCCAGCTTGTTATTGCCTGCCGTGGCCAAAACCTCTTGCACGCCGTCGCCCATCTCAATGATGGAAACATCAAAAGTACCGCCGCCCAGGTCATAGACCATTACCTTTTGGTCTTGTTCCTTGTCAATGCCATAAGAGAGGGCCGCAGCCGTGGGCTCATTGATAATTCTTTTGACATCAAGGCCCGCAATTTTACCGGCATCTTTTGTGGCCTGGCGCTGTGAGTCTGTGAAATAGGCCGGCACGGTAACAACCGCCTCGGTGATCTTTTCACCCAAATAAGCTTCAGCGTCTTCTTTGAGTTTTGTCAGTATCATAGCCGATATTTCTTGCGGGGTGTACTTTTTGTCTTCAATGCTTACTTTGTAGTCAGAACCCATTTGCCTTTTAATGGAGCTTATGGTTCTGTCCGGGTTTGTGATGGCCTGCCTTTTTGCGACAGTGCCAACCATGCGTTCGCCGGTTTTTCCGAAAGCGACCACCGAAGGTGTAGTCCTGTCCCCTTCAGCGTTTGCGATAAGGGTAGCCTCGCCGCCTTCTATAACCGCAACACATGAGTTTGTTGTTCCTAAATCAATTCCAAT
>LSQX01407179.1_pt2 | contig 11454 bp, 9 predicted proteins | sample 654561 | NCBI WGS metagenome assembly LSQX01 (sample SAMN04489861, study PRJNA283612) | anaerobic digester metagenome | isolation source: 4 biogas reactors fed with cattle manure at either 37C or 55C with and... | place: Denmark: Kongens Lyngby | collected 2014 | reverse complement strand
TACACCACTACCTGGTACTCTAACGAAGCGACTGTCGTCGCGCGTGTGAACGGCCGGCGGCTCGGCCGGTGCCGGAGCACCCACATTGCGTTCACTGCCGTACGCCAGCCCCGGCGACCAAGCGACGCGGCCCCCTCGCCGTACCGCCTTTCCCGCGCCGTTTCGGCAAGCAAAACGGCGAGCTCCGCCAAAGGGCCGTCAAGCTCGCCGTTTGTGCCCCGTCGCTGCAGCTGCGGAAACCCAGTCCTGCGCTGCGAGGGGCGAACTATCCCCAGACCTCAATTTCGTCGAGGAAGACCCAGACGCTGACGGTAAAGTACAGCCGCACGTACCGGGCTTCCACGTCGAGCTCTTCCACGTCAGCCGGCGCGATGCCCGGGTTCGGGTAGTCGGCCGACTTTAGTTGTATCGTGCCGACCTCTTCCCAGTTCTCGCCATCTGCCGAAACGTACCAGATCACTTCGGACGGAAAACCGACTCCGACCCCTGCGCTCTGGAGAAAAGCCGTACGCAGCTCGCGAATGGGCCGTACGCTGCCGAGATCAACGGTAATTTCCCGGTCGTTCTCCCGGTTGTGACCCACCCAAGCCGTATCCGACCATGAGGTGCTCGCCCGTACGCCATCCGTCATCTTTCCGTCGGGATCCGGATAGTTTTCATGGGGTTCGATGTTGTACACGTACGATTTGCCGCGCGCCCAGTTCATCGGGTCGAGCACGATCTCCAGGGGGGCGAGGCCCTCCTTTACCTCGACCTGCCGCGTGATGGCCTGACCGTCGATGTCGATCCGAACGCTCCGCTTGCCCTCGCGCACGTCTTGTACCGTGAAAGCGCCGTTCTTGTCGGTCGTAACCTTCTTGCCGTCGATCGTGACCACCGCATCGGCAAGAGGCTTACCGGTGCTAGTCAACACCACACCGCTCACCGTGGTGACCCGCACTGCGAAACATCCCGTCATGACGACGGCAAGGAGGCCGGCGACGAGGAAACTCCACTTCTTTCCCGCTACCACCGCTTGCACACTCCCTTCGATTATTCAAATTTCTTAGGACACAAAGGAGGCCGCATGAGTTTCAAGGTATGCGGCCGCTAGATATTTCTATTCTTCCCTATAAGTCGCATTTATCCTCTGGCCAGCCGGATACGTCAGCTGACTTGAAGCCTGGAACACGCGATCAAGTGGTCGATCACGGCCGGCACCTGCGTCAAATCGGTAATCACGGCGTCGGGAATGCACTCGCCGAGTACGTCCAACCGGTACGCTTCGTATGCAAACTCCCTTCGTATCATATCCTCTACGTACTGGGTAAAAAGTTGCGAATGGGGAATATCCCAAGGGTTGAGTCCATGAAAAACCGGGTTTAGGGTCCGGTCGAGCCAGATGGTGTAGAGGCCGGCACGTCGCCCGCCGGCCACGTCCGTCGTCAAACTGTCGCCGATCATGACGCCTTTCCTAGCCGGCTCGCCGGCGGCGGCCAAGATCGCGTCGTAGATCTCCTTATGGGGCTTAACAGCATCGTGGGTATCCGGTGCAAAGTAACCGTCAAAATAGTTTTGTAGCCCTAATGCCTCCATGACCGGCAGCTGGTAGCGAGCAAAGCCGTTTGAAATCCAATACAAACGCCGTGCCCTCGCGCGCAGCCAAGCAAGAGCCGGAGCGGCATCGGGATAGGCCGCAATGTAGGGAGGCCGCGCATGCGCGCGCACCAAACCCGTCACGTCGAGGGCACCTGCGAAGCCTAAGGACTGCGCCACGTGGTTCACGATTCCATCCCAGTCCGACGAGGCCACCCAATCGCCCGCCATGAGTAGGTCGCGATGGCGCTCGTAGATGCGCACGACGATCCACGTGCGCCACTCTTCCGCGGGGACGCCGGCGGGAACATAGGGCCTCAACACCCGAGCCACCTCGGGAAATACACCGAAAAGAAAGGGGTTTTGGATCAAAACCCGATCCAAGTCAAAGACGACGAACATGGAGTGCCTCCTTTGCAGCGAAGGGCCGGCCCATCCTTACCACGCCGTGCGAACCGCGTCGCGCGTGGTAAGGGCCGGACAGGCTTCGTTGACTGGTACGTAGTACACGGATTCAAGGTCGATGCAGAACGGCACGCCGAAGGCGCCGCCCAGATCTTGCCGGTAGGCATCCAGGTAGGGCGAGAACAGTTCGACGGCTACCAGCTGCGATCCGGGAGTGAAGCGAAGCAACGCCAGCCATCCGTCCCCGCCCCGGGGACGGTGCTGAAAGTTGAAGAGCATCTCGTAGACACGCGTGCCGTGGTCGCCGACCTTCACCTGGCGGGGCACCGTGCCGTCCGGCGTGACGTGCCCGCTGAGCACCATGAAGATGTTCGGATGCCGCCGGATCAACTTATTCCAAACGTCAACGCCCGTGTTCACCGTGGTCTCCCGGCTGTCTACGATGGCGTAGCGCTCGCCGTAAACTGAGCGCTGGGAGCCGGAGACGGAAGTGTACGTGTGCGTCACCACGATGACCTTATGGTCGGGATGGGCGGCTACCACGCCATTGGCCCACTCTAACACCTCGTCGCGGGGCAAAAACTCTAGGCTCAGGACCAGATACCTTTCTCCACCCAGGCGAAACGTTTGGTAGTTGTTTTCCAGCCGCCCTTCCTCGAACGTGCCGCCGAACCACGGACGTGCGGCGTAGCGCGCGACCGGAAAGTAGGCGTTGAGCAACGTGTCCCGGTTGGCTGCGTTCCCGCCGAAGCCGATATCGTGGTTGCCTACGGTGAGGGTGTAAGGTACTAGCCCTTCCAGCAAGTACAGGCTGTTTTGCGCCGCTTCCCACTGGGTAGGCAAGTTGTGATCCGTAACGTCGCCCACGTGCACCACGAGACCGATTCGCTCCGCCGCTGCGTTTTCTGCAATCCAATGGATCATGCGCGTCAAGATCTCGGGATTGCCGCCTTGTGGACTGGCGTGGGTCTGGTACTGCGTATCAGGCAAAACGACCAGGGTGAACGGTCCCTCATCGAACCCGTGGGCCGGTTCATAGGTTGTGAACATACGGGCCGTCCCAGATGTACCGAGCGCCACGTCCACATCGGCGGCCACCGAAAACCGGACCGACCACAGAGCCGGCTCGCTATCTGGGACAGGCAGGCTGAGCGGCACATAGACCGGCTCTCCCTCCGTCTCCAAATAGGCGTCGAGGGCGGCGATCGTGCCCCAGGCCTCTTCTACATACGTACGCTGCGCGGGATCCCAGATCATTCGAGTGAGTTCCGCATCGATCCGCAGCCCGGTAGTGAGCGGCCCATCCGTCTCCAACGTGACGCCCGATAGGACCCTTTCCGTTTCCCGGTCAAAGATCGTCGGTTCGAACGCAGCCTTCAGGTAACCGACGTATAGGTGCCTCCGTTCGGCAAAACGTATGGTCCCGTCCGCGTCGCGATATTCGAGTAGGAACTCCAGGCTGCCCGGCACGAGCTCACTTTCCGGTATGGGAACCGTCACGCTGCCGGCCGGTGCGACAATGTGGGCCAGCTCACGGACACGGCCTCGGGCTTGCGCAGTGACGCGAATAGTCCCCTGCACCGGATTTTTCAGGTCAATATAAATCCCCACCGGGCCGCTCAAGCCGCGATCGATCCGCGAGAGTGCAACCACTCCGGCGCTCTCGCCACTCAACTCGCCGATGCGCCACGTCATCCCGCGGGGAACGTATCCGGGAGCGACGGTGATCGTGTCCACCGCCGCGTAGGTCCCGCCGCGGCGGCTGCCCGCGCCGGCGTAGAAGGGCCCCCCCAACGTGCCGACCGTGTACTCGGCGGAAATAACGGTCTCGCCTGCGGTCGCATCGTGGACCCAGAGGGACAACGCTCCGGTTGCCGGATCGTAGCTCAGGACGGTGTGGTACACGTGGCCCCAGCGCGGCTTTCCGACACCGGGCAGCGGAAATACGGCCGATCCGCGCAGCACGCCGGTTCCGGTTTCCGCCCGCACGTCCGCGGGCAGCAGTCCGAGGTCACTTTGCAGCTGCAAGGCCCATACCGGCAGCAGTCCGCCCCGTTGAGACCAGACAAGCCCCAGGGTACCGGGCGGCCCATCCGGGCTCGTTCCCAGCCCTGCCAGCCACAGGGCCTCCAACGTATGTACCTCTTCCTCGGGCGGGAGCCGCACGTACGCCTCGACGGTAACGGGATCCTGATACCACGCGGACGATACCCCCTCCGCCGCCCAAAGGGAGCGGGCCGTCCCGAAACAAAGACAGAACGAAAGAATAAAAAGGACTTGCGGGCGCCTGAAAAGATGCATCACGAAAACTCCTTGCGGGTGCGCTCCAAATAGACTTTGTAGCGATCGGCCCGGTACAGGGATTTCATCAACTCGATGGCCCGGTCGCTTTCATCGAACAGCACGCCTTCGATCATAAGCGCCGGTGCGCCGGCCGGAACGCCTAAGTGGTACGCTTCGTCGGGCGTAACGATCACGGCCTCCAAGGTCTGTTGGGCGCGGGTCGGACGCACGGAGTACAGCGACTCGTACACGTCGTAGCGCGATTGCGCTTCCGCCAGTGCGTCCTCGATACCGGGAAAATAGCGCCGCACAATGAAAACCGTCTCCAGCACCATGGGAAGATCGTCGGCATAGCGCAGGCGGTGAATACGCACCAAGGGCTCCGCAGGGGCGACGTTCAAAGCCTCTGCCTGGCGCGTGCTCGCAGCCACGACCTCCATCTCGAGGAGGACGGTGCGCGGGACATAACCCCTACGCCGCATATCCTGCGTGTAACTGGTGAAAAAGGGGAGCTGCAACCGAACGGAGGGAGACCGCACGAAAGTCCCCTTTCCGCGATGGCGCTCGAGCAGCCCTTCGGCGACCAGCTCGTAGATGGCTTGCCGCACCGTCATCTTGCTCACACCGAGTTCCTGGGCGAGTTGGGGCTCTCCGGGCAAGAGATCCCCCTCTTTAAGCTGCCCGGTGTGGATCATGTCCTCGAGCTGTTTACGAATTTGCACGTAAATAGGAACTTCGCTGTCGCGGTCTACTCGCAGCGGCAACTCTCTTTGTGCCACGGGCAACTCCCCTTTCAACGACTTTAATCGGCCAACAACCTCTTCGCACCGGCGAGCATAGGATCTTCGGTCCGCTCCATCCAAGCGAGCATTTTTTCTCGCAGTTCGGGCAGGACCTCTTTCGCACGGTCGGTGTGGATCAGATTGTTCATCTCGTGCGGGTCTTCGGCCATATTGTAAAGCTCGCCCAAGTCCCCGCCGCTATACACCAGCTTCCATTCGGGCGTGCGCAAGATGCGCAGAGGCGTTTCACTCCATGCGTGGGCATGATACTCGCAGAAGACGGAGTCCCGTACGTTCTCTCCTGCCAGCGAAGCAAAGAGGGAACGGCTGTCGATGGTCGACGTCACCTCGACGCCGGCGATCTCGAGCAAGGTCGGGTACAAATCGAAGTTTTGCACCAGAGCCTCACACCGCGTGCCGGGCGCGATGCGGTCCGGATACCGCATGACTAGCGGCACCCGGTAGAGGGCGTCGTATCCGCCGGGCCCCTTATCCAAAAGGCCCCGCTCGCCGACCATCTCCCCGTGGTCCGCCGTGTATATTACGACCGTGTTTTCGGCTAGTCCTAGCTCATCCAGCGCGGAGAGGATGCGCCCCACGCCGTGGTCAATCTCCGCGATGGCGCCGAGATTATATTGCAAAGCCCGTGCCCAATGTTCCCAGCCGATCCCTTCGACGCCAAACCAGCGGCGCCACAGTTTAATGCGCTCGGGTTCGTCGCGTACATGGAAGTTCGGCCACGGCTCCAGCTCATCGGGATCGACAAGCGAGGCGAAGGGTTCGGCCACGATATACGGATAATGGGGTCCCGAATAATCGACGTGGAGCATAAAAGGCCGCTCTTGCCCGCTCGATTCGCGCAGGAACTCGATGGCCTGATCGGTTAGGTAATGGGCCTCCGTTTGCTCCGGATCGACATGCCACGTCGCGTACAAGGGATAGCGCTTATGCACCATCGGTGCCGGAGAGCCGCGATAGCTGTCGGGGCCGTAGTCGGTGAACCGCCCTACCGGCGGCTTGTGCACCTCGTACCTGAACAACGGTGGCGGTACCTTGCCCCAATGGGGATAGCCCAAATGCCCCGTGCGATATCCCGCTTCGGCGAGCACGGCGGTAAAGGGGCGCTCGCTGGCGGGCCACGTTTTCTCCCTGGCCCACGGCAAATTGGAGTTGGCGGTGATGCCGTGACGGTGAGCGTAGCGGCCCGTCAAAATGGAAGCTCGGGCCGGATGGCACTGTGCGGTGGTACTGAAGGCGTTTGGGAAATAGGCGCCCTGCTCCGCCAAGGTGTTGATGTTCGGAGTGACGTTGGGAAATCGCCCGGCGATGCCGAGCGAATCCCAACGCTGTCCGTCCGCACAGATAAGCAAGATATTCGGTTGTGTTGCCGTATTGCGCACAGCCTTTCTCCCTTTCGTCACCGTTTCTCAGCGAGAATGGCGCGCATCCGCTGAGCGGCGTTTGCCATCTCTCCCGGGATAGCCTTCTGGTCGTTAAAGATGTTGCGCAGCGCCTCGGTCATGACGGCATTCATCTCCGCGTAGGTATCCCAGTATTCAAAGGCGTTGACGTAGTCGTTGCCGTAGAGCACGTACAGCAAGAACTCCTGCACGTACGCGGCCTTGTCCCGGGGCAGTGCACCGAAGAACTCCTCCCAGAGCTCGGAGTACGGTCCAATGGGCTGACGCTTTGCCTCGCGCACGATGACCTGCTGGCCCTCGTAGCTGGCCATCCACTCGAGCACTTCCCAAGCTGCGTCGACGTTCTTCGCCGTGGCCGGGATGCTGAACATATGCCCCTGGGCAAAGTCCTTCTGACCCTTGGGCGCCGCGGGATAGACGGTCAGCCGCCAATCGTAAGCGGGAGGATCGCTGAACTGGAAGGCCGACGACAGCCAGTGCTGCCACATGGCGTAGCCACCGCCCAGGAGATCGCCGCGCCGTTGGAAGGAGCCGGGATAGGGAGAAGCGTCGTAGTTGCGCTCGAGATCGTACCAGTACTCGAGCATCTCGATGTGCTCCTGTCTGTCGACGAGCACCTCGGTTCCGTCGTCGCTAACCCAGCCGTGGCCCGTCCAGTTCAGCATCCATTGTAAGTGCCGGTAGCCGCCGTTGCGAGGTTGGTTGTACGTGCCGTAGACACCCTTCATCGGATCAGTGAGTTTCTTCGCCAACTCGGCATGGTCATAGACGGTCCAATTCTCGTTGGGCAGGGCGACGCCCCGTTCCTGGAACCAGTCGTAGTTCAGGAAGAAGACCTCCACGTTGAAGTCATACGGCACGCCGTAAATCCTACCTTGATACGTGGCGGTGTCCATCATGAAGGGGTAAATGTCCATCTCGCGAATGACCGGGCTATTGTTCCAACGGTCGGTGAGATCGAGCAAAAGGCCCTGATCGACCCACGTCGACTTGTACTGGGCCCATGTCTGTACGATGTCAGGGGACACCCCGCCCATGATCATCGTGTACATCTTGTCTATATATTCACTCTGGGGAAACACCTGGACTTCGACCCGGATATGCGGATGGGTCGCGTTAAACTCGTCCATTATGCGCTGCAATACGGCGGGAGAACCTCCGTACGAAGCGATCTGCACTACGGTTTGTGCGCCGACGCCACATGAGAGCAACAGTACGAACAATCCTGCCAATAACAGCCGAGACGCCTTCACAATAGATAGCCTCCTTCACATGAGGGTGACAACGGCAGATGCCCTCCTCATTATGACAGGGACTCATTGACTAGTCAATGACTTTTTCCAGCGGAAGCGGAACCGCCGGCCCGACGCAAAGCTAGCCGATTTGAGGCCATTTTTTCTGCGACACGCAACCACCGGCCCACGGCGGCGTGCACAAAGAAAATATAGTTGACTAGTCTTGTTGCAGGAGGTCGCCGGGCGTTGAAGAAAAGAGAAGCCGATCCGAAGCTGAGGCAAGCAGTGCTCGCGTAGGGCATTTTCTACTACATACAAGCTCGAATTCCACGCGGATCGGGTGGGACCTGCCATGAAACCTTCCAATATCAGGTTAATTGCCATTGACATCGACGACACATTGCTGACGTCCACGGGAATGCTCCTGCCGAGCGTGGTGTCCGCCGTCCAACGGGCGCAAGCTGCCGGCATTATGGTCACGCTAGCCACCGGACGGACGTACCCCATCGCCGCTCCGATCGCCGAGCGCTTAGACTTGACGACGCCGCTCATAACAAATAATGGAGCCGTGGTCCGTTCCCGGCGCTCGGTCCACCATCATTGGCCTATCGCCAGGGACATGGCCGTCTGCGTGTATTCCGCGGCGGTTGCTCACGGTCTGACGCCTCTCTTCTTTCAGGGCGACGGAGTATACGCAGAAGCGCGCGACGAGCGTACCGATTATTACGTCTCCCTCGGAGGCATGCCTCCCGGGTTTGTGGGCGACGCGCCGCGGTGGCTGGACACCTTAACGGCTGCAGACGAAGTGAGCAACATCCTCCTCATCGGCGAGCCGGGGGCTGCCTCCTCCCTACTGCCGGAGCTGCAAGCGCAATTTGCCGGACGGCTCCAGATCACCTTATCCAAGCCGGGATTGATCGAGGTCACGGCCCACGGCGTGTCGAAATGGAAGGCGCTCTCGGCATTGGCCGGCGAGCTCGCCATCGCCCGCGAGCACATCATGGCGATCGGCGACAGTTTGAACGACCTTGAAATGTTGCAGCGAGCGGGGATCGGCGTAGCAGTCGCAAACGCACCGGCCCGCGTGCGCAAGGCCGCGGACTTCGTTGTACCGTCCCACGATGAAGGCGGCGTTGCGGTAGCGGTGCAGATGTGTCTCAACGGGCGCCTTGAACCATAGGACGCCCCAGCGGCCAAACGTGCCGCGCCGGACGTTGACACGCTGCGGCGCGCGCCACGCTAAGCGAATCTGCACGCGCGAAGGCGAGCCCACCCCTTGGGGCAGACCCGCCTTATTTAGCGCTGTTACCATTACCTTGCCGCGTTGCGCCCCGCCGGCGCCTACATCGACGGCGACACGATGCGGTCCCAACGGTGGTAATACGGCGGCAACCTGTGTCCCTCGCGGCGCGGCCCGTCGAAATGCAGCCGCTCGGTCTCCAACTCCTCGATGCGGTCGGTCTCGCCGTTCACGTACTGGAGCAGCCGCGCCCGGGTCGTCTTAAGGCGTACCAGAAGACCCCCGTACCGCAGGTCGATCACTTCCCAGCCGAAGGGCTTATAGATGCTGAACCACTGCGCCCGGTGGGCCTCACGCAGCGCCTCGATCCGCTGCTGGAGCTCGGGGATTTCCTGCTCGGCGATCGTCCGCAAACGGTCCCGCTCGCCGCTGTCGTAAGCTGCTTTCATCCGCAGACCCAAATCCCACTTTTTATCAAGCACGAGGCACAGCTTTTCCGTGACCGCGAACAAGTGGGCCAGGTCCGGATACTCCTTCTGGTACCTTGCCATGCGCTCTGCAATCGCTGGGAAATGGCCCGTCAAATCCATGTCCGCCGCGTGCCGGTCAAAGAGCCCAATGAGCGGATCTTGCCACAAGAGCCACTTCGTCAAGTTGGTCACGTAATTTGGATGCAGGTCGATGTTCGCCGGGCGGTCGGGGCGCGACAGATCCTTGAACGCCTCCGCGCTCGGTCCGACGCAAAAGCGCACCCGCCGATCGAGCTTCTCTTCGTCCAACTCTTCGGCATATCCGTGTTCCGCAAAGAGCTGCAGGCCCAGCAGCGCGTTGTACACGTTCGTCTCCTGCCCGTTGTCGCCCCACATGGTGGCAAAGGCTTCCTTAATGCCCTTGCGCTTGCACGCCGTGAGGGCCGCGTTGGCAGTGGCGTACGTCTTCGGATACTGCGGCACCATCGTACCCCAAATCCACACGCCGCCGGCGAAGACGGGGTCGGAACCGAAGCGGCGGTGCCGGTCGATGAACTGCTCGTAAAATTCTACGTCATCGTGGTAGTAGTCCCAGTAGACGAGCTGTACGCCCTTGGGCATGTCCGCGATGACATCCTCGGGAACGAGCGCGTCCAGGTCGTAGTACCCGCCGGTCTTCGATGCGAGCCGAAAATACATGTCGCTCCACATCATTGCCTTCAGACCGTACTTATCCGTAATCTCCAGGACCCGGCGCAGGTGCTCGTTCATGATGTCGAACCGCTTGCGATAGCCGTTTAGCTGCAGGTAGCGGCCGAGGCCCAGCGCGTGCGCCTCGTCCATACCGATGTGGATCCGCTTGCTCCGGAAGGGCGCCGAGGCAGCCCGGATCATGTCCTCAATGAATTTGTAGGTATCTTCGCTGCCGGCGAGCAAAATATCTTCCGTATCGCGCAGTCCGGCAAAGGCGTTCCACTGAAGGGCCCGGGCCAGGTGAGCCAAAGTTTGGATGCAGGGTACGACCTCGATGCCGAACTGGTAGGCGTAGTCGTCGATGGCCTTTAGCTCGTCCTGCGTGTAGCGTCCCCGCATGTAGCCGAAATAGGGCCAGCCTTCTACTTCGTATGTATCCTCGGTGTAGAGCATGACGAGGTTCAAGCCCATGAGCGCCATCTTGCGAAGCAAAAACTCCATGCTCTCAACCTTGAGAACGCCGTTGCGGGACGCGTCGATCATGGCGCCCAACGTCGTGAACTGGGGCTCTTCTGTCAAGTTAAATGTATCCGCCCGCCGGGACTCCTCGACGAACAGCCCCAAAGCCCGGAAGAAATGGATCTTCTCGGCAAAGCGAATCGTGCCCTCGTCGCCGCTGCGGCTCACCTCGATGGGCCCGGGCCGCCGCTGCACCTGCAACCGGACGGCGTTCCGATCCCCCGCTTCGCCTTCCGTCACTTCAATACCTAACTCCGGCGCCAGCGTGCGGACGCCGTCCATCAGCTCCCGAACATCTCCATATAGCACCAGTTTCATTTTTCTCGCCTCCCTCGCTGAGCCGGCAACGCCTTACCGCGTATTCCATTCGGTAGGCGGCTCGTTCCCCCCTGCCTGTACGCTTTGCTGCGCCGGGCCGTAAAGCGCGCTGCGTCGCCCGGCTCGACCACAACCTCGTGCACCACGCCCAAGAGAGGCACGGTTATGCCCGTGCGCCGGCGGGTGATGCCGATGTACTGCAGGCCGTCCCGCTCGCCTAAGGGTTCGGCCGCCGTTGCATCGCCTTCCCCGCAACCCTCCGGGTCACCGTCGACATGGATAATGCAATCGTACTGGCGGGCCGTGTCGCTTACCGCATCGTACACGTCGAGCACGTAGGCGCCGGTCACGAGCACGGTGCGGGTGAGTTCGACGCCCGGATACACCTCGCTGCTCGCCGCCCGGGTCAGCTGCAGCGTCGGCCCGGGTACGTAGGCGTCGAGGCATCCCCGGGAAGTTTGGGCGCCGTCGGTGCTCCAGAGGCCGTTGCTGAGCACCTGCGGGATTTGCGAC
>LSQX01035103.1_pt1 | contig 11454 bp, 8 predicted proteins | sample 654561 | NCBI WGS metagenome assembly LSQX01 (sample SAMN04489861, study PRJNA283612) | anaerobic digester metagenome | isolation source: 4 biogas reactors fed with cattle manure at either 37C or 55C with and... | place: Denmark: Kongens Lyngby | collected 2014 | reverse complement strand
CCGATCGCCACGGTGGCCGCGGCCCAGATGGGCAAAGGCGTGGCCGTCCAAGAAGACAAGATGAGCATCGTGCTGGCGTTTGAGGACGGCTCGGTCGGCACGGTCAACTATTTTGGCAACGGGCACAAGGGCTATCCCAAGGAGGCGATCGAGGTCTATTCGGAGGGCCGAATCCTGCGGCTCGATAATTTCCGGCGGCTCGAGGGCTGGGGCTTTCCCGGGTTTCGCCGCCTGAAAACCCGGCTCGATAAGGGACATCAGGCCGAGTTCAGCCAGTTTGTCGACCGGATCGCCACGGGCGGTGAGCCGTTGATTCCCCTGGAGCAGCTCGTGAATGCGACGCTGGCAAGCTTCGCGGCCATGACCTCGGCACGCGAGGAGCGAACCGTCCGGTTGACTGAGGAGTATGCGGCGTTGCTGTCGGGCGGGGCAGAGGACAACCACGAATGACGCGAATGAAGAGTCAAGAGTGAAGAATTGGCGGAACGCATGGGGCAGAGTCCGGGGCAACCTTGGATTGCATTCTGTTGCATTATCGCAAGGCGATGATATAGTACGTCCATGGCTGAGAAGAAAATTACGGGGCGCGTCACCTCAAGCGGGCGCAGAAGTCCTGCGGACGTCAAACGACTGAGTCAAATCCGCGAAAAGGTGCGGGAAGAGTTTCCGCCGCGCGATCCGCCGCGTCTGCGGCCGGCCACGGAGGGCATCGCGGCGCGGATTCGCGCCGCCCGGGTGAAGCAAGGGCTCACCTGGTATGCCGTGGCAAAACGGGCCGGCATTCGCAATCCGAGCACGGCTGGTGACCTCGAATACGGGCGCGACACCAAGCTTTCCAGCCTACAGGCCGTCGCGGAGGCACTCGGATTGCGGCTCGAATTGGTCGAAGCCTAGGCCCCGGGGGCTGGCCCCTTTGCGGCCGCGTGCGAACGGAGTGCTGGAGGCGTCGTGCTTGTCTTTCCCAACGGGGATTGCCCGAAACCCGCCCGTTGCAGTATCCTTACCGGTTTGACCTGTCTGCCGGCGGCGGAGGCCGGTCCCTGGCGACCGGCGACCGTGCGGAAGCTGCGGGAGAGGCCAGCGACACGACGGAGCCTGCGAAGTGCCATACGCTCAGATTGCGGCGATCGAATTCCATCTGCCCGACCAGGTGCTTGCCAACGACGAACTCGCCGACATCTACAGCGGCTGGACGGCCGAGGCGATCGAACAGAAGCTGGGAGTGCGGACGCGGCGGATCGCTGCCGAAGGCGAGACGTCGGGCGATCTGGCCGTGCGGGCGGCCGAAAAGCTCTTCCGCCGCATCGACGGCCTGCGAGACCAGGTCGATTTCCTCATCTTCTGCACCCAGGAGCCGGACCACTTCCTGCCCACCACGGCCTGCTTGATGCAGCACCGGCTGGGTCTGCCCAACTCCTGCGGCGCCTTCGATTTCAACCTCGGCTGTTCGGGTTTCATCTACGGGCTCTCGCTGGCTCGCGGACTGATCGAGACGGGCGAAGCCCGCAACGTGCTCCTGCTGACCGGCAGCACCTACAGCAAATTTATCAATCCCAAGGACCGCGTGAGCCGGCCGCTGTTCGGCGACGGAGCCGCCGCCACGCTCGTGCGATCCGTCGATCAGCCAAGCGGCGGCGGGCCATGGATCGGACCATTCGTGTTTGGAACGGATGGTTCCGGAGGCGACCTGCTGATGGTGCCCGCCGGCGGCTTGCGGATGCCGGCGACCGCCGAGACGGCAATCGAACAGACCGACAGCAAGGGCGGGGTCCGGTCGAAGAACCAGCTCTACATGCACGGGCCCGGCGTCTTCTCGTTCAGCGTCGACCGCGTGCCCCCGCTGGTGCAGGAGCTGCTCGACAAGGCGGGCCTGAAGCGCGACGACGTCGACCTGTACGTGTTCCACCAGGCCAATAAGTTCATGCTCGAACGCCTCCGGAAGCAATGCGGCCTGAACGCCGACCGGTTCATGATCGACATGCTCGATCGGGGCAACACCGTCTCGAGCACGATTCCGATCGCACTGGTCGACGCCCAGACGAGCGGCCGGCTGAATCACAATGCACGGGTAATGCTTGTCGGCTTCGGCGTCGGTCTGTCGTGGGCGGCGACGCTGGCCGTTCTGCCCGACGGCGTCTAGAGGCGGTCAATCGGCCGCTTCGCCAGGCTCAGCCTGCCCCCGCCATCAGCGCTGGTTGCAGGGCTGACAGGCGAGAGGTGGCAGCCTTGTTCCCGGTTTCTGGGTTCCTGCGTGGGAACGAGGGGGAAGTGCCGCCTGGCGGTGGCGACAAGCCAGCGTTCCCAAGCCGGAGCTTGGCAGCGAGGGGGAAGGGGGAGTGGGGCACGGAGGCGCGATGGACCGGAAGGTCCGCACACGGCGACTGTCCCGCCGGAGAGGCCGAACGCCCCCTCGTATTGGGTGCATGCCTCCCTGCCATGGCGGCCCTTCATCCAACCGGGGATTGGCGGATAGAATACTGAATTCTCGTTCCCGCTCGCGGTTCCGCATCCAGGAAGTCGTTTCCATGACCAAACACATTTTCGTGACCGGCGGGGTGGTCAGCTCCCTCGGAAAAGGGCTGACCAGCGCTTCGATCGGGATGCTCCTGGAGCGCCGCGGGCTCGCCGTGCGGATGCAGAAGCTCGACCCTTACATCAACGTCGACCCGGGCACGATGAGCCCCTACCAGCACGGCGAGGTCTACGTGCTCGACGACGGCAGCGAGACGGACCTCGACCTGGGACACTACGAGCGGTTCACGAGCAGCCCCTTGAGCCGCGACAGCAACTACACGACCGGCCAGATCTACCAGTCGGTGATCAACAAGGAGCGGAAGGGCGTCTATCTGGGCCAGACGGTTCAGGTCATCCCCCATATCACCGACGAGATCAAAGCCTGCATCAGCAAGCTGGCCGGCGCGGAGGTCGACGTGGTGATCACCGAGATCGGCGGCACGGTCGGCGATATCGAGAGCCAGCCGTTTCTGGAGGCAATCCGCCAGTTCTCCCGCGACGTGGGCGCGGAGAACTGCCTTTATATTCACCTGACGTTGATCCCCTACCTCAAGGCGGCCGACGAGCTGAAGACCAAGCCCACGCAGCACTCGGTGGGCCAGCTTCGCCAGATCGGCATCCAGCCGGACATCCTCATCTGCCGAACGGAACGCTCCCTCGGCAAGGATGAGTGCGCCAAGATCGCCCTGTTCTGCAACGTGCCGGTTGAAGCGGTGATCGAAGAGAAGGACAAGGATTTCTCGATCTACGAGGTGCCCCTGAGCCTTGTCGACCATGGGCTCGACGCGCTGATCGTCAAGCGGCTCGGCCTGAAGACCGGCGAGCCCGACCTCAGCGCATGGCGCGACCTCGTCCACCGTCTGCGCAACCCGGAGCACGAGATCAGCATCGCCGTTGTGGGCAAATACGCCGAGCACCGCGACGCCTACAAGTCGATCTATGAAGCGCTCGACCATGCGGGCATCTCCAACAGGGCCCAGGTCCGCGTGCAGCGGATCCACAGCCAGGCCGTCCAGCGCGAAGGCGCCGATCGGCTGCTCGCCGGAGTCGACGGGATTCTCGTGCCGGGCGGCTTCGGCGAGCGGGGAATCGAGGGCAAGGTCGACGCGATCCGATTCGCCCGCCAGCGCGGCCTCCCCTTCCTGGGGATTTGCCTGGGAATGCAGTGCGCGGTGGTTGAGTTCGCGCGGAACGTTCTCCGCCTCGAGGGCGCCAACTCGACCGAGTTCAACAAGGACACCCCCCACCCCGTGATCTGCCTGCTCAACGAGCAGAGAGCGATTACCGACAAGGGGGGCACGATGCGCTTAGGCGCCCAGACGACGCGGCTCGACGCGGCGAGCAGGTCCATGGCGTGTTACGGGGCGGATTCGATCCGGGAGCGGCACCGGCACCGCTACGAGTTCAACAATTTCTATCGCGAACAATTCGCCGCCCAGGGGATGAACGTCACCGGAACAAGCCCCGACGGCGGCCTGGTCGAGATCATCGAAATCCCCGACCATCCCTGGTTTGTCGCCGTCCAGTTCCACCCGGAGTTCAAGTCGCAGCCCACCCGATCCCATCCCCTGTTCCACGGATTCATCGGCGCGGCGGTCAGGCGGCATTCCCAACGGCCTGAACGGATAGCTCAAGCGGAGGAGACAACATGAGCAATTCACCCGAAGAGAAGAAGATCATTGTCGACGAGGATTGGAAGTCGCAAGTCGAGGCCGAGAAGGAGGCGGCGCTGAAAGCCCAGAAGTCCGGACAAGCACAATCGTCCGAGGAAGCGGCCGCGCCCGCGGAAGTACCCCTTCCGCCCGCCTCGCTCGAAGTCCTCATTGCGTCGCTTGCGGCCCGGGCGATGGTCGCCCTGGGGCTGCTCCCAAGCCCCGTGGCCAACAGGCTCGAGCGGCTGCCCAACCAGGCGAAGCACCTGATCGACATGCTCGCAATGCTGGAGGAGAAGACGAACGGCAACCGCACCGAGCAGGAGTCCGCGGCGCTCGAAGACACCCTTCACAGGCTCCGCATGGCCTACGTCACGATGGGGCAATCCCCCGCCCCGCCGGAATAAGCTTGCGCCGCCCTCGCTGCCAAGCTCCAGCGGATCATCTCGCTGCCAGGCGCCCGTTTTGGGCACGAGGGTCCGTTGGCGCCGAACCAGAGCTTGCCCAACTTCACTCGCCAGCCAGCAGCCTCCGATCGCGGCAGATCTCGGGGGTCCACGCCTGCCGCCGACGCTGGGGTTCTTCTCCATTTTCTCTGGACTTGCCTGCGGTAGACTGGTAGAGTCCGGCCTTACCCGGCCCGCCACGAATGTTTTCGCCGCGGCGCCCTTGGGTGTAGACATCCTTCCGGCACTCTTTCATGGACGAACGACGCGCCTCAACCGCCGATCCCACGGACGCGATTGTGATCACCGGCATCGGCATGATCGCCTCGGTGGGGAACGACCGCGAGTCGGTCTGGCGCGCGGTCCGCGAGGGAGTCAGCGGTGTCCGGCGGCTGACGCCGGCCGATCGCATGCCCGACTGCCTGACGATCGCCGCGCCGATCGAAATCGAGCCGGAGCAGCCGGGGCAGCTGAAGATCATCTCGCTGGCACTCCGCGCGGCGGGCGAAGCGCTCGACGATGCCGGCGTGTACCGATCGGGGATTGATTTCGACCGTTTCGGCTGCGCGATAAGTGGGCACATGGGCGACATCTCGGGCGCACTTGGGCCGCAAGCAGCGGCCCGCTCCGCCGATTCCCAGGCCGTTCCATGGATCTCGCAGTGCCTGCCCAACAGCGGCTGCTCGATCGTCGCCAACCGGTTCGCCCTCTATGGCCCGCGGCTCTGCCATTCAGCCGCGTGCGCCAGCGGCATGGTCGACATCCTCTCGGCGATCCGCTCGATTCGCGACGGGCAATGCGAAATCGCCCTGGCCGGCAGTGCCGAAGGCATCCATCCCCTGTTTGCCGCCGGGTTCAGCAGGATGCGGGTGCTCGCCGAGCACGAGGACCCGTCCCAGGCAGCACGCCCCTTCGACCGATCGCGAAACGGGTTCGTGATGGGCGAGGGGGCCGCGATGTTCATTCTCGAAAGGCTCAGCCACGCACGGCGCCGCGGTGCGTCGATCTATGCCGAGGTGGTCGCCGGGCGGATGGTCGCCGACGCCTACCATGTGACCGGGATCGACGCCGACAGCCCCTCGCTGACCTATCTGCTCAAGGCCACGCTGGATCAGGGCGGTCTGGCGCCTCGAGACATCGGCTACATCAACGCCCACGGGACCGGCACCCTGGCGAACGACGTGGCCGAGACGCGCGGCATACGCCGAGCGCTCGGCACGGCCGCCGAATCGACGCTCGTCAGCTCCACCAAATCGATGCTCGGCCACCTCGTCACCGCCGCCGGCAGCGTGGAATTGGCAGTGACGACCCTCGCGCTCCGCGATGGATTCGCCCCGCCGACGGTGAACCTCACGGACCCCGACCCCCAGTGCGACCTCGACTGCATTCCCCTGGTCGGCCGGCCGGCCCAGGTCGAACACGCCGTCAAGGTCTCGATCGCCTTCGGCGGCACGATGGCCGCGATCGCGCTGCGGCGCTGGCCGGATGCGGTCAGCCGCCTCCACCCGCGGCACCGCGCCGCTTGACCGCGGATTTCCCCGCCCGGCCCGCTTCCGGCCCGTTCACTCCCCGAGTGTCGACTTGCGCCGCAGGATATGATGGTAGTGCTGCGCGAACCGGTGGGCCTCGTCGCGAACGTATTGCAGCAATCGCAGGGCGAAGGAATGCCGGCTGAGGCGGATCGGCGCGTCGCTCCCGGCCACGAAAACCTCCTCCTCGCGCTTGGCCAACGAAAGGACCGTCGGCGGCGGAATCTCCAGGGAGGAGAAGACGCCCAGCGCCGCATGGAGCTGCCCCAGGCCGCCGTCGATCAGCAGGATGTCGGGAAACACCCCCTCCTCATCGTGGAGGCGTTTGAATCGCCGCCCGACAACCTCGCGGATGCTCGCGAAATCATCGACGCCCTCCACCAGCCGGATGCGGAAACGTTTGTAGCCCGGCTTGAACGGCAGCCCGTCGAGAAACTGCACCAGGCTGGCCACCGTCTCCGTGCCCTGGAGGTGGGCGATGTCGATCCCTTCGATCGTTCGCGGCGTCTCCGGCAGTTTGAGCACCTTGCGAAGCCCGGCAAGCCCCCGTTTCGGATCGACGTGGAAGACTTCGGGCTGGACGTGCGTGTCCAGCTCGCCCCGCTGGTCGAGAGTCTCCAGCAGGCGAATCTCGTCGCGGAGCCGGCCGGCCTCTTCATAGCGCCGCGCGCCGGCCGCCGCCGACATCTCCGCGCGCAGCTCCTCGAGCAGCGCCCTCTTGCTCCCCTCGAGCACGCGCTGCAAACGGCGGATGTCCTTGCGGTACTCTTCCTTGGTGATTCGCAGGTTGCACGGCGCCGAGCACTGGCGGATCGAAGCCAGCAGGCAGGGGCGGAACCACCGCCAACGTTCGTCCCCCTCCTGGATGTCGAGCGAGCAGGTGCGAAAACGAAAGATCTTTTGCAGCACCTGTAGCGCGCCGCGCAAACCCGACACGTTGGCAAACGGCCCGTAGAGCTTCGTCCCCCGCTCCTTCGGCGTGCGCGTGATCCCTACCCGGGGAAACTCCTCCCGCGTGGTGATCTCCAGGTAGGGAAAGCTCTTGCCGTCCTTCAGCTCCTTGTTGAATCTCGGCTGAATGTCCTTGATCAAGCGGGCCTCGACCAACAGCGCGTCGACCTCGCTCTCCGTTTCGAGAAAATCGATGTCGCGAATCTCGCGGACGAGCCGGGCGGTCCGCGGGTCTTCGGCGGCCGCCTTCAAGAAATAGCTGCCCGCCCGGTTGCGGAGATCCTTGGCCTTGCCAACGTAAATCACGCGGCCCGCCCCGTCTTTCATCAGGTAAACGCCCGGCGCGTGCGGGAACGAGCGAACGCGCTCGGCCGCCAGCGAGTTGTCGCCCGGCAGGTCGGGCGCTTGATTGGGTGGGAGAGTCTCGGGCACGCTGAAGGTCTCGAACGGCAGAACGGCGCGGCGGCGGAAAAGGACTGCGCGGCGCGGATTACCCCATTATACGGGCCGGCGGCAAGACCGCGCCAGGGGAGTGCCCGTTTCGCCCAGACTGCCCCCCCGTCACAACCGTCCACGCCGGCCAGGCTGCCCCGGGCGCCAGGGGCGGCCTGGATGTTCGTCACTTGCCGCGCCCGCTTCGGGGCAACGAGCTGGGCAGGCGCTTGATCTGCTCCATGATCGCATCGGCTTCCAGCAGCGACTGCTCGCTGCGATGCTCCAGGTAATCGCGGAGGACGACCTGGAAGTAGACCACCTGGTCGGGACTCTGGCCGAAGCGGATCCGGCCCTGCTCGTAGTCCCGCGCGGGATCCCGGTCGGAGGCCAGCCGGTAGCGCTCTTGCCGCTGCTCCGGCCCAATGCCCGCGGCCGCCTCCCACGGATTGATCCCCGAGGCCGGCCAGCCGTGGATCGCGCAAAGTTGGACGATCGGGCGCAGATTGCGCGCCGCCGCCTCCAGATACTCCGCCTTGGGCGCAATTTGGTGGGCAAGCAGAAGCCCATGCACGTACTCGAGGTTCCAGGTCAGGCCCGCCGTGGCCGCGTGCGGGTAGCCCCAGCCGCCGCCGGGCTGCTGCACGCGAGCCATCCAATCGTTCAGCGCGACCGTCGTGGCGCCGAGGCGCTGATCGAGCGGCGCATGGCGGAGCAGGTACGGCAGGGCGTTGGTGGCATACTGGACGATATACGGCTTCACAAACGGCGTTTTGTAGCCCAGCTTGTCGTCGCCGATGTAGAGGTGGTTCCCGACCGCCGGCTTGCCGCTTTCCGTGAACAGCAGGTCGTCGCCCTGGGTGGGCTGAAAGGTCTTCCACAAGCGGACGGCGTTGTCCAAATGCTTCCGCTCGCCCGTGTATTCGTACATCTTCACCGCGTCGGCGATCACGCCGCTGGTGCGCGTATAGCCGAGGCCCGCGTGCTGGTTCCGAATCGACCACTCGGCGGCCGCCTCGGCCGCGTCGCGGTAGCGCATGTCGCCCGTCTCCTCGTACATCAACCAGAAATTGCTCCAGCCCTTGTGCACATAGATCGGCGAGGTGGCGAAACGGGGGTTGAAGGTCCCCGGGCCGTGCCCAGGCCGGTCGCGCCAGGCGTTCCCGCGCCGGCACGCGCCGTAGAGTCTCGCGTCCGGGCCCCAATACATGCCCAGGTCGAAGTAGTTCCGGCACCAGTCGTGGGCGACAGCCCGCAGCGCCGGATCCCCGCCGCGAAACCAATCCTCCCAGACATACAGCGCGTGGTTGAGGCGAACCGCGGAGGTGTAATCCCGCGAGGCCTGTTGCGGAGACCAGCTCCAGGGCATCGAGCCGAGGTCGTCGCCCTTGATCTGCATATCGCATAGGGCGAAGCAGATCTTCTCGACACAGTCGCGGAGCGCCGTCTCCTGCACCACCAACGGTCGACCGGTGCGGTAGACCGCGTCATACGCCCGCCACTCGGCGTGGCCGTAAACAGGCGCGTCGAGCCGGGCGGCAAGCTCGGCCCCGGCCAGCGGCGCGACGGCCAACTCGCTGAATCGCCAGGCGCCCTCCTGGATCATCAGTCCCTCGGTCTCCAGGTTCGCCACCGGCTCGTTGCGATTGGAGCGCACAATCACCGCCGCGGACTCCTCGGCCACCTCGAATGTCCCCCGGTTCTGCCGCAATCCGAGTGGATTGGCGACCGAAATCGGTCGGCCGTCGCTGAGCCTGATCTCGGCAACCAGGTCCGCGTTGGCGTCGTCCGCCAGACGCGAGTCCGGGTCGCGTCCCAGCAAGCGCGCTTGGCCCAGAGAGCCGGGCGCAAGGCGCCCACCGGGCGCGGTCAGCCTCCAGCCGAAATCGGGCGTCCAATGGTCGCCGGCGCGCTTCGCCTGAATGCGATGCACAAGCCGCAACTCCCCCGTGCGGAAGACCTGCACATCCCACTGCCCGCCCCAGGGGTCGCCCGTCCGATCGTACCGCAGCCAGACGAATTCCGGGCCGCCGTCGAGCACCCGTACGGCCGGTTCGCCGCCGCTTGCCTCCGGGCCGAAACGTTCGATGCTCGCCAGCCGGACGCCGCCGTCGCCGCGGAGCTCGATCCGATCCATCGACAGGACAACCTTCCAGCGATCGGTGGAAATCGCGGCCGGAATCGATTCCTCGGTCGGCCTTGCCGGCGCGCCGGCCCGATAGATGCCCGCAATCGCGCCGCCGGGCGGCAACGATACCGGAACACTGAGCATCACCCGCCGAATCGAGCCGTCGGGGTGGCGTGTGAGCGGCCTCGCCTGCACCGGCACGGCCTTGCCATCGAGAATCGCCTCTCCCGGCGGCGGACCGGCAAGGCAGCTCGCCGGGATCGGCAAGGAGACCCGCGCCACGGTCGCGACCGGCAACCGTGCCGGGTTGAAGATCGTGAACCGCACCTCTTCCGCGCCAGCCGCGGGCCAAGCCAGTGCCAGCCAGGCAAGCGTCGCGAAAAAACCTCCCCGCGACCGCCTCGTGCCGAGCGCGGACGCGTCCTCCAAGGCGCGCTTGGCGCCAAGGGCGTTTGCAGTCTGAGTCATCGCCTGTTCTCCCTGGTCTGGCGGCAGCGAGGTCTTGACCGGCCGTGCATGGATCTTCGCACGCCCGAAGGACGAATTATCGCCGATTTCCCAGGCGCGAACAATTTCGAGTGCGGCGACTGATCGCCGCTTTGCGGCCAAAAGTGGCCACCGGTCGACGCACTCCAGAACAACGGAGTATTCCGGACTTCGCACTTACAACTGGAAGAGTCTTGCTGACAGAACCGAAAGGGTAGTGCTCTACAGCTTGGGGCGTGTGATTTCGAGAGAATTTGTGCGCCTAGAGCATCTTCTTGCCGAATACGCGGCTGCCCTGGGCATCGTACTTCGTCTGCAAGATCGCAATCACCTTCTTGGCAAAGGCAGCCGGTTCTCGCTCGATGCGTTTCTTCTCCCAGAGAATCTCGGGACGGCTGGAATGGGCCGGTCCTTGACCACCGCCTCGGTCTTGGCGATCAGCGCCATCCGCGGCTCGCGGACCTCAGCCAGATGTTCTGGAACCACGCGAGCCACCGCATGGCCGACCGCCTTCTGCTCCAGCTCGCGGCCGATCCAAGCGCACTCCGGGCGAGCGAGGATCGCCTCGACGCCTGGCTTCCCCTCAGCCGACGGCCGGTAGTCGAGATAGGACGCGTAGTGGATGTGGCGCGTCGAACCGTCTGCCCCCAACTCCACGTAGAGCATCCGCTTGGAGACAACGCGCCGATCGCCCTGGCGCGTCAGGCTGGCGTCCTGAATCGCGTGTTCCAGGTAAAACAGGACGCGCGGCTGCCTGCCCGGGTCGCGATCGTCGACCAACACGGCGCGCCGCTTCAACAGATCGCGATGGCGCTCCAGGGTCAGGTCGATGACCGAATCGAGCAGCGGATGGCCCGGGCAGACGAAGGCGGCCAGTGGTTGCCCCTGGGGAGCGACCAGAGCCTTCTCGAAGGCGATCCGCTCGTAACGGGCCGGGACGGGTTCGCCGCTGCCGATCAGCCGGTCGCGGTTGCGGACCGGGGCCGGCACGTGGGTCACCTCGTAGCGGCGCGGCTCCCGCTGCCGGGCCGAGCCGCCCAGGCGCTGGAAGGCTTCGAGGAAGAACGACTCGATATAGTGCGGCTGGCGCCGGCGGGCCTCGGCCCGCTCCATGTCCTCCCGGATGCGTCGGACAAAGCCGGACACGTTGGACCAAGAAGCGAAAAAACGCCCCGAAAACCGCATGGTTGACAGGGCGTGTCTTGGGGTGATTACTTCCCCTACGGATGGGAGAGGATTCGAACCCCCGGAGGACGCAAGCCCTCAGCAGTTTTCAAGACTGCCGCCTTAGACCACTCGGCCACCCATCCAAACGC
>LSQX01292267.1_pt1 | contig 11455 bp, 11 predicted proteins | sample 654561 | NCBI WGS metagenome assembly LSQX01 (sample SAMN04489861, study PRJNA283612) | anaerobic digester metagenome | isolation source: 4 biogas reactors fed with cattle manure at either 37C or 55C with and... | place: Denmark: Kongens Lyngby | collected 2014 | reverse complement strand
TCCTGCACCAACGGCAGAATGGAAGACCTTCGTGCCGCTGCAAAAGTATTTGAAGGTCGTAAAAAAGCGGATTCTCTGCAGGTGCTCGTAGTGCCCGGATCCAGCATTGTCAAGAAACAGGCCGAAGAAGAAGGACTGGACAAGATTTTTATTGAAGCCGGATGCGAATGGCGCGAACCGGGCTGCTCCATGTGTCTCGCCATGAATGATGACCGCCTTAAACCGGGCCAACGCTGCGCATCCACATCCAACCGAAACTTCGAAGGGCGTCAAGGCAAAGGCGGACGCACCCACCTTGTCAGTCCCGCCATGGCAGCAGCTGCGGCAGTAGCCGGTCATTTTGTTGATATCCGTGACTGGGAATATAAAGAAGTATAAAAAAGGCTTTACATAAAGAGAGGATCCCATAATGAAATCGTTCACAACCCATCAGGGCATTGTTGCACCCCTCGAAGCGATGAACGTCGATACGGACCAAATCATACCCAAACAATTTTTGAAGCGTATTGAACGTACCGGCTACGGCGACGTGCTCTTTTACGATTGGCGCTATGAGGATGACGGAAAAATCCCGAACTCAGATTTCGAACTGAATGCGCCCCGCTATCATAATGCAAGCATTTTATTGACCAAAGATAATTTTGGCTGCGGTTCTTCCCGTGAACATGCGCCATGGGCATTGTCTGACTACGGTTTCCGTGCCTTGATCGCGCCTTCCTTTGCAGACATCTTTTATAACAATTGTTTCAACAATGCGTTGCTCCCGATCACCTTGGATCATGATACGGTGCAGGCTTTGTTCGAAGAAGTACGCAATACGGAGGGCTACACGCTCACTGTAGATCTTCAAAGCCAGAAAATTATCAAGCCTGACGGAAGCAGTATTGATTTCACAATTCAGCCTTTTTTACGCGATCGCCTGCTCAATGGTTGGGATCAAATCGGACTCACCTTGCAGCATGAAGAAAAAATTACGGAATACGAACGCGCCAAAGCCTTGCCTTGTTCCAAGCGTTTATAAATCAGTTGAGGAACTACGTTGCCTGTCTACACCTACCAAATAATCAATGAAGATGGTTCAGACGGAGAATGCTTTGAGGTGATCCATGGGATGAATGATCCGCCTCTAACGGTGCATCCTGAAACAGGACGACCTGTTAAGCGGGTCTTTACCGCGCCCCATATTGCAGGATGGGGCAATTCACGACAAGCAAAAGAAATGCTCAGTGATGCCAATGTGGAGAAGCACGGATTTACCAAGTACGTACGCAGCGGTAAAGGGCAATACGAAAAACGAGCAGGAAAAGGACCGGGCACAATCGACGTGAGCGATTAGTCGCCCGTCCGCTGTACCGGCGCTTCTCACGTGGCGCTGCCAAAGAAGAGCTGACCTTTCGTAAGCGCCATTTACACAGCAGTCAAATAGCTTTGCTGTATGCGCTCCACTAAGGCAGACTGATCCCATGCCCAAAATTGATCCGAGAATAGTTCCACTTCTATAAAGCCTTGGAAACCGGCATCCTCCACCCATCCGCGAATCAAGGGGATATTGATACATCCCTCGCCCATCATGCCGCGATCATTTAAAAGATGGCGGGTAGGTGTGCGCCAATCTGAAACATGAAAAGCAAAGATCTTTTGGCCGGCTCGGGAAATTTCCGATTTCAACATGGGATCCCACCAAACATGGTACACGTCCACACACACCCCCAGCCACGGTGAAGCTAGGATAGTGACCATATTGTTCGCCTGCTCTAAGGTATTCACAGCGCTTCGATCGTCGGCATACATGGGGTGCAGTGCTTCGATCGCTAGACGCACTCCCGCCGATTCTGCATGAGGCAGGACAGCGGCGATGCCATCCGTAATATGTTGGCGGGCGTCGGGCAAGGGTATACCCGGGACGGCGCCACAAACCAATACGACAAGGGGCGCGCCAATTTCTGCAGCCTCATCAATGATGCGCTTATTTTCATCCCGTGCATCTTGGCGGGCTTGCGCTCCCGCTGCCGGGAAAAAACCGCCTCGGCATAGGCTGACAACGTGCAGCCCCGATTCACGCAGTCTTTTGCCCGCTTCTTTAGCGCCATAAGGCTCCAGATGATTTCGCCAAACCGTGATACCGGGTATTCCCGCCTTTGTGTATCCGTCAATCGCTTCTTCCAGCGACCACGGTTTGGTGGTCATCGTGTGTAGGCACAGGCGTGAATAATTGTAAAGTTTCTGAGTCATCTTCTTTTCTCTTCAGGCTCGCTATAATCAAATGTGTACGCGAAAGGCGCGCAAAGGGTTAATCCGTTCCGGTTGGCCGTGCTTCGCCCAAGACGCCTCCACCTGTGCCCTCCGCTCCTTTTGTGCCTTACGTACTTCCGGCATCCACACGCGCAAATCCAGAGACTCATGCATCAACGCTCCCAAAAAGGGGACTAGCAAGAGGTCTGAGAGAGCATCACAAAAAGAATCATATAACTGAACATGATTTTTCATTCGTTTCTTGGCGTCATACTCCACGTTAAATTGCACCGCTTCCAAATCAATGAAATAGAAATTCTTGCCGTCTGCCGTATAAATATTTTTACCGGAAAGATCAGCATGATAAGCCTGCACAGTCTCCAGTTCCTTTACGGCAAGGGCAAGATGATGCAAAAAATCGGAGAGGCTTTCTTTCGTCACGCCTGCCAAAATCAGTTCACTCAGATAACTTTCAACGTCTCGGCAATGGTTGAGATTGCGAAATATATACCAACTCTTCACGACTACCCCGGCAACCTTCCGCTCCACATAGGCCAAGGGTTCCGCCACGTGAATGCCATACATACGCAGATAATTGCCCGCCCGCCAAGGGAGCCGGTGTTTGTTATTATTTCTGAAAGGGATGCACATCCCTAAAAGAAAGGAAGAGCGGCGCTCCTTAATAATCCAATCGCCGACCGTGCTAACACTTGTTTTTTTGGTCTTTTTGACCAGTTCTTTATCGGCCGATAAAAGAGATTGAATTTGTTCCTTATTGAGATCTTGACGCGCATAGACTCGACGATACCAGGACTTCAATATTTTAAAGCCCGGCGGACATATCACCCTAGATTCGCGTTGTTTATGAATATCTTCAGTCATTTCCCGGGAATTCTCCGAAAAGATACAGCATCCGACAAGTGCCCCTTGATCTTATAATACCTATCAAGCCATTTATTGAAAGAGATGGCTCCATAACCCTCCAGTACTATATCAAAAAACTGCCGGCGGTACCCAAGCTTTAGAAAAGAGCGACGGAGACGGAGGAGATTACATTGACGCCTGAATAGGGATACACTTTTTCCAATGACGGCCCTGTCAAAATCTAAGAGGAAAGGGATGCCGCCGCTTATAAAGATATTTTTTACTTGTAAATCGGCATGAAGCACATCGGCATCATGCATTTCACGGATGGCTTGACCACAGGCAAAGAGCACCGGTCTGCACCTCTCCAAATCCTCTTTAAAAAGATCCAGCCATTGCGCCAAATCTTCCCCTTCCAAAGCCTCTGTGGCTAAAGCGCCTGTATAGAAGAATCCAATGCGAAGCCACCGAACGCCCAGCAGCCGCGGCACAGGAAGCCCCAATTGCAGGATACGGGCATGAAGCGAAAATTCAGATAAGGGGCGATTATCAAATAAATAATAGCGGCGCAACACATATTTCATCATGCCGCCCCGTAGAAATTGGCGCAGAATACCCCACCGCCCGGGGAGCCACTCAAACTTCAGCATGCTTCCCCGCCCGAGAGTCGAAAGCGCTTCGCAGCCCTCCTCTTTAAAAAGGGCTTGTTGAATCGCCGTTGATCCTTCATGAAAGACCAAGCCTTGTTGTCTGCCGTCTTTGACAGCTATAAATGGGGAACGGATTCCCTCAGGCAGTTGATTTAGCAGCTTACAAATCATTCACATAAGACACTTTACTTTTTTAAGATTAGTACCTATAAAACAATAAGACTTTATGGGCAAAACCCATTGCGTTCAGCGGTACTCCTTGACCGCTTCAGGAGTGATGCCTCCTTTATCTTGGGGCATACACATTATTCTCCCTTTCTACAAGACCAAAAACAAGAACAATTATAGGGCATTTACTGAGGATCTCACAAAAGAACCCGCAACAGAATCTATATCTCAAATTCGCATTATCCACGATTCAAAGAAACACTGAAGCGTGAGTTATCCACAAGCTATCCACAGCCTATACGTAGGGGCAAGAAAATGCCCTTTATAACATTATCCTATTGATATTAAAGGAATTAAACCTTAAGTGGAGTAAACATGCCGGATTAAACAGATATAGGAAGCCCTTCCTAGGCAAGGTTATTAACTCTAATTGTTGCAAGCCTAAAGAGGATTTTTGAAAGGTTGTTGAAGAAGGTAACACGAAGACAGAGCATGAAAAAGTTCTGTTTTTCGGTATTTTTGTCTATCTTATTCCCTTTCGCTTTTTAGCGGCTTCACTAGGGCTTTGGCTCATAATAATTTTTCGACAATGCTTTTTCGAGCGGATTCGTTCCTGCCGCACAAAAACCAAGGGGATTATGAAAACGCCAGCCTTCTGCCTGTTCAAAATATCCGGACATCTGCCCTACCGTCTTCTCCATATCCGCCATAGCGATCAGATAACTGTCTAAGCCCTGGCTTTGATCCAACCAGAGTTTTTGACTTTCATGGCAAGCAAGCGCCTGTGTTTTAAGTTCTTGAACTTCGCTAATATCCACAAAAAAGTCGGGCGCGATTTTCTTGCCGAATTGATCACGTAACCCATAGGGCAGGCAATGGTAAAGAACCGTATCTTTTTGATAGGGTGTTTTTTCCGGGTCGGTTATAAAATTGGGCATAGCACGGGCAAAGGCGGCGCTGACCACAAGGCGGCAGGTATTGATATGATCTTCCATATATTCTTCCAAAGAGTGGGTCAAGATAATATCCGGCTGCACTTCGCGAATCACAGCGCCGACACGACTCAACAAAGGAAGCGTATAGAGTACTTCCAAATCATCGACCAAAGGAGCGTGAAAATGCGCCTTCATTACCTGTGCCGCATTTTTTGCCTCAGCGAGGCGAATACGCGCCGTCGTCTCACGATCAGTGGTCATGGTGCCGCAGCTTCCTGATGCCACAATAAAAACGTGTATCTCGTAGCCTGCCCGTTCCAACAACATCAACGTTCCCGCCATCATAAATTCGATATCGTCGGGATGAGCGCCTACGGCAAGTGCGATCTGTTTCATTATTCCTCCAAATTAATAAGTTGTATTTTCTTATATCTTACAAGAAGACCGGCTGTGAATTCGCTTTTTGTCCTCACTGCAAAAAGTATTCTAGCAAACATAAGGAATTCTTTGCTTTGGAAAGTATAAGAACCGGCAAAGGGAAAAACAAAGAGGAGGCTTCGCAAGCCCTCCGTATTGAATCACCCCCTATAATTCTGGGTACACTATAATCTGTGTACACAACTAACACTACAATTGAGAAGGGGTATTTCGTATGGTTTCATTTACCACCTTTGACTGGTTAATGATAGCGGCCTATTTTGCCTTGCTCGCAGGCGTGATTGTGTATACCATGCGCAAACAAGAAACTTCTGCCGATTATTTTTTGGCAGGGCGCAACATAGGCTGGTTTGTCATTGGTGCTTCTCTCTTCGCTTCAAACATAGGCTCTGAACACCTTGTAGGCCTTGCCGGATCGGGCGCTAAAAGCGGGGTCGCCATGGCCCATTACGAATTGCACGCTTGGTGTCTTCTCGTCTTGGGATGGGTCCTTGTCCCCTTTTATTATCGTTCCGGGGTCTATACGATGCCGGAATTTTTAGAGAAACGTTATAATGCCGCGACCCGCTGGATCCTCTCTTTGGTCAGTCTCATGGCCTACGTCTTTACAAAAGTCAGTGTCACGGTTTACGCGGGCGCAGTGGTTATCCAAACGCTTTTACCCGAACTAGAGATAGGGGGAATCAACAGTTTTTGGTTAGGAGCCGTATTCGTCGTATTGATTACCGGCGTGTACACTATATTTGGTGGATTGCGCGCCGTCGTTTATACAGATGCCGCGCAAACCGTGGTGCTCATCCTCGGTTCCCTGTGCATGACCGCCATCGGCTTGTATCATTTGGGCGGTTGGGGAGAACTGCGCGAAATCAGCGGCAGTGCCCGTTTCAATTTGTGGCGGCCATGGAACGATCCTGAATTTCCTTGGGTAGGGATGCTTTTCGCCGCTCCGATTACAGGCCTGTGGTACTGGTGTACAGACCAGTACATCGTTCAGCGAACATTGGCGGCACGCAATCTGAAGCTCGCACGGCGGGGCACGATTTTCGGCGCCTATTTGAAACTGACCCCCGTGTTTTTATTTATCATTCCCGGCATGATCGCCTACGCCTTATCCCAAAAAGGACTGCTTCAACTCAACGATACAGACCAAGCCTTTCCCGCCTTGGTGAGTCAATTGCTGCCCTCGGGATTGCGGGGATTGGTGGTGGCGGGGCTCCTTGCTGCGCTCATGAGTTCCTTATCCTCCCTCTTCAATTCCTGCTCAACACTGTTCACCATCGACATTTACAAAAAATTGAAGCCCGATTCGTCGGAGCGCGAAATGGTCTTTGTAGGACGCCTTGCGACCATGGTAATCGTAGCCCTTGGTTTATTGTGGATTCCCGCCATGCGCCATGTATCCGGCGCCCTATATGAATATCTGCAAAATGTACAAGGCTATCTTGCTCCGCCCATGACCGCCGTCTTTTTCCTAGGTGTATTCTGGAAGCGCATTAACGGAACCGGCGCCGTCATCACCTTACTGTCCGGCTTTGTTTTAGGATTGACGAAGCTGAGTTGTCAGGTTCTGGCAGGATACTATACGGCAACAGAGGCGAGCGCCCTGCCCCTTATCCTGCGTACATTGATTGCCTACGGCAGCATTAACTTTTTGATCTTCGGCGTTATCCTATTTGTATATTGCTGTTTCACCTTGGTACTGTTCAGCTTGCTCACGCCGGCGCCGGCTGCCGCGCAGATCGAAAACCTTTGCTTTGCATCGACGACCCCCGAGGAACGCCGCCATGTGCGGGCAAGTTGGAATCGATGGGATATTATCAATTCTGTTCTTATTTTGCTTCTTATTTTAAGTCTCTATCTCTATTTTACCGGATAAACAAACACGATATTTTGGTTGCCGCCATTCATCGTTTAAGACAGGAAACTTATGGGTAATTTTATCGCGAAACATTCTCCTATCTTTATTTTAGCGCTGCTGTGTATCGTTCTCGCTTTTGCGTCCCCCCTATTTCGTTCACCCGAAAACATGCAAAATGTCATGCAGCGGACAGCGGTCGTTGGGATTTTAGCCTTGGGCCAATTGCTGGTCATTTTGACGGCAGGCATTGATTTGTCCGTTGGCAGTGTGGCGGCTTTAGGCGGCGTGGTCGGCTGCATTGCCATGGTGAACCACGGCGTACCCGTCCTTCCCGGGATTTTTATTGGTACCGGAACCGGTCTCGTTTGCGGCGTGGTCAGTGGTCTATTGGTCGCCAAAGGGCGTATCCCTCCTTTTATCGTGACCCTTGGCATGATGATGGCAGCGCGCGGTTTCGCGCTCATCGCATCAGGAGCCGTTCCCATCTTCAACCTTCCCGACAGCTTTTCGTGGCTCGGCGGCACGCGCGGTTGGTGGCTTCCAACAGGATTGATGTTTGGACTCGCGGCAATAATCGCCTTTATGTTGCGCTACACCCGGTTCGGGCGGTCCCTCTACGCCGTAGGCGGCAACAATGAAGCGGCACGGTTATCCGGGGTGCCTGTAGATTGGATACGTATCGGCGCATATACGATCAGCGGCGCTTGCGCAGGATTCGGCGGCATGATGATGGCGTCGCGAAGCGGCGTCGCCTCACCGACAGAATTGCAAATGTATGAACTGAATGCTGTGGCGGCTTGCGTCATCGGCGGTGCCAGTCTTGCCGGCGGAGAAGGCGGCGCTTTTGTCGCCATTGCCGGCGCACTCATTATGACGGTACTGCAAAATTTCTGTAACCTCCACGATATTAATGTACACTGGCAACAGATCCTTGTGGGCACATTGCTTGTAACTTTGGTATTTTATGATAATCACCGCAAACGGAAATCCGGTCTGATGCGACAATTGTGATCCTTGAAAAACTGTAGAAAATTCAATTTCGGCTTCTCTCAAACTACAAACAATATCATGAATCAACCATAAAGAAAATATTGGTTATGAACACCTATCGATTTCACATATCCTTCAGTTCCCTCTTGATTATTTTTGGCGCCTGTTTATTGGCAGTTACGCCGGTGAAAAAAGCACAGGCAACGACCGATGTTTCGTTCTGGTTAAGCACGCAGGACGGGAAAAAACAACTTTCTCGGGAGATGGATATTGCCTGGGAGGAACCCTGTCCCTGTGATCCCCTCCTCGTTCGTGTTACGGCGGCGACAACCTATCAACCCGTGCTCGGCTTAGGTTCTTCTTGGGACCATGCCACCTGCGAAAATTTATTTAAATTACCGGAGACAACTCGCAACGAAGTCATCAAAAAATTGGTGTGCCCCATAGAGGGTATCGGCATGAATCTGATGCGTCTGTGCATCGGTGCCAGCGACTTCATCGGCGAGGCTTATTACACCTATGATGATTTACCGGCCGGGCAAACAGATCCTGAATTAACGCATTTTTCCATAGAAAAAGATCGGGCATACCTGATTCCCGTCATCAAGAAATCCATGGAATATAATCCTGATATTCTTTTCTTTGCCTCCCCCTGGAGTCCTCCCGCGTGGATGAAGACGAGCGGAACTCTTGGCGGCGGTTCGGTGAAACCCGAGTATTACGACCTATGGGCACTGTACTTGGCGCGCTATATTGAAGCCTATGCAGCGGAAGGCATTCCTATTCACGCGATTACCTTGCAAAATGAACCGCGTATGTCTCATAAAGACTACCCGACCACGTTATGGACCGGAGAAGAACAGCGCGATTTTATCAAGGATCATCTGGGCCCGCTCTTTAAAGAACAGGGCATTAAAACAGCCGTGTGGTGCTGGGATCATAACTGGAATAATCTCGACTTTCCGCGAACAATCATCGCCAACCCCGCCAGTGCCGTTTATGTTGAGGGAACTGCCTTTCATTTGTATGAAGGTAAAGTGAGCGCGCAAAAACATCTGAAAGAAAACTATCCGGATAAAGATATCTTTTTTACGGAAGGCTCTGTTTTTGGCGCAGCGGGCGCTTCCTTGATCACCGATATTTTCAGGAATTGGTCGCGGAGCTACAACGCATGGGTAACAATCTTGGATGAGAAACGACAGCCCAATAGAGGTCCCCATAAAGCCGACGCCACTTGTATTGAATTAAAACAGGATTTGAGTGTTCAATACCGCTCCGACTACTTCCTCTACGGTCAATTCATGAAATTCATCCAACGTGACGCTGTCAGAATCAATAGCGATGTCAAAGAAACGCGCCTCTTTAATCACATTGCCTTTCAAAACCCTGACGGATCAATTCTTTTTATTGCTGTCAACGCCTCGCGATCGCCGCAAGCCTTTTCGATCGAATGGGAACAGCGTATTGCGCGTTCAGAATTACCGAGCCGTTCCGTCGGTACTTTCATTTGGTTTCCATAATTAGAAACTCCATTTTTGACTTGAAGATTCAATCCCTTTCTTGCCGAAAAAGTAGGGAACACCTTTCACCTCTTTTTAATAAAGTTGATTATTCTTTTTTTCTCTGATACCATAGGTTGCCCTTTATAAGCAAGTTCGACATAAAGCGCTACAGGGCGCGAATGGATGTGATTTTGCTTTTGATTGAATATCTTTTAAGATGTTCTTTTAAAAGATATTGAAAGGAGTTGATACTTTAATGATTTCCGAGGCCAATTTAAAACGTTTTGAAAAAATGTTGATTGAAGAACGCGATCGTTTAATATCAAGTATCCAAAACATTGAAGAGGCGGCACGTACAGAATCGGGACGGGAGCACGGTGCTGATTTGTATGGGTATGCCGAAAGCGGAACCGACAACTTTAATTTGGAAACGGCTTTAAATATTGCAAGCAGTGAATCCAAGCAGCTGCGCGATGTTCTTGATGCCTTAGAACGAATTAAAAAAGGGAGTTATGGCGTTTGCGAAGGCAGTGGCAAACCAATCCCCCTTAAACGGCTAAAAGCAATCCCTTCAGCTCGGTACTGCATGGAATATCAACGGATTCTTGAAGACGAGATGTCGTCAAACATGTAATTAACAGGTCCTTTAACCTATCCCTATGGAAACAGGTCTATTGGGGGCATTTGAGGACGCTGCCTAGCCGGCTACCGCTTCACCTCATCGGGGAAAGATTTAAAACGCGCTCAGACACATTTACATTTAGCAAAGACCTATCCTTCGCGAAACCTATCCTCTCCTTTTCATTTTCGTCTCCCCCCTGCATCTCCCATTTTTTTCTGCATTGGTATCATTGACTGGTTTCATGTTACCATAAATCCGTTTCCACCCTTTTCCCCGCGTGGATAACCCTTTAAACTCATTCCATTAAGGCTATTTATTATGGCGAAGAAAAGAAACGATCAACAGGATAGAAACCAAGAACAGTCGGTCAGTGCGCTGCCTCGTACCGCTGTATATCCCGGCGGCTTCCTGTTTTTGATCGGTTTAGCAGCATTTTACATGAGCGGCAAAGCCAATCCCGGTATGTTTACATGGCATAGTTATGTCTCCATTATCCTTATGATCTTGGGCGCTATCCTTTGGTTTACTGCAGGCATGACACGAAGACAGATTTTTGAGTGGCTTCGCAGTGCCGCCATTGCCTTATTTGTCGCCTTGGCTATCCGATGGGCTTTAGTCGAACCGTACCGCATCCCTTCTGGCTCCATGGAGACGACCTTACACGGAGACCCCGGTTTTGGCAAAGGAGACCGTGTTTTTGTAAACAAATGGTTTTACGGAATCCGCTTTCCTTTTATGAACAAGCGCATGTGGACCGGTGCGCCGCCCGAACGTTGGGATCTTGTCGTTTTTAAGAGTGTGGAAGAAGATGCCATTCATAAAACCTTGGTGAAACGTATCGTAGGCATGCCCGGAGAAAAGATCCTGATCCGAGACGGGCAGGTCTTTGTCGATGGGACCGCTTTAGAGATTCCCGATTCCCTGCCAGAACATCAGGTGTACACGTCCCCTTTGGGCGCGCCCTATGGCGTTGTAGATTCCGATGCGTACACAAACATCCCCGACGATTCCTATCTTGTTCTCGGCGATAATAGCGCGCACAGCCGCGACGGCCGTTATTTCGGGTGGCTCCCCAGCAATCATATCGTAGGCCGTGTTTCCTGTATCTGGTGGCCGCCTCCGCGCTGGCGAGACTTTACCGGTTTCTCAAAAACGCTGTGGTGGAAGATAAGCGTCGCCATTGTACTGATCCTGAT
>LSQX01291327.1_pt1 | contig 11456 bp, 7 predicted proteins | sample 654561 | NCBI WGS metagenome assembly LSQX01 (sample SAMN04489861, study PRJNA283612) | anaerobic digester metagenome | isolation source: 4 biogas reactors fed with cattle manure at either 37C or 55C with and... | place: Denmark: Kongens Lyngby | collected 2014 | reverse complement strand
CGCTGCTTCTGCCTTATGGCATTCCTGCTGCACGGCAAGATCTCGATTATAGACATCCCGACACGATCCGGCAAAGCGGCGCATTTGTCTGCGCTGCTCTCCGTTTGGCATTGATTCGAATTTATCGGCTTGCAAGATCTTCATGCACTTATTATACCGAACTTTTGTTCCTTAGTCTGATAGGAAAGATAATTTTTGCGCTATTCATCCTCGCCCTGAACGACGAGGTTTTTCGCGCATTTCGATAAATCTTTGAAATAACGCGTCAACACAAGAAATACGCGCGGAGAGCGAGATTGTAGAGGTCACGCCTTGTACCAAGAGTACTTAGTCTGTCTTTGATATGTCTTTAGCCTCATAAAGCGAAATAAACTGAGCCATTACTTTTTCAGACAAATAATTCAAAATCTGAATCTCATAGGGCTCGTCAGCCATCTGCGATTTGTGAGAAACGGCCTTGTAGACTTTGTCTTCTGCAATAATGTAAAAAGTACGCTCCCCTATCTCCGGCAGATTTGTGTCTTTTGCGACGGGAAGCTTTGAAATCACTTGGTCCGCACTGTATACAAACGCACGCGTTGCCATAGCGAGATCCGGAAATTTCTGTCCCATCCCCAGAACGCCGCCACCGGTTTGATAGTATAAACTGATGGTGCCATCCACAACCAGTGCGACAGAATAAATGATGCCATCCATATTGGTATCAATCAATACCGCATGAACCGCATGCTCTCTCATATATGCCACAAAATCTTGTCGCTTGAGTCCTAACACCTTCCGGCGCAATCCCAAATAAGGATTCTCTTCGGATGGATTTGGTTCGACTTCTCCTTGGAATACAATCTCTTCTTCTTGCACCACTGTAATCTGGCTCCTTAAGTGCTATCAATATGTATCATTCCAGAGCCTATTTTAACACAAAGCCGCCGCTACTCTTCGAATCATATCGATTTAGCATTGTTGAATGCGTTACGGACGTATCAGTCGAGTCTCAAACCGTACCTCACATTCAACGGATTCAATCGAACAGGCAACGCCATCCATATACTCCTGCTGATATTCAAGATATATTTCATCCTTTGGAAGCATTGGGAAAATATGAATCTCTATTCTTGCCGGATAGTGATATCGCCCGAGCGCCACTTCCCATACCGGCCCGCTCCAAAAATCATCGGTGACCACTTTCCCGTTCACCAACAACCTAGCACGATCGCCGCGATATCGAATCCGAAGTCGAATGTCCCTAAGATTTTCAATCTCACCGGATCGAATGGCATCCATTTGGGGCATATCACAATCGATAACATAGATAGCGCCCGGGAGAATCGCCGACAAGATATCTCCCGCGAGTGCGGCCGCTTTTCGCGCCTCACAAGATGCCTTAATTTGTGATGCGTCGCTTTCGATGCGAATACCGAAATAGGGCTTACAAGATCCAAATTGTTTTTCGTAAATGTGAAAAACGCCCTCCTTCCCAACATATTCGACCGCCTCCGGACGCGTCGAAAAATCCGGAAACACTTTAAATCGAAGCAACTCGTTACTTTCAAAGCAAATACCGGATGCATCTTCGGTCAATGCACCTTCAGTCATAATCAGATATTCTTGGTCAAGCGTTATTTTATAGGCCTGAAGCGACTGTGCTCGAGTAATCGTAATGATATTTGAGATATCAAAATCTCCCTCAAAAGTATAACAAGGGTCGACATCGCTATAAAACACATACTTTGATGCATTAAGGATACAAAGCGGTGTCGCCAATGCGCTCTTGAGCATCGCTGCTCCAATTTTCAAGCCGAACGGAAAGAAGAAATAGTCGCCGTCCTTAATGTCAATGGGTGGGAACTTGATTTCGCCATCGTCGGTTGGTACAACAAGTTGCGCCGAAGGGTGTGAAGCTTGTGCTTGCCGCCGCTGATAATTATTGACGAAGATATAGCCGGATCGACCGTTACTGCGTATCGCGGTGCGAAGATGTTCGGTGTCATCCGGAAAAAGCGGATTGCTCTCGGGAAGATGTGTCTCCATTTCGCAAAGAGCATCTCCAAAATCTTTCAGAAATATAGCTAATCGCTTAATCTCACCATATGCCTCGCCAAGCTGCCCGTATTCGCGTAAAGGTGCGCGGAAATCATACGAGAGCGCAGGCAAATCATTGGCGTCTCCAACCCTTTTGGACTCATGAAGCGTACTGTGGCGTCCCTGAGGATTTGTCCCGCCGCTGTACATGTAGTAGCCCAGAAGATTCGCTCCGCTGCCGAGCTTGACCAGCGACATGGCCCCAATATCCCGACCGCTTGCAACCGGTCTTCTGCGGTGCGTCACTTGCAGGCCGCCGCCGAGTTCTGCTGTCAAATACGGAAATTTCGACGGGTCGAAGGACAACGTTTCGTTAACACCGTAATCCGAACCGATACTGTGATCATTACGCTCATGCGTGAAAATATAATTGCCGCTGGGCTCAATCACCGTGATCCTGGGATCCCAAGGTGCTTCGCAATATCCACCCATCACCGGCAACAGGCCGGCGGTCATCGCGCCACCCCATCCGGTTGCGGTGTAATACGGAACATTAAAACCAATGTCCCGCGCCATGTGAGCGAGTGTACGCATATGCATTTCGCCCGCATCACCGGTCAATCCGCCGCAGTGTCCATACTCATTTTCAATCTGCACACCGATAATCGGACCTCCGTCAGTGCAAAATAGACCCTCGACCTCACGGAATATCGCTTGATAAAATCGTCTCACATGTTCAAAATATTCGGGATCATTGCTCCGAGGCTCAAACGATTTTTCGAGCAACCAATCCGGCAAGCCGCCATGCCGCACTTCAGCATGAGACCACGGACCGATGCGCAAAAAGAAGGTGAGCCCGCAGTCTCGGCAGCATTCGACAAATCGCCGTAAATTTCTGCTACCGTCAAAATCAAAACACCCCTCACGCTCTTCGTGATGGATCCAGATCACGTATGACGAGACGATGTCGACGCCCCCGGAGCGCATCTTGCGCAAGCGATCAAGCCACTCTGACTCAGGCACGCGCGAGTAATGGATCTCGCCCATAACCGGAAACCACGGCTGCCCATCTTGCGTGAGATACCGCGAATTATATCCATAGTCTTTCATAATTATTCCTTTACTCCGGCTCCGGCCAAAGATGACACCAGCACCTTTTGAGTGATTAAGAAAAAGATAATAAAAGGAACAGCAACAATCAGCGCGCCGGCACAGAACAATGTAAACTCGTTCTTTTTGTCGGTTACGAAACTGAATAGCCCAAGCGCCAAAGTCTGATTCTCGTTTGATCGAAGAATTAATTTCGCGAAAATAAATTCCATCCAGGGCCCCGTAAAGCTAACGATTGCCAAAAAAGTAATAATCGGCGACGCCTGTGGCAAGATAATTTTGAAAAACGTTCGCGCATTGCTCGCTCCATCAATTTTCGCGGCTTCATCGTAAGCCCTCGGAATGGAGTCCATATAACTCTTGACCAACCAAGTGTTGTAGGGAATATTACCGGCCAAGTAAATCAAAACCATGCCCCATAAGGTGTCAAGACCTTTAATCCGAAGTAAAATCACATAGATCGCTATCATGCCGATAAACGATGGGAATATTTGAAGAACCAACAACGCAAGCATCATCGTTTTTTTGAACAGAAAGCGAAAGCGCGAAAAGACGTATGCCGCCAACGAGCAAACCAAGACTGTACTGACACTGGTAGACGCGGCGATAATCAAAGTGTTCCTGAACCATCGGATGTAATTCGTCTCGCTAACAAGTCTTTTGAAATGTGCAGTCGTCACCCCACTACCGAATGGGATAATGCTCATCGCGGATATTGAACGCCCGGGAGAAAACGCCGCACTGACTGCATATACCAGAGGATATAAGACAACTAAGCTCACCAATGTAAGAAAGAGAAACACAAAAATCTTGTACGTGCGATTTTTGGCGCGCTGTATTGCGTTTTGGTATTTGAGAGATTTTTTGTTATTCTGCTTCTCGTATATTCTGTCTTTTTCGATTTCTACTGGCGTATCTTTTTGATTCTCATTGACTGAATTCGATTTCTTTGAATTCGATTTTTTCGCTTCTTGGTCGACAACCGATCCCCCATTTGGAAGGTTATCCGCTTGATTCAAATCGTTTGTATCATCGTCAATCGGAGTCTGATCCATTTTCTCTTTCACAGCTCTCCCTCCTTATATGATTTGGTGCGCCTGAAATTGAATATCGCAAACGGCGCCAAGACCACAAATATACACACGGCCAGAACCGCGGCATAATTGTATTTCTGCAAATTAATCGTCAAATTATAAATCCACGTCACCATGATGTCCGTCCCTTTGGCACTGGTCGTCGTCGAATCGGCGACCACCGGATTTCCGCCGGTTAGGAAGAAAATCGCTCCGAAATTATTGATGTTATGCGTAAAAGACATAATGATGAGCGGCATGGTCTGATAAAGAACTGACGGCAATGTGATGGCGCGGAACACTTGCGGGCGACTTGCACCGTCAATGCGGGCCGCCTCAAAGGTTTCCTTCGAAATCGCAGTCATCGATCCCATCGTCAGCAACATGAAGTATGGAAAACCGGCCCAAAGATTTATCAATACGACCGTGAATTTTGCAAGTGTCGCATTGCTGAGCCATGGTATGGTCGTTTGCTGAGTCATCAGCCCCAACTCAATGAGCGTCCGGTTAATCGTGCCGAAACTACCATTGAGCAAATTTTGCCAGACCAGCATCGACACCACGGCAGGAACAGCATACGGCAATATAAAAATTGCTCGAAAAATCGGTGCTATTTTAATTTTGGACTCATGCATGATAACGGCCATAAACATGCCGCCGGCATAGCAGGTCACTGTAGCCGCAGTGGCCCAAAGGAGTGTCCAAATCGCGACGCGACCAAGCGCTCCCGTCCAAGTCGCATTGCCACCAAACAATGTCTTGAAATTGTCAAGCCCGACCCAATCCACCGTATTGTTCGGGGGGATATTCCCGGGTACCGAGTAGTTCGTAAATGCTACCGAAGCCGAAAAAATCAGAGGGACCACGACAAAAAACAAAATCAGCATAACCAGTGGTGATAGTCCGGCTATCGGAAAAGCTTTCGCACCGAACTCAGATAGAAAATGTTTGCTTTGGGGAAGCGTATCGGTGACGCAATAATCCTTATAGGTCGACAGCGCACTTCTCACCGACACAACGTACAGAATAAGAAAAACAAACAAGACGGCCAATATCAATATGCCGTCAATCAACATAAACATGGAATTGTCTCTTTCAAATATCGGCAATTCCGGTTTGGGTTCACCTAGCGTCACCATATTTCGAAGTAGCTTGAAAAGTAGTGGCGACAAGATGATCATCACAATTTCTATTAACGCAAATATGGCTCCCTTAATATATTGCTTAAGCATAGTGAGGTGCGCGAGCCCCATAAACAGTATCGCAACGACAAAAACGCGCTTACGAGAAGACCCGTCCAGAGCAAGTGTCTTCATCGAGTATTCCCTCCTTCCGTAATCCTTGGCTTTGCACGTTTGATTCGATCGGAACAGCCGCTGGGGGTGCACGGGACGATCCCGTACACCCCGAGGCTGTTCACGAATTAGTATGGCGGATCAAGTAGCAATTTGAAATCTAACCGGCTACTGAACGGTTGCCATAATTGCATCGTCCAAAGCCTGTAGTTCAGCCTGTACGTCCGCGCCGTCCCAGATATTGCTGCTGGCAGCACCGGCAGCATCCCAGAACGCGCTCATTTGCGGAACAGAAGGCATTGGGAACGCATAGTTTAACTGATCAATGAATCCCAATGAATATGGGCTGTCGACCGCAATATCAATTGAGGGTAATGCACCGGTAATTTCATAACGGAGCTCTTGCATTTCTTTTGAAATCAGGAATTCGGCAAACAGATGCGCCGCATCTGCATTCATTGAATAGGCAGAAACGAACATGCCGCGCGTACCTGAGAACGAGGAAGCAGGAGTAGACTCGCCACTGAGCGCCGGCAAAGTCGTCACGCCGAAGTTCAATCCGGCATCCACGAAGTTACTGACATTCCACGGACCGGAGATATGCATTGCTGCGTTACCGGAGGCAAAAGCACCGTCAGCGGTATCCGTACCCATATCAGCTGCCGGAAGCGGAATCACTTCCTGAAGCCGTTGGAATTCTTGCATACCTGCAACCGCATCAGGCGTAGCCAAGAAAGACGATGATACATCGGCACCGCTTGGCCCGAATAGACGATTGCCTCCCTTGGTCGTAAACAAAATGGTGTAATACATTGACGTCACATCCATGACAAAACCATACTTGCCCGGATTGGCGGCGTTATAATCTTTGCACCAGGTATAGAGTTCATCCCATGTCTTGGGAAGCTCTTCTTCGGAGATGATGTCTTTATTGTAATAGAGAGCATATGTCTCGGCAGACGTCGGCACACCATACATCTGACCGTCATAGGTCAGAGCAGCAGAAGTTGCAGGAAGTACCGCAGCCGCAACCGCATCGGCATTCTGGGTCGGCAGAATATGACCGCCGGCCACAAGCTCGCCCAACTTATCGTGAGGTGCCGCGAACAAATCCGGACCTACTCCAGCAGGCCCGTCCAGTGCGATTTGGCTGGACGAATCACCGAGCTCGACATTTACGAACTTGATCGTGATGTTTGGATTCTGCTCCGTAAAAGCTTTTCCGGCCTCCTCAATCCACTTGTCCGGTCCGTCGACTGACTCCCAGACGACCAGTTCGACTTTTTTATCGGACTGGGTCGCTTCTGTAGCTGCGCTTGATTGGGTTCCGGAACTTTGCGAATCCGTCGCATCAGTCTCAGTGCCGGTGTCACAAGCGGTGGCAAACACGGCAAACAGCATAATCATGGCTAAACTCAGAGCAATAAATTTCTTTTTCATGATTTGCACCTTCTCTTTCATTGTCTGCCCGCGAACTCTCTTGCCTTCATTATCCTTTAACACTTAGAGGCGGGCGCGTTGACCTTTATTCGAATCACTGCGTTGATTTTTTGAGCGCAATCTGATAATTCAAAATCGTTCTTCGAGTAAATGGCTTACCCGAGATTTTGTCGATCAGACTTTGCCCCGCTATCACCCCCAATTCTTTAACATCAATTTCTAAAGCCGTGATTGGCGGATTGTTGTATTTCAAATGCGCGCTATCGTAAAACGACGCCACACGAATGTCCTCCGGAATCCTTATGTTCATGGCGTTGAGTTTGGAAAGAACTTGACTACAGATAATATCATCACCGCACAAGATACAATCTGCACCCTCTTTCATGATGCCCTCAACACTCTTGTCAATCGCCGTCTTGCTGCCGACGTTTTGAAAAACAATTTCCCGGCAAATACCCTCCGGTCTATTCTCCATGACTTTTGCATAACCTCTGTATCGACTAATATTTACTGCATGTTCATCGCTTCCGATGACCACAGCCATACGTCGATTACCCATTGAAAGCAAAAGCGATGTTAGGTTCTCGCAAGCACTTTCGTGATCCGTGTCGACTTGGACCAAGGACTCATCCGAGCTCGAACCGACAACAAGGAAGGGGATACCTGATCTCTTCAGGTACGCTGCTGCATAATCGTGTACCAACAATCGCGTCAAGATAATGCCATCCACCTTTTTGTTGCGCACCAGATTCTTAAGTGCCGATATATCTTTTTCGACGACCACCGTGACCACAACATCATAGTCATTGGCCGAAGCGGCCTCACAAACACCCAACAAAAACACCTGAAAGAAAGGCTTCTCCGCCAAATCAGAATCTGCAGGCAATACCACTCCAAGATTATAAGTTTTCGACTGCGCCAGACTCCTTGCGATTAAGTTAGGCTTGTATTCCGCCTTCTTGACATACTGTCGCACACGCGCCTTCGTCTGGGCACCGATTCTACCCTTGCCGGAGAGCGCTCGCGATACGGTTGATTTTGACAGCCCTAATTCGCGGGCAATGTCGTCCAAAGAAGTAATGACAATCTCCGATTTTTCTTCCTTCATTCTGCTTTCTCCTCTTGCTGTCGATTTATCCTCACTTAAAACAATCTTCCCCATGGGTAGCGCTCAAATCTGTTTTCATGATTCCTCAAATCATTTGTCTCTCGGAACCACATATTTTTAAAGCCGAACAAGGCCATCACATCCAATCGCTATCCCGTGCGATATAGATAGACATCATCAATCGTGCCCCACGCGCCGCCGTTTCCCTCAACCATAATGCCGATTGAGAGTTGCCCATCCATCACCTGAATGCCAGAAATTTCAGGATGTTGCCATACCTGCCAACCCGCAAGGCTCGCTCCGGTCTCCATCCGACCGGTTGCACTTTCGGCAAAAATAACAATACGTTCGCCGCTTCGCTCTTCGCTACCCTGAATCGCAACTGTCAACGAATACGTGCCGTCCGGAAGATCTGTAAACGATTGTCTCGCGATAAAGCGCACATCTCCAACCGAATAATAGTGAAGCGAATAATCGCCGGAGAACGCATCCGCCGTCTTCTTCTGCCGGTCCGTACAAGCCGTGCCGTCCGCAGGGTATACAATTTCCCACGCCGACATATCTTCCTCTTCAAAGCTATGATTTATAACATAGTTTCCGGGATTGAGTGTGACAATACACGACACCGGATCTGCCCATCCGCTCGTATTGCCAACGATTACGTGGGTACCCATCGCTTCGATGCCGCCCATCGCTGACAGCGCCTCCAATTTTGACTGATCCTCAACTTGCCACTCAACCGGCTGCGCCTCGCGCGACCCATCGTTATAAATGACCTCTACCGCCTCCGGCCAAACAATCGGATCTCCAATCGTCGCTCCGACCATCACATCTTCAACAGCATCAATCGCTTTGGGTACTGCGTGCCCATGTCGTATATACCCAAACACATAGAGCGAATCAAGCGGCCTTCCATCCGCATCGAAAAGCGCCTGGTTATCTACCGCCGAACCACCAAACCAAACACCGGCATCCCCCGCATCATACTCACCTGCAAAACTTGTCGCCCAACCGCTTCCATATTGTTCCCAAAGCTCGCGATTTTTCTCAATTTGCGCTGGAGTTCCCACCGCTATCCAAGCCGGCTCCCAATAACAGACACCGATCCCTGCATCTCCCAATTCGGCCACAGCTGATATGACATCGCCCAAGAAGTTTGCCTGCCCCTGCACCGTTGCAGGATAAGCGGCCAGATCCGAGACTTTAGAGATAGTGTTATCATGCCCATCCGAATCGAGAAGTGTATAGGGATATGACGTTTCTATAATCATCACTTTTTTATCGTAGGTCTGCGAAATATCCTTCAACAAAACGATCAGATCTTCGAGTTCTCCATGCCAGAACGGGTAATATGAAGAAGCGAAAACATCGTAATCCACATCATATCGGTTAAGGTTAAACGAATATGCTGCGTATCGATTCTCCGTTTCAGGGTTAGTAAAGTGAACTGCGACCAGAATATCCAAATTGTTTCTCGTTGCCACTTCTCGAACTGCCCGACTACCGGCACTCAGGAGTGTCGCCATATTGGGCCAATCCGTCACGCCTGCAATGCCATTGTTGATCTCGTTGCCGATCTGAACCATTCCGATGTCAGCCCCACCTTCGATGAGTTGCATCAGGCTATCCGTTGTGAAATCGAATAATGACTCACTCTTCTGTGAGATATCCAGTCCGGCCCAAGCCTTAGGCACCATCTGCTTGCCGGGATCTGCCCAGAAATCTGAATAGTGAAAATCTACGAGCAACTTCATATCCTGTGCGGCCGCACGCTTACCGATCTCAATCGCCGTCGCCAAATCATTATTACCGCCGCCATAGCCACGACCCTCACTATCAAATGGATCGTTCCAAATACGCACACGCACATAGTTGACACCCGCTTCCTTGAGTGTCACAAATATATCTTGCGGTTGACCGCCATAATCCTTGAAAACAACCCCGCTGCGTTCCAACGCGATGACACTAGATACATCCACACCGCAGACAAAGTCCTCTGCCTTTGCAGGAATTTTCTGTACAAAAATGTCTACAGAAGGCAATTGAACCTCAGAACCCTTGCACCCGGAAAATCCGATTGCAGAGGAACACATAACAAAGACCATCAGTAACGAGAAAAATTTGCCACTCATAAGTCCGCCCTTGCACTCTGAAAACACTGCGAATACAACACGACTAAAATGAAATACGGCCGAAAAACTACTTTGAAAATCAAATAAAAATAACCAATGCGCAACCGTTTGCTCACAATGTCATACTAAACCCGACACCGTAATATGTCAATGCGCACAAACGTATTGATTCAAACACACGCGTTGTTGTTTGATTTTAACAAATTATTGCCATCCGTTGCGCACGGTTGCGCAGATTCGTATATCAGAGAAGCAGAAAATCAACGCCGATTCACGAACTACAGCAACGAACTTGTTTTATGCAAATGTATCGTGCAATATGTGTAAATAATGATTAATTGACCCCAATAGCAAGCAATGATTCCTTTTTTTGAATGATCAAAGAGAAAATATCGCTCAATTATAGAAATGGAGACCCAATATGAGCCCCGATTTCGAAATCTGCAAAAATATACGTGACCAAGAAGATCTAAGGCAAAGCTTTAGTGCCCTGTCAATAGCAACATTCGGGTTGGACTTTGAACCCTGGTATCTCAACGGCTATTGGTCCGATCGCTATGTTCCCTACGCGATGGTCATCGAAGGAAAAGTCGTCTCAAACGTTTCGGCAAATATCATGACTTTCGACATGGACGGCGTTTCAAAAACATTTATTCAAATCGGCACGGTCATGACCGATGAAGCACATCGCGGTCGAGGCTTCTCAAAATTGCTAATGCAAGAGGTCGAAAAGGATTATAAAGATATCGCAGACGGCTTCTATCTTTTCGCCAATGACAGCGTCGTGGATTTTTATCCGAAATTCGGTTTTCGAAGGGCTGACGAGTACACGTTCTCCATTTCTTCGAAAAGCGGTATCCCTGATCGGCCACCCGAAAACCGGACTGTCGAGCCACTCGATATGGGCAACCCCGAACACCTGACTCGCACAATCCGGGCCATCCGAGAGTCGATTGTTCAAAGCGCTTTAGACTTGCGCAACAACGAAGGTCTCGTCTTGTTTTACTTGACTCAGTTCATGCGCGAGAACGTATACTACCTATCTTCAGAAGACGCCTATGTGGTCGCTGAGGAAGAAGACACTTTGTTTATTCACCATATTTTTTCGCGAAAACACTGTGATCTCAATGCGATCATCGCCGCCTTTGGATCAAAATTCCAAAGTGTGGAACTGGGATTTGCCCCTCTGGAAAAGGATAGTTTCTGCCGCGCTGTATCAGAAGAAGAAAACACAACGCTTTTTGTCAAAGGGGTCGCCTTCGATCATTTTGACAAACTG
>LSQX01377824.1_pt1 | contig 11458 bp, 10 predicted proteins | sample 654561 | NCBI WGS metagenome assembly LSQX01 (sample SAMN04489861, study PRJNA283612) | anaerobic digester metagenome | isolation source: 4 biogas reactors fed with cattle manure at either 37C or 55C with and... | place: Denmark: Kongens Lyngby | collected 2014 | reverse complement strand
AAATAAGCTCATTTACCATGCCGGTCAATGCCGCATCGTAAAAGCCGAAGGTAATGGATAAATTTATACCTTGTATTGAGAGTCCGTCTTGCGCTTGGCATAATATATTAATTATTTCTGCTTTTTCGCTCTTGTAAAATCCCTTGACTCTATTTGACTTTTTCAGTACACCTCGAAAATCTGTTTCAAGCAGTTTAAAACGCTTTTTCCTATCTTTTGTTTTTTTAGATGTGGAATAAATAGTTATTACGCCTAATCTTATGGATAATTTTTCGTTTTTGTATTTTATGGTAATACTCCATTTATGAAGCAACACGTAAATAATCAGCAGTATTATTATGCATAACGATGAAAAAAATATCCACATACTAATCACATACCTTCTTAATAATACAGCATTACTGTATTTCTATTTGGTCGCTATTTTGCGTGTCTTCAATAATAAATTCATCAACGCTTGGCAACGAAGAAATGCTGTCAATAGCAAAGCTTCGTAAAAACTCATCTGTTGTGCCAAAAAGAGACGGCCTGCCGGGTGCATTTAACTTGCCGGTTTCTTCAATTAAACCAAGCTCAATCAAACGTGTTACCGAATTATCACTGTTAACTCCACGAATTTTTTCGATTGTAGATCTGGTAACAGGTTGCTTGTACGCTACAATTGCAAGCACTTCGAGGGTAGGATTAGTTAGGGGATTTCTTTTTTTTGGCGGTACAATTTTTCGAACATATTCGGAAAATTCTCCTCTTGTTGCCATTTGATATTTATCCCCTACCTGTATTATTTTTATTCCCCTTTTCTCGTAATTGAAGCTATCTGAAAGACGTGTAATAACAGATTTTAAGGTGGTGCTGTCTGTTTCAGTGATTTCTGATAATTTATCAAGCGAAATAGCATCACCTGAGGCAAATAAAACAGCCTCAATAATCCCCTCTAACTTGCGAATTTCCATAAGTGTTGACAGCCCCTTTCCTTTTGTTGATGTATTTAAGCTGGTACGCCATATTATCGCTGCCCGTGATTTTAACTCTGTTAAGTTTTACAAGCTCTAAAACTGCCAAAAAAGATGCAACCGCCTCACTTTTTGTTTTTACGCCGCGAAACAAATCAATAAAGGGTATTTTTTTTACCCGCTTAAGCTTTAATAAAATATATTTGACTTTGGAAAAAACAGATACTATTTCCCTGCCAACTATACTTTGAAATCGACTGCCTGGGATCGGCTTGCGATACTTAATCCGTCCGGCAATTTCTAAAATTGCGTTATATAAATGTAACAGGGTTACCTCTGAAAGGCTTTCGTCTATAAGCAATGGTTGAATATATTCCCCGGTTTTGCAGTATGTATTGCTACCGGCAAATTCTTTCTCACGTAAATACTGCGATATCTGTTTAAAACGCTTATACTCAATCAGCCTTTGTGCAAGCTCAATTCTTGGGTCGTCCTCTTCGGGCTGCTCGTCGTATTTCGGTAACAACATTTTCGATTTAATATAAAGCAAATGTGCGGCAATTACTAAAAATTCACTTGATACTTCTATGTCAAAATGTTTCATTTCTGACAGATAGTCAATGTATTGTTCTGTTATCTCAGAAATCGGTATATCATATAAGCTGACTTTATTCTTATTTATAAGGTGCAGCAGTAAGTCAAGCGGACCTTCAAATATTTCAAGCTTAAATGAAATTTGTTTCATCAACTATGCTTCCTTTCATTATATAAAGGCAAACAGCGAACTACATTATGTTATTTTATTATAAAGCTAACACCATTAAATATTGCATTCATAAGGTTTTCAACACCGTTGCTCAATATAGGTGTTAAAATCCCTGTATAAAGCAACACTATCATTACTATTATCCCATATCGTTCGTACTGCATATATTTAAAGTAAATTCTGTTAGGTAAGAAAGCACCGACAATTTTGGAACCGTCAAGGGGTGGTATCGGCAATAGGTTGAACATTGCAAAAGCGCAGTTATAAATAAAAAACTTAATCAAAAACACGTTGTAAAACTTCTCTGATGAAAAATATAAACTGCCGTCTTGCATATAAATCAGCCCCGCCCAAGAAACTAAGAGCGCGGTTATAAATGCGAGTATAACATTAGACAGCGGACCGGCTATTGAGGTTATTGCCATGCCCTTTTTTGGATCTTTAAAATAACTTGGGTCAACCGGTACAGGTTTCGCCCAACCAAAACCCACCGTTATTAACATAATAAAACCTAACCAGTCAATATGTTTTAATGGGTTTAACGACAGCCTACCCTGCCTTTTCGCAGTATTATCGCCCAATGCATACGCTACTATGCCGTGTGATAACTCATGAAATGTCAAAGCTAACAGCAGAGCAGGAATGTTAAGCAAAATATCTGATATGGAATTATTTCTAAGCAACAAATCACCCTTTTACAAAATGTCATTCTTTATTATATCATCGTAGCTTTCCCGTTTTACTGCAAGTTTCGATTTGCCGCCACTCACCATTACAACAGGTGGGCGTGGAATGCGGTTATAATTGCTTGCCATGGAATAATTATAGGCTCCGGTTGCCAAAACGGCAATTAAATCACCCGCTTTTATATGCGGCATTTCTATATTTTCAATTAAAATATCCCCCGATTCGCAGCATTTACCCGCGATTGTTACAGTATTTTCAGGCTTTGCGAGCGGATTATGCACCATTAACGCTTGATATTTAGAGCGGTAAAGAATATAGCGCGGGTTATCTGCCATACCGCCATCGACCGAAACATATGTACGCATTTTAGGTATCTGTTTAACTGCACCGACTGTATAAACTGTTATTCCTGCAGGTGCGGTTATTGAGCGCCCCGGCTCAATTACAATTTTCGGCAGCGAGATTCCCCGTTTTTTTGATATGTTTTTTACTGTTTGTGCAATATGTTTTATATAATCGGACAAAGGCAGAGGTTTGTCGGATTTTGTATATTTTATACCGTAACCGCCCCCCAAATTAAGTTCTTTTATCTCATATTGCAAATTTTTCTTTATATCGGCAATAAAGTTTGTCATAACTTCTGCAGCAATTATAAACGGTTCAGTCTCAAAAATTTGAGAGCCTATATGGCAATGCACACCGACTACCTTTATACCGTCCATGGATAATGCACGCTTTATTATATCTTCTGCTTCACCTGTTTCAAGTGCAACACCGAATTTTGAATCTATCTGACCGGTTTTAATAAAATCATGCGTATGTGCATCAATCCCAGGTTTTATTCTGAATGAAATCGGAACTACCTTATTTGCTTCTAATGCAATTTCGTTTAACATCTCTAACTCAACTACATTATCGACAATTATTCTGCCGACATTGTGCGAAACTGCAAGCGACAGCTCATTTTTAGTTTTATTATTTCCGTGGAAATAAATTTTTTCCATTGGGAAACCGGCTTTAATAGCGGTGTATAGTTCGCCACCCGAAACAACATCAAGACCTAAACCCTCTTGTTTTGCCACATTGCATATATAGAGGCAACAAAATGCCTTACTTGCGTATAACACCATGCCGTTGCCGTCATAATATTCATCGAGTGCATTTTTATAAATGCGACAGTTGTTACGGATTACATCCTCATCCATTAAATATAACGGCGTTTTATATTCATTTGCTAATTGTGAAACATCAACGCCACCTATTGTTAGGTTGTTTTTGTCATTTACTCCTAAGTTGTTGAATAATAACATAATAATGACCACCTCATAAAATCATATGTATATATACGAATTTTAGCATATTTCGAAAAGAGTGTCAAACATTTACTGACTGTTGTTATAATAATCGTAAATATTTTTTGCGGTTGTTTTATCTATTCCTTTTACTTCTGATAGTTGCATAATAGTTGCCTTTTTTATTGCGGCTATTGTTTTAAAATGTTTTAATAATGCTTGACGGCGCACCCCACCAACACCGTGTATTTGCTCAAGCGTTGAGCTGATAGATTCCTTTTTGTGTTTTTTTCTAAATGAAGCTACCGCAAACCGATGCACTTCATTTCCAACGGCAGTTAAAAATAAAAACACATTGCTTTGGCGGTTAATGTTAAGCTGACCGTCAATAGATACCAATGCTTTGGTTTTATGTTTATCATCCTTTACCATACCGAAAAGCGGTATATTAAGATTGAAAAACTTTAGAACATCATATACTGCGTTCACATGACCTTTTCCCCCGTCTATTAGAATTAAGTCGGGCAGTGGGGTAAAGCCTTGTTCCTGTTCAATTCCGTTTGAAATGCGTCGGTACACTACCTCTTTCATACTTTCGTAATCGTTTTGACCTTGCACCGAACGGATGTTGAACTTTTTATAACTGCTTTTTTTTGCAATACCGTTTTCAAAAACAACACAAACACCTATGTTGTTTGTGCCGGAAATATTTGATATGTCATAAGCCTCAATTGTTTTCGGTATTTCGACAAGTCCCAATTGATTTTTTATTTCAGTCAATAATGTGATTGTTTTTCGTTGTGCCTTATCAAATTTTGACAAATGGTTTTCCAATTCGTCGAATGCGTTTTTTTCAGCCATTTTTATAATGGCACGCTTTTCTCCCCTTTGCGGTACGATAATTTTTATCGATGCATTGCTCTTTTGACTTAGCCAACGATTAATTAAGTCGATATCTTGTATATTATATTGTAAAATAATATCCTTTGGAGTATATGTCGATATGCTGTAATACTGCTTAACAAAATCTGTTAAAATTTGTGGTTTTGTGCCTTCATCTTTGAAAAAATACTTTTCTCGTCCTAATAACTTGCCGCTACGTATAAAAAATATTTGAATACATACTGATTTGTCAATCTTTGCAACCGCAATAACATCTTGATTTCCCGGTGTTGTCGATATCATCTTTTGCTTTTCCGTTATCTTTTCCAATGCAAAAAGCTTGTCCCGTATCTTGGCGGCACGCTCAAACTCAAGATTAACAGAAGCTTGCTGCATTTGTGACTTTAGACTATCGGTTATTTCTTTATGTTTACCATCAAGTAAATCAATAACTTTCTCAAAAAGATTTTGGTATTCTTCTTTTGAAATTCGTCCGATACAAGGTGCACTGCATTGATTGATATGAAAGTTAAGACATGGACGGGACTTGTCAATATCGCGTGGTAACACCTTATTACATGAACGAATATTAAATATTTTTTTTACAAGGTCGATGGTTTCTTTTATAATAAAGCTGTTAAGATAAGGCCCAAAATAACGTGCACCATCATTTTCGATTTTTCGTGCTAACATTATACGAGGATACTGTTCATCTACGGTAAGCTTTATATATGGATAGTTTTTATCATCNNGTATAAGAGACAGGAGTGTGCCTTAGAGCTCTGAAAATATTGAGACACCCGATTTTTTATGTTTTTCGCTTTGCCGACATATATAACGGTATCATTAATATCATACATTAAATACACGCCCGGTTTTGTCGGTAATGTTTTGATTTTATCTGTAAACATAGCTTTCCCCTAAAAAAATAGTTCTGTTGTCATGTCAACAGAACTATTTAACCTAATCTATGAATAATAAGTATTTTAGTTATTGCATAAAGTCGATTTTGGTATACATTTTCAAACTACTCTGCAAAATTAGTAGAAATTAATTCTACAAGGGCGTTTACAGCTTGCTCTTCGTCAGATCCCTCGGCAAGAATAGTAATTGTGAGCCCACGTGTTATACCCAAAGACAGCACGCCAAGAAGACTTTTAGCATTTACCCTGCGTTCTTCCTTCTCTACCCAAATGCCTGATTTGAATTCGTTGGCTTTTTGAATAAAAAATGTAGCAGGTCTTGCATGCAATCCTACCTGATTGCTAACAAGTACCTCTTTAGAAAACATATTCCATATCCCTCGACTTTCGAATAATGATATTATACGACTGCTAACACATTAATAGAATACTAAATAATTAATGTAAAGTCAACAATTTTTGAAATTTTTTTATAAACGTTTTTTTAATGGTTTACATATGTAGTAACATTTGCATTGCTTTGTCATAAAATTCCGGTAGCCCCTCGTGCCCAAAGTCAGGATAAATAATTACGTTTTTAGGGGAGGTTATCCTGTTATATGCAGCGAACTGGGTTGATGGAGGGCAAGTATTATCCATAAGCCCGGTTCCCATTAATACCTCTGCGCGTATCCTTTTGGCAATATTTTTAATATCTATGTACCCAAGACGTGTAAAAATTTCGTCCTCCCTTTCGTGCCGCGGGTCAAAATTTCTGAAGTACAGGCGTAATTCTTCATAAGCATTAATCGCCAAATCCATTTCCCACACCCTTTTATAGTCGGACAAAAACGGAAAACACGATACCGCTTTTCTTATTCTCGGTTCCAATGCAGCACAAGCGAGAGTTAAGCCTCCCCCTTGAGAGCCCCCAAGTGCTGCGACCTTTTTTTCATCAACCTCCGGAAAATTCATAACTATTTTTGCAAGTTGTGCGGTATCAAGAAATATATGCCGGAATAACAAATCATGTGGGTCGTCGCTCGATAGGCCACGGATTATGTGACCCCTTAATGTGTTGCCTATTACTCCGCCTACATCTTCGGATAAACCTGCTTGCCCGCGACAATCAAGCGCTGCAACACAGAATCCTTGACTGACATAATTAAACAGATCTATCCAATCAGGTGACCTGCCTGAGTAACCATGGAATAATAAAACAGTAGAAGCCGGTTTTTTAATGGATTTTGGTCGGGCAAACTTTGCATGTATTCGTGCCCCCTTTACTCCCGTGAAGTAAAGATCAAAACATTCGGTGGTAGGGAAAGTGTAATGCGAGGGTATCAATTCAACATCGGGACTGATTTGGTTCATCTCTACCAGAGCCATATCCCAATATTCATCGATATCAACCGGGCAAGGGTTTATACCGGTGTATTTTTCTAACTTTGATAGGGGGAAATCTAAAACTGGCATTTTATTTGTCTCCTTTTATCGTTGCAAATGGATTGTTTAGTTTTTCTTTACCAATTGTAGTGGACATTCCATGTCCCGGATAAATAATTGTGTCATCAGAAAACTCTAATAACATATTAACAGATTCTACTAATTTACCATAATCACCGCCCTCAAAATCGTATCTGCCAACAGTACCGTAAAAAAGAGTATCACCGGTAAAAATAATTTTTCCTGTTTTATAACAAACACCGTCAGGTGAATGGCCGGGAGTTTTAATTATTTGAAAATCGTGTTTGCCAACACTAAAATTCTTTTCAACAACGGGTGCATTATATACCTTTTCCAAGGCAGCAACAGCCCCAACATGGTCAAAATGTCTATGTGTAATGGCAATATGCTTTACAGTAAGGCCTTTGTCATTAATATAAGATATAATCCGTTCCGCTTCATCTCCCGGGTCAATAACTACAATGTCTTTTGTGTCGGCATCTCCGAACAAATAACAGTTTGCCAAAAGTTGTCCGACAGGTATTCTCTTTAGTATCATATTTAATTCCACACCTCATTATTGTCTTTTTCTGACTACTGAAATCACATCTTTAATTCTCCAAAACCGTTTAATTATTTTCTCAAGTTCTTCTTTGTTTTTTATTTCGAGCGTTATGTTTATTATGGCAAGTGAATCTTTAGTGGAACGGGCGTTTATTGCGTGCATCGTAACTGTGGACTCGGAAATAATATTTGTCGTCTCAAGCACAAGCCCTTGACGATCGTTCGCAACAATTTGAATGTCGGTATAAAAGCTTGATTTATTGCCTTCACTCCACCATACATCTATAAATCTTTGTTCCTCGCCTAAAGCGGTATCTTGTAAATTGATTGCATTGATACAGTCTTTTCTGTGAACAGAAACGCCTCTTCCGCGTGTTATATAACCTACAATGTTATCTCCCGGAACAGGGTTGCAGCATCTTGAAAGCCTGATCAAACAGTTATCTACACCCCTAACAACTATTCCGCTGCTATTTTGGTCTTTTCTGTCAGGCTGCCGTATAAACTCCGGAATTTTTTCTTCTATTTTTTCTGTTTCTCTGTATTTTTCTTTTATTCGAGATATAACCTTTGTAATCGGAATACCGCCGTAACCGAGACCTGCATACAAATCATCGACTGTAGCTAAGTTGTATTTTTTTAATACTAAAGATAACCATTCTTTTTTAGTTGCAGCCGTAACAGGCAACCCGTTTCGTTTGAGTTCCTTTTCAAGCATATCTTTGCCACGAACAATGTTATCTTCTCTGTGTTCCTTTTTAAACCAGTCATTTATTTTTTTCCTTGCCTGCGATGTCTTAACAATCTTAACCCAATCACGGCTTGGGCCGCGCGGAACCGAAGTGGTTATTATCTCAACAATATCCCCGTTCTGCAACTTATAATCAAGCGGCACAATTCTTCCGTTTATTTTAGCTCCGGTTGTTTTATTCCCGATTGCGCTGTGTATTGCATAAGCAAAATCTATTGGTATTGCCCCAGCGGGTAAATTAATAACATCGCCCTTTGGTGAAAACACAAAAACTTCGTCCTCAAAAAGATCAATACGTACACTGCGCATGAATTCGTCAGCATCTATATTTGCTGTATCGCTGTGTATATCTATCAGCTGTCGCACCCATTCGAGTTTAGAGTCTATATCATTTTTTCCGGAGATACCCTCTTTATATTTCCAATGTGCGGCTATACCCACCTCGGCAATTCTATGCATTTTCCAAGTACGTATTTGTATTTCAAAGGGACGTCCCGTTGGGCCTATAACAGAAGTATGCAACGATTGATACATGTTTTTTTTGGGCATCGCAATATAATCTTTAAACCTTCCCGAAATAGGTTTATACAATTCATGAATGAGCCCGAGCACCGCATAGCACTCATTGATAGATTTAGTAATTACGCGCACTGCCAGCAAATCATAGATTTCGTCTATATCAATATTGTTTGTAAACATTTTTCTGTATATGCTGTAAAAGTGTTTTGCTCGCCCTTCAATATGTGCATCTATTCCGAGTTCGACTAACTTTGCCTTTAAGGTGGATTTTATCTGATCTATATATTTTTCCCTGTCTTTTCTGTTAATGGATATGTGGTTTGCAATATCACGATAAGCATCGGGGTCAAGATACATTAACGATAAATCTTCAAGCTCCCACTTAATTCTAGAAATACCTAAACGATTGGCAAGCGGAGCAAATATTTCCATTGTCTCATGCGCCTTTTCGAGTTGTTTTTCCCTTTCAATGCTCTTTAGCGTTCTCATATTATGTAGCCTGTCTGCAAGCTTAATTAAAACAACTCGTATGTCCTGTGCCATTGCAAGAAACATTTTTCTGAAATTTTCAATTTGTTGTTCTTCTTTTGTACTGTATGGTAACTTCCCTAATTTCGTAACACCTTCAACCAAATCGGCAATAGTTTTACCAAATAATGCTCTTATATCTTCAGTAGTATATTTCGTATCCTCCGCAATATCATGGAGCAAGCCTGCAACAATTGATTCGTTATCAAGCTCAATGTCGGCAAGGATATGTGCAACATGAAGCGGATGTATGATAAAAGGCTCACCGGAAACTCTCGACTGACCGGAATGGGCAGTCATGGAAAAATTATAAGCTTTATCAAGCGCCCAAAAATCACAGTTTGGGTTATACTCCGATATTTTAATTTTTAGTTGTTGATATGTTTCGTCAAGGGTGTTCAGTTGCTGTTTCACCTTATCAACCTGCCTTGCGCCTATATTATTTTTATATCTTTAATAAAAAGCTGTACATTTTTTTTCCCGAAGTACTCATTTATATTGAGATTTCCGGCTATGCTGATGTTATCACCGCAATTAATATTTTCTACTAAATTGCCCATACCAAAACCAATTGCTTCAAGTTTTAACCCGTCCCTTTTGGCAATGATTTTTAAGTGTTTTCCCTCGCTTAGTGTATTTATGTACAACGCTTGCGCATTTTCAAATGAGAAAATCGGTTGTGGATTGCCCATCCCGTATGGTTCTAATAAAGACAAACCGCTTATGTTATCAATAGACAGATCACTATTATTGATAGCGGCATCTATTAACATCACAGGTACAAAGCTTTCGGCGTCAAGTATGGTATCTGCGTATTCATTAATATCACGCTCAAAAGGCTTTATGCTATCAGTTTCAAGCGATAACCCGGCGGCAAGCGAGTGTCCGCCGAATTGCAATAAGTGATTTTTCGAATGATCAAGCGCACGGAAAAGGTCAAATCCGCTTATACTTCTGCCGGACCCTTTTGCCTTTTGACCATCTATCGATATTAAAATCGAAGGTCGATGATATTTTTCGGTTATTTTAGATGAAACAATACCGATTACACCGCTGTGCCAGTTTTTGTGAGCAACAACAATAACACTATTTTTATATAATTCGTTTTGCTCAACAATTTCGACTGCCTGTTTGAAAATTTCTTCCTCTATTTGCTGACGATTTCTGTTTTCTTGTGAAAGTTGAAGCGCAATCGCCAACGCTTTTTTTTGGTCATCACATAAAAACAGCTCCAAACTCTTGTTAGCATTTGCAAGCCTGCCGGCAGCATTTATACGCGGCGCTATTATAAAGCCGATATGTCCGGCAGTTATTTGTTTTTGGATAAGGTTTGTCGCTTCCAATAGCGCATTAATACCAATATTATTCCGTTGCGCAATATTTTTAAGTCCCAACGACACCAATGCTCTGTTTTCATCAACTAGCGGTACAACATCTGCCACAGTACCGATACAGACGAGTCCGATATATTTTTGCGCTAATTGCTCAAAGTCTCGCCCGTCTTGCAACGCTTCCAACAGCTTTAATACTACACCCACTCCGGCGAGTTCTTTAAATGGGTACGGACAATCAACTCTTTTGGGGTTGATCACGGCAACACAATCGGGAATGGTGCGCTTACACTCATGATGGTCGGTTATTATAACATCCAATCCAAGTATTTTAGCATATTCAATTTGCTCATTCGCAGTTACACCCGTATCAACTGTTATTACTAGGTTTGTCCCGTTTTGTTTAAGCGACTCTAAAGCAGTGTTATGTAAGCCATACCCCTGTTCAACCCTGTCAGGGATATAACAATCAACGCTTGCGCCTTGTTCTGTTAAATACATATATAAAATTGCTGTTGCTGTTACACCGTCTGCATCATAATCGCCATAGATTGATATATGCTCATTATTAATAAGGGCATATTTTATCCTTGCCACCGCTTTGTCTATATCTTTTAGCAGAGAATAACTATATATACTACCCTCCGGTTTTTCATCTGATCCAAACAGATTATCCCTATTTTGCAAAACAACTGCCGCGAGACGGGAAATGTTATATCTTCTGAACAATTGCGTAACTGTACTTTCATCGTGTTCTCTATAAACCCATTTTTTTGTAGTAATTGCTATCCCCTCACTGTTATACTAATTTGAATGGGTGTTTGCGAAACACCACAA